>Ga0222427_100708_pt1 | contig 34314 bp, 32 predicted proteins | sample 2B20Ametagenome_FD_182890 | JGI IMG/M metagenome (GOLD analysis project Ga0222427, IMG submission 182890) | Enriched microbial communities from leaf-cutter ant dump, University of Wisconsin, Madison, United States - 2B20A (version 2) | ecosystem: Environmental > Terrestrial > Nest > Insects nest...
CTGCGCCAATGGCCCACTTCTCCCATCCTCCGATGGATGCAGCTATTACGATCCTTGCCCCAACATGTCCTTCAGCAAATGACGGTCTTGCCATGAAAAACGTGGGGAAACCTCAGTGCCAGACACCGTATTGTTGATATGGCGGCTGCCCACTTCGGGGTCAGGCACCTGCGGAGCCTGACCGCTGGGCAAGAACTCAAACCACCCGCCAGCGCCATTTGCAGTAACCTATGCGCATTTTTCCGATTAGGCCGATTCGTGACTTCCGCCCTGCACCAATCCAGCATCAAGTCCCTGCCGCTACTGGGTCGCGGCAAAGTGCGCGACATGTACGCCGTGGGCGACGACAAGCTCTTGATCGTCGCTTCCGACCGCATTTCCGCATTCGACGTGATTCTCGACGACCCGATCCCCGGCAAGGGCCAGGTGCTGACCGAGCTGACCGAATTCTGGCTGGGCAAGCTGGCGCACATTCTGCCCAACCATTCTACTGGCGTGCGGCCCGAAGACGTGGTGGCGCCCGATGAACTCGACCAGGTGCGCGGCCGCGCCGTGGTGGTCAAGCGCCTGAAGCCGGTGCTGGTCGAAGCCGTGGCGCGCGGCTACCTGATCGGCTCGGGCTGGAAAGACTACCAGGCCACCGGCGCGGTGTGCGGCATCCAGCTGCCGGCCGGCCTGCAGCAGGCCAGCAAGCTGCCCCAGCCCATTTTCACGCCGGCGGCCAAGGCCGAGTTCGGCATGCACGACGAAAACGTCGACTTCGCCCACGTGGTCAACGAAGTCGGCCAGGATATGGCCGAGCGCATCCGCGACGTCACCCTGCGCCTGTACGCCGAGGCGGCCCAGTTCGCGGCCGCCAAGGGCATCATCATTGCCGACACCAAGTTCGAGTTCGGCCTGGACGACGACGGTACCTTGTACCTGATGGACGAGGTGCTGACGCCCGATTCGTCGCGCTTCTGGCCGGCCGACGGCTATCGCGCGGGCATCAGCCCCCCATCGTTCGACAAGCAGTTCGTGCGCGACTGGCTGGAAACCCAGACCTGGGACAAGACCCCGCCGGCCCCGCGCCTGCCGCAGGAAGTGCTGGAGAAAACCGCCGCCAAGTACCGCGAGGCGCTTAACCGCCTAATGGCTTGACCCACTCCGGCCGGCGCGTGTCGCCGGCCAATTGCGTGAAATAGGGCGCTTTGGCCGCATTGTTTGCCCGCCAGCGCTACGCAATATTTCGTATCGTAACGATCGACCTCCGGAGGATCGATCGCATGATCATGATGTTGCCCTTTCTGACCAGCGCCTTGGCGGTGTGGTACGGCATGCTCGGCAAGCGCCGCCCCTGCTTCACCCTGTGGCTGGCGACGCTGCTGATCTTCGTGGCTGGCGCCCGCCTGCACCTGGCCGAGCCGTTCGTGCTGGCCCTGTAGCGTCCGCTCTGGATGAGCGTGATCTTTTCGCTGAACCCCGCCCGGGGCTCGCGCATCATCAATACCCTGGCGCTGCTGGGCATCAGCATCCTGCTGTATGTGGCGTTCGTCTGGCAGCTGCTGTTCGGCGCCGCCCCGTGCCCGCTGTGCCTGCTGCAGCGCGCGGCGTTCGTCATGGCCGGGGTGGGGCTGCTGCTGAATATCCGGCTGGGCCCGTCGCCCCTGCACTACGCCATGGTGATCGCGGCTTCGCTGGGCGGCTTGGTGGCGGCCGGCAACCAGTTGCTGGCGCAGGCCGGCGAGCACGCGTTGCCCGGCAGCCCGCCGCTGCTGGGCATGCACATTTATTCGTGGGCGTTCCTGGCTTTCTGCACGCTGCTGGTGTTCTGCGTGCTGATGCTGGCGGCCGACCGCAAATGGGGCGACAACGCCCTGAAAAAACCCGTGGCGCTGCCGGCCCTGATCGTGATGGGGCTGTTCCTGCTGGCCATCCTGGCCAATGTGGCCGTTACCTCGCTGGAATGCGGGCTGGGCGAATGCCAGGGCAGCCCCGCCGCGTCCGCCGCGGCGCCGGCCGGCGGCGGCTCGTAGGCGCGCCGGGCCGCCCCGCGGCCGGGGCGGGTAAAATACCGGGTTTTCCGCCCGCCGCGCCACGGTGCGGCGCCTGCCCGTCTTCCGCCTTGCCGACTCTGCCATGACAACGACTTCTTCCGCATCTGCGCCGGCCACTCCCGTGGTGGGCGTGATCATGGGTTCTTCCAGCGACTGGGACATCATGAAACACGCCGTGGCCATGCTGGAAGAATTCGGTGTGCCGCACGAAACCCGCGTCATCTCGGCCCATCGCATGCCGCAGGACATGGCCGACTACGGCGCCGCGGCGCGCGTGCGCGGCCTGCGCGGCATCATCGCCGGCGCCGGAGGCGCGGCCCACCTGCCCGGCATGATGGCCGCCTTGACCGAAGTGCCGGTGTTCGGGGTGCCGGTTCCCTCGCGCTACCTGCGCGGTGAAGATTCGCTGCTGTCCATCGTGCAGATGCCCAAGGGCGTGCCGGTGGCCACCTTCGCCATCGGCGAGGCCGGCGCGGCCAACGCGGCGCTGCATGTCATTGCCACGCTGGCGACAACCGACGATGCGCTGCATCGCCAACTGCTGGCGTTCCGCGCGCGCCAGACCGAGACGGCCCGCAACATGGTGGTGCCCCCGCAGCCCTGACCTTCTGCCGCGCGTCCGCTACCGGGCGCGCCATTCGTATGACTTCATCCACTGATTCCTTCACAATCGCGCCCGGCGGCTGGCTGGGCTTGCTGGGCGGCGGCCAGCTGGGCCGCATGTTCTGCCATGCCGCGCAAAGCCTGGGCTATCGCGTCGCCGTGCTCGACCCGGCGGCCGACGGCCCCGCCGCCATGGTGGCCGACCGCCACATCCAGGCCGCCTACGACGACCCGGCCGGCCTGGCCCTGCTGGCGCAAATCTGCCGGGCCGTGACCACTGAATTCGAGAACGTGCCGGCCGACAGCCTGCGCGCGCTGGCCGCGCAGTGCCGGGTCAGCCCGGCCGCCGACGCGGTGGCCATCGTGCAGGATCGCATCACCGAAAAAACCTTCATCGCCGCGCAGGGCATTCCGGTGGCGCCGCATGCCGCCATCCGCGCGCCACAAGACCTGCAGGCCGCGCCCGACGCGCTGTTTCCCGGCATTCTGAAAGTGGCCCGGCTGGGCTACGACGGCAAGGGCCAGGCGCGCGTGGCCACGCGCGCCGAGGCGCAGGCCGCCTTTGCCGATTTCGGCGGCGTGCCGTGCGTGCTGGAAGCCCTGATGCCGCTCGACTACGAAATCTCGGTGGTGCTGGCGCGCGGCTTCGACGGCGCCGATGTGGTGTTTCCGGTGGCGCGCAACCTGCATCGCGACGGCATCCTGGCGGTGTCGACGGCGGCGGCGGCCGATGGCGACGCCGCCCATGCGCAGCGGCAGGCGCTGGCCACCGACGCGGCGCGCGCTATCGCGCGCGGGCTGGGCTACCACGGCGTGCTGTGTGTGGAATTCTTCGTGCTGACCGACGGCAGCCTGGTGGTCAACGAGATCGCCCCGCGGCCGCACAACAGCGGCCATTACACCATCGATGCCTGTGCCACCAGCCAGTTCGAGCAGCAGGCGCGCGCCATGGCCGGACTGCCGCTGGGCAGCACGGCACTGCTGGCGCCGGCCGTGATGTTGAACATTCTGGGCGATATCTGGTTCGAATCCGGCGCCACGGCCGCGCGCGAGCCCGACTGGGCCGCGGCCCTGGCCGTGCCGTCGGCCAAGCTGCATTTGTACGGCAAGCACGAGCCGCGGCGCGGCCGCAAGATGGGCCACGTTACCGTGGTGGCCGCCACGCTGCAGCAGGCCCGCGCCGACGCCGCGCGCGTCGCGGCGGCGCTGGGCATGGCCGCGCCCGAATAAGCGCCCATGTCGCAGCCTGCCCCCACCTTGTCCGACGCGGCCGCCATCGCCCGCGCGGCCGAACGCCTGCTGGCCGGCGAACTGGTCGCGTTTCCCACCGAAACCGTGTACGGCCTGGGCGCCGACGCGCAGAACCCCGACGCGGTGGCGCGCATCTATGCCGCCAAGGGCCGGCCGTCGAATCATCCGGTGATCGTGCACGTGGCCCCGGGAGCCGACCTGGGCTACTGGGCCCGCGATATTTCCAGCCAGGCCCGCCAGCTGATCGACGCCTTCTGGCCCGGCCCGCTGACGCTGATCGTGCCGCGCGCGCCGCATGCGGGCGCCGCCGTCAGCGGCGGGCAGGACAGTATCGGCCTGCGCTGCCCGTCGCATCCGGTGGCGCAGGCGCTGCTGCGCGCGTTCGCGGCCGGCAAGCCGGGCGGGCACGGCGGGGTGGCGGCGCCGTCGGCCAACAAGTTCGGGCACGTGTCGCCCACGCGGGCCGAGCACGTGCGCGGCGAGTTTCCGCAAGAAGTGGCGCGGGGCATGCCGGTACTGGACGGCGGGCCGGCGCAGGTGGGCATCGAGTCCACCATCATCGACCTGTCGCGCCTGGAACAGGGCGTGGGGCCGGTGCTGCTGCGCCCCGGCCATGTCACGCCGGCCCAGATCGAGGCGGCGCTGGGCGTGCCGGTGGCCATGCCCGACGCCGCCGCGCCGCGCGCATCAGGCACGCTGAAAGCGCACTACGCGCCGCACACGCCGCTGGAACTGGTGGGGCCGCAGGCCCTGGCGGACGCGGCGCGCGGCCAGGGCCTGCCCGCCGCCGGCCGCGTGGCCGTTGCGGCCTTCAACGCCACCCCCGCGGGCCTGGACGCGCGCATCACATGGCACCAGGTGCCCGACGACGCCGACCGCTACGCCCAGGCCCTGTACACCCTGCTGCGGGAACTCGACGGTGGAGGCTACGCACGGATCCTGGTCCAGGCGCCGCCGGCCAATGATGCCTGGCGGGCCGTGAACGACCGCATCGGCAGGGCGGCGGCAGCGTTCACGCTGGATACGACGGGGCTGCCGGGGACCTGACCTGGGTACCGGATTCTTCTGGCGGTTGATGTGTCGGTTTTCTTCCGTCGGCATCAGGTGTCTGGCTCCCGGCAGGGTGCCAGACACCGTGCTATTGAGACAGCCCTTGCACACGTCGGTGTCAGTGTTTCACCGCGCACGGCGAGACCCGTCCGGAATGAAAGCAGGGAAAGCGCGCAGCGCTTCGGGGGTGGGACTTTCACTTCAGGTACCTTGCGGAGCGCGGCGCTAATGCCCTGTGGAACCGGGGCGGGGCCATGTACCCCTGGCCGATCCGCTAGGCAGGCGCTGCCGCTACAGCACCAGGAACTGTCCCAGCTTGTCGGCGGCGGCCTGCATGGGCGCCAGGAATTCGCTGGTGAACCGCGCCAGCGGCAGGCGCGGCGACTTGACGCTGACGTTCAGGCCGCCGCAGGCCCGCCCGCTGGCCGCGCGCACCGGCACGCCGATGGCGCGCACGTTCAGGCCGAGTTCCTGGTCCACCACCGCATAGCCCTGCTCGCGCACCCGGGCGATGATCTCGCGCAGCCGCACGGGCGAGGTTTCGGTGAACTCGGTGTAGGGCGCCAGCTCTACCGTTTCGAAATAACGGTCCAGCGCGGCCGGGGGCAATTGCGCCAGCATCACGCGCCCGATGGTGGTGCAGTAGGCCGGCAGGCGGCTGCCCAGGCCCAGCGTGGTGGCCAGAATGCGGTGCACTTCCGAGCGCGCCAGGTACAGCACCTCGTTGCCTTCCATGATGGCCAGCGCGCAGGTTTCGTTCACGGTCGCGCTCAGTTCTTCCAGCACCGGCTGCGCCAGCGACACAAAAGGCGTGGACGAGAAATACGCGTGGCCCAGGCTGAGTATCAACGGCGTCAGCACATAATGGCGGCCCTGCTGCTCGGCAAAGCCCAGGCGGATCAGTGTGTGCAGGCAGCGCTGCGTAACGGCGCGCGGCAGGCCAGCGCGCCGGCTCAGGTCGGCGGCGGTCTGCGGGTAGCGGCGTTCGCCGAAGGCGCGGATCACGCGCAGCCCGCGCGACAGCGTCAACATGAAGTCGGGGTCGCCGCGGAAGCGGTCGGGATGCTCGTCGGCGGGCAGCGGGGCGGCGTAATCGGGCGGGGGCAGCGGCTTGCGCATCAGGCGGCGCGCAGCGGCGCTCCGGTGCGCGACTGCAGCGTTTGCAGGGTAAGGCCGTCGATCATATCCCGAACCACCAGCCCGCCGGGCGTGACGTCGATGACCGCCAGGTCGGTGTAGACGCGGCTGACCACGCTCGCGCCGGTCAGGGGCAGGGTGCAGCGCTGCACGATCTTGGGCGCGCCGTCTTTGGCGTTGTGTTCCATCATGATGTAGACGCGCCGCGCGCCCACCGCCAGGTCCATGGCGCCGCCCACAGCGGGCGGTTCGCCGGCGCGGCCCAGCGACCAGTTGGCCAGGTCGCCCGCGGCCGACACCTGCATGCCGCCCATGACGCAGAAGTCCAGGTGGCCGCCGCGCATCATGGCGAACGAATCGGCATGATGGAAGAACGCGCCGCCCGGCAGCAGCGTGACGGGCTGCTTGCCGGCGTTGATCAGGTCGCGGTCGGCGGCCTGGGGCGCCGGCGGCGGCCCCATGCCCAGGATGCCGTTTTCGCTGTGCAGCACGATCTCGCGGCCGGGCGGCAGGTGGGCCGCGATCAGCACCGGCATGCCGATGCCCAGGTTGACGTAGCTGCCGTCGGGAATGTCGCGCGCCACGCGCCGCGCCAGCTGCTCGCGGGTCAGGGGCTGGAATGTCTGTTGTGCGCGCATGGCCGTTCAACTGGAAAAGCCGGGCTCGGCCACCACGGCCACCCGGTGCACGAAGATGCCGGGCGTGACAATGGCCTCGGGCGGCAGTTCGCCCAGCTCGGCGCGCTGGCGTACCTGCACAATGGTGGTGGCGGCCGCCATGCACATGACCGGGCCGAAGTTGCGCGCGCTCATGCGGTAGGTCAGGTTGCCCCAGCGGTCGGCGCGGTCGGCCTGCACCAGGGCGAAATCGCCGTGCAGGGGTTCTTCGAATACGTAATGCCGGCCGTCGATCTGGCGGGTTTCCTTGCCGGCGGCCAGTTCGGTGCCGTAGGCGGTGGGCGTGTAGAAGCCGCCCAGGCCGGCGCCGGCGGCGCGCAGGCGTTCGGCGATGGTGCCTTGCGGCACGCATTCGAGTTCGATGCAGCCGCGCCGGTACAGGTCGTCGAACACCCACGAATGCGACGCCTTGGGAAACGAGCAGATCATCTTGCGCACGCGTCCCGCCTTGATCAGCGCGGCCAGGCCGGTTTCGTGGTTGCCGGCGTTGTTGTTGACGACGGTGAGTTCGCGCGCACCCTGTTCGATCAGGGCATCGATCAGGTCGGTGGGCATGCCGGCCCCGCCGAACCCGCCGATCAGCAGCGTGGCGCCGTCATGGATGCCGGCCACGGCCTGGGCGGTCGAAGCCACGAATTTATCGATCATGGTGCGCGCGTGTCCTGTGGCAGGCGTTAATTCACGGTGATGTGGGCTTCCTTGATGATCTTCGCGTAGCGGTCGGAGTCGGCGCGCATCAGTTCGGCGAATTCCGCCGGCGTGCTGCCGGTGGGCAGGAAGCCCGCGTCCATGAACTTCTTGGTGACGTCGGGCTCATGCACGATCTCGCTGATTTCGCGGGCCATGCGCTCGATGACGGGCCTGGGCGTGCCGGTGGGCGCCAGCAGCCCGGCCCATGAACCCGTTACGAAGCCCGGAAAACCGGCTTCTTCCATGGTGGGCACGCCGGGCTCGTTGGGCCAGCGCTTCTTGCCCGTGAATGCCAGCACCTTCAGCTTGTCATGCTTGACATACTGCATGGGCACCAGCACCGGATCGAACACCATCGACACCCGGCCGGCCAGCAGGTCGGTCAGGATGGGGGCGCTGCCTTTGTAGGCCACGTGCGTCATCTTGATGTTGGCCTGCAGCGCGAAATCGGCGCCGGTCAGGTGGGCGCTGGAGCCCGTGCCGCTGGAGGCGTAGGTGAGGGCGTCGGGATGCTTGCGGCCGTACTCGACCAGCTCGCTCAGCGTTTTTACCGGCAGGTCTTTGCTGACGAACAGAAATAGCGGCAGGTCGGCCATGTGCACCACGGGTTCTAGCTGTGACGGCGAATACGACAGCTTGTACAGGTGGGTGTTGATCACGTACGCGGGCAGCATGCTCAGGAAGGTGTAGCCGTCGGGGTCGGCCTTGGCCGCGATGGCGGAACCCAGCGTGCTGTTGGCGCCCGGCTTGTTCTCGATGATGATGTTCTGACCCAGCCGCGCCGACAGTTTGTCCATGACGATGCGGGTTACGGTGTCGGTGGCGCCGCCGGGGGTGTAGGGCACGATCACTTTGATGGGCCGGTCGGGCCAGGCATCGGCGGCCTGGGCTTGCGCGCCGGGCAGGGCAATGCCGGCCACGGCGCTTGCCAGCAAGGCGGCCAGGGCGGCGCGGCGGCTCGGCCGGATAGCGGGTCGGGAAATGGAAAAGGGCATGGATTTGTCTCCGCCTGGTGGGCATGAGCCGGGCTTGCCTGGCGCGGCGCCGCGGTGCTTCCGGATCTGCCGATTGGTTTTGTTGAACGAACAATGTCGCCCGAAAAGTATGCGCGACTTGGCCGCCGCCTTCGAGAACGGACGCGGTTTTTGTGTTCGGTGACTGAACTTTGGCTGGCTATACCAGCCCGGAAGCGCCGCCCAGCGCGCGGATCAGCTCGTCGCGCAGCAGGGTGACCGGAGCGGCCAGCGGGCCCAGCGTGGGCAGATGGACCAGTTCGGCGCGCAGCCCGGTCGTGAAGGCCGGCACGTTCAGGATGGCCAGCGCCTCGCGATGGCGGCTGCGGGCCAGCGCACCGGGCGTGACCAGCCCGATGCCCACGCCGCGCGCTGCCAGCGACAGCTGCAGTTCGGCGCCGTAGGCTTCTACCGCGATGCGGAACGGCAGCCGCGCGGCGTCGAAGGCCGTGCGGATGGCGGTGCGCAGGCCGCAGCCGTCCTGGTTCAGCACCCACGGATGGGCGGCCAGGGCGTCGAGCGGCACGGCGCCGTTGCTGTCGCGGGCGATGGCCAGCGCGGGCGAGGCCACGATCACTACCGCCGAGCGCGCCAGCGGCAGGGCGCACAGGTGGGCCGGCAGCGCCTGATCGTCGGGCATCATGATGGCCGCGGCATCCAGGGCGCCGTTTTCCACCATGGCCACCAGGCTGGGCGACCAGGCCGCGGTGACGTTCAGGCGCAGGCCGGGATAGCGCCCGCGCAAGATATCCAGCGGATCGGCCAGCGCCTGTTCGGCCAGGAAGGGCGGCACGCCCACGCGCAATTCGCCGCGCGGCTCGGCATCGGGGGCGGCGCCCTGGCGCAGGGTCTCTACCGCCGCCAGCACGCCGCGGCCCAGTTCGTAGATGCGCAGGCCGGCGGCGCTGGGTTTCAGCGGTTTGGACTGCCGGTCTACCAGTTCCACCCCCAGCAGGTCTTCCAAGTTGCGCAGGCGCCGGCTGACGCCAGGCTGCGTCAGGTGCAGCCGCCCCGATGCGCCGCCCAGGCTGCCGGTTTCCACCACCGCCACGAAGGCTTCGATGTCGCGTGTGTTCATGGTTTATTCAAACAAGTACGCATAATGAATAAAATTATATTTCAATAGACGCAATACGGTGCAGTTCCTAGACTGGCTGCCCAGGCCTGGCCTGGCCGATGTTTTTGTCTACGGAGAGCCGTCATGTCTTTTGCTGAATCCCGCCTGCCCGCCCATGCCGGGCCTTGTGCCGCGCTGGCGCCGCCCGGCGGGCTGGGCGCGGGCCGCACCCTGCTGTTCGCCACGGCGGTGGCGGTGATGGTCATGAACCTGTTCGCCGTGCAGACCGTGGCACCGGCGATCGCGGCGTCGCTGGGCCTGGGGCTGGACAGCGTGGGCGTGCTGGCGATGCTGCCGCAGCTGGGCTACGCGCTGGGCCTGGTGCTGCTGGTGCCGCTGGCCGACCGCCTGGAAAACCGCCGGCTGATCGGCGCCACATTGGCGGTATGCACACTGTGCATGCTGGCGGCCGCGTTCGCGCCCGGCGGCGCCGTGTTCATGATTGCCGTGTTCGCCGGCGGCGCGTCGACCTGCGCGATCCAGATGCTGGTGCCCATGGCCGCGTTCATGGCGGCGCCCGAGCGGCGCGGCGCCACGGTGGGCAACGTGATGAGCGGGCTGATGGTGGGCGTGCTGCTGTCGCGCCCGCTGTCGAACCTGGTGGTGGACGCCTGGGGCTGGCGCACGCTGTACCTGGTTTTCGCGGGCGGCATGGCGGCCACCGGGGTGGCGCTGATCTGCCTGCTGCCGCGCCGCCGTCCGCAGGCAGGGCCCGGCTATCCGGCGCTGATCGCGTCGCTGGCCGCGCTGCTGCGGTACGAGCCCGTGCTGCGCTGGCGCGCGGCCACCGCGGCGCTGGGCATGGCGGCCTACAGCCTGTTCTGGACAGCGGTTTCGCTGCGGTTGGCGCAGGCGCCGTTCCACCTGGGCGCGCGGGCGGTGGCCATGCTGGCGCTGTGCGGGGCGGTGGGCGTGGTGGTGGCGCCGCTGGCCGGGCGTGCGGGAGACGGCGGGCATACCCGCCGCGCCAGCATCGCGGCGCAGGCGGTGGTGGTGCTGGCGTGGCTGCTGGCCGGCTGGGCCGGCGGCGCGTGGCTGGGTGCCGGCCGCGATGTCCTGCCGGTTGGCGCGGCGCTGGCCCTGCTGACGCTGGCGGCCATTCTGCTCGACGCCGGCGTCACGGGCGACCAGACCCTGGGGCGGCGCGCCGTGAACCTGGTGCGGCCCGAGGCGCGCGGCCGCATGAACGGATTGTTCGTAGGCCTGTTCTTCGTGGGCAGCGCGGCCGGCTCGTCGCTGGCGGGGCTGGCCTGGGCGCACGGCGGCTGGGGCCTGGTCAGCACCGTGGGCGCAGTAGTGGGGCTGGCGATGCTGGCGGTGTACCTGGCCGCGCCGCGGCCGGCCGCCGACCGCTAGCGCCGGGCCGCTGCGTTGGCGCGCGGCGGCCAATGGTTCTATCCTTGGGGGCCGGAATGGACCTGTCCGCGGGCGGGTTCCATTTCTATGATGCCTTACCGACGCGCGGCCAGCCGGCCGCGTTTTTGCAACTCTGCTGAACGGAAACCCCCATGAACGGCGCCGATAGCCTTTGCGACACCCTGCTTGCCAACGATGTGGACGTGTGTTTTGCCAACCCCGGCACGTCCGAGATGCACTTCGTGGCCGCGCTGGATCGCAAGCCGCGCATGCGCTGTGTGCTGGGGCTGTTCGAAGGCGTGGTCACCGGCGCGGCCGACGGCTATGCGCGCATGGCCGACAAGCCGGCCGCCACGCTGCTGCACCTGGGGCCGGGGCTGGGCAACGGGCTGGCCAACCTGCACAACGCCAAGCGCGCGCGCACGCCCATGGTCAACGTGGTGGGCGACCATGCCACTTATCACGTGCAGTACGACGCGCCGCTTACCAGCGATGTCGAAGGCGTGGCGCGCCCCATGTCGCACTGGGTGCGCCGCACCCAGGCCGCCGGCGACCTGGCGGCCGACGCCGCCGAGGCGGTGCGCGTGGCGCGCCAGGCGCCGGGCAACATCGCCACGCTGATCCTGCCGGCCGACGCGGCCTGGGGCGAACTGCCCGCCGATACGCCGGCGCCGCCCGTGGCGCAGCTGGCCGCGTCGCCGCGGACCACTCAAGAAGCCGTGCGCGCCGCGGCGCAGGCCATCCGCGCCGGCCAGGGCGCCGCCCTGATGCTGGGCGGCATGGCGCTGCGCGAGCCGGCGCTGGCGGTGGCCGGGCGCATCGCCCGGGCCACCGGCGTGCGCCTGCTGTCGCCCACATCCAACCGCCGTACCGAGCGCGGCATCAATCGCACACCCGTGACCCGCGTGCCTTACCCGGTGGACCAGGCGGTGGCCCTGCTGAAAGACGTGCGGCAGCTGGTCCTGGTGGGCGCCAGCGCGCCGGTGGCGTTCTTTGCCTATCCGGGCAAGCCCAGCCTGCTGGCCCCGCAAGAACACGCGCCCATCGTGCTGGCCACGCCCGAACAAGACCTGCTGCAGGCGCTGCAATGGCTGGCCGACGAACTGGGCATCGCGGCCAGCGCGCCCGGCCTGCTGCCGGCGGCGGCGCCGGCCGACATGCCGCGCTCGGGCGCGCTGACCGGCGCGGCGGTCAACATCATCACGGCCCGCCTGCTGCCGGAAAACGCCATCGTCTGCGATGAATCAGTGACGCAGGGGCGCGAGTTCCCCGCCATCAGCGTCACCTCGGCGCCGCACGACTGGCTGCAGTTGACGGGCGGGGCCATCGGCATCGGCCTGCCGCTGGCCGCCGGCGCGGCCGTGGCCTGCCCCGACCGCAAGGTCATCACGCTGCAGGCCGACGGCAGCGGCATGTACACCGTGCAGGCGCTCTGGACCCAGGCGCGCGAACAGCTCGACTGCCTGACGGTCATCCTGGCCAACCGTTCCTATGCCACGCTGCATGGCGAAATGAAGAACGTGGGCGTGCAAGAGCCCGGCCGCAATGCCAGGCGCATGCTCGACCTGCAAGAGCCCAGCCTGGACTGGGTCAGCCTGGCCGCCGGCATGGGCGTCGAGGCGGTGCGCGTCGATACGGTCGAGGCCTTCACCAAGGCCATGCAGGCGGGGCTGGCGCGCAAGGGCCCGTACCTGATCGAGGCGCTGATCTGAGGACAGGTGATCGGGGCAGCCAGGTCGGCCGGGTGTCTGGCACCCTGGCGGGAGCCAGACACCTGGCTATCACTTCAAGACCCGATCAGCACGGCGTCTGTTGCGGGCGTATCCATAATGGGGCGCCCGCCTGGATAGGGCGGCGCGTCTACGTGCCTGGCCAATGTATCCAGGAAGATCCGTGCGCGCGCCGATAGGGTGCGGGTGTCGGACAGCGCATACAGTGTGACGGGCGGCAGTTCCCATTCCGGCAGGACCTGTTCCAGGTCTTGTTCCCGCATGGTCTGCGCCATCAGGCGGTGCGAAGGCATGCACGCGATGCCCAGGCCGCTGGCCGCCAGGTCCACGCCCAGCCAGGCATCGTTGCTTTTGACGTGTGCGCGGCTTTCGATGCGGTGCGTCTGTTCGCCGCGGCGCAGCTGCCAGGCCTGGCCATTGGTGGTCACGATGCGGTGGTGGCGCCGCAGGCTGTCCGGGTCGGCGGGCCTGCCGGCACGGTCGAGATAGCTGCGCGAAGCCACCAGAATCCAGCGGATGCGGGCTACCGTGCGCTGGATCAGCGGGGAATCGTCCAGCGTGCCGAATCTCAGTATCAGGTCCAGGCCCGGGCGATGCAGATCTGCCTGCGCCGTGCCGAGTTCGATGTCGTACCAGACATCCGGATACTGCCGGTGCAGTTCGCCCAGAATGGCCGGCAGCAGCGCCGACAGCCCCGGCGGCGCCGAGATCCGCAACTCGCCGGTGGGGCGTTCAAGGTAGTCGTAGACTTTCTCGTGCGCCAGCAGGGCGCCTTCGACGTGCGCCGCGCATTCATTGAAGTACTGCATGCCGGCGGCGGTCAGTTCGATGCGCCGCGTCGACCGCTTGAACAGCTTCAGCCCCAGCTGCTGTTCCAGGATGGACACGCGGCGCGAGATCGTGGCGATCGGCAGGCCGACCGACTCGGCTGCGGCGGTGAAGCCGCGCCGTTTGGCCACTTCCACAAAAATGAAAATGTCCTGCAGCGAAACGCTCGGCCGGGTCATGGCCGGGCCTGCCGCTCTGGCGCGCTGACGTCGACTTCCGGCTGCACCGACATGCCCACGCGCAGCCGGTCGGCGCCGTCCTGGCCCGGGTCCAGCGCGATGCGCACCGGCAGGCGCTGCACGATCTTGGTGAAGTTGCCGGTGGCGTTGTGCGGGGCGATTGCCGAGTAGCTGACGCCGCTGGCCGGCCCCAGGCTCTGCACCTTGCCGGTGAACACCCGGCCCGGCAGGGCGTCGACCGCCACGCGCACGGGCTGGCCCCGGCGCATGCGCGCCAGCTGCGTTTCGCGGAAATTGGCCTCGATATAAATGTCGGCCAGCGGCACCAGCGTCAGCAGCGGTTCGCCAGTGCGGGCGTAGTTGCCCACGCGCACCCGCTTGTGGCCGATGGTGCCGGCGATCGGCGCCTGGATCCGGGTGCGCGAAAGATCCAGCCGGGCCTGCGCGAGCGCCGCCTCGGCCTGCTCGATTTCGGCCTGGGTGCGCAGCAGGTCGGCCCGCAGGGTGTCCAGGCGCCCGGTCTGCGCCTGCAGGATGGCCTGGTCTTTGGCGTGCTGCGCCTGCTGCACCTGCAGGCGGGTCCTGGCTTGCTGGCGCGCCTGTACGGTGCCTGACCCGTCGGCGGCCAGGCTTTTGTAGCGGTGGTAGTCCAGCCGCGCCAGTTCCTGGGTGGCCTGGTCGGCCTCGAGTGTCGACCGGGCCTGCCTGATCACCGATTCCTGCACCGCGATCTGTGCGTGGATGCCATCGGCCGCGGCGTGCGCGTGCGCCAGCGCGGCGGTGGCGTTGCGCACTGCCAGCACGTATTCGCGGTCGTCGATCTGCACCAGCAGCTGTCCCGCCCGCACCGGCTGGTTTTCTTCGACAGGAACTGCCTCGACCAGGCCGGTGATCTCGGGCGCTACGGAGGTGATCTCGGCCCGGATGTAGGCGTCGTCGGTCGATTGCGTGGCCGCCGCGCTTTCCGGGCGGTTGAAGAGAAGGGCCAGCGCCACCGCGGCAACGACCAGGATCGCGCTGCCCGCCAGTTTTGTTTTCTTGCTGAGTGCCATGATGGGCCTTTAATGCGTGGAGCCCGCCGCCGCGCGCGGCGAGGGAATGAATCGGAAGAAGCAGGTCAGCGGCACCAGCGCCAGGGCCAGCAGCGCCAGCAGCAGATACGCGTCGGCGATAGACAGCACTGTCGATTCGCCGGCGATGCGGGCCGCCAGGTCGGCCGGGGGCGCCGCCTGCGCCCGCGCGGCGTGGTCCAGCAGCATTTCGGCGTGAAAGCGCGTGCGCAGCTCGATGACGCGCGTGATCAGCGCCGACCCCAGCGGCGCGCCCAGCGCCCGCAGCAGGTTGACGATGCCGGACACATAAGGGCCTTCTTGCGGCGCGACTATGCTGGTGGTCAGGAACAGCATGGCGACAATGGCCATCGGCTGCCCCACCGCCTGCAGGGCCTGAGCCAGCGTGAATTCGCCCCACATCCACTGGTTGGTGACCTGCGTGCCCAGCAGGCATGCCAGTGCCGTGATCGCCATGCCCGCTGCCATCACCCATCGGGCGTCGGCCCATTTCTGGTACAGCAGCATGGTCACGGCCGGGGCCACCACCAGTTGCGGCAGGCCGATCATCAGGCCGATGGGGGCGCTTTGCAGCGCGCGGTAGTTCCAGGCATGGCCGAGCAGCGTCGCGGGCAGCAGCGAGCCCGACAGGAAGATCACCAGCAGGCACAGGAACAGCGAGAAGCCCAGCCACAGGTTGCGGCGTTCCAGCAGCTGCAGCTTGATGAAGGGCGCAGGGTGGCGCCATTCGGTGTACAGATAGAACGCCAGCAGCAGGGCGCCCACCGACAGGCAGGCGCAGATCAGCGGCGAAGCAAACCATTCCAGCCGGTTGCCCTGTTCGATACCGATGGCCAGCAGCAGCAGCCCCGCACTGCCGAAGGCGATGCCCTGCCAATTGGCCTGGCGGAAGCGCTCGGGCCTGGCCGGGTCTTGCGGAATACCCCACGCCACCAGCAGGCCCGCCAGCAGATTGGCCGGCACGATCTGCCAGTACACCATGCGCAGGTCCACCCACTGGTCGGTCCACAGCCCAGCCAGCCAGGTCGAGACGTTGGGCGCGAAGGTGGCGGTCATCGAATACAGCGCCAGCGCGAACAGCCGGATCGACGGCGGAAAGAAGCGCAGGGCCGCCATCATCAGCAGCGGGATCAGCGCGCCGCTGGCCAGCCCCTGCAGGCCGCGCAGCAGCAACAGCAGGTGCAGGTCGCGCACGAGGGGCAGCACGCAGGCGATGGCGGCGCCGGCGGCCAGCATCTGCAGGTGGAAGCGGCGCAGGCTCAGCGTGACGGCGAACCACGGCGCCAGGGGCATGGCGATCAGCTCGCCGGCGGTGTAGGCCGTGGTGATCCACGAGGCGTCATCCAGGCCGAAGCCGCCTGCGCCGCGGATGTCGGCCAGGGCCAGTGCGCCCACGCGATTATTGATGCCCGCGGCCATGGCCGCGATGAAGATGCCCAGCAGGCCTGCGGCCAGGCGCGCGCTGAGCGCGGGCGCGGCATGCCCGGCGGCTGGTGCCGGCGCCGGCAGCGGGGCCGCGGACGCATTCACGATGCCGCCCCGGACGCGTGCCGCGCCTGTCCGCCGGGTTGGCCGCTGGGCGGCGGCGGGGCCCAGCCGCCGCCCAGCGCCTTGTACAGATAGACCACGGCAAGCACGCTGCCGGTGGCTGCATCGCTCAGGTGCAGTTCGCTTTCCAGTACGCCGCGCTGCGCCGCCAGCACCGTCACATAATCGGCCGCGCCCTGTTCATAAGACGACTGCGCGGCCCGCAGCGCGTCGCGGCTTTGGGTCATGGCGCGCTGCAGGGCCGCGCGGCGTTCCTGCTGGGCCACCAGGGCGTTGAACGCGTCGTCGACCTCGTGCCAGGCCCGCAGCACGGTCTGGCGGTAGGCAATGGCGGCCTCGCGCTGCGTTGCCTCGGTCAGCTCCAGCATGCGCACCAGGCGCCCGCCCTGGAAAACCGGCAGGTAGATGCGCGGGCCGATCGAGAACTCGGTCGAGCTCCACAGGCCCAGGTCGCCCGATTCGAACGCGCTGGCGCCGAAGCCGCCCGCCAGTGAAATACGCGGATAGAAATCCGCCTTGGCCGCGCCGATCGCGGCCGTGGCCGCGTGCAGGCGCGCCGAGGCGCCCTGGATATCGGGCCGGCGCAGCGCCAGCTCGGACGGCAGGCCCACCGGCAGTGCCGGTGCGGTATCGGGCAGGGGCCGCGGCCGCGACAACTGCGCATCCAGGCTGCGCGGCGGTTCGCCCACCAGCAGCGCCAGCGCATTCAGCAGGACATTCTGCTGGTCGCGCAGCGACGGGATCAGCGCGTCGATGCCGGCCTTCTGGGCGCGCGCCGAAGACAGGTCGAAGCGCGTGGCCACGCCATTGCGCAGGCGCGTTTCGGTCAGCCGCACCAGGTGCGCCGCGATGGCCTGGTTGCGCGCGGCGATGTCCAGCCGGGTCTGCACGCCGCGCAGCGCCACATACTGCCGCGCGATTTCGGCCGACAGCGCCACCTGGGCGCCGCGCTGTTCGTACAGGGCGGCTTCGAGCGAGGCCACCGCCCCTTCGCGCTGGCGCCGCAGCCTGCCCCACAGGTCGATTTCCCAATCGGCCTGGAACCCGGCCTGCCACAGGTCGGTGGCCGCGGTGCTGGCCCCCAGGGCCGCCATCGGGCCGTTTTCGCTGATGGCCCCGCGGGTCAGGCGGGCATCCAGGCCCACGCGCGGAAATAGCCCGGCCAGCGCCACGCCGGCACGGGCGCGGCTTTGTTCGACTCGGGCCGCGGCCGCCTGCAGATCCAGGTTGCCATCCCAGGCGCGGGCCACCAGCGCATCGAGTACCGGGTCGTTCAGCAGGCGCCACCATTCGCGCGGCACCGGATCGGCGGACAGGGCCTGGCGGGGCTGGCCTGCTTTGGGCTGCAGTTGCATGCGGGCCGAATCCGCCTCGGGCGCAATGAAATCCGGCCCCACGGCGCAGCCGCCCGCCGCGGCGAGCATGCCCAGCAATACGGCCCGGCCGGCCAGGAATCTGAGGGGGAACATGGCAAATCAACTGTACTAAACCTATCGGTACAGTATGGTATCGTCGCTTTAGGTCGCTGGTCAACAATTTTTGAACCGAACGGTACAGATGAAAAAAGCCGACGCCACGCTTTCTTCCGGCACGCGCCCGGAACCGCCCCCGCCGCCTACCGGCAAGGAACTGGCGGTGCTGACGGCCGCGCGCGAGGTCTTCCTGACTCATGGTTTCTCGGCGGCCACCACCGACATGATCCAGCGCGCCGCCGGCGTGTCCAAGGCCACGGTCTATGCCTACTACCCCACCAAGCAAGCGCTGTTCACCGCCGTCATCGAAGGCAAGTGCGCCGAGCATATGAAGTCTCTGCGCGCCCTGCGCTCGGTTCCCGGCGGCATTCACGCGGTGTTGTCCGAACTGGCCGGCGCCTACCTGGAATTCGCCGTGGCCCCCGAGGGGCTGGCGCTGTTTCGCGTGTCCGCCGCCGAGGCGCCGCGCTTTCCGGAACTGGCGCGCACCTTCTACGAAAACGGGCCCGAGGCGTTTTGCGAAATCGTGGCCGAGCACGTCGAGCGGGGCGTGCAGAACCGCGAACTGGAACTGGGCGACGCCAGCGCGCAAGAGGCGGCCCGCCTGTTCTTCAGCCTGGTGCGCGGGCAGGCCCAGATGGAAGGCGTGCTGCTGCCCGACCGCAACCCTTCCCGGGCGCAGAAAAAGCGCTGGGCCGACCTGGCGGTGGGCACGTTCTTCGCGGCCTTCGGCAGGCGTTGAGCCATGCAAACCAAACACAGCAGTCTGCCACCGAAAACACCGCCACGCTTATTGCTGGCTGCCCTGGCGATCGCCGTGCTGGGCGCCTGCACGATCCGCAAGCGCGCGCCTACACCCCCAGGTAGCGCGCCAGTTGTTCCGGCCGGGCCGCCAGCGCCGCGCTGGCGCCCTGGTGCACGATGCGGCCTTTTTCCATGACCAGGCAGCGGTCGGTGTGCGCCAGCACGACGCGGTAGTTGCGGTCGACGATCAGGGTCGACATGCCGGTGGCGCGGATCGCGGCCACGATCTTCCAGATTTCCGCCACGATCAGCGGCGCCAGGCCTTCGGTGGCCTCGTCCAGGATCAGCAGGTCGGGGTTGGTGGTCAGCGCGCGGCCGATCGCCAGCATCTGCTGCTCGCCGCCCGACAACTGCTGGCCGCCGTGGTCCAGCCGTTCCGCCAGGCGCGGAAAGGTTTCCAGCACGCGCTGGTACGTCCAGCCGGCCTGGCCGCGCGTGCCTGGCCGCGCGGCCACCAGCAGATTCTCGCGCACGCTCAGGTTGGGAAAGACGCCGCGGCCTTCAGGCACATAGGCCACGCCCAGGCGCGCGATGGCGTGCGGCTGGGCCCGCGTGCAGTCGCGCCCGGCCACCGCCAGGCGGCCCTGGCGGCTGCGCACATGGCCCATCAAGGTGCGGATCAGCGTGGTCTTGCCCATGCCGTTGCGGCCCACCAGCCCCACCGATTCGCCGGGAGCGATGCGCAGGTCCACGCCGCGCAGCACGTGGCTGGCCCCGTAATAGCTGTGCAGGCCGCTGGCATCGATCAGTGCGTGCATGGGCCTTCTCCCAGGTAAGCGTCCTGCACTTGCGGGTTGGCGCGGATCTGCGCGGGCGTGCCGCAGGCGATGGCGCTGCCGTTGACCATTACGGTAATGGTGTCGGCGTTGCCGAACACCGCGTCCATGTCGTGTTCCACCAGCAGAATGGCGTGCTCGGCCTTCAGCGCCTGCAGCAGGGCCAGGATGCGCTCGGTTTCTTCCGGGCCCATGCCGGCCAGCGGCTCGTCCAGCAGCAGTACCCGCGGCTGCCCGGCCAGGCACATGGCAATTTCCAGCTGGCGCTTGTGGCCGTGCGGCAGCAGGCCGGCGGGTGTGGCCGCGCTGGCGGCCAGGCCGGTGCGTTCCAGTGCGTGGCGTGCCTGCCCGGCGCTGTGCGCGCAGTCGCCGGCATGGCGCCACCAGTGCCAGAAGCGCTGGCGGCCGGCCTGCGCGGCCAGGCGGCAGTTCTCGTATACGCTCAGCGCGGGGAAGATGGTGGAACGCTGGTAGCTGCGGCCCAGGCCGCCGCGGGCGCGCTGCGGCTGCGGCCAGGCCGTGATGTCGCGGCCTTCCAGCAATACCTGGCCGGCGCTGGCCATCAGTTCGCCCGACAGGATATTGATCAGGGTGGACTTGCCGGCGCCGTTGGTGCCGATTACCGCATGTACGGTGCCGCGCTGCAGGTCCAGCGATACGTCGTTGACGGCGACCAGGCCGCCGAAGCGGCGGGTGATGCCGCGCGCGGCCAGCATGGCTTCAGGCATGGGGTTCTCCGGACAGGGGCAGCGATTGCGGTGCGGCGGCGTCGGCCGTGTCGGCGCCGGGCGCGGCGGCGGGGCGGCGCGCCGCGCGGCGTGCGCGCCATTGGGCCGGCAGCCCGGCCAGCCCGTCGGGCAGCAGCGCCACTAGCGCGATAATGGCCAGGCCCAGCGGCAGGTGCCAATGCCTGGCGTAGTCGCCGAACAGCGCCTGCGACTGGAACAGCTCCTGCAGCAGGATCAGCGCCGCCGCGCCCAGCACGGCGCCACCCAGCCGGCTCATGCCGCCCAGAATCACCATCAGCAGCACCAGGCCGGACTGCTCCCAGGCCAGCAGCTCGGGCGTTACGAAGCCGTCTTTCAGCGCGTACAAGAACCCGGCCAGCCCGGCCAGCGCCGCGCCCACCACATAGGCGGTCAGCTTGTAGGGAAAGGTGGAATAGCCCGCCGCGCGCATGCGCTGCTCGTTGATGCGGATGCCCGCCAGCGCCGCGCCGAAGGGCGAACGCGCCAGCATGGCCAGAAAGCCCCAGGTCAGGGCCAGGCAGGCCAGCACGAACAGGTAGTAGGTGCCGGGCTGGTCCAGGTCGAACGGCAGCCAGCCGCCCAGTGAAAGCTGGGGGCGGAAATACAGGTAGATGCCGTCGCTGCCGCCGCCCAGGCCGGTGTCGTGGAACACGTAGTACGCCATCTGTGAAAACGCCAGCGTGACCATGATGAAATACACGCCGCGCGTGCGCAGGGCCAGGGCGCCGGTCAGCAGGGCATAGGCGGCCGCGCCCAGCACCGCCGCGCCCAGCAGCCAGGCCAGCCCGGCGGCCTCGGCCTCGGGCGACAGCAGCGCCGCCGCATAGGCGCCGATGCCGAAGAAGGCGGCGTGCCCCAGGCTGACCAGGCCCGCGCCGCCCACCAGCAGTTGCAGGCTCAGCGCGAAAATGGCGTAGATCATCAGCTTGACGGCCAGCCCGGTGTAGTAATCGGCGCCCAGCCACGGAAACGCCGCCAGCGCCAGCAGCACGGCGGCGGGAATCAGTTTGCTTGCGGGGTTCAGATTCATGCGGCCCTAGCCTTGTTTGAACAGCCCTTCGGGCTTGCACAGCAGAATGAGCGCCATCAGCAGGTACACCAGTACCCCGGCTGCGGCCGGGAACAGCACCTGGCCGAAGGTCTCGACCGCGCCCACCAGCATGGCCGCCAGGAAGGCGCCGCGGATCGAGCCGATGCCGCCTATCACCACCACCACGAAGCACACGATCAGCACGCCGTGCCCCATGCCGGGGTACACCGACGACACGGGTGCGGCGATGGTGCCGGCCAGCGCGGCCAGCGCTACGCCGGCCGCGAACACGATGCGGTACAGGCGGTTGATGTCGATGCCCAGCGAGCCGATCATCTCGCGGTTGCTGGCGCCGGCGCGCACCATCATGCCCAGGCGGGTGCGCGTAATGACCCAGTACAGCAGCAGCGCCACCCCGATTCCCACGGCCGAGATGAACAGCCGGTACACGGGGTAGGTCATCACGCCGCCCAGCGACACCGTGCCCGACAGCCAGCCGGGCATCGGTACGCCGTGCACGTCGTTGCCCACCAGCAGGCTGCGCACTTCCTCGAACACCAGGATCAGCCCGTACGTCATCAGCACCTGCTGCAGATGGTCGCGGCGGTACAGGTAGCTGAAGAACGCGGCTTCCAGCAGGTAGCCCAGCAGGGCCGCCAGCAGCACGCACAGCAGCAGCGTGGCGGCGAAGCCGCCGCCCGTCCAGCGCTCGACCAGCGGCCCCAGCGCGAACGCCATGTAGGCGCCGATCATGTAGAAGCTGCCATGGGCCAGGTTGATGATGCCCATGATGCCGAAGATCAGCGTCAGCCCGCTGGCCACCAGGAACAGCAGCAGGCCGTGCTGCAGCGCGTTCAGGCACTGGATGAGGAAGATGCCGGCGTCCATGTCGGTGTCCGTGCCGCGCGGGTCAGAGCTTGCAGCCGCGCGCCGGGTCGGCCAGCGCCTGAACCGCCACCTCGACCATCTTGTTTTCCATGCCCGCCACCTGGCGCAGGTAGATGTCCTGCACCGGGTTGCCGGCCGCCGACAGGGTGAACTTGCCGCGCGGACTGTCGATGGTGGCGCCGCGCATTGCGTCGCGGAACTTGGCCTTGTCTTCGATATTGCCCTGCACGGCCTGCAGGCCCACCTGCATCAGCTGCGCCGCGTCGTAGCCCTGCACCGCATAGACGTCGGGCTGCAGGTTGTCATAGGCCTTGGCGTAGGCGGCGCGGAAAGCCTGGTCGCGCGGCGTGTTCAGGCCGTCGGCATAGTGCAGCGTGGTCAGCAGGCCCTGCGCGGCCTCGCCCTGGGCCTTCAGCGTGCCGTCGGTCAGGAAGCCCGTGCCGTACAGCGGAATGCTCTTGCCCAGGCCCGAGGCGTGGTAGTCCTGCACGAATTTCACCGCGCCGCCGCCCGCGAAAAAGGCGAACACCATGTCGGGCTTGATGGATGCGATCTCGGTCAGCAGCGGCTGGAACTCTACATTAGGGAAGGGCAGCGTCAGGTCCTTGACGATCTTGCCGCCGGCCTTCTCGAAGCCTTCGCGAAAGCCTTTCATCTGCTCGTCGCCCGCCGCGTATTTCCAGGTGATGGTGACCGCGGTCTTGTGCCCCTTGGCGGCCGCCACCGGCCCCATGGCATAGCCCGGCTGCCAGTTCGAGAACGAGGTGCGGAAGATACCCGGCCCGCACATCGGCCCGGTGATGGCGTCGGCCCCCGCGTTGGTGACGATCAGCGTGGTGTCGCTGCCCTTGGCGGCCTTGGCCAGCGCCATGGCCACGCCAGAGTGCACGGTGCCCACCAGCACGTCGACTTCGTCGCGCTTGATCAGGCGGTTGGCGTTTTCCGAGGCCTTGGCCGGATTGGATTCATCGTCGACCTTGAAGTATTCCAGCTCGCGTCCGCCCAGCTTGCCGCCCTGTTCGGCCACGTACAGCTTGAAGCCGTTCTCGATGGCGTTGCCCAGCGCGGCATAAGTGCCGCTGTACGGCAGCATGAAGCCTACTTTGATTTTGTCGGCCGCCGCGGCGCTGCCGGCGATGAGTGCCAGGGCGCCGGCGAGCAAGGCGCGATTCAGGGCGTGGTGCATGGTCTGTCTCCTGGTTATTGTCGGCAGGCGCGAGGCTCAGCCGGGCTTGTTCAGGCCGCCGACGAAATCGGCGACGGCCGCGATCACAACATCGGGCTGGTCTTTGTGGAGGGAATGGCCGCAGCCGGGAATCTCGAGCAGGCGCGTGTGCGGCGCCGCGCGGCGGATACCGCGGATCTGCTCCAGCGTGCCGTACTCGTCGTCCAGGCCCTGCAGCGCCAGCACAGGGCAGCCGATGCGCGGCAGGTAGTCCTGGATGTTCCAGGCGCGGAACGCCGGGTCCAGCCAGATGTCGTTCCAGCCCCAGAATGCCGAATCGGCATCGGCGTGGTAGCGGTCCAGCCGCGCGGGCAGGTCGGTGTCCAGGTAGGCGCGGCGCGCCTGCTCGATGCTCGCCACCGAGATGTCCTCGACGAAGATGTGCGGCGCCGCGGCCACCACGCCGGCCACGGCCTGCGGATGCATGGCCGCGTACAGCAGTGCGATCGAGCCGCCGTCGCTGTGGCCGACCAGCACCGGGCGGTCGCGTTCGGCGTTGATGTCCAGGGCGGCGAACAGCGCGGGCAGCACTTCGCGCGCGTGGTCGTGCATGAAACTCGCCGGCCATTTCTCGCCGGCCGGCCGCGGCGTGGACTGCCCGTAGCCGTAGCGCGAATACACCAGCCCGCGGCAGCCGGCCGCGTCGCAGGCGCGCTGCGGCCAGTCTTTCCACATGGCCACCGAGCCCAGTCCTTCGTGCAGAAACACCAGCAGCGGCGCGGCTCGCCGTTCGGGCGCGATCCAGCGGCATTCCAGGCGCATGTCGCGCCCCAGCGCGCGCACATCGGCCCAGGCGGGCGCCTGGGCATCGGCCAGCGCGGCGGCGCTGTTCATAGCGAGGTCTCTTCCAGCTGCCGCAGCCGGAACCGCTGGATCTTGCCCGTGGCGGTCTTGGGCAACTCGTCGGTGAAATTGATCTGGCGCGGATACTTAAACGGCGCCAGGTGCTGTTTCACATAGTGCTGCAGCGCTGCGCCGGTATTGGCGTCGGGCTCGAAGCCCGGCCGCAGCACTACGTAGGCCTTGGTCTTGACCAGGCCGTCGTGGTCGGGCACGCCGATCACCGCGGCTTCCAGCACCGCCTCGTGCTGGATCAGCACGTTTTCCACCTCCACCGGCGACACGTACTGGCCGCTGACCTTGATCATGTCGTCGCTGCGTCCGGCATAGGTGTAATAGCCGTCGGCATCGCACAAGTACTTGTCGCCGCTTTTCAGCCATTCGCCCTGGAAGCATTGGCGCGTCTTGTCGCGGTTGTTCCAGTACATCAGCGCCGCGCTGGGCCCCTTGATGTACAGGTCGCCGATCATGTCGGGCGGCACCGGCCGGCCTTCGTCGTCGCGCAGCTGCACCTCGTAGCCGGGCACCGGCTTGCCTGTAGTGCCGTAGCGCAGCTGGCCCGGCTGGTTCGACAGGAAAATATGCAGCATTTCGGTCGAGCCGATGCCGTCCAGGATCTCGCAGCCGAAATGGCGCGTGAAGCGTTCGCCGATGTCGCGCGGCAGGGCTTCGCCGGCCGAAGTACAGACGCGCATCGCCACCTGTTCGCGCGCCGGCAGGTCGGGGCTGGCCAGCATGCTGGCGTACAGGGTGGGCACGCCATAGAACACCGTGGGGCGATGGCTGGTCAGGCGCCGGAATACGGCCTGCGGCGTGGGGCGCTCGCCCATCACCACCACGGTGGCGCCCACCGACAGCGGAAAGCTCAGGCCGTTGCCCAAGCCATAGGCGAAGAACAGCTTGGCGGCCGAGAACACCACATCGTCTTCGCGGATGCCCAGCACCGGCTTGGCATACAGCTCTACCGTGTGCCACAGGTTGCCGTGGGTGTGCACCACGCCCTTGGGCTTGCCGGTGGAGCCCGATGAATACAGCCAGAACGCGATCTCGTCGGCCAGGGTGCGCACCGCCGGCATCAGCGGCGCGCCGGCCAGCAGGCTGTCGAACTCGCGCGCCTGCGCGGGCAGGGCGCCGGCGGGCTGCGCCACCACGATGTGTTCGACCTCGTGCGGGCCGCGGGCCAGCGCCGCCTGCAGCGTGTCGACCAGGCTGCCGGATACGATGGCGGCGCGCGCGCGGCTGTGGCCGGCAATATAGGCATAGTCTTCCGGCGTCAGCAGAGTATTGATGGCCACTGGCACGACGCCGGCGTGCAGCGCGCCCAGGAAAGCCACCGGCCAGTCGACGCTGTCGTGCATCAGCAGCAGCACGCGCTCTTCGCGGCGCAGGCCCATTTGGCGCAGCGCGCCCGCGCAGCGGGCCACACGCTCGGCCAGTTCGCCGTAGGTCAGGCGGCGGGTGTCGTCGATATAGGCCAGCTTGGCGGCGCGCGGCGCATTCAGCGCGGCCAGGTGGCTGGCGAAATTCAGCTCGATGGGGCAGGGGGTCATGGTCTCTCTCCGATGTTCTATTTGCGGGGCCGGCCCGGTTCAGGTCGCGCCGGCGGCGTCCGCCAGCGCCCGCAATCGCCCGGGCGCGCCCTGGATGGCCGCGCGGCGGTGGTACAGCGCCAGGGCCCGCAGGCCGCCCAGTTCTTCGCCGCCGCCCGCGCGCCCGGGGCCGCCATGCAGCGACTGGGGCATCACGTTGCCGTGGCCGGTGTGCGTCTTGGCGGCCTCGGGGCTGACCAGGTGCACACGCCCGTGGCTGTCGGCCAGTTCCAGCGCGCTGTGCGCCAGGAACGCCGTATCGTCGCTGTACACCGAGGCCACCAGCGAGCCCTGTCCGCGCCGCGCCAGCGCATAAGCGTGTTCCGCGTCGCGGTACGGCATCAGGGTGGCAACCGGGCCGAATACTTCGCGGTCGTGCGCCAGCGGATGGGTGTCGGGGTCGGGTACGCCCAGCAGCCAGGGCGCTACGCAGGCCGCCACCGCCGGGTCGGCGTCCAGCAGCGCGACCCGGCTGCCGTCGAACAGCACCTGGCTGCCGGCGCGCAGCGCCTGGATGCCGGCCTGCACATCGTCATGCTGCGCGCGGCTGACCAGCGAACCCATGCGCACGTCGGCATTGCGCGGGTCGCCCACCGTGACGGCGGCCAGCCTGCCCGCGATGGCGTCGGCCGCGCGGGCATAGGCTTCTTGCGGCACCAGGATGCGGCGGATGGCGGTGCATTTCTGGCCCGATTTCACTGTCATTTCGCGCACGGCCTCGCGCACCAGCGCGTCGAATGCGGCGCCGCCCGCGGCGGCATCGGGGCCCAGCACGGCGCAGTTCAGGCTGTCGGTCTCGGCATTCATGCGCAGGCCGTCGCGCGCCACGCGCGGATGGGCGCGCAGCAGGGCGGCGGTATCCGACGACCCGGTGAACGACAGCACGTCGCTTGCCTGCAGCGCGTCCAGCAGGCCGGCCGACGAGCCGCACACCAGGCTCAGCGCGCCCTCGGGCAGCACCTGGGCCGCCAGCACGTCGGCCGCCATTTCATGGGCCAGCCAGGCCGTGGCGGTGGCCGGCTTGACCACGATGGGCACGCCCGACAGCAGCGCCGGCGCGGCCTTTTCCCACAACCCCCATGATGGGAAATTGAAGGCATTGATCAGCAGCGCCAGACCGCGCGCGGGCACGGCGATGTGCTGCACCGAATAGGCATCGTCGCGGGCCAGGGACACGGGTTCGCCATCGGCGCGGCACGCCTGCCCGGCCAGGCGCGCGCCCAGCTTGGCGTAGTAGGACAGGGTATAGATGCCACCCTCGATATCGACCGCCGAATCCTGCCGCACCGTGCCGGCATTGCGCAGCGCGATGTCGTAATACTTGTCGCGATTGGCCTGCAGCACCTCGGCCACCTGCGCCAGCCGCGCGGCGCGTTCGGCGTACGACAGGGCGCGCAGCGCCGCGCCGCCCACCCGACGGGCCCAGTCATAGGCGCCGGGCAGGTCCAGGCCGGCGCTGTCGGCGCGGGCCAGCGCCGCGCCCGAAACCGGGTCGCGCAGCATCGTGCCGGGGCCGGTGCCGGCCACCCAGCGGCCGGCGATGAAATTGGCAAGATCGAGCATGGCGGTATCCCCTGGCGGCGCCCTATGCGCGCGTGAATTCGATGGCGCCGGCCGGCAGCAGGTACAGCACTAGCGCCTGGCCGCCGGTCACGGTGGGGGAGTGCGCGCTGCCCGGGCCGTATACCAGCCAGCCCGCGCCGTGGCCGTCGAAGCGCGCGGCCTCGTCCAGCGGCATGATCAGGTCGATTTCGCCCTGCGGATGCGCGTGGTGCGGCCCGGCCAGGCTGTCCATGTCTACTACGTCCACCGAAAACCCGTCCAGGCCCTCGTCCGGCCTGACTACCCGCCCGTAGCGGATGCCGCCGCCTTCCCGGGCGCACATCCAGCCCTCGGCCACGCCCTGCCGACAGGCGGCGAACACCTCGCGATACAGCTCGCTGCCGGGCCCGGCCTGGCGGTTCAGCTGGTCTTGCAGGGCGGCATCGAGCGGCAGGCCGGCGATCGGGGCTGTAATGCGGCGTATCAATTGGTGGAAGGATGCTGGCGTAGTCATGCTGGTCTCGTCCTTTACACTGTCGGCGCACTGGCTGCGGCGCATGCAATGCATTGCTTCTTTCGGTGGCATGCGCGGGTTTCAGGCCGCATGAACAGAAAAATAGTGCTTCACACTTTTAGCGTCAAGCACTATAGTGCATAAAACCATGAAAATCAGGGTTTCCTCGGAGTTCGAACAGCAATGATCCAAGCACTAGACAAGGAATCGCCGGAATCGCGCCGGGAACCTTTCCTGGTGGCCCTGGGCGAAAGGGTGCGGCGCCTGCGCGCCATCCGCGGCATGACCCGCAAAAGCCTGTCACAGGCCACCGGCGTATCCGAGCGCCACCTGGCCAACCTGGAACACGGCGTGGGCAATGCCTCCATCCTGGTGCTGCTGCAGATCGCCAAGGCATTCAACTGCGCGCTGGCCGAACTGGTGGGCGATGTCACCACCGAGTCGCCCGACTGGCTGCTGATCCGCGAGCTGCTCAGCGGCCGTACCGAATCCGACCTGCAGCGCGCCCGCGAGGCCCTGGTCCAGCTGTTCGGCGTAGGCGGCGGGGCACAGCGCCCCAACCGCTTCCAGCGGGTGGCCCTGATCGGCCTGCGCGGCGCGGGCAAGTCCACGCTGGGACAGATGCTGGCCGACGACCTGGGCTATCCGTTTGTCGAGCTCAACCGTGAAATCGAACGGGTGGCCGGCTGCAGCATTCTCGAAATCCACAACCTGTATGGCCCCAATGCGTACCGGCGCTACGAGCGCCGGGCCCTGGAAGAGGCGGTGCAGATCTACCCCGAAATGGTGTTGGCCACTCCGGGCGGGCTGGTGTCCGAGCCGGCCACGCTGAACCTGCTGCTTACCCACTGCTACACCGTGTGGCTGCGCGCCACGCCCGACGAACACATGGCGCGCGTGATGGCGCAGGGCGATTTCCGGCCCATGTCGGGCAACAACGAGGCCATGGCAGACCTGAAACGCATCCTGGCCGGGCGCGAGGCGTTCTATGCCAAGGCCGACCTCACCTGGGAAACCAGCAATATCAGCCTGCAGGAAAGCTTCGGCGGCCTGCGGGCGCGGGTGCGCAAGGCCTGCGGGCTGCCGCTGTAGCCGGCCTGATCGGGTGCGCTTCATGCGCCTGCCGATATGCGTTTTGGGGTTTGCGTTCTAGCCCCGTCCCGCGTCGTCCGGGCAAGCGGTGTCGGCGCGTTGGGCGGCGGGGCAGCCTGCGCAGCAGGCCGAGGGCGCCTGCATGCGCCCGAGCCCGACGCACGTGCGCCGACACCGCTTGCCCGGACGACGCGGGACTGCAATAGTTGAATTCCAGCGGCCGCACTGTGCCTGCACTTTTCTGCATGTTCTGCTTGACGAGCTTATTTTTGTGCATTAATCTGCACTTTAATTCATCAAATGCAGTATTTTTCATGTCACGGCAAGATCCAGGAGAGCGCATCATGAGCAGCCCCACATCCCGCGTGGACTTTCAGACGGAGCCGGCCCGCTACCGGCACTGGAAGCTGAAATTCGACGGCGCGACCGCCACGCTGGCCATGGATGTGGCCGAAGACGGCGGCTTGCGCCCCGGCTACAAGCTCAAGCTGAATTCCTACGACCTGGGCGTCGATATCGAGCTGCATGACGCCCTGCAGCGCATCCGCTTCGAACACCCCGAAGTGCGCACGGTAGTGGTCACCAGCATGAAAGACCGTATCTTCTGTTCGGGCGCCAATATCTTCATGCTGGGACTGTCGTCGCATGCCTGGAAGGTGAATTTCTGCAAGTTCACCAACGAAACCCGCAATGGCATTGAAGACTCCAGCCGCCACAGCGGGCTGAAGTTCATAGCCGCACTGAACGGGGCCTGCGCCGGGGGCGGGTATGAACTGGCGCTGGCCTGCGACGAGATTTTCCTGGTGGACGACCGTTCTTCTGCGGTGGCCCTGCCCGAAGTGCCGCTGCTGGGCGTGCTGCCGGGCACCGGCGGCCTGACCCGGGTGACCGACAAGCGCAAGGTGCGGCACGACCACGCCGACATCTTCTGCACCCTGGTCGAAGGCGTGCGCGGCCAGCGCGCCAAAGACTGGCGGCTGGTCGACCAGGTGGTCAAGCCGGCCCAGTTCGAGGCCGCGGTGCAGGCGCGCGCGGCCGAGCTGGCGGCCGCCAGCGACCGCCCCGGGCAGGCGCAAGGGGTCGCGCTGACGCCGCTGGAGCGCACCGAGACCGACAGCCGCCTGTCGTACCGCTATGTCGACGTGGCGTTCGACCGCGCCGCGCGCCTGGCCACCTGGACCATCCGCGGCCCGCAGGCGCCGGTGGAACAGGACATCGACGCCATCGTGGCGGCCGGCGCGGCCTGGTGGCCGCTGCAGATGGCGCGCGAGCTCGATGACGCCATTCTCAGCCTGCGCACCAACGAGCCCGACCTGGGCACCTGGGTCGTCAAGACCGAAGGCGACAGCGCGGCCGTGCTGGCCGCCGACGCGGCCCTGCAGCAGCACGCCGGCCACTGGTTCGTGCGCGAGACCGCCGGCATGCTGCGCCGCACGCTGGCGCGCCTGGACGTGACCTCGCGCTCGATCTTCGCGCTGATCGAGCCGGGCTCGTGCTTTGCCGGCACGCTGTTCGAGCTGGCCCTGGCCGCCGACCGCATCTACATGCTGGACGACGAAGACGCCGATGCGCCGGCGCAGATCGTGGTAGACGAACGCAACTTCGGCGCCTATCCGCTGGTAAACGGGCAAAGCCGCCTGCAGCGCCGCTTTTATGAAGAAACGCTGCCGCTCGAAGCCGTGCGCGCCGCCGCGGGGCAGCCGCTGCCCGCCACGCGCGCGCTGGAACTGGGCCTGGTCACGTTCGCGCCCGACAGCATCGACTGGGACGACGAAGTGCGCCTGGCGCTGGAAGAGCGCCGCGCCCTGTCGCCCGATGCGCTGACCGGGCTCGAGGCCAACCTGCGCTTCGGCGGCCGCGAAACCATGGAAACCCGCATCTTCGGCCGCCTGACCGCCTGGCAGAACTGGATATTCAACCGCCCCAACGCCGCGGGCGAAAAGGGCGCGCTGAAGCTGTACGGCAAGGGCGAGCAGGCTTCATTCGACTGGAACCGGGTGTAGACCCAGACCCCACCGCCCATCACGGAGAGAGCAGACATGTCCGGCATCAACTACAGTGAAAAGATCCCCAACAACGTCAACCTGTCCGGCGACCGCGCCCTGCAGCGCGCGCTGGAGCACTGGCAGCCCAATTACCTGCAATGGTGGCAGGACATGGGGCCCGACGGTTCGCACGGTTTCGACGTATACCTGCGCACCGCCGTCAGCGTCGAGCCCGACGGCTGGGCGCATTTCGATCATGTGAAAATGCCCGACTACCGCTGGGGCATCTTCCTGGCCCCGCAGGACGGCCAGCGCAAGATCCATTTCGGCGAGAACCTGGGCCGCGACGTGTGGCAGGACGTGCCGGGCGAACACCGCGCCAACCTGCGCCGCATCATCGTCACGCAGGGCGACACCGAGCCCGCCTCGATCGAGCAGCAGCGCCACCTGGGCATGACCGCGCCGTCGCAGTACGACCTGCGCAACCTGTTCCAGATCAACGTCGAAGAAGGCCGCCACCTGTGGGCCATGGTGTACCTGCTGCACCGCTACTTCGGCCGCGACGGCCGCGAAGAGGCCGACGCGCTGCTCGAGCGCAGCTCGGGCGACGCCGACAACCCGCGCATCCTGGGCGCCTTCAATGAAAAGACGCCCGACTGGCTGGCGTTCTACATGTTCACCTACTTTACCGACCGCGACGGCAAGTTCCAGTTGTGCGCGCTGGCCGAATCGGGCTTCGACCCGCTGGCCCGCACCACCAAGTTCATGCTCACCGAAGAGGCGCACCACATGTTTGTGGGCGAGTCGGGCGTGTCGCGCATCATCCAGCGCACCTGCGAAGTGATGAAGCAGCTCAAGACCGACGACCCCGCTACCGTGCGCGCCGCCGGCGTGATCGACCTGCCCACCCTCCAGCGCTACCTGAACTTCCACTACAGCGTCACCATTGACCTGTTCGGCGCCGACCAGTCGTCCAACGCCGCCATCTTCTACAGTTCGGGCCTGAAGGGCCGCTACGAAGAGGGCAAGCGCACCGACGACCACCAGCTCAAGAACGACACCTACCGTGTGCTGAGCGTGGACGGCGGCAGGCTGCGCGAAATCGAAGTGCCCATGCTGAATGCGCTGAACGAGGTGCTGCGCGACGACTTCATCCGCGACTCGATGGCCGGCGTCGGGCGCTGGAACAAGGTTATCGAGAAAAGCGGCCTGCCGTTCCGCCTGTCGGTGCCGCATAAGGCCTTCAACCGGCAGATCGGCACGCTGGCCGGCATCCGCGTCGCGCCCGAAGGCGAGGTGCTCAGCGAAGCGCAATGGCAGGCCAACCGCGACAAGTGGCTGCCCACCGCGGAAGACCGCGCCTTCGTGGCGTCGCTGATGGGCCGCGTGGACGAGCCGGGCAAGTTCGCCAACTGGATCGCGCCCCCCGTCATGGGCGTGAACCGCCAGCCGGTGAACTTCGAGTACGTGCGCTTCAACTAGGAACAGGAGCCCGGCAATGAATGCCCCCTTGCCGCCCGAAGTGCTCAAGCAGCACCTGATCGACCCCGAGATCTGTATCCGCTGCAACACGTGCGAGGAAACCTGCCCCATCGACGCCATCACGCACGATGGCACCAACTATGTGGTGGACCCGGACATCTGCAACGGCTGCATGGCCTGCGTGCCGCCATGCCCGACCGGGTCGATCGACAACTGGCGGCTGGTGCTGCGCGCCGAGGCGTACAGCGTACAGGACCAGTTCGGCTGGGACGAACTGCCCGGCGAAAAGCCGCTGCCGGCCGGCCAGAACGTCGGGGCCGCGGCGGACACGGCGCCGGACGCCCAGCCGGCGGATACGCCCGAGGCGGCGCCGCCCCTGCCTGCCGCGCAGCTGCCGGGCGCCAGCATCCCGCCGTGGTCGGCCGCGCATCCGTACGTGAACCTGTACACGCACAAGACGCCCGCCATCGCCACGGTGGTGGGCAATTATCGCGTCACCGACGCGGATACCGACAGCGACATCCACCATATCGTGCTGGATTTCGGCAGCCTGCCGTTTCCGGTGCTGGAAGGGCAGTCCATCGGCATCCTGCCGCCGGGCGCCGATGCCCAGGGCCGCCCGCACCATGCGCGCCAGTACTCGCTGGCCAGCCCGCGCGACGGCGAGCGGGCCGGCTACAACAACCTGTCGCTGACCGTGAAGCGCGTTACCGAAGACCACCAGGGCCAGCCGGCGCTGGGCGTCTGCTCGAACTACTTGTGCGACCTGGCCAGGAACGACACGGTGCAGGTCATCGGGCCGTTCGGCAATACCTTCCTGATGCCTAACCACGCGCGCGCCAACCTGATGATGATCTGCACCGGCACCGGTTCGGCCCCCATGCGCGCCATGACCGAGCGCTGCCGCCGCCGCATCGAGCGCGGCACCAACGGGCGGCTGATGCTGTTCTTCGGCGCGCGCACGCAGCGCGAGCTGCCGTACTTCGGCCCGCTGATGAAGCTGCCGCGCGATTTCATCGACATCAACCTGGCGCTGTCGCGCGACGCCTCACGGCCGCGCCGCTACGTGCAGGATCTGATCCGCGAACGCGCCGCCGACGTGCTGGACATGCTGGCCGACGCCAATACCTGTATTTATGTGTGCGGCCTGAAGGGCATGGAAACCGGCGTGCTGGACGCTTTGCGCGACGTGGCTGTGCAAGCCGGCCAGGATTGGACTATTCTGCATGATGCGCTGCGCCGCGAGGGGCGGCTGCATTTCGAAACCTATTAGCCGGCTCGGGCCCGCAACGCGGCCCGCATCGGCCAGATGCTCCGGCGTGCCCTGGCACGCCGGTTTCCATTCGAGAAGCCGACATGAAGTTTGCAGAATTCAAGGAAGGCATGCTGATCCACGCCGGCCCGGTCACCGTGACCGAAGCCGAGATGCTGCATTTTGCCCGCCAGTACGACCCGCAATGGTTCCACACCGACGTCGAGCGCGCCGCGCAGGGGCGCTGGGGCGGGCTGATCGCCAGCGGCTGGCACACCTGCGCCCTGGCCATGCGCATGGCGGTGGACGCCGCCCTGCACGATTCGGAATCGTTCGGCTCGCCGGGCCTGGGCGAAGTACGCTGGCGCGTACCGGTACGCCCGAACGACACGCTGCGCCTGGAAGCGCGCGTGCAGGCGGTGCGCCGCTCGACCTCGCGCGCCGATCTGGGCATCATTTCGTGGAACTGGATTGTGCTGAACCAGCACGACGAAGCCGTGCTGGAACTCGACGCCACCAGCTTGTTCGACCTGGGCGAAGGCGGCTAGGCTTGCATCCAGGTGTCTGGCTCCGCGGGTGCCAGGCCATAAGCAGGTGTCTGACTCCCGCGCAGCGGGTGCCAGACACCGATGTGAGCAAAAACTGGTTCAGCACGACGGTGTCAGGCACTGAGGTTTCCCCAGGAATAGTTTTTATAAATCAATAAATTAACTGGGGAATGAGCAAGAAGGTGCGCGCATGGTGCATGCTTTTAGGTGACGAAACCAAAAAAGGATGCGGAAATCCATG
>Ga0222427_100709_pt1 | contig 34308 bp, 27 predicted proteins | sample 2B20Ametagenome_FD_182890 | JGI IMG/M metagenome (GOLD analysis project Ga0222427, IMG submission 182890) | Enriched microbial communities from leaf-cutter ant dump, University of Wisconsin, Madison, United States - 2B20A (version 2) | ecosystem: Environmental > Terrestrial > Nest > Insects nest...
ATATTTCTGAACTTGAAGTAGTTTGGTATGAAACTTTTGCTGGAGATGTAAAAGCTATTCCAACTGCTGTTGAAGGTCAAGTTTTGCAAAACTTCTTAGATGAAAATGGAAAACTACCAAGATGGAATGTTGCTTTCTAAGTAATATAAAATTTAAGATAGAAGCCTTACTGTTTTCAGTAAGGCTTTTTTTATGGAATTAAATCTGACTTGAAGTAATTCAGTTGCAAGATTTGTAAAAAAGCTTTTATTGTTTAAAAGCATAATAGAGTTAAATCCGATTTAGTTAATTAAAATTTAAATTATAGTAAATTTAAGTTTAATCAAAAAAGAAAGGCTAATACTGATGAATTTAGAAAAAAGTTAACTTTTTTTGTAATTAATTGGTTTTTGATTATTTGGTTTTCTATATTTATCACACAAAAACAAAAAATAATGTTAAAATTTGATTCTTTTCCTATGTGTTGAAATTGATTCTAATGTAAAACACTTGTTTAATTTTTGTTAAATTAAAGTTTTATATATTAGTTTTAATTCGAAAGAAAAGATCAAAATTTAATACCATTTAACCCATGTATTTATCTTATTGTTTTTAGAAATAACTTCAATAATTAGATTTTACACCCCAAAGCTTTTTTGTATGAGCCAAATCTTAAAAAACAAAGTTTTAGACGATTTTATTCTGTGGAATAATTTGAAGAATGGTAACGAAAAGTCATTTTCATTACTTTTTGAAAAATACTATAGAGACTTAATTAGTTACGGCAATTCGCTTTGTCCGTATGAAGAAAAAGTACAAGATTGTATTCAAGATGTTTTTGCAGATATTTGGCTTTATCGTGACTCCCTTCAAGATAATGTTATCGTTAAAGCATATTTGCTTTCTAGTGTTAGAAAAAGAATTGCTCGTTTGCATGAAAGAGATCATGTTTTTAGAAAAACAACAACTACAGATGTTTTAGAATTTCTTTTTGACTTTTCTATAGAAAACCGTTTAGTAGAAGACGAAGTTACGGCAGAACGTGTTCTTCTTTTAAATAAATTATTAAATGATCTTCCTGGTCGTCAGAAAGAAGCTTTGTATTTGCGCTATCACCAAGGGTTAAGTGTAGACCAAATCGCAGATTTATTAGATGTAAATTATCAATCGGCTAGTAATCTTTTACACCGCGGTTTGCTAAGCCTTCGAAAAGAATGGACAGGTAGTATTCCGCTTCTAGTCCTTATATCTTCAGGGGTTTTTTAAAAATTTAAGAAAAAAACAAGAAAAAATCTTAAAACAGTGAGTATATAATAAAAAAACTGTCCTCTATGTTTTTGTAACCTTAATAATAAGATGCAAAAACGTAACAATTATATCGAAATAGAAGACTTCTTAGCTGATGAATCTTTTCAATTATGGATTTTATCTAAAGTTGATGAGCAAGGTTGGGAAGAATGGACTCTCGAAAATCTTCAAAGAGCTAAACTTGTTGAAGATGCAAGGCTTGTGCTGTTGGCAATGCGAGTTCCAGAATCTAAGTTGTCTTCAAATGAAGTTCATGAAGCCTTACAGGAAACTTGGCGTAAAATTGAACATAGAGAAGAGCTTTCTCAACAATCTTCAAAAATTAAAAAACTTAAAATACAGAGATATTGGATTAGTGGTGTTGCTGCTGCTATTCTGATTGGTATTTTTTCTACATGGTTTTTTAGAAATGAAATTACTGCAAATGATAATGTAGTTACTTACAACGAACTGGTTCAGGATAATGATGAAGGTTTGGTAGAACAAACTAATAATTCTGAAAAATCACAGATAATTACTTTATCTGACGGAAGTTCGGTTTTATTACAGCCCAATAGTAAATTAAGTTACCCTAAAATCTTTACCGGGAACGAAAGAAAGGTGTATTTATCCGGCGAAGGTTTCTTTGAAATTAGTAAAAATCCTAAAAAGCCTTTTTTTGTTTATGCTAATGAGATCGTGACTAGAGTTGTCGGAACAAGCTTTAGAATAAAGGCTTATCCAGATCAGCAAAATGTTGAAGTTCTTGTTCGTACCGGTAAAGTAAAGGTAAAATCTAATGATTTGGTTCGTGTCACAGAAAACAAAGAAATTGTTTTACTTCCTAATCAAGCATTGCGTTTTGCTCGTAAAGAATTGGTATTTAATAAAATAACTAATATTACTGAAGATCCGATTTTAGTAAATAGTGTTAGAAATATCGAGCAGTTAAGTTTTGAGTTTACAGATATTCCTGTTGCACAAATTCTTGAAACTATAGAACAGGCTTATTTAGTAGATATTGATTTTCCTCATGAAAAATTAAAAGACTGCCGATTGACGACTTCTTTAAGTGATCAGCCGTTGGCAGAAAAACTAAAAATAATCTGTAAAAGTATTGGAAACGATACTAATTACGAAATGAATGGAAATCAGATTGTAATTACGACTTCTGGCTGTAACTAGACTTCTAAATTCGATCAAAAAATAAAAATTAAAAATCCAAAATGAAGCTATTAAAAAACTAAAAAAAACAATTTGTAAATGCCTATGTAAAAAACGAATACATAAAAAAAGTGCCGAGAATGCTGTAACATTAACGACACTTAAATCTGAATAAATCACTCTCTGTAAAGGGTAATTTATGATGTTTCTTAAAATACACTCGAATAGTATTAATCAAAACAAACCAAAATTATGAAAAAACCTGTTGTCAAGCAACGATTACTTCACCAAATCATGAAAATAACGCTGTTTCAGTTTGTGTTAGCGCTTGTGTTTTCAAGCGTTACTCTCGCAAATAATGTAAATGGGCAGAAAAAATTAGATACTAAAGTTACGATTACAGTTGAGAACCTAACTTTAGACAATGCTTTATCAAAAATTGAAAAGTCTGCTCATGTAAAATTTTCCTATAACTCAAGACTTCCTCAACTAGGAGAGAAGGTTAGTATAGAAGCAAACCAAGAAACTCTGTCGAGTGTACTTAGCAGAGTGTTGGTGCCTTTTAATATTACTTTTTCTGAAGTGAGCAATCAGATTGTGCTTCAAAAGAATACTATTGATTCTTTTTCGTATGCAAGTAATCACGATTCTTTGTTTGAGGTTTTAGCTTTTGGGCCAATCATTAAAGGAAAAGTTACAGACCAAAGTGGTAGTCCGTTACCTGGTGCTACAATTATGGCAAAAGGCACAAAAACAGCTGTTTTAACAGATTTTGATGGAAACTTTACGATAGAAGTGCCTGCAAATGTAGATCGTTTGGTTATTTCTTATGTGGGTATGGAATCTAAAGAAATTGGTATCGATAATACTTCTCCAACAATTGTTTTGACTGAAGCTGGCCAGAATCTTAAAGAGGTTGTGGTTACAACTGGATACGAAAAAACATCGAAAAGAACATTTACTGGTGCTATTAGTAAAATTTCTGGTGCTGAATTAAAAATTGATGGTGTAGTTGACGTAAGCCGAATGATCGAAGGAAAAGCGGCGGGGGTTACAGTACAAAACGTTACAGGAACTTTTGGTACAGCTCCTAAGATTACCGTTCGTGGATCTTCTTCAATTTTTGGAGATACAAAACCATTATGGGTTATTGACGGTGTTGTTCAAGAAGATATTATTAATATGTCGTTTGCAGATTTAGCATCTGGAAATTCAGAGACATTATTAAGTTCGTCTGTAGCTGGTTTAAGTGCAAACGATATTCAAAGTATTGAAATTCTTAAAGATGCATCGGCTACGTCAATTTATGGATCTAGATCATTAAACGGAGTTGTAGTTGTAACAACAAAACAAGGTCGTAGAGATTCTCCGCTGAAAATTACTTACGGACTTGAGCAAACGGTAAGATCTGTTCCGAGTTATAGCCAATTTGATATTCTAAATTCTCAGGAATCTATGAGTATTTTTAAAGAAATGGAAGCTAAAGGTTACTTAGATTTACCAAGTACCGTAAACGGAAGATATGGTGGTGCTTACAATATTTTAGGAAGAGCTATCAATACTTATAATGAAGAAACTGGAACTTACTTAGTAAATAACGATCCTGTAAGCCGTAACAATTTCTTGAAAAAATACGAGCAAGCAAATACAGACTGGTTTAGCGTTTTGTTTAGACCATCTATTACACAAAATCACTCTTTAAGTTTTTCTGGTGGTGGAAAAAACAATACGTTTTATGCTTCATTAGGATATTATACAGATCCAGGATGGACTATTGCTGATGATGTAAAACAGATTTCTAGTAACATTAAAGGTACTTTTTATATCAATGATAAATTAAACGTTACCTTATCTACTTTGGCATCTATTAGAGATCAAGGTGCTCCAGGAACTTACGAAAGTGAGAAAGATGTTGTTTTTGGTAAAGTTACGCGTGATTTTGATATCAACCCTTTTAATTATGTATTAAATACAAGTAGAACTTTACGTCCTTATGACGATAATGGAAACTTGGAATATTATAGAAATAACTGGGCTAAAATGAATATCATAAACGAATTAGCTAATAATTTCATGGAAATTGAAGTAAAAGATATTCGTTTTCAATTGGATTTAGATTATAAAATTAATCCGCATTTAACTTATAATTTAACTGGTTCAGCTCGTTATGCAAACACTAGCCGTGAGCACAAAATCTTAGAAGGTTCAAATGTTGTTGGGGCTTACAAAGCAGGAACAGCAGAAGGAGAGGATGGAGTAAATACGTTAGTAAGAGATCAAAATATCTTTTTATATCAAGATCCAAATGACTTAACAGCTCCAAAAGAATCTGTATTGCCAAATGGTGGATTCTTGAGAAAGTTTACAAACGATATGACATCTTATAACTTAAGAAATAGTGTTAATTACAGAAATATTTTTGCTGATAAACACGAATTAGAAGGTTTATTTGGAACTGAAATGAGAGTTGTAGATAGAACTAGCGATAATTTTACAGCTGCAGGTTTGCAATATGATAGAGGTTTGACTGCTTTTACAGATCCTAGAATTATTGAAAAAATTATTAATGCTGGAGATTCTTACTATGGTTTTAATGAAGAAAAAGAAAGAACAGTTGGTTTCTTTGGTAAAGTAGGTTATACATATGACAGACGTTATACAGCTTCTGTTACAGGTCGTTATGACGGATCTAACAGACAAGGAGATAGTGATTCGTCTAGATGGTTGCCAACTTATACTTTTAGTGGAAAATGGAATGTGGCTGAAGAAAGTTTTATGAAAAACGTGGAATCAATCAATACTTTGGCAGTAAGAGCTTCATACGGTTTAACAGCAACGGCAGGACCAGCAACAAACTCTTTGGCAATTTACAAAAGCGCGATTACAGATCGTTTCGGACTTGATGATAGAGAATCAGGTATTAGAATTGAGGAGCTTCAAAATGGAAATTTAACTTGGGAAAAACAGTTTGAAACAAATATCGGACTTGATCTAGGAATGTTTAATAACCGAGCTCAGCTTACAACAGACGTTTACCGTCGTAAAGCTTTTGATCTTGTAGATTATGTAATTACATCTGGAATTGGTGGTCAAAGAATTAGACAAGGTAACAATGCCGATATGGAAACTAAAGGTTTGGAGGTTGGTATTACAACTAAAAATATTAATGGTAAAGATTTCAAATGGTCTACAAATCTTAATTTTTCTGTTTACCATCAAGAAATTACAAAACTGCAAAACACGCCAACAGCATTTGATTTAGTTGACTCAAATGGTGGAAATACAGTTGGACATCCTAGAAATTCATTGTATTCATACCAATTTACAGGTTTGAACAATCAAGGTCTTCCAACATTTATTTTACAAGATGGAGCAGAGAATAATATTACAGATGCTAATTTCCAAGATAACTTAAATGTTACAAAGTATTTGAAATATGAAGGATCTATCGAACCTAATAAATCATTTGGTTTTGCAAATACATTTACATACAAAAACCTGTCTCTTTACATATTCTTTGTAGGTTCAGGAGGGAATAAAGTTCGTTTAAATCCTGTTTATGATAGTACTTATGACGACTTAACAGTATTTACAAAAGATTTTACAAACCGTTGGATTAATCCTGGTGACGAAAATTATACAAATGTGCCTGTTATTGCAGACAGACGTTTAAATGCTAATTATGGTGGAGATCGTATATTGGCAAGAGCTTATAATACTTACAACTATTCTGATGTTCGTATTGCAGACGGAGATTTTGTTAGATTAAAAAACATCTCATTGAGCTGGGAATTTCCTGCTGATTTCAAGAAGAAAATCGGAGTGAGCACTTTTACATTAAAAGGTTCGGCAGTAAACCCGTGGTTAATTTATTCTGATAAAAGATTAAATGGACAAGATCCAGAGTTCCGTAATACTGGAGGAGTTGCTTTTCCGGTAACAACGCAATACACATTTACTTTAAACCTTTCATTATAATAGTCAAATCATGAAAAACTTAAAAATAGCATTATCTCTATTAATACTTATTTGTATTACTAGTTGCGATGATTTCTTATCAGAGAAACCAGATAATAGAACAGAAATAGATACGCCAGAAAAAATTAAAGAATTACTAGTAGAAGCTTATCCTCAAATGAGTTATTTTGAGATTGCAGAAACGATGTCTGATAATGTTTTTGACACTGGATTACCTACAACATTAATAAGAAACGAACAAAATTACAATTGGGAAATCAATACAGAAGCAACTGATATTGACACTCAAGCGTATTACTGGGACGCTTGCTATAAAGCAATTGCACATGCAAACAAAGCGCTAGAAGCAATTGAGCAATTAGGAAGTCCAGCGAGTTTAAATCCTCAAAAAGGAGAAGCGTTAATGGCTAGAGCATATTCACACTTTATGTTGGTTTCATTGTGGTCAAAACGTTATAATCCAGCGACAGCTGAGTCTGATTTAGGTATTCCGTATGTAACAAAACCAGAAACAGAATTAATTACTAAATACAAAAGAAATACAGTTGCTGAAGTTTTTGATTTTCTTGAAAAAGACATTGAAGAAGGTTTGAAATTAGTAACAAACGATTATAAAGAGCCAAGATTTCACTTTACTGTAGCGGCTTCAAAAGCTTTTGCCAGTAGATTTTATTTAGTAAAAGGAAATTGGGATAAAGTAATTTCATTATCAGATGATTTAGGCAACAAGCCACCAGGATTGAGAGATTTCTCTACTTACGAACCTCTTGGTGTAGAAGATCAAATGTTGAAATATGGCGCGAGCGATGTAGAGACCAATTTATTAATTGTTTCAGCAAATACCATTGTAGGAAGATTGTATTCTACAAACCGTTTTAATTTATCAGGTTTACGTCGTCCAGAGATTTTTGGATCAAGCACAAACCTTTTTGGAAAAGCATATTATTACAACTTTTATTCTTCAAACGGAAGTATTACTTTATTTCTTCCAAAGTTCTATGAGTACTTTAAATATTCTAACGTAACAGCTGGAATTGGAGATCCTTATGTTGCGGAAGTTTTATTGAGCAACGACGAGTTTTTCTTAAACAGAATGGAAGCTCATGTTATGAAAGGGCAAATTGATTTGGCTAATGATGAATTAGAATACTTTTTAGCAACAAGAACTCCAGCATATAATCCTGCAACAGATAAATTAACTGAAGCAAGAGTAGTAGCAATGTTCCCTGTTGTTCCAGACGAATACACTCCATTCTACAGCATGACTCCAGTGCAAACATCTTATGTAAAAGCTATTGCAGAAACAAGAAGAAGAGATTTTATACACGAAGGACTTAGATGGTTTGATATTAAACGTTTTAACATTGTAGTAAAACATGAAACATCAAACAAACCGGCTAATATATTAGTAAAAGACGACAACAGAAGAGCTTTGCAAATTCCGTTGCACGCTTCAAATACTGGTTTAGAACTAAATCCTAGATAAACTTAAAAATGAAAATTATGAAATTATTAAAATATAATAAAATTGCGGTTTTAGCTCTAGTTTCGATAACTCTATTTTCATGTGGAAGCGATGACCTGCCAGGAGAAAGCCAACTAGATTTTACACAACCAGAAAAAACAGCCTTAGATAATTGGATTAATGGTGTTTACTTAGATCCATACAACATTAATGTGCAATACAAATGGAATCAAAATACGGTAGACAATAGCCGTTATTTGTTTCCGCCAGAAGTAGATAAAGTAAAACCAGCACTAGAAATAGTTCAAACGATATGGTTGAAAAGTTATGCTGCAATTGGAGGACCAGATTTCGTAAAGAAAATAGCCCCAAGAGAAATTGTTTTGGTTGGAGGTGTTAACTTAAATAGTGTAGGAACGAGAACTTTAGGATTGGCCGAAGGAGGACAAAGAGTTACTTTGTTTGAAACAGATTATATCGATAAATCAGACCGTGCAAATGTATCAGAGTTTATCCATACCATTCAGCACGAGTATATCCATATTTTAAATCAGAACAAACCTTTTGACGAAAAAACTTGGAAAACATTAACACCAGGAGGTTATACTGCAGACTGGTATAATTATGAAATTCCAGAATCAAATGAACTTGGATTTATTACAAGTTATGCAAGATCAAACATCAACGAAGATTTTGCAGAAACGGCTTCGATGATTTTAATTTATTCAAAAGATGAATACGCTGACTTTTTAGCTGGAATTCAGAGTCCATTTGCTCTTCAAGCTTTAAAAGCAAAAGAAGCTATTGTAGTTAAATATTTTAAAGAAGCATTCAACATGGATTTTTATGCTTTAAGAGATGAAGCAGAAAAAAATACAACATCTGTAATTAATTAAAACAAGCATTATGAAAATGAAACAACTATATAAGTACTTATTTGCAGCTGTTTTAATACTGCAATTGATCGCCTGTAATGACAATACAGATGCAGAGAAACTTTTTAATGAAACGCCTACAACTCGTCTAAATAATCAGAAAACAGAATTGAGTGAGGCTTTACTATCATCTCCGCAAGGATGGAAAGCAGTTTATTTTACTGATAATACAGTTTTGGGAGGATATACGCACTTGTTTAGATTTGCTGCAGACGGAACTGTAGTTATGGCATCAGATTTTGATTCAGATACAGATGCACATAAAAGTGAATATGCAATTCAAGTAGGAAGTACAGTAAGTTTAACTTTTACTACAAAAAACAGAATTCACCTTTTATCAGATTCAAACAATTATCCTATTCCAGCTTTGAGAGCTAAAGGTTATTTAGGAGATTTTCAGTTTTTGTACTACGGACAAGAAAATGGCGAAATTATCTTTAGAACCAATAGAAACAACCAAGAATTGCGTTTTGTAAAAGCAACTGCAGAAGATTGGGCTGATTTGTCTAAAAATCTTGTAATGGAACAAAATGTTATTGGTGGTGAAGAAAGACCGCTTTTTAGACTTCTTGAAACTAATGACGGAACTACTACTCATAAATTTGATTTTTCATTTACACCTGCAACACGTTTTGCAAATTCAAATTCTATTGAAAGTGGTTATTCTGTGAGCTATGATATGGGAGTTGGATATACTCCAACAGGAATCATAGTAAGTCCAGCAGTTGAAGTAGCCGGACAAAAATTATCGAATTTCACATATAATGATGCTGATGGAAGTTTTACAGCAACAGGAACAGGCGGTATATCTGCTGTGATAAAATATACTACTAAACCTTTAGTTCTTACAGACGATTATAAATTCTTGCTTCCTGGTAAGCCACTTTCATGGTTTGGATTCTTTGTAGATGATTATACAATAGATTCTCCTGCGAACTCACCATTATTATATGCTGAATTAGAAAAAGTTAATGCAATGCTGCCAGCAGGACAAAGTATAGCATCTATTCAAATATATGCGAATCATTCTATTGGGACTTTTATTTATTACACTTTCGTAGGAAGAAGTGCTTTATTCCATTACGTAACTGCTGAAGAAGATGCGGACGGTAAAAAAGTAATTCTGAAACATCAATCATGGAACGGAAATACCACAGTGGCAACTCCAGCTTTCTTAGCAAGTATAGATAAATATTTCATGGATACTGAAGGACTTTATGTAAAAGCTGAAAGCTTCAGATTATATTACTCAGATCCTGTATATACATTTACAAGTGCTTCAAGTCCGTTTAGAATGACAACTTGGAAACTTCAATAATAAAAAAAAGCAACTCACTCTTGTGAGTTGCTTTTACCTAACATAATTTCTGAATCAAAATAATATGACTTCTTATTTCTAGATATTATGATTAAAAAGATATTTACGCCCGCAACTATTGCAATATTTTTTTGGGGTATAGGTTTACTTATTATAAATGAATACTACTATGAATATTTAAGATCTTATCTATATCTGTCAATAATAATCGCACTTGGTTGTGTAGTCTATGATAAGATTGAAAAGAATAAAGAAGAAAAAGAAGAATAGATATAGAATACAATTTTAAGGTTAAAATCATTTAAACTTATTCTGTTTCTTAAATCAAAGCAAAATCATATTCAAACTTTTTAGTTTTGTTTTTTTATTTTTGGGGAAAACAGCTCATTTTGTGAGCTGTTTTTTTTCTTTTGATAACATCTAAAATTCTTAAGCCAATTTTTGGATTACAAATTTTATTAAATGCTCAAATAATCTATATTTGTAATTCAAAAAATAAAACGAATACCTTAATATGAAATTACTAGAAGGAAAAGTTGCAATTATTACTGGTGCAAGCCGTGGAATTGGAAAAGGAATTGCTGAAGTTTTTGCTAAACATGGAGCAAACGTTGCTTTTACATACAGCTCATCTGCTGCATCTGCAGAAGCTTTAGAAGCAGAATTAAATAGTTTAGGAGTAAAAGCTAAAGGATACCAATCTAATGCAGCAGATTTTAACGAAGCTCAGACTTTTGTTGATGCTGTTTTAGCAGATTTTGGAACTGTTGACATCTTAATCAATAATGCCGGAATTACAAAAGACAATTTGTTAATGCGTATGTCTGAGGCAGATTTTGACCAAGTAATTGATGTGAATTTGAAATCGGTTTTCAATATGACAAAAGCGATTCAGAAAACTTTCTTGAAACAAAGAGCAGGATCTATCATCAATATTAGTTCTGTAGTTGGAGTTTCTGGAAACGCAGGTCAAACAAATTATGCAGCTTCTAAAGCTGGTGCAATAGGATTTACTAAATCTGTAGCTCTTGAGTTAGGTTCTCGTAACATTCGTTGCAATGCAATCGCTCCAGGTTTTATCGAAACTGAAATGACTGCAAAATTAAGCGAAGATGTAGTAAAAGGATGGAGAGAAGGTATTCCGTTGAAACGCGGAGGAACTACAGAAGACGTAGCAAATGCTTGTCTTTTCTTAGCTTCAGATATGAGTGCTTACATTACAGGACAAGTTCTTAATGTTTGCGGAGGAATGCTTACCTAAGGTACTGAGGTTCTAAGTTACAAAGGTTCAAAGGTTTTTAGTATTCAGTCAATTCTGATTCTAGATAAAGCTGAACACTTTTATAGTCAAATTATTTTGACATTTTTAAATCTGACGACTATAAACCGATACTGAATACTAAATAAATATGACTACAAACACGATTCTTTTATTATTGCTTTCTTTAGTAATTGCTGGTGGGTTGTCGTATTTTCAATATTTTTTTAAAGCCAAAAGTAAATCCAATGTGATTATACTTTTGGCTTTTTTACGTTTTTTAGCCATCTTCGGATTATTGGTTTTATTGATAAATCCGATTATTTCTAAAAATTCTCTCGAAATTACCAAAACGCCTTTAGCTGTTGTGGTCGATAATTCAAGTTCTATTGCTGCTTTAAAATCAGATAAAAAGGCAGTTGAATTATACAAAAAACTGGTTTCGAATCCGGCTTTAAAAGAAAAATTTGATATTCAAACCTATCAATTTGATAATGATTTTAAAACTTCAGACAAATTTGATTTTAAAGGAAATCAGACCAATTTAGACGAAGTTGCTAAAAATCTAAAAAGCATCAATAAAAACCTGATTTTCCCGACAGTTATCATTACTGACGGAAATCAAACTACAGGAAACGATTACGTTTATAGATTCGATCCTGTCAATAAAGTTTATCCTTTGGTTGTGGGAGATACAACTACTTTTTTTGATTTGAAAATCAATCAGCTCAACGTAAACAAATACGCTTTTCATAAAAATAAATTTCCCGTTGAAGTTTTTCTACAATATGCTGGCGACAAAACGGCAAATGCAGAATTTACCATTTCTCAAGGAAATACCGTTGTAGCAAAAGAGAAACTTTCTTTCTCGCCATCAAAAAAAACAGCTTCTTTAAATTTACTTCTTCCAGCAGATAAAGTTGGATTGCAAATTTATAAAGCAAGCATTCAATCCTCTGCAAAAGAGAAAAACAGTTATAATAACATCAAAAATTTCGCAGTAGAAATTATCGATCAAAAGTCGACTATTGCTATTGTATCTGCAATAAATCATCCAGATATTGCGGCATTAAAACGTTCGATAGAAGTTAATGCGCAACGTAAAGTAATATTGGTTAAACCAAATCAAATTAATGATTTAGACGATGTTTCTGTTTTGGTTTTATATCAGCCAACAACAGCTTTCAAGCCTATTTTTGACAATAATAAATTAAAAGGAACAAATGCCTTTATTATAACAGGAAACAATACCGATTTCAATTTCCTAAATCAGCAACAGAACAATCTGATTTTTAAAATGAGCAATCAGCGAGAAGATTTTCTATGCGAATTCCAATCGGCTTTCAATTTGTTTGCAATAGATAATATTGGTTTTGAAAATTTCCCGCCTTTACAAAATCCGTTTGGAAATATTAGCACTAACGGAAATGTATCTGTTTTACTTTCTTCAAAAATTAGAAATGTTTCTACAAATGCTCCTTTATTGGCTTTCGCCGAAAATCAAGGAAAAAGAACCGCTTTTCTTTTAGGAGAAAACAGCTGGAAATGGCGTCTGCAAAGCCACGTTGATAATCAGTCGTTTGAAAAGTATGATGTTTTTGTAGATAAAATTATTCAATATTTGGCATCGTCGACTTCAAAGAAATCTTTAGTTGTAACGCACGAAAGTTTCTATAATTCTGGAGAAGAAATTATTATCAATGCACAATATTTCAATAAAAATTATGAGTTTGACGAAAAAGCCAGACTTACAATCACTGTTGTAAATACTGCGACCAAACAAACTAAAAATTACGATTTATTGAAAGGAAGCAATTCTTTCTCAGCTAATTTAGAAGGACTTCCTGCAGGAAAATATAACTTTACAGTAAAAGAACTTAATTCAAATACTTCATACGCAAGTCATTTTGAAATTTTAGATTTTGATATCGAAAAACAATTCGTAAATCCAGATGTTGTCAAATTGCAGCAATTGGCACAACAAACAGGAGGGAAGGCTTTCTTCGAAAATCAAGCAGACCAGTTGATTAACACACTTTTAGAAAACAAAGAATACAAATCAATCGAAAAAAACATCTCAAGCAAGACTCCAATTATTGATTGGGTTTGGTTGTTGATTCTGATTGCTACTTTACTGACAATTGAATGGTTTGTTAGAAAGTATAACGGATTGTTGTAATGAAATATAAACTAATTCCTTCTAGCATTTTGTAATCCTGTAGTTATAAATTAAAAAGTCTAAAATTATGAAAGTTAAATTCTTTTTTATTGTAGCAATTTTTACGGTAATTTTTTGTTTTTTTTCATTTTCAGAGACAAATAATATCAACGAAAGCAATCTTTTGGGAAACACGATTCAGCAACGTTTTCAACTGCCTCAGGGATTTGTGAGAGAAGAGGAATCTAAAACTTCGTTTGATTTTTTTTTACGAAATCTTCCATTAAAACCATTAGGTTCAAATGTTTTGTATTTTGATGGAACTATAAAGCCAAATCGAAACGTTTATGATGCGGTTGTGGATTTACCCATTGGAAAACAGGATTTACATCAATGTGCTGATGCCGTGATGCGTTTGCGAGCGGATTATTTTTATAGCCAAAAACAGTACGATAAAATACATTTTAATTTTACAAATGGTTTTAGAGCTGATTTTAGTAAATGGACCGCAGGTTATAGAATTGCAATTAAAGGCAACAAAACTAGTTGGGTTAAAACTGCAAAACCATCTGACAGTTATGAAACTTATTGGAAATACTTAGAAACGGTTTTTATGTATGCAGGAACGGCTTCGTTAGAAAAAGAACTGAAACCAATTAATGTTTTAGACCTAAAAATAGGGGATGTTTTTATAAAAGGAGGTTTTCCAGGTCACGCTGTTATTGTAGTTGATATGGCTGTGAATCCAAAAAACAATCAAAAAATTATGCTTTTAGCGCAAAGTTATATGCCAGCGCAGGAAATTCAAATACTGAAGAATCCAAATAATAGTTCGTTGAATCCTTGGTACACCGTCGATTTTGGAACTTCTCTGAAAACACCTGAATGGACTTTTAGTTCCTCACAATTAAAACGTTTTTAAATGAAACGATTCTTTTTTTTAGTCCTTATATTTCAAAATGTTTTTTCTCAAGAAATTCCATTGAATGTTCAAAAATTAATTAAAGCATATCCAGATCATATTGTTGGTTATAAGGATAATAAGATTGTTTTTAGTGATAAATCAACTTTGGTTTATGATGATTTTAAAAATAAAACGAATCAAGAATTATTAGATAATCCTGATATTGAGGATCAATTTAAGTTTGTATATAATAAAGCAGATAAGAATTTAATTCCAAAGGAAGATGCGGGAAGAATTCGAAATGAAGCTTTTTTTAAGAAAATTTATGGAAATTCAAAATCAGAAGTTGAATCAAAAATGACTGAAATTATTTGGTGCCCGAAATTAGTCAATCAAAAAATAAAAGTAACAACAGTAAATGGAATTGATAAAATTGTAAAAAAACTCTCAGCAGAATTAGATAATAATCCGGAATTTAAAAAATACATTAATGCTATTGGAGGTACGTTTAGTTGGAGAAAAATTTCAGGAACAAACCGATTGAGTATGCATAGTTATGGAATGACAATAGATATTAATGTCAAAAATTCTAATTATTGGCAATGGGATTGTAAATGTAAAAATGAAGAAGTGTCTCTTTCGTATAGAAATAAAATTCCCCTCAAACTAGTTTCAATTTTTGAAAAATATGGCTTTATTTGGGGAGGAAATTGGAAACATTATGACACAATGCATTTTGAGTATCGACCTGAACTTCTGTTATAAATTTTAGAATTATTTTATCACAAAAAAAATATTACGGAGGAAAGTGAATTACGAATTAAAAATTTACGATTATGGATTTTAGGCTAAAAGTATTTTACACCGTTGCGCTCCGCCTTAATTTTACTAAAGCGGCAACGGAGTTATACATTACTCAGCCAGCCGTTTCTAAACATATTCAAGAATTAGAAGAAACGTATAAAACTAAGCTTTTTGAGCGAAACGGTTCTAAAATTGCTTTAACTCCAGCGGGAAAAATACTTCTAAAATATACTAAAAGTATTTTCGATATCTATCGCGAAATAGATTTTGAAATGAGCTCTTTCAATAAAGAACGTCAAGGTTTACTGCGATTAGGTGCGAGTACAACTATTTCACAATATATTATTTCTCCAGTTTTGGCTAGTTTCCATCAAAAACAAAAAGACATAAAAGTTAATTTGTTGAATGGAAATACAGAACAAATCGAAAATGCCTTAATTAATAAAGAAATTGAAATCGGAATTGTTGAAGGACAATCTAAAAATCAATCCATAAAATACATTCCGTTTCTTAAAGACGAATTGGTTTTGGTTTGCAATAGTAAAAATCCGTTAGTTAAGCAGAATGAAATTTCTGTAAACGATTTAAAATCAATGAAATTCATTACTCGAGAACGCGGATCTGGAACACTTGAAGTTATAGAATTTGCATTAAAAAAAGCAAGCTTAAAACTAACCGATCTGCAAATCGAAATGCAATTAGGAAGTACAGAAAGTATAAAGTCGTATTTATTAAATTCAGACTGTTTTGCTTTCATGTCGATTCATGCTGTAAGCAAAGAGCTGAAAAATAAGGAATTAATTGTTTTAGATATTGAACAATTAGCAATAGAAAGATATTTTTACATTATCACTTTACAGGGAAAATCAGATTCATTATCAGAATTGTTTATTCAAAATTTAGCATCTCACTATAACTTGAAGTTATAGTCGATTGCAATTTACGATTGGCGTTTTTAAGATAAACGATAGAACTTTGCAGAGTAAATATCAATTACTTTTATTTTGAAAACAAAACAACAAACATCAGCACAATTATTTGAAATTAATCAATCACTACAACAAGTACTTTTTCTTGTCGTAATTCTTTTATGTTTATTTTCGATTATTTCTCCGCCAATAGCACTTTTATTGGGTGTTTTAATTGTGAACCTTTTCGGAAATCCATTTGTAGAATTCAATCACAAAGCAATTACATTCTTATTGCAATTCTCCGTAGTAGGTTTAGGATTTGGAATGAATGCTACTAGTGCAGTTTCAGCAGGAAAAGAAGGTTTTGTTTTAACTGTCTTTTCAATATTCAGTACATTACTCTTCGGATTTCTATTAGGAAAATGGCTTAAAACAGAGAAAAAAACGTCTCATTTAATTTCTTGCGGAACAGCAATTTGCGGAGGAAGTGCAATTGCAGCGATTTCACCAGTAATAAAATCAAATGAAAATCAGACTTCAATAGCTTTAGGAGTTATTTTTATACTAAACTCAATCGCTTTATTTGTTTTTCCGTTTATCGGACATCAATTAGATTTATCTCAAAAAGATTTTGGATTGTGGTGTGCTATCGCCATTCACGATACCAGTTCTGTTGTGGGTGCAGCCAATAAATATGGAGCAGAAGCGCTTCAAGTGGCGACAACGGTAAAATTGGCCAGAGCTTTATGGATTATTCCAATTTCAATTTTGACTGCTTTCTTATTTAAAAGCAAGAATTCTAAAATCAAAATTCCGTATTTCATCGGTTTATTTGTTATCGCGATGTTAGTGAATACATATATTCCGTCAACAACCATTTTTACAGCTCATCTAGTTGGCATTGCTAAAATTGGTTTAACTATAACTCTGTTTCTAATTGGTGCAACTTTAAACTTCGCAACTTTAAAAGCAGTAGGAGTAAAGCCATTGCTTCAAGGTGTTTTTCTTTGGATTTTTATAGCAGTTTTAGCTTTAATATCAATACTTTACTTAGGATAATGCTATTTTACATTGGAAAATTTTACAATTGGTTTGTCAATCATTTTGTAAAATTTTCCTTTGAAAGAGTAGTTTCTCTCGATAACAAAATTAAATTGCTTTTTAGTTTTTGCCATTTCTGTAAGTTCAACTGGTAAATCAACTTCGAAATCATCTTCTGTGCCTTTTGCTTTTTTGTATGAGCCTTTTGTAATGATTTTAAAATCCCTGAAAAACTTTTTATTGTTATCTGTAATTACAGTATAAGTGCTTGACCATTCTGAACTTGCGCTATTGGTAAGTGAGTAATTATCAATTTCCATTAAAGGTTGATATTTTCCGTCAAATCCGGCAATTATATAAAAATAACCATTGTACGGACCGCCTGCGCCACCATTGGCATGAACAAGAGATAAAGCGTATTGATCTTCTCCAATTTCAACTAATTTAGGAGTCGGACATTGTGCAAAAGATCCAAAAGCTGCAACTGCAGGTTGAAAAGATCTCATTTCCCAAACGGTATTATTCTTTGCAAATTTTGCCACGCCTAACAATCCACCAGAAAAACGACCTGTTTGAAGTCCATCTTCATCATGAACAGAATGATTAAAAGCTAAAATTTTAAACTCATTTCCTTTTGAATCTTTATAATCGATATTAGCAATAAGCCTTGTTGCTACACCTTCTGTATAAGGAAACATTTGATCTCCTTCTACGCCATTAACATCTAGAAAAGGTGCAGGTTTACAAGATTTACATTTCCAGCTTATAAAAGTATTTTTATCAGAAAGATGATATAAATTACCTGGAAACAGTTTTTGCATTGTTTTCTCACCGTTTAACGGATCAGAAACTTTAAGGATTCTTTTTTGATTTAATATTGTGTCGCTAACGTTTTTTAGTTGTAAATCAGTTTCTTGTGCAAAGCAAAAGGAAGAAACTAATAGAAAAAAGCTTAAGGTAATATGGCGCATAATTTGAATTTTGTTAGTAAAACAAATGTATAAAGAAAATTATTGTTAATATGAACTTCTCTCGTTTTTAGGCTAATAAATCTGAAAAGTTAAAAATTTACAATCTTATTGATAGTATTTTTTGCGTATTCTTTAATTAAAGCTAAATTTGCTCCCTCTAATAAAAAAACAAATGAAAAAAATCCAAATGAGACCAAAACTGATTGCTTTCGGTGTATTAGTTATTGGCTTTATTATGTTGTCATGGGGAACTGTTGGCCATGAGCGTATTAACAAAGCTGCTGTAATGGCTTTACCAAAACAATTACAGATATTTTTCTACAATCACATTGATTTCATTACACAAGAAGCTTCGGTTCCAGATATCCGTAAGTATGCTTTAAATTATAAAGAAGAAGGCCCGAGACATTATTTTGATATGGAAAACTTTGGTCCAGCTGACACTTATCCAAAAACATTAGAAGAAGCAAAACAAAAGTATGACGCTAAATTCTTAATGGACAATGGAATTTTGCCTTGGTACATGGAAGATATGATGGCAAAATTAACTAAAGCTTTTAAAGATAAAAACAAAGCTGAAATCTTATTCTTAGCTGCAGATTTAGGACATTATGTTGGTGATGCACACATGCCATTACATACTTCTGCAAATCACGACGGACAATTGACAGATCAAAAAGGGATTCACTCTCTTTGGGAAAGTAGATTGCCAGAGTTATTTGTTAAAAACTACAAATTAAATGTTCCTGAGGCACAATATTACCCAGACGTTCACAAAGCAATTTGGGATTTGATTAATGATACCCACAGTTTAGCGCAACCTTTATTGGATATTGATAAAAAGCTGAGAACTGCAACTCCGCAAGATAAAGTATTCAAAATGGATGCAGATGGAAATGTGTTGAAAACGAGATACAATACTGCTGTTTTCTCTGAAGAATATGCTAAAAAACTGCACGAACAATTAAACGGAATGGTGGAAAGTCAAATGAAAAAAGCTATTGCTGCTACTGCAAGTTTCTGGTATACAGCTTGGATAAACGCAGGAAAGCCAGATTTAAGCGATTTAGATGCGCCAGCAGTTACACAAAGAAATTACCAAGCTTTACAAGATGATTTGAAATTGTTCCAAAAAGGAGATTTGTTTGGAATGAAAAATCAAAATGATTAAAAAACTTGTTTTTAAGTTCTTTTGAAATCTAGAAAAAAGCCTCAAAATCTTTTAGATTTTGAGGCTTTTTTTATCTGTCAATATTTCTTTATAAAAAAAAGAACTACAGATTAAAAGGGCTTAAAAAATAAAACCCGACAGATGCCGGGTTTGTTTTATATTATTCACGAACGTTTGCATATAATTTTTTATTGTTTTTTGCAATTTCTTTAAACTGATATTCTTTTTCTTTTAAGACATAAGAAGCAGCTTGGTAGTAAGAAATAGTTTGATCGATTAAACTTTGATTCTCTGTTTTTAACGGAATTTCATCGTAGTGAATTTGAAATTCAGGAGAAATTCCGGTTTTCTCGTTAAGTTTTAACTGAAATTGTTTTATCTGTTGTTTAGGCGAAAGTATCGTTAAAACATTATCTTTTATTAAACCTAAATCCTGATAAGTTGCTATAAAAGCTCGAGGCTGATAATCTGGTTTAAGAACATCGCAACCAAAAAACTTGCTGTGATAATCAAACTTTAGCAATCCAAACAGTGTTGGCATAATATCAATTTGTGACATTAATTTATTGAACTTTTCAGGTTTTGCATCTGGTGTGTAAATTAACGCTGGAATTCTATATTTATCTAAAGGAAGTTCTGTTTTCCCTGCACTTGAAGCACAATGATCGGCTACAATTACAAAAACAGTATTTTTATACCAAGGTTGTTTTTCAGCTTGTTTAAAAAATTGACGAAGTGCATAATCAGTATATTTTACTCCACCATCACGAGATTTAATATTTCCAGGAATATCAATTTTATTGTTCGGATATGTAAAAGGTCTGTGATTACTAACAGTCATAATATGATTGAAGAAAGGCTTATTCTGCTTAGCTTCATCGTTCATAACTTTAATCGCTTTGTTGTACATATCTTCATCACAAACTCCCCATACGTTAGAGAAAGTGACTTCGTTTTCTTTGAAACTTGATTTGTCAATAATCTGATAACCGTTTCCAGTATAGAAATCCTGCATGTTGTCAAAAAAAGCATCTCCGCCATACATGAATTTTACATTATAACCTTTTTGAAGAAAAATAGATCCAGTTGAGAACTTATTTTTATTGTCTTCTCTTTTTACAACACTTTCGCCGGCAGTAGGCGGAAGACATAAAGTTACAGCTTCAAGACCACGTACAGTTCTGTTTCCTGCAGCGTACACATTTGTAAAAAGCAAACTTTTTTGAGCAAGACTGTCTAAGAATGGCGTGATATTTTGCTCATTTCCGTACATCTTCATAAAATCGGCACTTAAACTTTCAACAGTAATTAAAACAACATTTTTGCGTTGTTCCAATGAGTCTTCTTTTATTTCTCTAAGTGTATTTTTTCCAGAAATAGAAGGCAGCTCTTGCTTCAAAATAGCAAATGCTTTCTCATTTGGGATCGTTTTATAGAATTTGTAATAATCTAATTTGTTGTTTTGGAAAGCTAAATAAAACTTATAGATTCCGTTAGATTGTAATTCGTTTACAAAAACATTTTTAGAATTTTCCGTTCTAGCTAATCCAGGAACAGCTACTAAAGCAGTAATAAATAAAACAGCGTAAAGTGCTGTAATTTTTAATTTCTCACCAAAAGTTGGAATTTCATCTATATAATTTTTCGATTTTTTGATGATAAAATAAGTGATAAGTCCTGTAATGACAAACAAAGTAGAAAATATTGGGACAACAGGATAAGACTGCATAATGTTGCCAATAACTTCATTTGTATAAATCAGGTAATTAACAGCTATGAAATTATATTTTACACCAAATTCATTCCAGAAGAAAAATTCGCTTATTGCATTCTGAAGAATTAGTAAAACATAAAGAAAGATCACAAATGCAAAAAGCCAATATCTAATTTTATCTCTGTGTTTAGGTAAGAAAAGAAAAAGCGCAAACAAAAGTGTTTTTATAGAAACAAAAATCAGAACGATTTTAGGCAAAGCGCCTCCATATTCATCAAAAATGCTTTTTCCTGATGCGACATAGATTAAAAGAGCCAGAAAACCGGCAAGTATAATATATCCGTAAGGCTTATTATATTTTGAATTTGAAATAAAAATAAGGTAAAGCCACAAGAAAGCTAATGCTATCGAGAAAACGAAAAAGTCTGAAACCAATCCTAAAGAGAATATTTTTAAACTCTCAATAAATGTAAACGAACTTTGAGTAATTGGGTGAAAAAGCAATACTATTCTAAGTGTGAAACTAACAATAAAATACAGTATTGCAAGATTGTAAAAAGGCGAAAGTTTTTTGTAAAAATTCATCAGTTTTAATTTTTTACAAAATTACTTACGATTTATTAATGCCAGATTAAGTTCGACTTTTACCTTACTTAACATTAACTTAATGTTTGCTTAAGATTACTGCTTTCTTTATTAATTGCGCTATTAGACTATTTCTCAGAGCGAAATTATTTATCTTTGGATTACAAAAAAATGAAATTCAAATTTTAATCAGATACGATAAATGCATATTTTAATAGTTGAAGACGAATTAGGAATTGTTCAATTTCTAAAACAAGGTTTGCAAGAAGAAGGCTATCAAATTACTACTGCTGCAGATGGTTCTAAAGGTTTTGAGCTAGTTCAAGAACAAAAATTTGACTTGATTCTTTTGGATTGGATGCTGCCAAAAATTAATGGTCTAGATCTTTGTAAAGCTATTAGGGTTAAAGATCAGGCTACGCCAATCATTTTTTTAACCGCAAAAGATACGGTTCAAGAAACCATAGAAGGTTTAAAGGCTGGAGCAAATGATTATATCAAAAAGCCATTTAGCTTTGAGGAATTAGTAGAACGAATTAAAGTTCACTTTAGAAATAAAAAACAAGTTGAAAGCTTGACTCTCGGAAACATTACAATGGATTTATCTAGACATATTGTTTTAAAAGGTGGAGAAGAAATCTCGCTTACACAACGAGAGTTCGAGTTATTAGCCTATTTAATTGAAAACAAAGGGAAAGTTTGCACTAGAAATCAAATTTTACGAGACGTTTGGGAAATTAATTTTGAGTACGACACCGGCGTTATTGATGTTTTTATGAATGCAATTCGAAAAAAACTAAACCTTAAAATTGAAGAAGATTATATAAAAACCATTCGTGGTATTGGATATATTGCCAATGATTAGCAAAATGACACCACTTTCCTTTAAAAATAGAATTGCATTAAACTACATTGTCGGAACAGGACTTTTGGTTTTAGTGGTCTTTTCTGCAATTTACTTTATTGTAAAACTAACGGTTTACAATCATATCGACGAAAATTTAAACATAGAAGTTCAGGATCATTTAAAAGAATTAAGAATAGAAAATGGTGTTGTGATTTTTATGGATAGCGAAGAATGGGAAGAAAGGGAACACAATTCTGTAGATGTGAATCCTGTTTTTGTCCAGTTTTTAGATTTGAATAAAAACATAATCGAAAAATCTCCTAATCTGAAGAATGAGAAATTAGTTTTTCATAAAAATAAAGATCATTTTGAACTTTATGATACTAAATTATTAGGCAATAAAATTCGTCAGATTCAAGTTCCATTACATATAGGTACAAGAAAAATTGGGTATTTGATTATTGCAATGTCGCTTTCAGATTCGTCAAAAGTATTGCAAAATCTTTTAGATACATTAATGGTAGCGTTTCCAGTTATTCTCTTGATCTTGTTCTTTTTGGCAAGATTCTATGCAGGACGAAGTATTAGACCAATAAATAATATTATTCAGACTTCTAAAATTATTACGAAAGACAACCTCAAAACAAGAATCCCATTGCCAAAAACAAGGGACGAATTGTTTACGCTTTCAAAGACGATTAATAATTTATTGAATCGAATTGAAGATGCCATAGAACGTGAAAAACAGTTCACATCTGATGCTTCTCACGAATTAAGAACGCCTTTAACTGTTATTAAAGGAACACTTGAAGTGCTGATACGTAAACCTAGAGATAGTAAGGAATACGAAGAGAAAATAAATTATTGTATAAATGAAGTAGATCATTTAAATTCTCTGGTAGATCAGTTACTTATGATGGCTCGTTTTGAGAATCAAAAACAAAATATTTTAAAAGAAAATATCTATCTGAATTCTGTGGTTTTGGATGTTCTAAAACTAAATGCAGAGAAGATTAAATCAGAAAAAATTAATGTTGTTTTAGATGCTCAAGAAGAGTTTTATATTTATTCGGATAATTATTTAGTAGTTACGATTCTTCGAAATATTATTTCGAATGCAGTAAAATATTCGAAGCCCGACAGTGAAATTAAAATATCATTATCTAGAGGAGAAAATGGTAAAGTTATTTGTAATGTTGTAGATCAAGGAATCGGTATTGCAAAGAAAGATCTGGAGTCTATATTAAATCCGTTTTTTAGATCGGATTCGCTTAATCATTCAGAAATTAAAGGAACCGGACTTGGATTGTTTATTGTAAAAAGAATGACAGATTTACTTCAGGTTAAGTTCAAAATTGAAAGTGAAATAGGAAAAGGAACCAGAGTTTTGTTGATTTTTGAAGAATATGATAGTTCGTTAAAGTAATTTTAAAATCATTACATAAAACACTGTCTTAAACGATTTTTAACAATAAACTACTGTTAAGTTAAATTAAAAATTGCTTTTTAATTATTTTATCTAGTATATTTGCAACCGAATCAAAGAATTATAAAACAAACCAAACAATGATTTCAAATCAATTACATCATCATCATTTTCATTATTGCTCTCAAGCGATGTGTTAATGGTATGCGTGTAAATCATCATATTTTAAAACCCGTTTGAGTACATCAAACGGGTTTTTTTATACCAATTCTTTGTACTCAAACTATTAATCAAACAACAACTAAAAAAAATGAGTACTTTAAAAATTGCAATTCAAAAATCAGGTCGTTTAAACGAAGACAGCATTCAAATTCTTAAAGACTGTGGTATTTCAATCAACAACGGAATCGACCAATTAAAAGCAGAAGCTTCAAACTTTCCTCTTGAAGTTTTGTATCTAAGAAATTCAGATATTCCTCAATATTTAATTGACGGAGTAGTAGATTTAGCTATCGTTGGCGACAATCTTTTGGTAGAAAAAGGGAAAGGAATTGAAGTGGTTCAGAAACTTGGATTTTCTAAATGTAAAGTTTCGGTAGCAGTTCCTAAAACCTTCGAATACAATTCAGTTCAAGATTTAGCAGGACTTCGTATTGCAACTTCTTATCCTAATACAGTTAACGAATATTTCAGTAAATTTGGTCTGACTGTTGATATTCACCAAATCTCAGGTTCTGTAGAAATCGCACCAAATATCGGACTTGCAGATGCAATTGTAGATATCGTTTCAAGCGGAAGCACACTTTTTAAAAACAACTTAAAAGAAGTTGAAGTAATCCTGAAAAGTGAAGCAGTTTTAGCAGTTTCGCCAAAAGTTTCTCCAGAAATCCAAAAACACATTGATACTTTAAAATTCAGAATTCAGGCGGTTTTAAGAGCTCGAAATTCAAAATATATCTTAATGAACGTTCCAAATGATAAAATTGATGCAGTTGGAAAAATCCTTCCAGTTTTAAGAAGTTTAACGGTTCTTCCATTAGCTCAAGAAGGCTGGAGCAGTGTTCACTCTGTAATCGACAAAGATACTTTCTGGGACGTAATCGACCAATTGAAAGAAGTTGGAGCAGAAGGAATTCTAGTTTGTCCAATTGAGAAAATGGTTCTTTAGGGCTTTCGCCCGCAATAGGCTTTAGGCAGTAGGCTTTAAGCTAAAATCATAAAGTAAAAAAAGCTTAAAGCCTATTGCTTAGAGCTTGCAGCAAGAAACAGATAAAGTTAAGAAAGCTTAAAGCCTAAAGCTTATAGCCTAAAGCATTAAAAAAAATGAATAAAATAGACAATCCAAAACCAGAAATCTGGTCAGAAATATTAAAAAGACCTACCAAAACCGTTGACGATATTGAAGTTACGGTAAAGGAAATCTTTAAAGAAGTTCAAAGAAAAGGAGATGAAGCAGTAGCAAAATATACTTCTATTTTTGATGGAATTTCACAAGATAATTATGAAGTTTCTCAAGAAGAAATTAATGAAGCTATTAATTTGATTCCGAATGAATTAAAAGAAGCGATTGAATTAGCAAAAAACAATATTTATAAATTTCATAGAGCTCAGAAAACAGAACGAATTGAAGTTGAAACTATTGAAGGAGTAAATTGCTGGCAGGAAAAAAGACCAATTCAAAAGATTGGTTTATACATTCCAGGAGGAACAGCGCCTTTGTTTTCAACTGTTTTGATGTTAGCAGTTCCTGCTGAAATTGCAGGTTGCAAAGAAATTGTATTGTGTTCTCCGCCAGACAAAAAAGGAAAAATTAATCCAGCTATTTTATATGCCGCAAATTTATGTGGCGTAACTAAAATTCTAAAAGTTGGGGGAATCCAAGCAATTGCTGGAATGACTTTTGGAACACAATCAATTCCGAAAGTATATAAAATTTTTGGACCAGGAAACCAATTTGTGACGGTTGCAAAACAATTGGCAACGCAATTTGGTGTTGCAATCGATATGCCAGCAGGCCCATCAGAATTATTGATTGTTGCTGATGATACTGCAGTTCCAGCTTTCGTAGCTTCGGATTTATTATCTCAAGCAGAACACGGAACCGACAGTCAGGTAATTTTGGTTTCGACTTCAAAAAAACTAATTGATGAAGTAGAAAAAGAAGTACAAGCGCAACTAGAAGTGCTTCCAAGAAAAGCAATCGCCGAAAAAGCAACCGAAAATTCAAAATTAATTTATGTTGAAAATGATCAAATCGCTTTAGATTTAATCAATGAATACGGACCAGAACACTTTATTATTTGTTCTGAATATGATGATTTCTACTGTAACGGAATCGTAAATGCAGGTTCCGTTTTTATTGGAAATTACACTCCTGAAAGTGCAGGAGATTATGCTTCGGGAACTAATCATACTTTGCCAACAAACGGTTATGCAAAAAATTACAGTGGTGTAAATCTGGATAGTTTTATGAAATCGATGACTTTTCAGAAAATTACAAAAACTGGAATTTTAAACATTGGTAAAGCAATCGAAACAATGGCTGAAGCTGAAGGATTGCAAGCGCATAAAAATGCTGTAACCTTGAGATTAAAGAGTTTAGAGTAAGAAAGAAAAAGTAGAGAAAAGAAGCAAGAAGAAAGAGATTGAGTAAGCAAGACGAGAAGTCTTTTCTCTTGCTTCTTTCTTCTCTACATCTAAAAAAGAAAAAATACAATGAGTACCTTCGATATAAATACAATAACACGTGAAAACGTAAAATCTTTAAAGCCATATTCGTCTGCAAGAGATGAGTTTGAAGATTTTGATACAGCCGAAATGATTTTTTTGGATGCCAATGAAAATCCGTATCAAAATGGCGTAAACCGTTATCCAGATCCACAGCAGAATTCAGTTAAAGCGATTTTGGCTAAAAAAAATTTGATAAAACAAAGTCAGATTTTGCTAGGAAACGGAAGTGATGAAGTTCTAGATTTACTTTTCAGAGCTTTCTGTGAGCCAAATAAAGACAAAATCATTTCTTTGCCACCAACTTACGGAATGTACGGTGTTTTAGCGAATATAAATGCTGTTGAAAACAGAGAAATTCTATTGTCAACAGATTTTCAGCCACAAGTAGAAAAGATTCTAGAAGCAGTTGATGAGAATACTAAAATCATCTTTTTATGTTCGCCAAACAATCCAACAGGAAATTCTTTTTCAGATGAAAGCGTAGTGAAATTACTTCAAAATTTCAAAGGTTTAGTAGTGATTGATGAAGCTTATATTGACTTTTCGGAGAAAGAAAGTTGGTTGGCAGAAATCGATGCTTATCCAAATTTAGTGATTACGCAAACACTTTCTAAAGCGTATGGTTTGGCTGGAATTCGTTTAGGAGTTTGTTATGCTTCGGAGGCCGTAATTTCAATTTTAAATAAAATTAAACCGCCTTATAATGTAAACGAACTGACGCAACAAAGAGCAATGGAGCGTTTAAAAGATTCTGAAAAAATAAAGCAAGAAATATCTTCTATTATTGAACAAAGAGAGGAATTACTTAAAGTTTTACTTGAAGTTAGTTTTGTAGAAAAAGTATACCCAACAGAAGCTAATTTTATCTTAGCAAAAGTGGATGATGCGAACAAAAGATACGATCAATTAATTGAAAAAGGAATTGTAATTCGCAACAGAACAACACAGCCTTTATGCGAAAATTGTCTTCGTTTTACCATCGGAACAAAAGAAGAAAATGCGGTTGTGATTAGAGAATTAAAAACATTGAGTTAAAAAAGATATAGCCACAGATTACACAGATTAAAATGATTTTTTTACTCTGTTTGTGAATATTTTTTTGCCACGAATTACACGAATTTACGCGAATTGAATTAGTGAAATTTGTGAAATTCGTGGCAGAAAGAAAAATCCATTAAATCTGTGTAATCTGTGGCAGAAAAAAAAATATTATGAAAAAAGTACTTTTTATCGATCGTGACGGAACGATTGTTTTAGAACCTGAAAATTATCAATTAGACAGCTTAGATAAATTAGAGTTTTATCCGAAAGCATTTCAATATTTGGCTAAAATTGCTAATGAATTAGATTATGAATTAGCAATGGTAACCAATCAAGACGGTTTAGGAACAGATAGTTTTCCAGAAGATACGTTTTGGCCGACGCAAAATTTCATTCTAAAAGCTTTTGAAAATGAAGGAGTTGTTTTTAATGAAATCTTTGTAGATAGAACTTTTCCAGAAGAAAATGCACCAACACGTAAACCAAGAACTGGAATGTTGACTAAATATTTAAATAATCCAGAATATGATCTAGAAAACTCTTTTGTTTTAGGAGATCGTTTGACTGATGTTGAATTGGCTAAAAATTTAGGTGCAAAAGCAATTTTCATGAACGATACCGATGGAGCAGGAAGTACTGAAATTTCATCTAAACGTGAAGAATTAAACGATACAATTGTGTTGCAATCAATGGATTGGAAAACAATTTATGAGTTCTTGAAATTAGAAGCGCGTTCTGCATCAATTACAAGAAAAACAAACGAAACTGATATTTACATCAACTTAAACCTTGACGGAACAGGAAAAAGTAAAATCGACACTGGAATTGCATTTTTTGACCACATGTTAGATCAAATATCGCGTCACGGTCAAATGGACTTAGAAATCACCGTAAAAGGCGATTTAGAAGTAGATGAACACCACACAATCGAAGATACGGCAATTGCTCTTGGAGAAGTTTTCGCAAAAGCGTTAGGAAACAAACTAGGAATAGAGCGTTACGGATTCTGCTTACCAATGGACGATTGTTTAGCGCAAGCTGCAATTGATTTTGGAGGAAGAAATTGGCTAATTTGGGAAACAGAATTCAAACGTGAAATGGTGGGCAAAATGCCAACAGAAATGTTTTATCATTTCTTTAAATCATTTACAGACGGAGCAAAAGCGAACTTAAATATCAAAGCAGAAGGAATTAACGAGCATCATAAAATCGAAGCAATTTTTAAAGCTTTCGCAAAAGCGATAAAAGTTGCCGTAAAAAGAGATACTGAAAAAATGATTTTGCCTTCAACGAAAGGAATGCTTTAATTAAGTCGAAAGTGGAAAGTCATAAAGTCAAAAGTTTTCCTGAATTATGGATTAGCAAATAGACTTTAAGACTTTGGACTTTAGACTTTAAGACTAAAATTAAAATGAAAATAGTAATTATAAATTACGGAGCAGGAAATATTCAGAGCATTATGTTTGCTATTGAAAGATTGGGTTTTAAAGCGGTTTTGAGTAATAATCCTGACGAAATCAAATCGGCTGATAAAGTGATTTTTCCTGGAGTTGGCGAAGCGAGTTCGGCAATGACAAAGCTTCGCGAAAGCGGTTTGGATAGTTTGATTCCGCAGTTGCAACAGCCTGTTTTGGGAATTTGTCTTGGAATGCAGTTGATGTGTAACAAAACAGAAGAGGGAAATACAGAAGGTTTAGGAATTTTTGATGTTGATGTTTTGAAATTTTCAAACAACGTAAAAGTGCCTCAAATGGGATGGAATCAGATTTATGATTTAAAAACTGATTTGTTTAAAGATATTTCTGAAAATGAATTTATGTATTTGGTTCACAGTTTTTATGCGCCAAATTGCGATGAAGCCATTGCCAAAACGAATTACGATGTTGAATACGCATCGGCTTTGCAGAAAGAAAATTTTTACGGAACTCAGTTCCACCCAGAAAAAAGTGGTGATGTTGGAGAGAAAATCCTTGGGAACTTTTTGAAGATGTAAATCCCAATTTTTAAATTCCAAATTCCAAAATCAATAAAAACAACAATTTTTGAAAATCAAAAAAGGGCTTTATGACTTTCGACTTTCAAACTTTAAGACTAAAAATAAAATGAGAATAATACCAGCCATAGATATCATTGAAGGAAAATGCGTTCGTTTGTCCAAAGGTGATTATGATACAAAAATAATTTACAATGAGAATCCGTTAGAAGTGGCGAAATCATTTGAAGCGCACGGAATCGAATATCTGCATTTAGTAGATCTTGACGGTGCAAAATCAAGCAAAATTGTCAATTATAAGATACTAGAACAAATTGCAACGCAAACAAGCTTAAAAATTGATTTCGGTGGCGGATTAAAATCAGATGATGATTTGAGAATTGCTTTTGAAAGTGGTGCAAATCAAATTACTGGCGGAAGTATTGCAGTAAAAAATAGAGCAATTTTCGAAAAATGGATTTCAGAATATGGAACAGATAAAATCATTTTAGGAGCAGATGCTAAAGATGAAAAAATCGCAGTTTCGGGTTGGTTAGAAGAATCAAATGAAGATTTAGTTCCATTTATTCAAGATTACCAATCAAAAGGAATTCAGTACGTTATTTGTACTGATATTGCAAAAGATGGAATGCTTCAAGGCCCAAGTTTTGATTTATACGGTAAAATTTTAGCAGAAGCAAAAGGCATAAAACTAATCGCTTCTGGAGGAATTTCAACTTTCGACGAATTGCCAAAACTGGCTGAATTAGGTTGTGAAGGAACGATTATCGGAAAAGCGATTTACGAAGGAAGAATTTCCTTGAAACAACTAGAGGATTTTATAATTAGAAAATGAGAAAATTTGATAATTAGATAATTTATGCGTGACGAAGAATAATTATCTAATTGACTAATTATCTAATTAACACATTAAAAAAAATGTTAGCAAAAAGAATTATACCTTGCTTAGATATAAAAAACGGAAGAACCGTAAAAGGCGTTAATTTTGTTGATTTACGCGACGCCGGCGATCCTGTAGAATTGGCTGCAATTTATTCAGCTGAAGGTGCGGACGAATTGGTTTTTCTTGATATTTCAGCAACTGAAGAAAGACGTAAAACACTTGTAAATATGGTGCGAAGCGTTGCAGAAAAAATCAATATTCCGTTTACAGTTGGAGGCGGAATTTCATCTGTTGAAGATGTTGATATTCTGCTAAATAATGGAGCTGATAAGGTTTCGATCAATTCATCGGCAGTTAAAAATCCGCAATTGATTAATGATTTGGCTCAGAAATTTGGAAGCCAATGCGTTGTGGTTGCAATTGATGCAAAACAGATTGACGGACAATGGATTGTGCATTTAGTTGGCGGAAAAGTTCCAACAGAATTAAACTTATTCGATTGGGCGGTGGAAGTTGCAGAACGCGGTGCAGGAGAGATTTTATTCACTTCGATGGACAACGATGGAACTAAAAACGGTTTTGCAAACGAAGCTTTGGCGAAACTTTCAGAATTGGTAAATATTCCGATTATTGCTTCGGGAGGTGCGGGAAATATACAGCATTTCGTAGATTCGTTTAAAGAAGGAAAAGCAGATGCAGCTTTGGCAGCAAGTGTTTTTCACTTTAAAGAAATCGAAATAAAAGCGTTGAAACAAGAGTTAAGAAACAACGGTATTGAGGTAAGGTTGTAAAATTCCAATTTTTTTAAATTCCAAATTCCAATCTTAGCAATATCAAAAAATAAAAGAATCAAAAAATCAATTTCAGCTTTTGAAATCTAAAATCTGAAATCAAAAATCTAAAATTAAAATGGAAATAGATATCAAAAGTGCACACGGATTAATTCCGGCGATCATTCAGGATTCAGAGACAAAAAATGTTTTGATGCTGGGTTATATGAACGAAGAATCGCTTCAAAAAACAATAGAAACTCAGAAAGTAACTTTCTTTAGCCGTTCAAAGCAAAGACTTTGGACAAAAGGCGAGGAGAGTGGCAACTTTTTGAATTTGGTAAGTATTAAAAACGACTGCGACGGCGACACGCTTTTGATTCAGGCAAAACCTATTGGCCCAACTTGCCACACGGGCGCAGATACTTGCTGGCAAGAGCCTAATTCTGCTAATTACGGTTTTATTTCTCAATTAGAAAATACTATCAAAACTCGTAGAGAAAATGCTGATTCTGAGAAAAGTTATGTTGCTTCTTTATTCGAAAAAGGAATCAATAAAATTGCTCAAAAAGTAGGAGAAGAAGCTGTAGAAGTAGTTATTGAAGCAAAAGACGATAACGATGATTTGTTCCTTAGCGAAAGCGCTGATTTGCTTTTTCATTATTTAATTCTGCTTCAAGCAAAAGGATATCAGCTAAATGATGTTGTTGAAGTTTTAAAGAAACGTCAGAAATAGGATTTTTTGTTTCAAGTTTCAGTTTTCAAGTTTTAGCGAAACTTGAAACTTGAAACTTGAAACTTGAAACAATTAAACTTATTCCACAAACTCAAAAACAGCAAATTCTTGCGGTTGATGAAAACCAAATTTCGAACTTTTATAAGGCTGTAAAGCAAGATATTCTGTCGTGTTTCCGTAATCAATTCTAAACGTATTTCCTTTCCATTTAGTTCCAATTTTTGGTTTTAAAAAACCACTTTTTTCGATTTTCTTAAGACTAGAAAAAGGAATTTTAATTTCTACAGTATAGCCATTCTGGCCGATTTTACTCATAGATTCTAAACCAACAATATCAAAATCCATTGTGGTATTCCATCCGCCACATTCTTCAGAAATGCATTTCAAAAGTAAATCATAATTAGAAGAAAATGCGTTTACTCCAATTTCAATATAATTTTTACTGTCTCCGTCTGGATCTAGAAATATTTCAACTAAATCATCTGTGTAGAAAATCTGAGAATCTTTTTTTTGAGTTGTTCCAATAATTTTAGAATCAATACAGTTATAAGCAATATAAAGGTTTTTGTTATTCCACGAAAGTGAAACATAAGTTTCCTGCGTAGCTTTTTCTGCTGTATTATGAACGACAAACGGACCAAGAAAAGGTGTTTTCCAGTCTGTTAAATCACCGTCTATTTTTATTTTTTTATTTGTTTTATGAATGGGAAATGTCTGAGAATATAGAGATAATTGTCCGATTAAAAATGAAGCAATAATAAAACGCGATAATTTCATAAAAAACAAAATATAATTTAAAAGCTAAAATAGAGAAGAATATTTGAATTAAGCAGCATTTTATCATAATGGAAAGCAAAAATTAACTTGAATGCTTACATTTGTTTAAAAATAACAGAATATTTCACCCCAATTTTTAGAATATGAAAAAATATTTTGGAAGCATTTTAACTGCTTTCCTAATTGGTTTTACAGCCAATGCTCAAGGACTTTTAAGTAAATCGGAAATGGTTTTTACACATCAGGATACTTTACGAGGAAGCATCACAAAAGAAAGAGCTTGGTGGGATTTGAAATATTACCATCTTGATATTAAAGTGAATCCAGCAGACAGAACAATTTCTGGTTCAAATACAGTGCGTTATACGGTTTTGACAGAATATAATCGTATGCAGATTGATCTTCAAGAGCCGATGAATATTACAAAAGTAACGCAAAACGGAAAAGATCTTAAGTTTGAAAGAGATGGAAACGCTTTCTTTATTACTTTAACCGAAAATCAGAAGGTTGGTGAAACCAAAGAGATCGTAGTTTTCTTTGGAGGAAAGCCAAAAGAAGCTGTTCGTCCACCTTGGGATGGAGGAATTACTTGGCAGAAAGATAAAAATGGAAAGGACTTTGTCGCTTCGTCTTGTCAAGGTTTAGGAGCAAGTGTTTGGTGGCCTTGTAAAGATCATATGTATGATGAAATAGAAAGTATGTTAATTAGCGTGAATGTTCCAGGACATTTAACTGATGTTTCAAATGGAAGACTGCAAAGCGTTAAAAAGCAAAAAGATGGAACTAAAACTTTTAATTGGTATGTAGCAAATCCGATCAATAATTATGGTGTAAATATCAATATTGGAGATTACGTTAATTTCTCTGAAAAATTCAAGGGAGAAAAAGGAGATTTAGATTGCAATTATTATGTTTTGAGAGACAATTTGGCTAAAGCTAAGGAACAGTTTAAAGATGCTCCGAAAATGCTAAAAGCTTTTGAAAGCTGGTTCGGGCCTTATCCTTTTTATGAAGACAGCTATAAACTGGTCGAAGTTCCTTATTTAGGAATGGAGCACCAAAGTTCTGTAACATATGGAAACAACTATAAAAACGGACACAATGGCCATGATATAAGCGGAACTGGCTGGGGATTAAAGTTTGATTATATCATTATTCATGAATCTGGCCATGAGTGGTTTGCCAACAATATTACTTATAAGGACATTGCAGATATGTGGATTCATGAGAGTTTTACAACTTATTCTGAAGTTCTATTTGTAGAATACTATTACGGAAAAGATGCTGCAAATGAATACTTAAGAGGCATCAGAAAAATGATTGCAAATAAAGAGCCTATTATAGGTCATTATGATGTAAACAGAGAAGGTTCTGGCGATATGTATCCAAAAGGAGCAAATATGATTCATACAATTCGTCAGGTAATTAATGACGATGCAAAATGGAAATCTATTTTAAGAGG
>Ga0222427_100710_pt1 | contig 34250 bp, 36 predicted proteins | sample 2B20Ametagenome_FD_182890 | JGI IMG/M metagenome (GOLD analysis project Ga0222427, IMG submission 182890) | Enriched microbial communities from leaf-cutter ant dump, University of Wisconsin, Madison, United States - 2B20A (version 2) | ecosystem: Environmental > Terrestrial > Nest > Insects nest...
TTCATTCCATCACGAAAATTCAGCGACCTGCGACGCATTTTGCGACTAAAACCCATGACGTAACAAGTTTTGGGATAACCGCTCTATAGCGAAATCCCGGTCCGGTCCTCGATCTGCTTCCTGATGAAACCTTTGGCGAGGTCTTTCAGAAGCTCGACCGTAAAGCCGCCAGCCTGCAGCGCGCCTGTCTTGGTTCTGTTCCAGACATCGGGGTCACGAACGCTATCGAGGAAATCATGGCCCGACCAGGTCATCCCCTCGACAAACCAGCCGCCGCCACCGACTCGCCGAAACTCGACCAACCCGGATTCCTGCATGAGGTTCAAATGGTAGTCCCATTTGTCAGCCTCCTCGCGTGACATAGAGCCTTCTTCCTCTATCCCCAAGGCCCGGCTCATTTCATTCGAACGGATATCGAACACACGCTTTCCGGCCTCGACATCAAGTAAAATCTGGCGGATCAAATCCATGTCGCGCTTCATCAATACACTCCGGTCTATCTATTTCGATGCTGCGCTATTCCCCGTCATAGGGTTTTGTCACCCGTCGCAGCGGTGCTTCAAGCCGGCGTTTGATGGTGCGGCGATTGTGTTCCAGCTTTGTCAGGACCTGGCTGATCGTCGTCTGTGAAACGCCGAATTCCGTGGCCAGTGCCGCAAGCGTCGCGCCATCTTTTCTCTTTCGCTCAATTAAGGCATTCCGGCTGGCTTTATTGGCCGTCATCCTGCATCTCTCCAGCATCAAACGATTGGAGCACTGGCATATCATGGCCCTTGGTGTTCTTCATTTGTTTTCTTCGAGCAATGTCAATCTCCACAGGCACGCCCCTTCGGGACCAGGCCCTATTCCGCCGCGGTTGCGGCTCCACGGAACCCCGAAGGGTTTCCGCATATCCATGTGACGGTCCTTCGTGATGCCGGCGTCTTCGCCGGGACATGACGCGCGATAGCGCGAGTTTGTTCCCTTTAGCGGGGACCGAGGGCTTAGCCCTTCTCTTCCCCAAACAGGCTTCCGCCCACCTTCCTCCACGCCGCTGCGCGCCGTTCCGTGCAGGCGGTTCCCCGCGAAGCCTGTTTTCCCCTTCCAACCCACCGCTCGCGCGGCCCCGGGAAGCAGGACGAGGTCCTGCTTCGCAGTCCAAAAAAGGAAAGGACAAGGGAATGTGCGAACCTACTTTCGAGGAATGGCTTGACAGTTTTGCGGGCGAGCTGGCCCGCCTGACTGGCGAGCCCGTCGATTTCGACACCGCCTTTGATCGGTATTGGCCGACATTCGAGAACGGTATTTGCGGCGGTACATGCGCCCGCAACGTCGCCGGGATCGGCTCGGCTGCTGTCTATGCCGACGAGTGGGAGGACGCAGAATGATGCGCTTTGCCCCCTCCCGCGAATTCTACATCCCGAAAGGCTCCTTCAAGGTTGCCGACAAGGCGGGCGATGGTCTCGTTTACACCTACACCAGCGCCAAGGGGAAACCCGCTGCCATTGCCTTCCATGGTAAGGCTCAAAAGCCTGACTGGCATCACAGCTTTGCCAGCGTTGAGGCCCGCGAACGCAAGATCAGGGAACATTTCGAGGGGCGGCGGCGCTGGTCATCGTGGAAGCAGGAACGCCGCGACGAGCGCAAGCAGCCGCACGGTTTCGAGGTCGGTCATATCCTCTATGCCTCATGGGGCTACGAGCAGACCAATATCGATTTCTTTCAGGTGACGCAGATCATCGGCGCTCACATGGTCGAGGTTCGCGAGATCAGCCGTATTTCCACCGACAAGGGCGATGAGCCTTACATGACGGGCAGGGTCGTTCCCCATCTCGACGCCTTCACCGGCAAGCCCATGCGCCGCCGCGTCAATGGCCGCTCCAAATCCGTCCGCATCGACAATGTGCGAACCGCCTTTCTCTGGGACGGCCGCCCGCTCAACTGGACCGGATACGCCTGACGGCCGGTCCCCTTGCTCACTGACATTTTTCAATCATCCAACATGAGGACCATTCCCATGAACGCTATTGCTATGCTCGACACAACCACCGCCGAAGCCGTTGAAGCTGTCGAAACCGTCGCCATCGAGGCCGACGCCGCAGGCCCGATGACCTCCCTCATTCCCGACACGCGGCAAATCCCGCTGTCCAGGCTGGTCGCCAGCAAGAAGAACGTGCGCAAGCGCAATGCGGCGATGACCATTCCAGAACTCGCCGCCAGCATCGAGGCACATGGCCTGATCCAGAACCTGACCGTCCGGAAGACACCGAAGGGCAACAAATATGCGGTTGTTGCGGGATCGCGCCGCTTCGCCGCCCTGCTGCATCTGGTCGCGCAAGGGCGGATCGACAAAAGCGCCCTCATTCCCTGCAATGTCCGTTCCGGCGATGACAACGACACCGAAGTTTCCCTTGCCGAGAACACGCAGCGCGAGGCCATGAGCATCGTGGACGAGATTCTGGCCTATAGCCAGCTTGTCGATGACGGCATGACCCCGGAGAATATCGCTGCGCGGTTCGGCCAGTCTGTCGTCACCGTGCGCCAGCGGGTGAAACTCGCCCACCTGTCGCCGCGCATCCTCGACGAGCTGCACAGCCAGGAACTCACTATCGAGCAGGCGAAGGCGCTGGCGATCAGCGACGACCACGCTGCACAAGAACGGGCATGGTTCGAAACACAGTCATGGAACCGCGATCCTCATAGCCTGCGTTCCCTGCTGACCCGCGATCACGTTCGCAGCAGCGACAAGCTCGCCCGGTTCGTCGGGATCGAGGCTTACGAGGCCGCAGGCGGCGCGGTTGTCCGCGATCTGGTGGAAGACGATCTTACCTTTTTGACGGATCGGCCCTTGCTGGTGAAACTGGCGATGGAAAGACTCGAGCATGCCACAGAACCCCTCAAAATCAAGGGGTGGAAATGGGTGGAAACCAGCCTTGAGGCATCCGCCATCCGCAACGGCGGCTTCGGGCATATCTTCCCGGTCAAGCGCGTTCACACCGAAGCGGAGCAGGCCGAGCTTTCCCGGCTTGGCGTCGAATTTGATGAGATCGCGGCCCGTATCGATGCTTATGCGGAGGACGATCCGGCGCGGGAAGCCGACGAGGCGGCGCTTGCCGGGATCGAGCAGGCAATCGCTGCGATCCAGACCGCCGCCACGGTTTACGACATGGCCGAGAAAGCCCTTGCCGGTTGCATCGTCACCGTGACGCATGGCGGAACCTTGCAGATCGAAAAGGGACTGGTGCGGGCTGAGGATATGGAAGCCTTGCGCCGGTTGCGCCAGCCGGAAGTCACGGATGAGAATAACGGTGAGGGCGATGAAGCCGCCAGCGCCGGAAACGTCCCGGCCCCGGAGGATGACGACGAGGACGAAAAGCCCACTGCCTATTCCGCCGCGCTGGTCGAGGAACTGACGGCGATCCGTACCGCCGCCATGCGCAACGAACTTGTGAACCGCCCAGATCTGGCCCTTGCCTTAATGCTCTATCCGCTGGTCATGGACGTGTTTCTTGACGGACCACGTTATATGCGCGTTACTTCCGCCGTCGAAATCAGTGGTCAGGCGAAAGACCTTGCCGTATCGCTCAAGGAGCCGGAGGCGAACGAGGCGCTTTGCGAATGGAACAGCATCCGTGAACGGTGGAGCTATGAAATCCCCGGCAATCCCGGCGATCTTTGGGAATGGCTGCTGGAACAGACCCAGGAAAGGCTTGCCGATCTGCTGGCCGTGGTGGTCGCCGCCAATCTCAACGGAGTGGAAGCGAAACACGATCATAGCCGTGACCGCCTCGCCCATGCCGATCAGGTGGCCACAGCGTTGAGTCTCAACATGCGCCAACACTGGACGCCGCAGGCCGCGTTCCTGTCCCGGTTGTCCAAGGCCCAGATAGTCGAGGTAATGGCCGAGGCCGGTTGCACGAAACGCGCCATCAAGGCGGTAGGGAAGGACACCAAGGCCAAGGCGGTCGAAACGGCGGAGAAGGAATTGAAGGGCAAGACATGGCTTCCGGCGCTGTTTCGGTCACCCATCGAGGACGAGAGCGGCAAGGAATAGCCCCTTCAGCAGAAGCGCAATAACAGGGATCGGGCCGCAAGGCCTGGTTCCAGAAAAAGAAATCTGGTCAGCTTGGGGCAAGGCTCATCGCTACTTTAGGTTTTGACATTGCGGTGCTGCATGAGGCGGCATGCAGACCATGATGGTCAGACAGGAAAGCCCGTTTGCCTCTTGTTCCTTGGGGCAGGCGGGTTTCGTCGTTTCGGTGCTTGCCCTGGGGCTTGAAAGCCGAAGGCTGGTTCCGGCCGGGATCGACCCGCCCGAAACCAGACGAGAGGCGCCCCCGCCCCGCCTCTCGCGCTCTCCATCCCGCCACGGGTTTGCGCGGTAACTGGCATCAGGTGCGATTGATCCGGGCCGATCCAGCCGCGAGAAACGGAGCAAAAGCTTGCCGGATTGCCTCCAGAAAAGCATCGCTGAAGCGCCCGATCGGTGCCTGGCTCTGATCCAGATAATAGGAGCGCTCAAGAACATCGTAGTTGCATTCACTGACAGTGATCCAGCCGCGCTCATAGCCCGTCAGCTTTGCACGCCGTAATTCAAGCGCCGGGATTTCGATCGCTTGCTGATCATCGAATGGCGGCTTTGATGAAATCGGCAGCAAAAGCAGATGCGTCAATCCCTGTCGGTCGACAAGCGTCAGCATCATGCAGACAGGTCGATCCTTTTCACCATGCTCACGAGCAGGGTTTTCATCGACCTGCCAGCGCCAAAGATAGGGATAAGAGACGATATCGCCCCGGCGATATCCATCACTCATCACTATCAACCCGATACGCGGCGGAATCCTTTTCCAGTTGCTCAAGGAACATCGCAGCAAGATCGTCCGGCATTTCATCTGCCCGATAGACCCGCCGGGGGTCCGCATGACCTTTCAGTTTTTCGTAAAGCTCTACAGGCATGACGACCACTGACGGACGCCCATGCTTGGTGAGCGTAATCGGGTGCTTCCTGGCCTCGTCATGATAGCGCCCGAAATGTCGCATGAACTCAACGGTGCTTACAGTATTCATGGCATGCATCCTTTCTGACTTATCAGAATAATACAGAAAAGACAGAGATCAAGCAAGGTGTGAGGTTCTTGGCTTGGGGAAGCCCTGCGTCAGATGGGGTGCGAACATTAAACGGGCACGGATATACGGTACGTAGCGGGGACGTTTGGGAGAGGGTGGTGGAGCGATCTTGGGGACCGCCATAAACGGGCCCTTTGGGGTGACCAAAACCGTAGCTTTGGGGACCAGGTCACATAGTGCCGAAACACCGCCAGCGCTGCGCCATTGTCCGGCGCGGCGTAATAGTTGAAGAAACCGGTGAGGACCTCCCGCAACCATAAAGTTACGATTGCTACTCTTTTTCATCCTGACAGACTTGCACCATCGGCTCCTTGCCGGCCTCCCGGTGCACTGCCATTTCGTCTCTTACCAGAACCGACCCCGACTTCCGCGTTTCAGGCAAGATAGATAATCCGACATCGATTACAGATTGCATTCCCAGGTCGCGCTAACTACACCTTACAGTGGAAATATATCGGTCGGGAGAACAGACATTCGCTTGCCTTCGATCCTCTCAGCGGGCCTCCTGATGCTTCTGTCCCCGGGTGTATCTGCATCTGTCGCCGAACCTGCACCCGCTCCTGCTGATTGCAGTTTCATGGATGAAGCCGGAGAGCCTGTCCGCAGCATTCTCAAGCGTCTGACAGGTCCTGAAGTTCCCATCGTTATTCCCAAATTTTATTTTGGAGGGCCGTTCGTCTATCCGAAGGATGGACAGCCGGGTCAGGACGGCACGCTGCTGCTTTATATGCACCGGGCAAACCCCATGCCCTATCCGATCCCGCAGATGAAGGGAAAGCTGGAGAGGGGTATTCAGGACTGGATCAGTGTTCTGGCATTCGATTTTATCAGCATTGAGGTCAGCGCCGCAGCAACACTGTCGGTTTATACGCGCTCGACACGGAACGGCGAGACGCTCGATACGCCGCGCTATGATTACGGCCTTTATCGCTATGCGATTCCTGAAGACCTGAATGACAGCAAGATCGATCTTTATTTTGCGGGCGATCCGGACCGGAAAACGGATGTGATTCACTGCGGCCGTGTTGGCCCCTACGGCAAAACAAATCCGCAATGTGAGCAAACCACTGTGCTGCACGGTATCAAGACAATCTACACCTATAACCGCCGCTACCTTCATGACTGGCAGAATATGAAGGCCAATGTGGCACGGCTCATTTATTGCATTACCAACCCCAAGGATATTTAAGCATGGCACTGGCACTGACGGCCACGGAATTTGCAATCCTCCAGCAGCATGTCGACGCATCCGATCGTGTCGCCTATTACGAACAGCTCTCGGAATGGGGCTATATCTATGCCGATCTGGCTCTTGGCGTGGTCAATAACGACACCACAGCAGGCAAGGCCGCCAATATCTTTCTGACAGCAACCGGCAATCTGACAGATGACAAACTGGCACAAATCGGTCTTGATCTTATGAAAGCTGATCTGCAAGCACGAACAGCTTTTACCGGATCTGCACAGGGCGAAGACTTGCCTTACGACCGGGTTCAACAGTATCACAACACCGTATTTTCAGGCAATCAGGTCTCTGTTGACGCATGGACGCCTAACAAGGCTCTCAACTGGCTTTCGACACCGGCGGCCAGACAGGCGCTGTGGGATAATCTCGTCAACGAAGGGCCGATCGGCAGTTTCCTGTCCATCCTTGCAGCGCTTGCCGATGTGGATGAACCTGGTGTTGGCGCTTATCGTCTCGACCTGATCGATGCAGGTAACAGCGCTGCGTTTTCTGAATCAAACGAATTTGGCGAATACGAGATCAGTATTCCTGGTGGTGGTATCCTGATCGGAACCGGCACACGTGATGCCGACCTCGCGGTCGGCACGGATAACAACGACGTCCTGATGAGCTTCATTGGAAACGATGAACTCCGCGGGAAAGAAGGAGACGACCGCCTCTACGGTGGTGCAGGTGATGATCGTCTGTTCGGCGATGAAGGGAATGACATTCTCGTCGGAGGAACAGGTATCGATATTCTCGCCGGTGGCGCAGGGGACGATATTCTGAAAGCGGGCAAGGACGCCGGATACTCGGAAGATGGCGTAGGAGACTATTTCTCGGGTGGATCAGGCAGCAACATCATCATCGCCGGAGACGGTGATGATATTATCGAGAGCGGCTGGGATGGCGAGTTTCTGCCCGGGAGCCAGAATACCGAGATTTCTCCCTATCCGTTTGCCTTGTGGATGCCCTTCAATAGCGCAACAGTCGATCGGACGGGGAAAACAACGATTGATGCAGGCGGTGGCAACAACATCATTCGTGCCTACGGTGATCTCCTGAATATCAAAGCCGACAACGGAACAAACGTCGTTTATGCCGAAGCCCGGTCGGTCAACGTTTCGCTTGGCACATCGATCAACGGGCTCAACGTCATCGGGGCTGTCGGGGAAACCGTGATCCTGAGTTCCGGTTTCGGTGGGAGTGTAATCTCGGCGAATGCCGGCAACCAGAGCCTCCCGAATTTCGGTTACGCAGAGATTAACGGCGCTGGCGGCATGAACATCATCACAGCCCATAATTTCGAGCATGTCCGGGTCGTGACCGGAGACGGCAACGACACTATTTATGTCGAGGCGGATGTTGGAAGAATTTTCATTGGCGGCGGCGAAAACAATGTCGCGACTGCCGCATACGGCAATTACTACATAGCCATCGCCCCTGACGAAAACAACAGAACGCTCCGCAGCACACAGTCGGAACCGTTGGCAACCTCGTCCATCGCAGGCAACAATGTGGTCAATACCGGAAATGGCAACGATGAGATCGTTCTCGGAGGAGGTGACGACTATATCGACGCCGGTGGTGGAGATGATGTTATCATCGCGGGTAGTGGAAACGACACACTTCTGGCCGGGACTGGTAATGACATTCTGGAGGGCGGTTCGGGTAATGACTACCTGTACGGCGACCAAGGGGACGACCTGCTCTACGGAGGAACAGGGAGTGACATCTATAGCTATTACGCAGGTCACGGCCATGACCTCATCGAGGACTGGGGAGATGCCACGTCCACGGACGTGCTTCGTCTGGGTGAAGGAATCGACACCGCCTCGGTGCTTGTGAACCGTAGTAGCAATGGCTTCTGGGATATTCTGCTTGAGTTTGGGACCAGTGACACGATCACGATCAGCAATGGCTTCCTCTCTGAGGGTACGGTTATCGAACAGGTCGAGTTTTCTGACAGCACAATCTGGACCCTCTCCGACTTGCGACAGATTCACCTCGATCAGGTCGCGACCGATGCTGACGATACAATCTATGGCTTCCTCGATGTTGGCGATCTGATCCACGCCAATTCAGGCAATGACATCATCTACGGCTATAGCGGCAATGACACGATCTACGGTGAAGCCGGGAATGATACGATTTTTGGCGATGAAGGCGACGATATTATTATCGGCGGCGCAGGGAATGATTTTCTCACGGGCGGTTCCGGGAGCGACACCTTTGTCTTTGGCGCAACAGATGGGCAGGACTGGATCAACGATTTCGAGGTCGGCACCGACAGGATTGATGTCAGCGGGATAACCGGGCTGGCTGATTTTGCGGCGATCATCGCAACCGCCCGGGAATGGGTGAGTGGCTCAACGTGGATTTATGCCGATCCTGAAAATTACGTGCGCCTGCAGGGAGTATCTATAGCCAGCCTTCAGGAAAGCGATTTCCTGTTTGCATGACCGGAACAGAGCCGTCCTGACCGGACGGCTCTGTTCCGGGACTGTCGCTTGCGGAGAACGTAACCGGGCGGAATGGAAAGTATAAGGGGTGGTGCGCTGGCACCACCTGAAACGATGGCGGGGTTACCGTGTCCGATTTTGAGCGGATCCTGTTCAGTCCACAAACGTCAACTTGACGGATCCTTTTGCAATCAGAGATCCTGGACCTGTCCGCTGGCGCTGATGTCGAACTGATACAGAACCGTACCATTGATATAGAGACCACTGACCGGGTTCATCGTCCACAAACCGTTCTCGTTCGTTGCAATCGGCGTTGAAGTGCTGAACGCATAGGTCGCCCTGAGTGAGCGGAGCGTGTTTTCGATCTGCTTGTCGTGATCGTCAATCGTCTGCTGTGCCCGGCCGATCCGGGCTGTCGCTTCTTCCTCGCCAAAGCGGTCCGTCAGATAGCTCCGGATACTATCCGAGGTCGCGTAACCATAAAACTGGTTGCGTGTTTTGATCAGGCCGGAAAGTGTATCCGTGTATGAAGACAGCATCGAGCGGGCTTCGTCCGCATCCGCAAAAGATGGCTTGCCGGACAGTTTCGCATCACGCTCTGCTTTTCCGGCAGGATCGCTTATATCCCAGGCTTGGTAATGCAGAGCGATACTTGCCCTGCTATATTTGACCTCTTCGGCCCTCAGAGCGGTAAGATATTCTGAATCGCTCATGTTCAGCAGATATTCCGCCGTCACCCCTTCAAGGCTCAACCGGTCTTCGGGAGCAACCTGTTTGCCTTCAAACGATATTCGATGTTGTTCCATCGTGAATGTGTGGGAGCGGGCGGATAGCTCGCGCGCCTGAGCAGATAATTCCCTCGACTTGTCGGCCCTTGCCTGCTCCTGATCGTGTTCAGATATAAGCGAGGCAGATCGGGTTTTCGCCGTTCCTGCCGTGACACCAGGAAGCGTCGCGGTATCGGCCGTATCTTTCTTCAATGCGTAAAGATTGTAAGCGGTATAGATGGAACTATGGATCTGCATGATGCACCTCAGCGACGATTTCCACGAAAATACGCCGGGATGCTTGATCGTGGCTGGTGTTTGGATACCGTTCCAGCTTCGAACCAGTTCTGCCCGATAGACTGCTCCTGAAAGGGAGAGCCATATGGTTCAGATCGTATCGCAGAACACAGTTTCAAATTACGGGGTTGCTGCAGTCCGGACCGGACAGCAGCAGGGGCCTTCTGCAATCGACTTCATAGCTTCGAACAATGTTGCCACCAGTCTGTCGAGCAAGGATCTTCTCCTGAAACTGTTCGGCGAACACCACGAGTTGCAAAGGTCTTTCGAAACCACGTTTTCGGCGGAAATGCAAAAGGCCAAAGATAAGGGACTGTTGATCACGGATGAAAACGGTATGCACAATGCCCTGGTTTCGGTGATCCTTGAGAACAGGAACATGTTTCCTGCCGGTCCAATTACCATTAAAACCGAGTTGCCGGGAGGCGGTTCCATGGTGGTGACGATCCCTGGATCGGGGCAGGATGCAAACCTGATAGAACCGGAAACGAGAGCTTCCTCATACAAGCTCTCTGGCCTGTTGGGTAATATTGCTGGTCGTGATGAGACTCCCACGAGCCTTGCGATCAGCGCATATGCTTCAGTAATAGACTGACAGCGTTCCACCAGTTCTGTTTCATGATGTGGAAAACCCCGCCAGCCGTGAGACTGCCGGGGGGCATGGATGCCTTGAGCCCGGGTTGCGTTAAAGAATGAAATCGGTTGCAGCCAGACTTGCGCCATTGGTCAGCACAATCTCAAAATCTGCGATCAGATCGGCATTCGTGTCAGCGTAAATATGGGTGTAACCAGTCTCAGCATCGAGATCCGTGCGCAACTCCCCGGCCACGCCGGAAAAGGCATCAGTTCCGACGAAGATGAATTCCTGATTGCCTTCGAGGCCTTCATCGGCGTCGATACCCGAAAGGTCGATCTTGTCGCCAGCGGTTGTGCTGAAATCGGTGATCCGGTCCGCCGCGCCAACAAGGGAATCGGCCAGTTTTGTGAACCGGAAAGTGTCCGCGCCGCTTCCACCGGTCAGAAGATCGGCGCCAACGCCGCCAACCAGCAGATCGTCTCCCGCATCGCCCTGCAACGTGTCATCGCCAAGCCCTGAATAGATGCTGTCATTGCCATTGCCGCCATGAACAATGTCATTTCTGGCGTACAATGGATTTCCGGAACCCGAGCCACCTTCAAGGGTGATGGTGTCGTTACCGTTCTGGCCCTTGATGATGTTGATATCCACGAGCTTGATGCCGGTAAGATTCAGGGATGTGCTGCTGCCACTGGCGGCCTGCTTGGTCTGGATATTGACGTTGCTGAAGGCATTTCCGGAAATTTCCTCGACCCGGTAGATACTGGCAATACCGATATTCTGATTGCTGGCATCAGCGATGATCTTATCGTAACCCTCGCCTCCGTTGTACATTTCGGAGCCGGTCCAGAGACCTTCATTGGCATGAAATATGTCATCGCCCGCCCCACCCTTGAGATCGGAGATGCCACCACCGGACCAGATATTGTCGTCGCCATCGCCACCATCGACAACCGTACCGATACCGTTACTTCCGGCAATGTCTACGCCGGTGTGGATTTCATCGTTTCCTGTGCCGCCATAAATATAGTCACGACCACCATTTCCATGAATTTCGTCGTCCCCGGCATCGCCGTAGAGAAATTCCTGATTGGCCGTCTGTGTTCCGCCGTAAATCTTGTCATTTCCGGCGTCACCATGGGCGGTAGCGCGGCCGCTATTGCCGACATAGATGGTGTCGTTACCGTCGCCGCCATAGAGGAGATCACCAACGCCGGTTGTTGCACCGTTGCCCCGGATCGTGTCGTTTCCTCCATTACCATAAATCGTATCGGACGCTGACGTACCGTTCAGGGTTTCGCTCGTTGCATTACCATTGATCGTTGCCATGCTGCGGTTCCTGGAGGCTTGAAAAAATAGTCTGTCAGATCAAATTTGCACCCTGGAGGTTGGTTGTACAGATAAATTATTCTAACTATGGGAGTGATAAATAAATCATGATTATTTACTGAAGGAATTGGCCTGAATAATGCTTCTGCCTTGCTGAAGCGCCAGTATCGCGGTGAAAGTCGCAAGCTGGTCTCCGCGGCGAGACCAGACGAGGCGCCCGTGCTCCGCCCCTCGTACTCTCCATCCCGTCCCTCATCTGTTGAGGTGAAGAAGTGCGACGTTTGCAACTGATAGATTTAATAGTTGCGCGAAGCGAGAGAATCGCGTTGCATGAAACGATGATGAATCGCTCAGATCAGCCAAGTACAGACAGGGTCAACGCATTGCGGGCGCGTCGGCGTGCGGCCGGACGCGTGATTTTGAATGCGGATATTCCGGCAGAACTAATGCTCTGTCTTGATGAGATCAAGGCAAAGCGTGGTGTGGGTTCACGGACCCCGCTTATCGAAGAGGCACTGAGGTTATTGATTGAAAATGAAATGAGGGCATAACGAAAAAACCTCTCCTCGCGCCAACGAGAAGAGGTTTTCGGTCAGTTACGACGTAGGCTTGTTAGGACCCGTGATTTCTAGTCCCAACATAGTCGAGCGTTCACGAACCTGCAAGGGGTGCCCTTTGCAGGAACGATGAATCTTTGTCCGCTGTCCACAGTCATGCCCGCCTGAAAAGGAGGCGGAAAAGACCATGTTTGAACAGATTGGGACGGTGCTCGCAGGAGCGCCGGCCGAACGGGAACGCACACCTGTTCGGCGGCAGAGCCGTGCACGCGGTCGCTGCGAGGGCGTATTCTGGCGACGGACGAACCGGCAGGACGTGCGTATGATCGTGCTGGCCGCGCGGCGCTATGAACTGGCAGGCCGGCAGCCTGGTGCTCGCAATGGACCCTTGGGGGGCGTGGCGATCGAGCTGCTGGAACTGTTCGCCAATCTCGTTGATTACCGCACTGGCCGGCTGGAACCGTCGATCGACACGCTCATGCTGAAGCTCAGGCGCTCGCGTGACGCGATCGTGAGGGCGCTGAAGAACCTTCGCTCCCATGGTTTCCTCGACTGGTTGCGGCGCTATGAGCCAACAGGCAACGAGGGACGCGGCCCAAAGGTCCAGCAGACCAGCAACGCCTACCGCATGTCTCTGCCCGATCGGGCGCGGCAGTTTCTTGGACGTTGGGGCGTGGTCCCTCCCCTTCCGGACGATCACGCTCAGGCCGAGGCCGATCGGGCGGCGGTCATCGAGGCGCACCGGGCATCGCTCGACATCGGGGCGAGAACCGTGTTCGACGTTGGGGATAATGCTTTGGGGCAGGCCCTCGCCCGCCTTGGAAAGGCAATCAATCTACGTGAGTCCGCCAGACAGACTGAATCCCTATCTCATTCTATTATTCCTAAGAGAGAATAAGCGGACGCCGCTGTTCGGGCCTCTCACGAGGCCCTGCGGCGGTTCCGGCCCGCGTTAAGTGCGGGCCGGCGCGGAACCCCCAACACTCAAAACCGCAACGCTTGCGCCTGCGGCAAATGTTGCATGGGCTCTTGAAAGAGAGCCTGCGGAAAAGCCGTGCCCAAAACGTTGATGTCAGAAGAGTTTGAAGCGATTTTCCGATCCCATATCGATCAGAACAGATATTGTTGTCGTTACGCGATATTCAAAACTCAAGATATTTGCATCATTTTCCCGCGCCAGCGATTTCAGGCGCTTGCCTGATGCAAATATCTGATACGAAATGTCACCATGATTCTTGGATATGCGCGTGTCTCCACCAAAGGTCAGGATATCGCCCCTCAGGTTGAAGCCCTGAAGGCGGCCGGCTGCGCAAAAATCTTTAAAGAAAAGGCCAGCGGCACGAATGCCGACCGGCCGCAATTGTGCGCCGCGCTCAAGGCTCTCAGCGCTGGCGACACCCTGATTGTCACCGCCGTTGATCGGCTGGCCCGCGATACCCGCGATCTTCTCAATATCCTGCACGAGCTGCGCACAGCCGGCGCGGGTTTCCGGTCACTGGCTGAACCGCTTGTCGATACCACATCCGAAATGGCCGAGGTCATCATTGCCGTTCTCGGGATTGCCGCTAAATGGGAGCGTGGCCGGATTGCCGAGCGCACGGCCGAGGGACGCCGACAGGCGCAGGAACGCGGCGTTAAATTCGGGCGTAGGCCGAAACTGACGCCGCACCAGAAGAAGCAGGTCCTGAAGCGCATCTATTCCGGCGACACGCAGCGCACCATTGCCCTCGATCTCAATGTCAGCCAGGCCACGATCTCGCGGCTCGTGCAGGAGGATATCCGGGAAGCGCCTTCCACGACCAGGAAAGCGAAAAATCCTGCGAAACGCCGCAAAGCTCAGACTCACCGAGAAGACGAGTGGGAAACAGGGTCATGGGCGGTTGAAGCTGGCCTTGCCGGTGGTCTGGCTGGAATGCTCGGGGTCGGTGGCGGTTACGCCGTCCAGAAAGGGACAGGAGAAGGAGCGCATTATTTCAGGAGGAGGCATCCCACTGGCACCGAGTGGCATGATAACATCCATCTGGCACACCGCTTCACCAATCCTGCCGTCGCACTCGATGCACTTGTCGTTCTGCAGAATACATTCGAGCACGAAGCCGACAGGAACGACGAGTTTTCCGTGGTCCCTGCTCCTTGATCGATAACAGTATGGAGAACCATACAGGGTCCGCAGCAACATTATGCCATTTTACCATTGCACCATTATGCAATTAAAATGGCGCAATGGTATCAAAGCACAGCCTCAATACCTTTTCGACGAATGACGTTCAGTAAGGCCAAAGCGGGGCCGGTCGGCCTCTTAACGCCACGCTCCAATTGAGAAATATGGCCTGGCGTCAGATTCAAGTGTTGAGCAAACACGGCTTGGCTCATGTGCGCCTTTTCCCGTATGGCTCGGATTTCCTCGGCCGAAAGTGGATTCGCCGCTAAAGGTGCGTCTTTTAGGTCCCGCATGGTGATCTTTTGAAAGTCGGCGTCGTCAAGCGTGCCATTGGCGTGCATGGCATGGGCGAGTTCGAGGATTTCCAGTCGAATGCGGGATGCTCTTTTAGTCGTTGCTGTCATGTTCCACCTCGTTCAAGATACCTGTTGCCAGATCCTTTGCGAGACGATCCGGCTCTTTGAGCCATTGTCGGGCGATCGTCTTCAAATCAGCCAGATCGTCGTCGGAAATGTTGTCTCTCTCATTTTTGGCAAAACCCGCCATAAAGATGGCCAGGTCTCCGCTTCGGAATACCAGTATCGTCCTATAACCTCCGCTTCGCCCTTGTCCCGGGCGCGCTACGCGTTGCTTGATTAAGCCGCCGCCGAGGTCGGCGTCAATTAATCCGGCGTTCGCCCGCTCAACGGCTTTACGAAGATCGCTATTAGAAATCGTCTCCTTCTTCGTGAAGCGACCGAAGATTCTTGTTTCATATATCCGCATAGCGATTCCCTAGCTCTTCGCACTATAGTGCAGAAACATATATTTTCAAGCATCATTCATACTTGCTTAATGGTGTCGGCGTATGCCATTACAAGTTTACACAATGATACCATTATAGGGGTATACCAAATGCATGTGGTGTCTTTCGTAACCCAAAAGGGAGGTAGCGGCAAAAGCACGACTGCGGCTTCTGTGGCTATAGCTGCCTACCAAAGCGGCCGACGCGTTTTCGTATTGGAGTTGGACCGGCAGGGGACGTTGAGCGACTGGATGGAGGCGCGGCCAACTGACGATGGCCCGGACTTCGAACGCATTGATGCTGTAGACCTTGAAAAAGCAATTTTAGCGTTGCGCGCTGACGCCTACGACCTCTTGGTTATCGACACTCCTGGTATCGACAACCCAGCTACTAATGCAGCCATGCGGGTTGCTGACATATGTCTAATGCCCTGTCGCCCAACAGCACCTGATCTCAAAGGATGTTTGCCGACAGTACAAAGCCTCATCCGTCTTGAAAAAAGCTTTGCCTTCGTTTTAACGCAATGCCCGCCTCGTTCGAGCCGTGTTGCAGAAACCAAGGCGGGTCTTGGCGCGCTGGGCCTCATTGCTGAACCACCGATCGTCAGTCGTGCGGATCACCAGGACGCAATCGCAGCCGGTCTTGGTGTCACCGAGTTCAATAGCGCAGGGGCAGCTGCAAATGAAATCCGGCAACTATGGCGCTGGATTGAGAACAAGCTTGAACCAAAGGCAAAGCGGAATGAAAAAGCAGCGTAGAACGGTTCTTTCCGATATCGTGAATACGGTTTCGCGTGAGCCAGTGCCGATTGAGCTAGAAGAGGTGCCCATTGCACCACCACGGCGTAATGCGACCAAGCAAGCGACTATTCAGCAGACCCTTTATCTTCCTCCGGCTGTGCATGACCAGTTACGCGAACTGGCGTTTGTGGAACGGGTTCGTATGCATGCACTTTTGCTTGAAGGGCTAGATGAGGTCTTCAGGAAACGGGGAATGAGGCCGTTGAGTGAGCTTGATGGTAAGCAATGATACCATTGTAATGGTGTAATGGTACTATCTCGCGGCTTTGCTGCGACTGGCCCGGAGGCGAACGCTCTTATCGTTTGGGCTGTAGAGAGCCGGAGGGCCGCCAGTGACAATGCCCAGGTGCGTCAGCGCCGGGACCGCTTTCATGTCTGCCCATACTGCGTGGTTGGTGGCGATGAGAGATGGCAGGATAGGCTATTGGTATACCAATAGTCGTTTCGCCCGAGGGGCGATTGCCATAAAGGGCTATTTTCACGCGGTGGGACACCCCGCCAGACAGCCCGGTAAATCAGCGGATTGGTGCACGCACCAATGAGTGAACAGGCGATTGCGCGAATCTGCCGATGTGCTTTTCAGCGAATGCGTGAATCCGGGATTGAGCGTTTCACCTATTTACCGATTGGGTGAATAGGCTGCTGGATCGCCATGCCGCGCGTCACGTCCCTGTCGTGACGGAATCGGAGCCGTCGAGGCGTTCGGCGCAGATCGTGGCGACGGTTTCTTGCAGCGCCCTCACCCGCTCGATCAGCCAGACGAGTTCCTCGCCGGTGATAAGGTATTCGGGGGAATAACGCGCGTCGATATAGGCGCGTTGCAGGCGGGCGAATGCGCGCCTGGCGAAACGGTTGTCGCGCGGCCATATCGGGATCAACCGGGCATCGAGGCCTTCGGCGCGGGAGCGGAGGAATTTCAGTTGATGGGATTTTGGACTGTAGAGCGTCAGGACCAGAAGGACACAGTGATACAGGCGCTCAGTCGCCTGATGGAGATTAAATGCTGCGAGCTTGAGATTCCCCCGGTCCTGGCAGAAGACGGCGATGTTCTGGAATTCGACGGCATCAGGAAACCATTGGTCGAAGTGCCGTTGGGCTTCCTGCTGGGCCATCTCGGATGGTACGGGATTGAGTGAGGCGAGGGGATAGCCTGGCGCTTCATAGAGCATGATACCGTCGCGGGCGATGTCGGTAAAGAACGGCCGGCCGCGGGCGAGCTGATCGTTGACGTCATGCAGGCTATGCACAATGAAGTTAACGGGGGTGCGGATACGGCGGGGTAGCATCAGATCGCGCAGGAAGCGTTCTTCGGCCTTGTCCCAATAGTCGTGCTGGTCAGTGAACTCTTCGGCATTGACGACGACGAGAATGTCGTAGTCGGATCGATAGCCGCTCTTGCGGTCCACGACCCATCCGCCGCGTGCATAGGAGCCGAACAGGATGATCTTGAGGATGCGTCCGAGCTTCTTTTCCGGTTTGAGCTTGCCTCTCAAGGCATCCTCGAATTCATCGAACAGAATCTGGACGACGCGCGCCAGTTCGCGGCGTTTTCTTTCCGGCAGATGTTCGAGGTGTTCGCATGGCATCACCTGCGTTCGTCCTTCCGATCGTTGATGCCTGCTTACGTTCAGCGTTGCGCTGCACTCTCCGGCCCGTCTGGCTTTATGCCTTCGTCCTGTAACAGTATAGCCAACTCCTGCGGAAGATCACGCTGGACATGCTCAAAGGCGGTCTTGATGTCGACACCGACCCATATATCAGCCCGATCGGTTCTTGCGGATCTCAGGCGGGAGGATTTGATTTCGACGGTAAAGGGTCTTCTGGTCTGTTTCATACGTTGCTGGATTCCTCATGCCTCCATAAGCGGGGCGGCATCCGGGATTGATCATCGTCACGCGTGATTTCGCCCGGACATTGGCGAAAATAGCCGATCATGCATCATGCAGGACGGCAAGTTTCTTGCAAATTTTGCAACCCGCCTGCCTCGGGGGAAAGAGGCAGCAAACCACTGTTGGTGCGTATGGCTTGTGTGAGGCTTGCAACTTTCTGCTTTTCCCGTTGTTTGTTCACCGTTGCTTCAGTGCAAGGATTTGCGTGGAAGGGATAACAATTCCAGCGCCTTGTCGATGCCATCCTGAAGATGTTGGCACTGTGGCAGGTTATGTTCGTTGACGCGTTCCTGAACCGCCGCGAGCAACCATCCGGTACAGGCAACGTCGCCGCCTGCTTTTGTGGTGTGATACACGTCAAAGCAGGCGATAATTCGCGGTCGTGCATCGCCCTTGTCGAGGGCTATGGATGCAGCGAGTGTACGCCCGCTGAGAAATGCGTTTGCAACCCTGACCCGTTCACTTTGACTACAGGCGTTGATACCGGCAATAATCACAACAAGGGTATTTATAAGGGACTGTGTTTCGTCCGGCATGGAACCTCCCGCTTTGTGACGTCACGGTTTTGTTACACCTGGTCAAATAGCCCCGTGAACTCCGGATCAGCATAATAGGCAAGCTTTCCGGCGATTATCGGCCGTTGACCGGCGAGGAACAGCAACCCGGCATGCTGTGGCATGTTGCGGACCTCATCCGGTGTAAGCAAGGGCCTGCCGATATGTTGCTGGCTGTAGGAGATGCCGGACTTTTCGGAATCGAGGGCGCGGGCCATGGTCTGGAACACCACGGTTTCCTGTCCGAGCAGATCGGAGACGAGGCGGGCGCTGTCGTGATCGTTGACGCCGAACACCTGCAGGACGCCGGCATTGGAGAGGAAGGTTCCGGCTTTCTGCCCGTAGGTGGCGCGGAGCTGGTGGACGTCTTGCAGGATCGGCCAGAGCTGGACGCCGTATCCGGCCATCAGACCCATGGCGCGCTCGATGGGAGCCAGGTGGCCGAGCGCTGCGAACTCATCGAGCAGATAGAGAATGGGTGTTGCCGGCTTTGCCGGATCGCAGGCCATGTCGAGCAGGCTTTGGCTGACGAGCAGGCGCAGCCATCGCGAATAGGTGGACAGGCGATCGGGCGGCAGGACGAGGAAGACCGTTTCGTTGCGGCGCTTGAGGTCGGCAAAGCGGAAGTCCGAGCGGCCGAGCACGGCGGTCATGCGCGGGCTGTCGAGAAAATGGGTATGGCGCTGCGCGGCTGACAGCACGCCGGCGGCCTCACGATCGGACTTGCCGAGGTGGCGGTTCGCGGCACGAGCGATCAAACCACCCGCCTCATCGGATTCCTGCATGCGCTTGAGCAGGGCGACAAATGTCTCCGGCGCGACGGTGAGATATTCGCGCAGTGTGCCGAGGTGCCGCCGGCCGGGAGATTCGACGGCGACGATCTTGAGCAGCAGGCCTGATATGAGCGCCCTGGCCTCCTCGTTCCAGTGCGCCTCGCCGCCCATGCCCGGTTCATCGAACACGAGGGCGTCGGCCAGCGTGCTGGCGTCTTCCGCGACATCAAGGCTTTCAGGGTCGAGCATGGCGAGCGGATTGAAGGCGGCCGAGGGCATGCCTGTGACGCTGAAGGGGTCGAGGACATGGACCGGCCCGAAATTTTGCCGGGCACGTCCGGCGATCCTGGCATTCTCCCCCTTGGGATCGATGCAGATCACCGAGCGATCGGCGGTCAGCAGGTTCGGGACGATGGTCCCGACGCCCTTGCCGGTGCGCGTCGGCGCCATCGTCAGCAGGTGGGCCGGCCCATCATAGCGCATGAGCTTGCCGGTTTTTCCGTCGCGGCCGATCAGCAGACCGGTATCGGATCGGGTGAGGGGAGCGACTTCCTTGTCCGTAGCGAAGCGGGCTGAACCGTGGGTGTCATCGGCCATATCCCCAAAATGCAGGATCAGCGGATTGGTGACGAGCCTGAACAGCAGAATGCCAAGCACGATCAGGAGAAGGGCGCTCATGATCAGATTGCCGGCAATGGTGCCTTGCAGACCGGTGATATGCAGGAGCACGGCTCCGGCCGTGCCGATACCGAGTGTCACAATGAACACCAGAACAAGCGCCTGAAGGAATGGCCGTATGGCGCGGAAAGGTGCCAGGCAGAGTGCGGTTATCGCCCAGACCGGATCGCGTCCGGCCATGCGCAACATGTTTCTGAATGCACCCCATGCCAATGTCGTCTGGTTCATTCCGTCGTCTCCCCCGCGCGGGGTTCAGTCTGGTTGGTGCCAGCGCTGGCACCGGCCGGCGCTGGCCCGAGCAGATCGGCAAAGAGCGCCTTGTCATTGTCACGGGTGAGGAAGCCTGGCAGCTCGCGGCGCAACCAGTCACCGAGGCGCTTGGTGAACTCCGGATCGTTGGCATTCTCGAGGCGATGCAGGACGAGCGCACCGAGCAGAACCTTGCGGCGCGTATCGTTGGCGCGCTCCTGTTTCCCGAGCCGGGCTTTCAGCGCCGAGCGTTGAGCATCCAACGCGGCCAGACGCTGTTCGATGGATTTCCGTGCCATCAGTTTCTCCAATCAGTTCTTGCGGGGTCGGACAAGGATGCCCTTCTGAATTTTTCCGGAACGGTCCAGCTCGAATTTCCCGGTCGCCTCGACCAGTTCGCTGAGGCGAGCAAAGCCGTAGTTTCTGGAATCGAATTCGGGCGACTGTTTTGCGATGTGGCTACCAATCGCGCCGAGATTGGCCCAGCCGGTTTCATCGGAGACGGCCGAGATCGCATTTCGGAGCATGGCGAGCAGCGCCTTGTCCGTGGCGCTCTTCGTCGCCCTGGCCTTCGCTTCTTCCTGTGCAGCGGGCGCATCCTCTCCAGCAGGGGAGAGCACATCGAAATAGACGAACTTGTCGCAGGCCGTGATGAAGGGGCGGGGCGTCTTGCGTTCCCCGAAGCCATAGACGGTGACGCCTTGCTCGCGGATGCGTGCAGCGAGGCGGGCGAAATCACTGTCGCTTGAGACGATGCAGAAGCCGGAGAAGCGGCCGGTATAGAGCAGGTCCATGGCGTCGATGATCATTGCGCCATCGGTCGCATTCTTGCCGGTGGTATAGGCGAACTGCTGGACCGGCTGAATGGAGTGTTCCAGCAGGCATTCTTTCCAGCCCTTGAGGTTCGGCCCTGTCCAGTCGCCATAGACGCGCTTGACACTGGCGACACCATAGTTGGCAATCTCGGCCAGCAGGCCGGTGACGATCTTCGGAGACGCATTGTCGCCGTCGATGAGGAGGGCCAGTGTGGCAGTCGTTTCATTCGCCATCGTCTTTCCTCCACCTATTCGACATCACAGCGCGTCACCGACAATGCCTCGCTGTCTTCCATCACGGCCGGAGTGTCCATGCCCGCTTTCCGCCTTTTCCGGCGTTTGTTGTTTCCCGGCGGCTTACGATCAAAGCCAGATGCGCCGTCCGTTGTGTTCATGACGCGGTTGAGAGCGAGCGCCATTCGCCTGATGTAGTCTCGATCTCCCGACATGAGATTGCCCACTATCCGTCTTCGCCATTTGATGCGCTTGCCGCATCACGGCTGGCAGCGACATCACGCGTATCTGGCACAGCGGTCATATCTTCCGGCAAGTTTTCCGCGCTGCCTGTCTCTTTTGTGCCTGGGTTTCTCTGCCTCCCGGCCAGTCTTTTATCGAGTGAGACCGCTGCTTCCTGCAATTGATTGTGTTCGTCTGCCATGACGCCAACTCCTCGTGATCGTTGTTGTTAATTCGCATCTTACTTGTGGTTACCGGTCATTCAACCTGAAACTGAATTCTTTTGAATATCCATCCCATGTTCTTGGAATCTGACGGTTCCGCTTGCGCCCCACTGTTGGACGAAGTAGCGTAGCGGATAAGTTCATAAGGGCGCACTTGCGAGTTACTGCGTAACTCAGTTGCGCTGATCGTGGATCAGAAAGAGCAGAGCGCATTGGCGATCTACCACATGAGCATGAAGCAGATTTCTCGATCGTCAGGCCGAAGCGCCGTGGCATCGGCTGCTTATCGCTGTGCGGAAAGGCTGACGAACGAGCGCGATGGAATAACCCACGATTTTACCCGCAAAGAAGGCGTGCAGCATACGGAGATCATTCTTCCTGAAGGCGTGTCCGCTGATTGGGCCAAGGATCGGTCGTCTTTGTGGAATGCAGCCGAGGCGGCGGAAAAACGGAAAGATGCCCGTGTTGCCCGCGAATATGAAATTGCCTTGCCGCATGAGCTGAATGCAGAACAGCGGCTCAGACTTACTCGGGAGTTCGCTCAGGAGATCGCCAATCGCTATGGCGTGGCAGTCGATTTCGCAATCCATGCACCACATGACGCCAGCGACGTTCGCAACCATCATGCGCACCTCATAGCGACCACGCGTCAGGTCTCGGAGAGCGGGCTTGGCGAGAAAGCTTATTGTGAGCGTGAAAACAGGTGGCTGTTGTCGCAAGGTTTGCCGACAACGACGATGCAGCTTATCGATATCAGGCGTTCATGGGAAAGCATTGCCAATGAGCATCTGGCACGTGAGGGGCTGGATATCCGGGTCGATCATCGCTCGCATCAGGAGCGTGGCCTTGAGATCGAGCCCACCGAACATATGGGTGTTCATGCAACGCAAATGCAACGCAAGGGCATGGGTGTAGAGCGGGCGCGGCTGGATGAGGAAGCGGCGCGGAAGAATGCCGAGCTGATCCGGGAAAAGCCGGAGCAGGTTCTTGCGATCATCACCGGCGAAAAGAGCGTGTTCGACCGGCGCGACGTGGCGCGGACTCTGCATCGCTACATCAACGATGACGCGCAGACCTTCCAGAATGCCTTTGCTTCCGTCATGGCATCGCCGGCGCTGGTGGAGTTTCAAGCCGAGCGCGCGGACCCGGCAACCGGCGAGATCGAGCTTGCGCGGTATTCGACCCGCGAAATGATCAATCTGGAATCCGGCATGATCCAGTCGGCCGAGCGGATGCACCAGGCGCAAACGCATGGTGTCAATCGGCGGCATGTCGATCGCGCCATAGAGCGGCAGGACGCAGCCATTCAGAAAAGTTCGGGCGACGGTTCTGCACGGCTTTCCGATGAGCAGCGGGCAGCGATCGAGCACGTCACCGGGCCGGAGCGTATTACCGCCGTGGTCGGGTTCGCCGGTGCTGGCAAATCCACCATGCTTGCCGCAGCGCGTGAGGCGTGGGAGGCGCAGGGCTATCAGGTGCATGGTGCGGCGCTCTCCGGAAAGGCGGCCGAGGGGTTGGAGGAAAGCTCCGGCATCCAGAGCCGCACTCTGGCGTCATGGTCCCGCGGCTGGGAGTCGCGTGGTGACGGCAGGACTGACCGCGGCAGGCTCGGCCGCGGCGATGTGTTCGTTATCGATGAGGCGGGCATGGTGGGAAGCCGTCAGCTCGCTGGCTTCATCAACGAGGCTGAGCAGCGCGGTGCGAAGATCGTTCTTGTCGGCGACCATGAGCAGCTACAGGCGATCGGGGCTGGCGCTCCGTTCCGCGCCATTGCCGAGCAGATCGGTCATGCCGAGCTTTCGGATATTCGCCGCCAGCGCGAAGGCTGGCAGCGGGAGGCGTCGGTTTCCTTCGCCACCCACAAGACGGCCGAGGGTCTGGCTGCGTATCGTGACCATGGCGATATTCATCTTGCAGAGACTGGCGACGAGGCGCGAGCCGGGATCGTGCGGGATTATCTTGCCGACCTGGTTGAGCGTCCTGATGGCACAAGGGTCGCCATGGCGCATCGCCGTGTCGATGTGCGGGCGCTCAATCAGGGCATTCGTTCCGAGCTTCAGGAGCGTGGATCATTGGCGCGTGGCGAGGAAGGTGGGGAACTGACGTTCCAGACCAATGACGGCAAGCGCGAGTTTGCCCCCGGCGACCGCATCGTGTTCCTTGAGAACAGCCGCGACCTTGGCGTGAAGAACGGCATGCTTGGCACTGTTGAGCATGTCGAGGCGGGGAAGATCATCGCGCAGCTGGACGGTCGGGATGGCGATAGCGTCAGCATTTCCACGGACAGCTATCAGGCGATCGACCATGGTTATGCGACGACGATCCATAAAAATCAGGGGGCGACCGTCGATCGCGCCTATGTGCTGGCGTCCGGCACGATGGATCGGCATCTGACCTATGTCGCCATGACCCGGCATCGCGACGGGGTTCAGCTCTATGCCGACAGGCAAGAGTTCACCGATCGCAAGGCAGGCAAGCTGGTGGAGCATGGTGTTGCGCCCTACGAGCACAGGGAGGGCAACCGGGACAGCTATTTTGTGACGCTGGAAAACGCCAAAGGCGAGCGGCACACGACATGGGGCGTCGATCTGAAGCAGGCCATGGCGGATGCCAGTCCGGAGATCGGGGCGACGATCGCGCTCAAGCATGAGGGTTCGGTTCCCGTCACCCTGCCGGATGGAACGCAGACTGAGCGTAATTCGTGGAAGGTTAAGGGCGCCGACGAGCTGGCCTATGAGCGGCTTGAAAACCGCCTGTCACGATCCGGGGCGAAGGAAACGACACTGGATTATGTCAGAGACTTTGCCGAGAGGCGCGGGATTGCGGAACAGTTCGGGGTCAGAAGCGAGATCGAACTTGCTCCTGCCCCAAAGGAGCGTCAGGACGTTTTCTCCCGTGCGGCCCATCCGGTGCGGGAGCAACAGGCCCGGCCATCCGATCGTCAGCAGGTTTACGAGGAACGTGCCGGCGATCTGGCCGGGCCTGTTCGCAAAGCCAGCGCAGATCTCGCGCAGGATCTGCATGCGGATCCTCGGATGGATCTTGCCGCTGATCGGCCGGCCGACCGGGAAGGGGAGCGGGAGGGTTATCGCCGCATCAGCTGGTCGGATGTCATGTCGCCGGCTGGCGCCGGCGACGGCCGCGTGCAGCAGGATAGCGATCGCCAGGGGCAGGGGTATGGATCGGCTGAGGCCGGCAGGCCCGAGCCTCTGGTACCGGCGATCATCCGATATGATCGCAGCATTGAGGATGTCGCCCGTGAAAAGGCCATGCCGGCGTTCGAGCTAGGGTTCAAGGCCGTTGAATCGGTCGCACAGCATGTTTTCCGCAATCCTGCCGAGGTGGCAGGCCGACTACGCGCGGCCATCATCGAGAAGCAAGGTAACGGCAAGGTGATGGCGAAGGCCATGGCCGAGCAGCCCGAGCGGTTCGGTGAACTGCGTGGCAAGTCCGGTATGTTTGGTGACAACAAGGAGCGGAAAGCCGCCCTGCATTATGCTAAAGCGGTTGCCTCCCATATCGGTTATTCTTCCGAGACGTGGGAACGTCGGCTTGGTGAGGAGCGGGCATCCGAGCAGTGGCAGCGCGAAAAACGCGATGTTGTCGAGGTTCCTGGCCTCACGCCACGCAGCGCCGAAATTCTAGATCGGGTGGACAAGGTTTCGATCAACAAGCGGGACCAGCTCATTGACGAGTTGAGAACGACGCCGGAGGGCAAGACCGCGCTCGAGGAAGCCAGGCTGGTTGCAAAAGCTCTCCAGCGGCGTTTCGGACACTCCGATCCTCGAGACTTCGCCAAGGAACTCGAGCAGCGTCCGGAGCTGGCGAAGCGGGCTGAACAGATCAAGTCTGTTGCCCGCGCCGTTGAACGTACCCGCATGGCCGAGCTGAGCCGCGACCACACATTGAAGCAGCAGCTTTCCCGATCGAAGGGACTTGGGTTGAGCCGATAGGAGAGATCATGATCGAGAACACCACCAGAGGACCGGCTGAGGCCCGGATTTACGCGCTGGCCGCACAGCATGGCATTGTTGCCGAACGCATACCGCTTGATGACTGGGCCGACAAGGTGACGGAGCTTTCCGGCAATGCGGTCGAGCATGATCCCGTGGAAGACCTGGTTGTGACCTTGCGGCGGAAAGGCGTTGTCACCGATCAGGAGGCGACCTGTTTGTATTGGGATTACATACAGGAAGAGGGGGAATGAGGAGGAAAGCGGTGGCGGCTTCTATCGATAAGTCAGTTGATGAAAAAGTTTGCGAGCAGAGCAAATCATCGTGAAATCACGGAGAGAACGAAAAATAGTTAACGAATCCTTTAAAAGGTATCATTTATGCCCAATTGAGGAGGAGACAGGAAGCCTGTATTCTTAATGATAAAGTCGGAATACATGTATCGGTGGGTTGTTAAGAGATTTTCCCTACCGTCATGATCGACATTATATCGAATTCATTTTCTGCGCATGAGGTGCAGGTACCTGATTGACTTCCGGGCCACGATGTTGGGGGAGGCGGAGGCTAGAGGAAATATTCATGACGTTGATTTCTTCCGTCAATAATACCGCTGCTCTGACAATCCTGAAGAGTGTTACAAAAGTAGACGAAGCCGCCCCTGCGCAAACTCCCGGGCAATTTCCCTGGTTCAGTGGGGTGGACAGTACGGCACAGAGCGCTCTGGACAAGATCACAGCCATACTTCTGACAAGTGGTCAGATGCATCAGGGTACCGATGAAGATGAGTCCATCTTTGCCAACAGTGACAACGTTATTGATGCAGGAGAGGGCAATAATACGGTTTCTGTGAATTCCAGAAACGCGATTTCTGCAGGGCGAGGCAATGATCAGATATTTGCAAATGCCTACAATAGTATTGATGTAGGTGACGGTGACAACAAGGTATTCGCCAATTCTGGCAATACGATTACCACCGGTGCTGGTAATGATGAGATCACAATTAACGCAGATAATACGCTCTCTGCAGGTGACGGAAACAATAATATTTTTGGGAATTCCAGCAATCGCATCACCACCGGGAGCGGTGACGACAAAGTTCAGTTGAATAGTGGAAATATGCTCGATACAGGCTCGGGTAATGACAATATATCTGCCAATACACGCAACGTAATCAATGCGGGTGATGGTGATGATAATATCACTGTCGGCAGTAACAACATTGTTGATGCGGGTGCAGGAAACGACAGGATCTGGGCCGATGCAAGCCAGATACGTGGAGGAACAGGTGACGATCATATCGTGGCGACGGGTGCAGGCTCCGTTATTCACTATGATGCCGGTGATGGACGCGACAAGGTCGTCATCAGCGGGGATGCTACTCTGCAATTCGGAGCAGGGGTAAGTGCTGAGAATACGTTGATTGAGGTATCCGGTTCGAAAGCTACGATCAGTTTTTCGGGGAATGAGGCTGACAGGATCACTGTCGATTTCCTGCAAGGGGATTTTTCGGTTGCATTTTCTGATGGTACCAGGATTGCAGTAAAATCAGCTCTAGAAAGTAATCAGGTGTCGAGTGTGTACCTTGAACCTCGCGGACCGCACGTGGCAAATGTATATAATGAGCATTAATTGAATGCGTTTTTTCAAGGGCCGCCTATAGGCGGCCCTTGAAATTTATGCCCAGAGAAAATCGCTTCCTGTGATCAGGGTCGGATCCACGCCCGTCAGGATGGCATAGGTTGATCCGCCGTCGAATTCGACCAGTGTCGATGCCCCTCCATCGTAATAGTAAAGGTTGATGGATGAGAGGCTGGATCCAACGACAAGCTTATCTTCACCCACTGTAAAATCAGCAATTGTGTCAACGCCATTATTGGTTTCGAACCAGAACCAGTCGGTGCCGCTGCCACCTGTTATAACGTCGTCTCCGCCTCGACCCTGGATGATATCGTTTCCTGCACCACCGTTGATGACGTCCCCGAGTACAGATCCGATAATGGTGTCATCTCCGCCTTGACCGTCCAGCAGGATGCCGCGATTGCCTCCCAAGCTTGTATCGTAACTGACATTCCCGATGATTGTATCATTGCCTGATCCACCGACTGCGCCAGTTATATCCTTGAGGGCTACGCTTGATAGATCAAAGCTTCCACGGAAATAAAGCGTAGCGCCGCCATCCGAGTTATTCAGAACCTGATCGATATCGCTCCAAGATTCGATATAGACCTTGTTCATGGAGGGGCTCCATCCCTCACCGTTCTCAATAATAATCCGATTAACGGCGCTATCGGCAATTACGCCATCCCCACCAATGTATGTGTTCCAGTCATTGGTGTACCAGTTGACATAAAAATTATCTGAGCCAGCACCTCCAATGAGGGTGTCTTTTCCGCCGAGGCCCATAATGTGGTCGTCGCCGGTACCCCCATTGATGTAATCGCTATCTTCCCAGCCAATGATCGTGTCATTACCGGCATCACCGTAAAATTTATATTCAGCTGACCATGTGGATGTGGATCGGGGAACCGCCTGGATTGTATCGTTACCCACACCGCCATGGATGGTCACATCGGCGTTTTCCAGAGTGCTTCCAAAGATCATGTCGTTGCCAGCGCCAGCATCAAGCGTCACCACGTTTCCTGTTTCGGAGCCGGGGAAGGTGCCGAGATAAATTATATCGACTTCGTCGCTGCCGGTAATATTACCCGTCCATTTCCCCGTGAATGACACATTTCGGAAGTCGGCCATGCCTTTGACTTCAATATTTGCGGGGGAGTAATCGAGATTACTGACGTACTCGATGCTGCTCATAAAGCCAATCTGAAGGGTCAAGCTGACGTCGGTGAAGTAGTTATCTTGCAAGACGATGCCATCATGGCCGATTCCACCATGAAATTCATCGAAACCTGTTTTTGAGAAATACTCAAAAATATCATCACCGGTGGTTCCCACCCGGATGTCGTCTCCGATAGTCCAGTCATCGTTAACAGGCATTTCCTGACTCCCAAAAAATAAATCTGGCCATGCGACCCGAAATGGAAACAGTCATGTGATCCCAAGCATGAGATGCGAGGTCACCCTGCACGATGTTGAAAAAGCGGAAGAAGCGCAATTGGTTACGTTTTAACCAGTTGTTTCGATTATCTATCTGTAATTCATGCACAAATTAAAAATTAGATAATACTAATTTTTATATAAAAAAGAAATGTAATCCTGTTGAGGCGCAATGTACGAAATATTATTTTCGATTTTGAGATGCCTCCAGACCACCAGCAATTTGCCGTCTGCCGCGTATCAGTCCCATATCCTGTGCTTTCATCGCAGCTTCCATGGGAGAGGAGGCCTGCATTGCTTCCTTGCCCCTGATAAGGTGTTTACGGACGGTATGAACTGATATTCCGATTCTTTCTGCGATGGCGGACGGCTTGTGTCCTTGCGTGAGAAGCTCAAGGCATATCCTCACCTGTGTGGACAGTTTTGTTATCTGGTCGGTAAAGGATTCCGACTGAGTAAAGTCGATTGCCTTTGCATGAAGGTAATGCGCCAATGTGAACAGTTCGAATTTACAGTTCCGGCGCTGTTCCAGCCATAATCGTTCCTCGGCTACATTCGACGTAAACGTGAATATTCCAAAATCTCCCGTAGGAGTGTGAAGTGGAATAGAACACCCCCAATGTCCTATCTCGAATTCCGCAAGCTCTGAATAATAGCGCCTCGTATCGAATGACCGGCGATCAATCGTAGTCCAGTCAATCGGCAGGATACTTTGCCTGGCGAGTTTAAGAGCCGGATCTATGGCATGATATTCACGGGCAAGGTAGCGTCTGACCCATTCTGGATTGCAGGTGGCGATTATAACGGCCGAGCGAGGGGGCAAACCACGGATATTGACGCCATGATAGCCGACATGCGCGAGGTTATGGCGATCTCTCAGAGAGTGGACCAGAGACGATAAGTCCATTTGGTTCACCGCGCCGGCAGCAACATCCAGTATTTTCGATCTTGCCTCAAAAGCCTCCAATGCGTCCGCCTCCCGTGCAGTTGCAATGGCCGTATGATACAATTTTTATGACGTGGGCGGCAATTCACGAAATAGTATCGTGGATTTTTCAGGTTTGGAGTCCGCTGCTACTCAAAGGCCTCAGCCGGGACGATGCGTATGATTGCGATCTTCACGCAGGCTCACCACGCTCAACTATATGACCTGATAAAGGGAGCATTAAAATAACTGCCAGGTTGTCGAGACAGGGCCGCATCATTGTCGGGTATTTGCTTGCATGCCTGACAAGTGTAGGCACTCTGGTTGCCGTGATGGCAATTATAGGCGAAATCACGTCGATAAGGTCGAACTGGCGTCCCGGAGTGATGTTTGGTGACCTCATCGGCCTGACGATAGTTATCGCCCCCGTGGTGTCTTTGACGTTTCTGCCCGTTCCGACGGATGAAGCCCTGGAACTGCGTCTCTCGCGGTTGATGTGGTCGCGCCGAATCCTAAAAATCGATGAATGGAATTACGATTTCCGTCGCACACGAAAGATTCTTGCCGGAAAACCTAGCAACCTTCACAGGTTGTTATGGCCCGGATGTTTTCATAAAATTCGATAATCTCAATTCTCGGAGAGGCATGATGCCGGCCTCCTATCCGCGGCGCGTCCTGCATGAAGGCAGTCAGGCGTCACAGAGGAACAGGCAATGACATCAATTTCTTCGGTGAACAATGCAGCATTGTTAATTTTGCAACAGACCAGTTCGTCCTCTGTGGCCAATGATAACGATCAGACCGCCGCAGACAAGATTACTGCAATCGTGAATGGTGTATCGGGCGAAACAAGCCCCGTTAAAACGCAAGCATCATCAACCATCAACAGTGCCCTTCTCGACGTGAAAGAGAAGGAAGAAAGCACGGTCCAGGCAGCGCTTGACTATCTCGATTCTGATCTTTTCCAGTCCAGCGATCCAACCGTCAAAGATACGCTCAAGAAACTCATCAGTGAAAATGGTAGCGAATTCGCTCTCAAGGTGAAAATGCAGCAGAGCAAGAACAGTGGCATATCGTTGGAGAATGCGATTGCCATTGCTCTCACTGAGACCATAAACGGCAATCGTGATAAATTCACGGTTGACGAAATTGTTGTAGGCTTCAAGCTTCCGGGTGGTGGCGGCCTCATCAGCAATATAGCTGACATCAATGGTAACAGCACTCAACAGTCGTTGATGGATAACCTCAAGGAACAGAGAGAATCGTACATCTCGGCAGCAGCAGCTTTGCACGGCAGTTCAGAGACAAGCGATCCTGAGACACTGAAGTCCATCTCGGCGGCTTTGAACGGGAACACTTTCTCGGGTGAATTGGCTGCGCTTGAGAGCTGGAACAATAAATGGCGTGAAGCATTCGGTTTCTAATTTTCAGAGGTTTCTGAGCCGTCAAGCACCGGAATTGCATTCGGCCTGCCGATCAAGCGAACAGAAAATCACTGGCGTCGAGCACCATGGTCGCTATGCAGAAACGCGAGCAATCTGGCGGAGGCCTTTCATCGCCTGACAAGCCGCAATCTCATCGCCGTCGCCGCTGCTTCATGCTGAGTTGCGGCTGACAGTTTCAGGCGAGCATTGTTGAGGTGCAGCCGAACCGTGGCGATCGAAAGGTCCGTAATCCTTGCGATGTCCTTCGGAGTATGGCCATCGACAAGATACTGTAGGCATTTCAGTTCCTGGGGCGTCAGATATGGCTGTTCCGGCGCATTGCGATAACCGCCGATCTCAACCGCCTTTTCATGAAAATACTGCCCGATGAACAGCAGTTCCGCTTTGCGTTTTGCCCGGAAGGTCTTCCATTCCTCATCCTTCACGTTCGCAGTGAAGGTGAACAAGGCTGTGTCCCCCTCATGCGTGCGGATCGGCATCGTATAACCTTGGCGGCCGACGCCGAAGCTATCCGCCTGCTTGAAGAATTTCCGAGCTTGGGCCGTGTCCCGATCCACATCGTTCCAGTCCAGGGGAAGACTTGATTGCCGCCCCTCGATCACGACAGGATCGATCTCGAACAAGTTCCTTTTCGTGTATTCCTGTATCCATTGGGGATCATAGGTCAGCAGCAGGATCGGATTCTTCCTGACGACCCCTTCTATGCGGGCGGCGTGGTAGACGATGTTTGCAAGCTGATAATGGTCGCGCAACTCGAACAGCAGCTTGTTCAACTGCCTTTGCGTTTTCGCGCCGATGATCGTATCCAGGGCGTACCGAAATACTGCAGGGTCCACTTCCACCAGCGCAATCCTCCCTTCGCGACGGCTATTGCTTCCGCTTGTTCCTTAAGCGGTCGATAACCCTGGATATTATTTTCGGCCCTGAATAACAATCCGGGATTGGTGAAGGCTCCGCCCTGGTTTGCACTTGGAGTTGCGTGCCACTCCTGCAATTCTTGGCTTTCGATTACAGCACGCTGCAAGGGTGTGGCCCGATACCCTTTGCAAGTGAGGGGCTTAAAATGAAAACTCTGACATCATCAATCTGCCTGCTTGCGTTTCTTATCGCCGAACCAACCAACTTATATGCTTGCGCAGCACCAAAACCATTCTTCTATGCTTTCCATGCTGCCGATGCGATTTTTCGCGGTACTCTTGAAACCTACGAAATGCTAGGCCCGCACAGTGCAAGGGTGACTTTCGACGTTCTCGAAAGCATGAGGGGTAATCTTCCACTTGGCCGACTATCTGTGGAATGGCCGCGTCCTCAGGGACATAAACAGCAGACTTACCCTGGAGCGGTCCTCGTAGCTCTCGAACGGTACGGATCGCAAGGCGACGATCACTTCAAAATTATGTCGGGCTGCCTTGTCCAAGGGATTTACTCGACAGACATAGAAAAACGGGTCGCAGCAGAGATTCTATCAAATCTTGGTCGATAATCGCGATTGGCGCAGACTGGCAGACTTGTCGCAAGAGTCCTAAGCTCCCCGAAACCTACGACCGGGGAGCTTAGGAGTTTTGCGACGTATGAAGCCGAAGCGTGGCAAGGCGAGTTGAAAAGTACGATCGCTGTATCTTTGTCCCTGTCGGTGCTGCTCAGAGGAAAAACACGGCCAACGCCACGCAGCCAAGAGTAAGCCCGAACTTCATCGGAAGGTTGAGGGAGCGCCACCACGCGGCGAAGCGTCCAGGTTTGACAGGCGGATGGTGAGGGACGTAGTGTTTGAGGCACATTTGCCATACCGCCAGCGCGAACATTGCTCCAGCCCCGGCGCAGGAGATCGCCGTTGCCAAGTCGTCCAGATTTTGGGGCAAGCGTTCCAGCGCGATGGGTGTGCCGACGATGGCCCCTATAGCGGTCCCAAAGATCAAGGTGGCTGTTCTTCCGGTTCGCAACGTCAAGGCGGATACTACGGCAACAGGCTGCATCATCAGCATTGGCAGCGCGGCCAACACAAGAAAGAAAAGAAAGCTCGTGATGACAAGATGGGGGACTGTCAGAAGAAACCCGGCGATCCCCCAGAAGACATTTTCGGGGGGGTAGCGGACGGTGTTCACCACGGTTCCGAACAGAGAGAGTGCGACCGAAAACCCCAACGCGGCATAAACATATCCCGCCAATAGGGACATGGCAGCCCGACGCCAGAAAGCCCGGCTTCCAAGCCGGTCCTTCAATTCGGCGCGTGAAACGATAAGTCCAGACATTCCAAGTTCCTTGAATCCGTCATTGCGTTGTAGCTAAACGGAATGGAAGAACCGCTAACTTATGCGCTCGATCCGACCGCTCGCAGCCGTCTCAACACCATGTTCATGGCGACCATGTTTGCTGGCGGCGCAATCTCGGCCGCTCCTGCGCTGGTTCTGTCGCAAAAATCCCGACTTCTGCATGAGTTGATACGCTGAATGTTGCAACGTTCGAAAGTCAGGATTTCCACGACAACTCGGCGGCTGTGCGCCAATTGTGGTCATTGACGTCTTGTCCTGTTGGGCGTGGGTTTGATCACGTAAGGATGAGGTGGCGGTATAGGGAGCTTCAGATAATGATTTTCATTTACGTTGTGCTTTCGATCCTTCTGATTTGGCGATCCAGTCGGAAGCTTCTGACGGTGTCGTTGCTTGCGTGTCTGGCGGGCATGTTCACCATCTATGCTTCCATCGATAGGCGTCATTTCCTACAGGACTACAAGCAACGAAGGGCTCTGAGCAACGGCCTTACATTGACGCTTCAAGATCATGGCATCAGCTCGACGCCAAACGAATTCATGAAAGTGCATCCCGACTGCTGTAGCGTCAGCCCATTCTACATGGGGATGGCTCCTTCTATGGATGGACGAAGCCTTAGGAGGGTGATCGAAGACAAGTTGTTCTCGATCACCGGACTGGAGACCTATTTGGTGATCGTGACAATCCCTGAAAGCGGTCAAACAGCTTCAGTAACCTCGACGGGTTTGGGTGGACTATCTGATTACCACAGCGGCCGCTAAGGGCCGAACTCGGACTTCATTCCATCACGAAAATTCAGCGACCTGCGACGCATTTTGCGACTAAAACCCATGACGTAACAAGTTTTGGGATAACCGCTCTATAGCGAAATCCCGGTCCGGTCCTCGATCTGCTTCCTGATGA
>Ga0222427_100715_pt1 | contig 33829 bp, 35 predicted proteins | sample 2B20Ametagenome_FD_182890 | JGI IMG/M metagenome (GOLD analysis project Ga0222427, IMG submission 182890) | Enriched microbial communities from leaf-cutter ant dump, University of Wisconsin, Madison, United States - 2B20A (version 2) | ecosystem: Environmental > Terrestrial > Nest > Insects nest...
TGTCAGCCGCCCCCGTAGAATGCCCCCCTGTAGCCGGCGAACGGGCATTTCAATTGGTTCAGGATCTGCGCGCGTTTGCCGCGATGCAACGATGGTTCGGAGAACACGGATACGACTCTGTCGGCGCAAGCGGCAGGTTGGCAGTGTCCAACGCGCTATTCGCAAGACTGTGCGCCGCCCTATCCGCGCAACCGGCGCAGAAGGAGCAGCACACCGACGGAGGCGCCGTCTATGAATGAACCCTGGTTGCATGACCTTCTCGCCGCGAGGGCCACCATGGACGATGCCACGTACATGCGTCTCGCGTGCGCAGCGAAGTCGAAGATCGAGAAGCTGGAATCCCAGCGTGATCGTGCGCTGGCCCAGCTGCGCGAGTGCGCCGACACCCTCGGCGCCGACCGGATCGACGAGCACCGAGCCATGCGCGCATATGCCGACGCCATGGCGCTGCTGGAGGAAATGCCTCATATATCGCGCACGCCCGCGGGCGATGCGCCATTAAAGGAGCAATCATGACCAAAGAGGAACTGCAGGCCATTGCAGACAGAATGCCTTTTTGTCGCAGCTTCGGCGAATCTGTCAGCCTGTCTCGCGCCGAGAGAGACCAGCTTGTAGCGCTGGCGAGGATCGCCTTAGACCCGTGCATCCGGGAGGCGATTGAGGCAACGTTTGAGCAGCGCCCTGGCTACATGAAGCTAATTGCAGCTGCAGTCCGTGCGCTGCCTGACGTGGCGAAGGAGGAAGCGTGAGTTGGCCTGAAGCTTTCTTCGGAGCAGTCTTTGTGGCGTGCGTGGCGTGGGTCTACGTTACCGCCATCAAGGACAAGGATGACTGACGCAATCCAGCGCCTGCTGGACACCACGAAACACGCATGGAGACCACAGTGAGCCTAGCATTTGACGCCATGGAGTTCGCCAGAAGTGTCCACAGGGACCAGCGGCGCAAGTACACCAACAACCCATACACGGATCACTTGGCGGAAGTCGCCGGGATCGTAGCCACAGTAGTGGAATGGCAATTGATTCACCCGCAGGTCATGATTGCGACCGCGTGGCTGCACGACTGCATGGAGGACCAAGGTGTCACAACGACCGGCCTTTGGGACCATCTGGGCATCAATAGCGACTATTCGATGACCGAAGTGGAAGCCGTGGTGCGCGGCGTCTGGTTCCTGTCCGACCTGGAGCAAGGCAGCCGTGCCGAGCGCAAACGTCTATCCCGTGAGCGTCTTGCCGGCTCACCAGGATGGGTCCAAACCATCAAGGTCGCCGACCTGATCTCCAACACCAGCAGCATCGTGCAGCATGACCCGAAGTTCGCCGTGACCTACCTGGAGGAAAAGCGCCTCCTGCTGGACGTGCTGACGAAGGCCGACCCCAGGCTATTACAGATAGCCCGAAACCAGATTCAACAGCCCGCCTAGCGCGGGCTTCGTTTTGGAGGCGATATGAACAGCGAATTCTTGCTGCTCGCGAAGTACCAGAAACCCCGGCTCAGCCTGGCTGAATTGGCCGACTTCATGGGAATCAGCCTGCACCGGGCTCAGAACATGAAATCTGCCGGGGAGCTTCCCGTCCCGGTCTACAAGGAAGGCCGCAACGTCTACTGCGACCTGCGCGACGTGGCTGCGTACTTGGACGCTATGCGTGAGTCCGCCAAGCAGGCCCACGATGCAATGCGAGTGTAGCAGTGCTACAGCAGTGCTACGGAAATTGCTACCGCCTAGGGTTTATGCGGCTCTCCGGCCGATCAACTTCCCATCAATCATCGGGGCGACGCACAGCCGCCAGTCGGGGGAGTCCAAGAATCACTCTACAAAACAAGGGGATGCGGTATTTTACGGTGCTTGGCGGGATTATGTCCGGCGGGCCGATCCGTCCGCCCTCCGGCCGGCGGAAAGGCCTGCCCGCCATGTGGTCTAAAATTGCGCCGCCGCACAAGCATGTCCGAACGACCGTTAACCCCTTACTCCCGCATATCAATGGCCGTATTCACTCCCGTATCCGACGATGACGCGCGCGCCCTCCTGGCGCATTTCGACCTGGGCGAGTTCGTCTCGCTGCGCGGGATTACGGCGGGTATCGAGAACACCAACTATTTTCTCTACACGACCCGCGGCGAGTATGTGCTGACGCTGTTCGAGGTGCTGACGCAAGCCCAGCTACCGTTCTACATCGAGCTGATGTATCACCTGGCGGAGCGGGGCATTCCGGTGCCTCGCCCCCAGACCCTGCGCGACGGCACGCGCCTGACCACCCTGCACGGCAAGCCCTGCGCGATCGTTTCACGCCTGCCGGGCGGCTACGAGCCCGCCCCCGGCGCGGCCCACTGCGCCCTGGCCGGCGCCACGCTTGCCCGCGCCCACCTGGCCGCCCAGGATTTCCCGCTGCGCCAGCCCAATCTGCGCGGACTGCCATGGTGGCGGGAAACCGCGCCCAAGGTCATGCCCTTCCTGGAACCGGCCCAGGCCGAGCTGCTGAGCACGGAGCTGGCCGCGCAGGAGGCCGCCGCGGCCACGCCGACCTGGCAGGCGCTGCAGAGCGGTCCGGCCCACTGCGACCTTTTCCGGGACAACGTGCTGTTTGCCGGCACGTTCGAGGATCCGCTCATGGGCGGCATCATCGACTTCTACTTCGCCGGCTGCGACACGTGGCTGTTCGACGTGGCCGTCAGCGTCAACGACTGGTGCATCGAGCGGGACACGGGTGAGTTCGTCCCCGAATTGGTGGAATCGTGGCTGCGCGCCTACGCCGCCGAACGGCCCTTCACCGATGCCGAGCGCGAGGCCTGGCCCCTGATGCTGCGCGCGGCCGCGCTGCGTTTCTGGATTTCGCGCCTGTACGACTTTTTCCTGCCCCGGCCGGCGCAAACGCTCAAGCCGCACGATCCGAGGCACTTCGAAAGAGTGTTGCAGGCGCGCCACCGCCCGGGCCTGCCCATATTGCCGTAACGGTCGTGCCCCCCATAATGGCGTACAGCGTCCCTTTTTGAGAGATTCCCCCTTCTAGAGAGCCATGCAAGCAGCATTCCTACCCGCGGCATCCGGCTGGCACTGGGTTCGAGACGGTTTCCGTCTGTTCCGCAAGCAACCCCTGGCCATGTTCACCTGGGCCATGGCCATCAGCCTCCTGGTCATTTTCGCCACTGCGACGCCGCCCGTCGGGCCCATCCTGGTCGTGGCGCTGATGCCCATCATCACGCTGATGACCCTGTCCGCGTGCAAGCACGTCGAAGCAGACCGCGTCATGCTGCCCTCGATGTGGGCCAAGCCGCTCAAGCAGCCCGGCGTCTTCAGGAAGCTGTTCCTGATGGGCCTGCTGTATGCCGCGCTGTGCATGGTGGCGGGCCTGGTCATTTTCCTGCCCTTCACCGACGCGATGGTCGAGGGCATGCGCATCGCCTCGGTCGAAAAGAGCATGGAGCCGATCCTGTCGGCCATGGCCGTCCCGCTGACGCTATTCGCCATCATCTACGTCGTGATCGCGGCGCTCTTCTGGCACGCGCCGGTCCTGGTGGCCTGGCACGGGCTGCGCCTGGTCCAGGCGCTGTTCTTCTCGGGGATCGCGTGCTGGCGCAACAAGGTGCCGTTCATGGTCTACGGCGCCACCTGGGTCATGGTGTTCCTGTTCATCGACCTCTGCGCCGGCTTGCTGGTGGCCATCGGCCTGTCGCCCCAGCTGGCGGGCACGCTGCAGATCCCGTTCAACATCGCGGCGGGCGGCGTACTGTATTGCAGCTTCTATCCCGCGTACACCTCCGTATTCGGCATCGAGAACGCCGGCGCGCATCTCGACGACGGCAACGGCGCCCAGGCGTAACGCCACCCGCCAGGGCGGCAACGCCCGGCGCACCGCCACCACCCTTCCTGTCCGCGACACGAACGCCACGTCGATGGCGTAGCGCATGCCGAAGGTATGCACGCCCGCGCAAGGGGCCAACAGAATGCCCGAGCGCGGCCCCGGCGGGGGCCGGCCCAGCAGGCCCCGCATCCGGCCGCGCCACCCCGTCACCTTCAACAGCCTCAGGCGGCCGAGCGGCAAGGCCGAGGGGCGGCTCATTGCACGCTCTGCAACAACTGGACCGCGATCGGGAAGGCCAGCACGATGAAGGTGCACGGGAAAATGCAGCCGATCAGGGGCAGGAGCATTTTCACGGGGGCCTGCATGGCCAGTTGCTCGGCGCGCAGGTGCCGGTCGCTGCGGCATTGCGCCGCCTGCGCCCGCAGCACCGGCCCCAGGCTGATCCCCAAGGCGTCCGCCTGCGCCAGGGCGGCCGCCCAGTTGCGGGCCAGCGGGCTGTTGCTGCGTTCCGCCAGGGCCTTGATCGCCGCGCTGCGCGACACCCCTGCCCGCATCTCCGCCAGGGCGTCTCCCAGCGCCTCGCGCAGCGCGCCGGGCGGCCCGCTCTGCGCCGCCAGCTGCAACGCCCCCTGCACGCTCAGGCCCGCCTCCACGCATAAGGTCATCATGTCGAACACGAAAGGCAGGTCGCGCTCGATGCCGCGGCGCCGCCGCCTGCCGAGATCCCGTAGCCAGAGGCCGGGCGCGGCGGCCGCCGCCAGCCCGGCCGCCGCGGCCCAAGGCCCCCATTCCCACGGACCGGCCTGCGTCAGGGCGATGGCGCCGGCGGCCGTCGCTCCGCCCGCCGCCACCGCCGCGCTCCAACACAGCGCCGCCAGGTGGGCATAGCCGATGCCCGCGGGCAAGGCCGCCTGCTCGATGGCGCGCGTGAGCCGCAAGCGCCAGCGCCAGGTGCACAGGGAACCGGCCAGCGGCGCCACGGCCGATACCCACGGCCAGGCCGCGCGCCACCACCAGGGCAGCGCGGCGGACGCTCCGCGGTTTTCCAGCAACAGCGGCTGCAGGACGACCCATGCCAGCCAGCCTGCGCCGATACCCGCGCTCAACCAACCCAGATGCAGCCACATGCCGGCCCCCCCTCAGATATCGATCCGGATGATGCGCCGGATCAGCAGCACCCCGGCCACTTCCAGCACGCCCACAATGGCCAGCACGCCCCATCCCATGGGCGTGCCCCACAGCAAACCCATGATGTCGGGTTCCAGGCGATCCAGCACGGCAAGCAGCAGCGGGGGCAGCGCGCCCACGATCCAGGCCTGCAAGCGGCCCTGCGACGTCAGCGCCAGCAGCTTGGCCTGCAGTTGCAGCCGCGCGCGCAAGGTGTGGGCGATGCTCTCCAGCGCCTCGGCAAGATTGCCGCCCGTCTGCGCGGCGATGCGCATGGCCGCCACCACCAGCGAGGTCGAGTCGGCGGGCATGCGGCCGTGCAGGTTTTCCAGCGCGGCATCCCAGGGCACGCCCATGCGCTGCTCGCGCAGCATCAGGCCGAATTCCTGGGCCAGCGGCGCGCCGCTCTGCTCGACGACGTGGCGCAGCCCCGTTGCCAGCGCCACGCCGGCCCGCAGCGCGGACGCCAGCATCAGCAACGCCATCGGCAGCTGCTGCTCGAAACGGCGCGCGCGCCGACGCCGCAGCGCGTCCACGAGCGCGCGGGGCACCCGCGAAGCCAGGGCCGCCGCCAGCCCGGCAGCCATGGCGCTGGCCGTGATCGAAAAAGCCAAGGCGGCCGCCAGCGCCGCGCAGGCCACCGCGCCCGCCCACAGCTGGGCCGGATCGATGAACAGGAACACCTCGCTCAGCCGCAGGCCCGCCTCCTGCGTATAGACCTCCCGGTAGCGCCGCAACGCGGGCGCGAACCAGCTTTGCGCGCGCCACGCCAGCACCACCACGCAGACCATGGCGCCGCCCGCCGCCAGCCAGATCATGGCGCCCCCTGGGTGAAGACCGACGCGCCGGCCTCGCGGCCGGCCGTGTCGGAGAACCAGGACGGGTCGAATTCAACCCCGGCATCCGCCCATTCCCGAGCAAAACCCGGCAGGGCTCCGCAGCCCGCGAAGCCGCGATGGCGGTCGTGCCGGAACAGGTCCTGCAGCTGTATGCGCCCGCTTTCCATGCCCGTGACCTCGGCGATCGACGTCACCACGCGCTGCCCGTGCGCCAGCCGCGCCTGCTGCACAACGATGTCCACGCTGGCGGCGATGTGTTCGCGCACGGCCGTCAGCGGCAGGTCCAGCCCGGCCATCAGGATCATGGACTCCAGCCGCCCGAGCGCATCGCGCGGGGAATTGGCATGCAAGGTGGTCAGGGACCCCTCATGCCCCGTATTCATGGCGGTCAGCATATCGAACGCCTCGGCCCCGCGGCACTCGCCCACGACGATTCGATCCGGCCGCATGCGCAGCGCGTTGCGCACGAGTTCGCGGATATCGATGCGCCCGCGGCCTTCCTGGTTGGCGGGGCGTGCTTCCAGCGCCACCAGATGATCGTGGCTCAGGCAGAGCTCGGCGGCGTCCTCGATGGTGACGACGCGCTCGCCGTCCGGGATCTCGTTGGACAGGATGTTCAGCAGCGTCGTCTTGCCGGACCCCGTTCCGCCGGACACCACCAGGTTCTTGCGCGTGCGCACGCACAGCGCCAGGAATTGCGCCATGGCGCCGCTCAGCGAGCCCGCGGCGATCAGGTCCGCCATGCCGGGACGCTGCCGCGGGAATTTGCGTATCGTGAGGCTGGCGCCCTTCATCGCGACGGGCGGAATGATGGCGTGCACGCGAGAGCCGTCGGACAGGCGGGCATCGACCATGGGCGAGCTTTCGTCGATGCGCCGGCCCAGCGGCGTGACAATGCGCTCGATGGCCCAGCGGACCGACTCTTCGCTGGTGAACGCCGCCGGATGGCGCGACAGCCTGCCGCCGCGCTCCACGTAGATCTCGTCGTAGCGGTTGACCATGATCTCGGTGATGTCGCTCGCGGCCAGCAGCGGCTCCAGCGGCCCCAGGCCGACCGCCTCGTCCAGCACCTCGCGGCATAGCGCCGCGCGGTCCGCGCCGGGAGGAAGGTCGGTATCGGTGGCGACGATGTGGGTCAGCAGGCGCTCGGCCTCGGCGCGCAACATGCCGTCGCTCATGCCGGCCACGTCGCGCCGGCGCAGGTCCAGCGCTTCCAGCAAAGCGGCGTGCAGCCGCCGGCGCTCTTGCAGCCTTGGTTGCTGCGGCCGGGCCTGTGGCGGCGCGGGCGGAGGCTGCGGGACGGCGCCGGCCAGAGTTCGGCTCGTTTCCGCCGGGCGGGAAACCTCGGCGCCCTCTTCCGCGGCAGCCAGCGCCACCGGCGACAACGCCACGCGAAGCCGGCAGGGCCCGATCAGGATGTCGTCATCGGGCAGGACGGGAGCATGGCGCACGATCCGCACGCCATTGACCAGGGTGCCGGCCAGCGTGCCCAGGTCTTCCAGCACGATAGCGGCATCCTCTCGCAGCAGTCGGGCATGCTGGCGCCCCACCCGCCAGTTCGCGATACGCAGGCCGCAGTGCGCCGCCCGGCCGATCAACAGCGGCGCCGCCGCCTCCATGCGGCGCACGGCCGCGTCCTCGAATGTCATTTCGATGTCGAGCATGGCATCACTCCTGGTGTGGCGCGGCGCCGGAATCCCGCGCCACGCCCTGAAGCTCCCCCGCCACCCATTGGGAGCCCGCGCCCGAGTAGGGGTCCCAGCCCGAAGCCGCTGCGGGCACCGCCGTCCCCAACCGGGGAGGCTCGGGAAATGCCGCCTCCAGCGCGTCACGGCCGCGCCGCACCCGGTCCGCCATGGCCGGCTCGCCTTGCGAAATGATCTTGGGCGTCACGAATATCGCCAGTTCGGTTTCGCGTAATTGATAACGGCGCGAGGAGAACAAGGCGCCCAGGATGGGAATGTCCTGCAGCCAGGGCAGCCCGTCGACCTCGCTGCCGCGCTCGCGCGACAGAAAGCCGCCGATAACCAGGGTGTTGCCCGACCGCACGTTGAATTCGGTGGACGCGCGCCGGGTACGAAGCGCGGGGCCGCCGGGCACGCTCAGCGAGGTATCGACCGAACTGGCCTCCACCTCGATCAAGGAACGGATGACCCCGTTGCGGTCGATGCGGGGCGTGATCCTGAGCGACACACCGTAGGGCTTGAACAGCGTCGTGGAATTGCCGCGAGAGTCGGTCGAGGCGTACGGCACTTCTCCTCCGGCCAGGAAGGTGGCGCTGGCGCCGCTGCGCGCCAACAGCTGGGGCTGGGCCAGCATGACGGCCTCGCCGCTCTGGGCCAGCGCGGCGATCCGGGCCGACAGCAGCGCGTTCACGCCGAAATAGCCCGCCGCCGCGGAAGCCGGGCCGGTGGTTTCGATCACGCTTTCGCCCGGGCGGCGCACGCGTCCCAACGACCCCGCGTCCCAGGCCATGCCGGCGTTGATGCCCCCCTGGCTCATGCCGTCCCAGCGCACGCCCATCTCCCTCAACCTGGAGGTGGGAATCTCAACGACCTGCACGTCCAGCAGCACCATGCGGTCCCAGCCCACCTGCCCGGTGAAATCCAACACCGCCGGATAGCGTTCGGCCAGGGCCGCGATCCGGGCGCGGTCGTCGTCGGAGAGATCGTCGCCCTCGATCAGGATGCGCCCGCCCACCTCGGCGCTGCGCGCGCCCGGAATGCGCGCCAGCAGGGCCTGCACCTCGGCCCGCAGGCGCGGCGCGCCGGCCGGCACGACCCGCAGTTCGTAGGCCTGGGGCCGGCCCGCCCCCGTCCAGACATGCAGCGAAGACACGCCCTCGGCGCGAGCGAACACCACCACTTCGCGGCCTTCGGCCGCCACCGCCCCGAGCACCTGGCCGTTGCCGATGGCCACCCGCCGCACGCCCGGATGCGACAGGATCCGCGTTTCGCCCACCTGGAGTTCGATCGCTTCGGCCGCCTGCGCCGACACGCCCGCCAGGCATGCCGCCAAGCCGGCCAGCAACAGCGCAACGAGGCGGGCGATCATGGCAGTTCCCCTTGGATGCCTGCAAGGCGCGCGCCGGAAGCATCGCGCCAGGCGGCGCCTTCGGCCCCATCCAGCCTGTCGCCGTAGAGGATGGCCACGCCCGGCGCGGCCTTGGGCTCCGGGTCCAGGCCGATCAGCGAAGCGAGATCGCTCTGCGCCTTGCGACCGACCGCCGCCGAGTCATCGCGATGGCGCAGCAAGGCCGTGAGCGCGCCGGCCTGGCGCGCCGCCACGAAGCGCATGGCTTCGTCGGGGCTGGCGGCCAGCGTGATGTTGCCGGCGCCGCGGCCTTCGCTGGCGGCCTCGCCGCCGACGGCCAGCACGCGCATGCCTTGCAGCACCGGCACCGTCAGCTCCCGCTGCCGGTGCGAGAAGCTCGCGTAGATGTCGATGGCATCGCCCACGCGCAGCATCTCGCCGAGTCCGCCCAGGTCGGAGGCGGCCACGGTCAATGCGCGCTGCCCGGCCTGCAGGCGGGATGCAAGCGCCGGTGCCGGCGCGTTGAACGTCAGATGGGCGCGAAGCAAGGGTTCGCCGTTGGCGACATCGGCCTGCAGGGTGGCGCCCAGCACGGACGCCAGGTCCAGCGGATCGATGCTGGCGCGGGAGGCCCATTGCTCGGGGATGTCGCGCACCGCCAGATGCGACTCGTCGAGTTGCGTGCCCGCGGGCAATTCATACGCGGCGACCAGCCGACTGACCATGGGCACGCGCGCCTCGGCCTCCAGCACCTGGATCCGCTGCTGCACATGCTCGCGCACCGCCCACGCGGACACCAGCCCGGCCGCCAACGCCAAGGCATACACGCCGGTTCGGCGCAGCCGCAGCGCGGCCTGGGTGATCGTGGCCCTCATGGCGCCCACCCGCTGACCAGCAAGCCGCTGCCCGCCTCCAGCGGCACCAGGGAAATGCGCAGGCGCGCCTGCCCGCGTGTCCACCACGGCGGCCCGTCCTGGGACGGCGGGCGCCGCCACCCGTCGCGCTCCAGGCCCGCTTCCAGCCGCGGCGCCACGCGCTCGGGCGGCAGCTCGTACTGCCAGATGCGTTCCGTGACCGTGGCGCCCTGGTCCTGCACGGCGATATCCAGCCTGAGCCGCCCGCCCGCGGGCAGCCAGGACGGCCCGGGCCGCTCGGCCCAGGCTCCGGGACTGGCCGAGGAAACGCTGCCCACCGTGCGGCGCGGCCCCAGGGCTTCCATCTGGACGACCCATTGCTCGTGCCCCACCCGGCCGGACAGGATCGCCTGGCCCGGCAGGATATTCAGGTCGGCCAGCGCCGGCTGCTGGTTGGAAAGAAAGCGGATCAGTTCCGTGATGCCCTGGGGCGCGTCGAACACCAGCACTTGGGCCGGCATGCCGTGCAGCCACACGCTTTCTCCCAACCGCTCATGCCGGGATCCGGGAGGAAGGCGCAGCGCCGCCAGCGTGACGGGGCCCTGCGCGGACGCAGGTAGCGCCTGGCCCCAGGCCGAGCCGGGCCACGCGCCGGCCAGGCACGCGAGCACGCTGGTCAGCCACAGGGGCGCTGCCTGCGCGGCGGCCCGGGCACGCCGGCCCGGCAACGCGCCGGCGCGGCCTGCGCGCATAGAAGATGAAAGAGATGAAGGCGATGCATTCACTTGCGTTGCTCCCCGCGCGCGCCCAGCCTGTCGGCGGGCACCACGTCTTTCCAGGCCGATAGCCAATCCAGCGACAGCCGCGGCCGGCGCCAGGGGCCGTCCAGCCTGTCGATGAGACGATCCAGGCGCCGGGCCTGGGCCAGCGAATCCGCTTCGGCCCGCCGCCAGGGTTCCCGCGCCTGCGCGATGCGGCGCTGCGCGTCGGCATCGCCAGAGGCATGCCCCGCGCCGCCGGCCACGTGGGTCTGGCGGGTGACGCGCAAGGGCTCCGGCCCCGCCTGGCGCGCCACGCCGGCCTCCACCGACAAGAGCCGCAGGCCCGCGCCGAACCAGGCATCCTGCAAGGCGGACACTCGCGGTGGCGCCACCCCGGCGAGCGGCCTGGCGCCGACGGCCAGCGTCGTGCCCGTCTTCATCGCGGCCAGGTCTTCGAGCGGCTGCCCCAAGGCGGCGGCCATCACGGCCTTGCGGCTGGCCTGCGCCATTTCCTGGGCCGAGAATTGCAGCCCGCCGATACGCGCCACCGCCCATGCCAGCACGGCGAGCAGCGGCAGCATCAGCAGCGCTTCGACCACGGCCTGGCCGCGCTGCCGCGACGCGAGCGGACTCATGGCGCCTCCTTGGCCCGGGCCGCTTCCTGCGGTGCAACGGCGGACAATCGCGCCTGCCAATACGGCCGGAAAAGCGTGGCCAGCTCGCCCTGCCCATCGGCCCGGCGCTCGGGCCTGGCGAAGTAGGTTTCGGCGGCCGACATCACGTGGACGCTGCCGGACAGGCCCAATGCCGCATAGCTGAAACGGCCCAGGGGCCCCGCGACCGGGCCGTCCGCGTCCGTGGTTTTCAAGGCAGCGCCGGGGAGCCTGACCGCCACGGCGAAACGCAGCGGGTCGCGATGACGCGCCAGCGCGACCTCGCGATACGCGGGTAAACCGCCGGCGGGCCAACGCTGCGCGCCGGCCATGGCATAGGAGTTGGCCAGGGGATTGGTCGCGCCGCTGAAAATATCCCACGAGGTGGACTGTTCGACCCAACGCCAGAAGTCTTGCTGGGAGAAATCGAGAGGGGGTTCCTCCACGTAGTCCACCCCTTCCGGCGCCTGGCTTTTCTCGCCTTGCGCCGTGCCCCACCCCATGGCGTATTCGCGAAAATAGCAGCCGATCCAGCGGTTCGAGCGCAGGGCATGGTAGGACTGCGTGTCCAGGGCACCCCAGCGGCCGTCGGGGCCGAGCCAGGTGGATCCGCGGCGGCGCAGTTCATGCCGATGCAAAGGGCAGCGCGGGCTGACCATCCAACCATTGCGGCGCGTGGCGCTGCGGCTATCGAGAAAACCGTAGCGCCCCGCGGCCTGCTCGACGGCGGGCCGAAGGCCGGCCTGGCGCGTGGCGAGGCGGCGTTCGACGTAGCCGGGCCAGCCGTCCGACAGCACGCGCAGCACCGGACCTTGCCGCCACGCGCCTTTGCGAGCGCTGCCGGCGACCGCTTCCGGAAAGTTGGCGGACAGCACCTTGCGCATGATGCGCTCGCGCGACGCGGCAAGTTCCGCGACGGCGGCGGCCGCGGCGGCCTCCAGCACCTGGCGGACGATACGGTCGTGCTGGCCGAATGCGGCTGCCAGCTGCTGTTCGGCGCCGGGCACGGTTTGCGCCGCCTGATAGGCCAGCCCCATGTCCGGCCCGAACAGCATGGCGATCAGGCCCGCCGGCGGATTGCCGCGCGCACGCTGTGCCTGCATCGTGCGCGCGTACTGCGCGGATGCCGCCAGCGTGACGAGGTGCGCCATGGCGACCTGGTGAGCGATCTGCGTGCGGTTGACGTAGGCCAGCGCATTGAGCGCGCGCGCCTGTTCCAGCGCGCCGCTGTAGGCGGCGGCGTCGGCGGCGTGCGTGAGCCGCGCCCGCGACTCCACGGTCTGCCCAAGGTTGTAGAGGACGATCAGGGACGCGGCCGCGACCGACGCCATCAGCAGACCCAGCGCCAGCGCCTGCCCATGCTGGCGATGCAAGGACGCGCTTGCGGGCGTGCTCACTTCGCGTCCGCGGCGTTGCCGGTAAAGGACTTGAGCGAACGGGCCTTGGTCTGCGCGGCCGCTTTTTTCGCCGCCTGCTGCGCCGCGCGCGCTTCGTTGCCGCCGTCTTCCCCGGCGAGTTCACGCGCCATGGCCGCGGTCTGCGACCGCACCACCTGGCCAAAGTACTGATACACCGCAATGGCCGCCACGGCCACCAGCGCCACGACCACGATGTACTCTGTCATGCCCTGGCCCAACTGACGTTTCCGATACCCCGACATATCCGCTCTCCGACACAGTGAAAGTAGGCTTCAGTGTCGAATTCCCCGCCGGGAGCGACAATTCGCGGATACCGAGGCGGGCAAAAATGTCGCCGTCGCATTGACGGGCAGAAATCTTGTAACCCTCTAATATTCCAGGGTTTTCCCTATTGCCCAGCCTGCCGCCCAGCAGTAGATTTGAGTTGCCGGGCTGTCTGACACCCATCGCGTGCGAAGCCGGGCAGGAGCGCCTCAGACTCACCATGAGCTGGGGCGCTCTTCCATTTGTGCGACCGCGTTTGCGGCGGCGCATCGGTATTGGGGGAGGCGTAGGCACAACCGTGCTGCCACATCACCACAGCCGCCCTCTCACCTCCCGTGAAACCGCCGGACAAACGCGTCGGGAATCAGGCCTATCCAGCCGCCTTCCCGCCCGCCGCGCGCAGGCCCGTCATGTCCAGGCGCCGGAAGATCCAGGCCGACAGCAGCGTAATCGCGCCCACGCAGAGAAAGCTCAGCGAGAACGCCCAGCCCAGAGCCGCGCGGCCCTCGGCGGAAAACAGGCCCACCAGCCCACCGCCTATGGTGACACCCAGGCCGATAGCCAGCATCTGGACCATCGAGAACAGGCTGTTGCCGCTGGCCGCGTCCCGCTTGTTCAGGCCCTTGAGCGTGACGCTGTTCATGGCGGCGAACTGCATGGAATTGGTCGCCCCGAAAAGCGCGAGTTGCGCCACTTGCAGGCCGAGCGGCCAGCCGGGAGCGATGGCGGCGAACGACATGATGGAAGCGCCCACCAGCACCGTGTTCACCAGCAGGAACGCGTCGTAGCCGAAACGGCGCACCAGCGGCGCGATCCAGGGCTTGGACACCGTTCCGGCGATGGCCGCGGGCAGCATCATCAGGCCGGATTGCAGGGGCGTATAGCCCAGCTGCAGCTGCAGGAGCAGCGGCAACAGGAACGGCACGGCGCTGCTGCCTATCCGGCACACCAGATTGCCCGCAAGCCCCACGCTGAAATTGGGCTCGCCGAATAGGCGCAGCTGGAACAGCGGGTTCTCGCGCCGCCTGGCATGCAGCACGTAGAGAAGTACGGTCAGGGCGCTCAGCGCGAACAGCGCGGCCGACCCGCCCAGGCGGCCTTCGCCGGCAGGCAGGTCCAGCGCGAGCGAAAAAGCCACCATGCACAGGGACAGCAGGCTGCAGCCCAGCACATCGAAAGGCGCCACGTCGCTCAGGGCATCCTCTGGCAGATAGCGCCGGACGGCGAACAGGCCGGCGATGCCGATGGGCACGTTGATCATGAAAATCCAGTGCCAGCTCGCCGCCTGCACCAGCAGGCCGCCCAGCGTCGGCCCGAAGATCGGCCCGACCTGCCCCGCGATGGAAACGAAGGCCAGGGCCGAGATGTACTGATCCCCCGGCACCGTGCGCAACACTGCCAGCCGGCCGATCGGCAACAGCATGGAGCCGCCCACGCCCTGCACGACGCGGGCGATGGTGAGCTGCGTCAGCGTCTGCGCCAGCGCGCAGAACACCGAACCCAGGGCGAAGACCAGGATCGCGGCCAGGTAGACGCGCCGCGTGCCGTGGCGGTCGGCCAGCCAGCCCGATGCGGGCGTCAGCATGGCCATGGTCAAGGTGTAGGCCACCACCACGGGCTTGAGCGCCAGCGCCTCTTCGCCCAGGCTGCGGGCCATCGCCGGCAAGGCGGTATTGACGATCGTAGTGTCCAGCGTCTGCATGAAAAAGCAGGCCGCGACGACCCAGAGCAGGGCGTGCTGTGAAGGGGGCTTGGGCATGGCAAGCATCGTACCGCGCCCATGCCGACGGGACGCTGACAGCGGCCGTCCTGCCGCCCGCGGATTCAGGCGATCCGCATCAGGCCGTTGTCGATCACCAGCGCGTCGCGCTCGACGACGCGCGCCCGGAAGGAGCCGTCCCGCCAGGCCTCCACCCGCAGCGTCTCGCCGGGGAACACCGGCCCCGACAGGCGCAGCGCCAGCGACCGCAGGGAGCCGCCGCCGGCCGCGGACTGCAACTGCCTGAACACGGCCTGCGACACCATGCCGAACGTGCACAGGCCGTGCAGGATGGGCCGCGGGAAACCCGCCGCCCTCGCCACCTCGGGATCGCTATGCAGGGGGTTGTAGTCGCCGTTGAGACGATAGACCAGCGCCTGTTCGGGCCGGGTGTTCAACGGCACGGTCCAATGCGGCGCGGACTCGGGCACGGCATGCGCGGTCCGCGCCTGCTTTCCGGCTCCCGGCATGCCGCCGTCGCCGCGCAGGACGTGGGTGGCGAAGGTCCGCGCGATGAGGCGTCCCGACGCCGCCTCCGTCAAGGTCTTTTCCGAATACAGCAGCAGGCCCTTTTCACCCTTGTCCACGACTTCGACGACCCGGGTCTTGCCTGCCAGTTCGCCTTCGGGCGGAATCGGATGGAAGAGCTCCATCCCCTGCTCGCCGTGCAGCAGCCTCACCGTGTCGGCGCCGATTTCCGGCGCCTTGAGCCAGAACCCCGGATAGCCCAGCACCACGGCCATCCACGGCAACGCGAGCGGATCGTGCTGCCTGCCCACGTGCGCCAGGTCGGTCAAGTCCAGCGGGTCCTGCCCCAGCCCGATCGACAAGGCGTACAGCATCGTGTCGCGCGCGGTGTAGCGCTGCCTGACTTCCGGCAGCTCGTAATTCAGCAATTGCTCGTAGCTCAAGCGCATGGCGCCCCTCCCCGTGGCCCGGAAATCGATTGCGCGGCGTTCGCCGGCAGCATCAGATCGGATCCCAGCTCATCACGTCCGGCGAGCGCTCCAGCGGATAGAAGTGCTTCTGCATCGCCGGAATCGCGATCTCAGCGATGCGCTGCGGCGTCCAGCCCTCGCTGAAATGCACTGAGCGCAGGGGGCGCGGCTGGCTCATCAGCATGATCTCGTTGGCGCGCACCGCGAAGATCTGCCCGCTTACCTCGCGCGCGGCATCGCTGAGCAGGTACACGGCCATGGGCGCGATCTTTCCCGCTTCCATTTTCTTCAGCTTTTCGACACGGTCCCGCTGCTGCGGCGTATCGGTGGGAATGGAGCTGGTCATGCGGCTCCAGGCCGAGGGCGCGATGCAATTGGAGCGCACGTTGTACCGCCCCATGTCCAGCGCGATCATCTTGGACAACGCCACGATGCCCAGCTTGGCCGCGCCGTAGTTGGCCTGTCCGTAATTGCCGATCAGGCCGGATGTGGAGGTCATGTGGACCATCGCCCCGCCCTCCTGCTCGCGGAAATGCGCGGCCGCCGACCGGCTCACGAAGAACGTGCCGTCGAGGTGGACGGCGATCACCGAGCGCCACTCGTCTTCGCTCATCTTGTGGAACGAGCGGTCGCGCAGATTGCCGGCGTTGTTGACCACGCCATCGATGCGTCCGAACTCGTCCATGGCGCACTGGATGATGGCATTGGCCGACGCATGCGTCGCCACCGAATCGAAATTCGCGACCGCCATGCCGCCCGCCGCGCGGATCTCGGCGACGACCGCGTCGGCCGGCGCCACCGGCGCCTCGTCGGCCGACAGGTTGTCGCCATTGAGCGCGACGCCGATATCGTTGACCACCACCTTCGCGCCTTGCGCCGCCAGTTGCAGCGCGACCTCGCGGCCGATACCGCCGCCCGCGCCGGTCACCACCACCACCTTGCCTTCCATCATGCGCTCCATGCTTCCCTCTCCTCGAAGCCAAACATCGTTGTCCTACTCGGTCGTTACGTTGGCGCGGCGCACCACTTCCGCCCACTTCTTGCCTTCGCTGCCGATGAAGGCGGCGAACTCCGCGGGCGAGTCCGGCTGGGGAACCGCCCCCTGATCGCGGATCTGCTTCTGCATGTCGGGCGTCTGGATGATGTCGACCACCTGCTTGTTGATCTCCGTCACGATCGCGTCCGGCGTCTTGGCCGGCGCCCACAGGCCGAACCACGAAACGACCTCGTAGCCGGGCACGCCGGCCTCCGCCACCGTGGGCACGTCGGGCAACTGCTCGCTGCGCTGCGCCGAGGTCACCGCCAGGACCTTCAGGCGCCCTCCCTTGATGTGCGGCAGCGCCGAAGGCAGGTTGTCGAAGATCATGGAGATCTGCCCGCCCAGCAGGTCGGTCACCGCGGGAGTGCTGCCCTTGTAGGGAACGTGCACCATGTCCACGCCGGTCATCATCTTGAAGGTCTCGCCCGACATATGGAGCGTGCTGCCATGGCCGGACGACCCGAAGGTGAGCTTGCCCGGATGGCTCTTGCCGTAGGCGATCAGCTCCTTGACGGTGTTGTACGGCGCGTCCTTGGGCACCACCAGCGCGTTGGGCACCATGGCCGTGCGGGTGATGGGCGCGAAGTCCTTGATGGCGTCGTACGGCATGGACTTGTACAGGCTGGGATTGATGGCATGGGTGCCGATCGTGCCCATCACCAGCGTGTAGCCGTCCGGCGCCGCGCGCGCAACCTGCGCGGTGCCGATGTTGCCGCCGGCGCCCGGCTTGTTCTCGACCACCACGGATACACCCCAGCGCTCGCTCAGCCGCTGGCCGATCACGCGCGCCAGGATGTCGGTGGTGCCGCCGGCCGAGAACGGGACGTTGATGGTGACCGGCTTGCCGGGATAGCCCTGCGCGCCTTGGGCGCTGGCCACGTTCGCGCTGCCCAGCACCGCCGCCAATCCCAGGATCGCCAAGGCTTTCAGGGGGCTCTTTCGCGCCAGGAATGCGGGCGCGTCGCTGTTAGTCGTTTTGTGCATTGTCTCCTCGCTTGTTTTCGGTTTTCCGTGGCGGCCCGCTTTAGTCCAGCAGCGCGAGCTCCTGCCCTTCTTCCACCTCGTCTCCAACCGCCACCAGGACCCTGGCGATACGGCCGCTTGCTTCACTTTCGACGGGAATCTCCATTTTCATGGACTCGACCTTGAACGCCTCGTCGCCCGGCCCGACCTGCGCTCCCTCCTCCACGCAACAAGCCACGACGCGGCCCGCCACGCTCGACACAATCTTCTTCATGCTCGCTCCTTTGTCGCCTCGGTTGATATCAATGCCTGCAAGCCGTCCACGGTCATCGCGCCCGCCTGGAACCGCTCGGACTTGAGCACCTGCAGAATCATCGGAATATTGGTCTTGATGCCTTCCACCCGGGTTTCGCCCAAGGCCTCGATCAACGCGCGCGTGGCGCCCTCGCGGGTATCGGCATGCGCAATGATCTTCGCGACCATCGGATCGTAGTGACTGGAAACCCGGTTGCCCGCGGCATAGCCGGTCTCCACCCTCAGGCCGGGCCGGGCGCCCGGCAGGTCGAACGTCTTCAGCACGCCCGGCGACGGCAGAAAGCGCACCGGGTCCTCCGCGTAGACGCGCGCTTCGATCGCGTGCCCCCGCAGCGCCGGCCTTTTCCCCGCGACCGAGGCCAGCGTCTCGCCCGCGGCCAGGCGGATCTGGGCCTGCACGATGTCCACGCCGGTCACGGCCTCCGAGATCGCGTGCTCCACCTGCAACCTCGTGTTGACCTCCAGGAAGGAGAAGCCGCCGTCTGGCGTGTAGAGCATCTCCACCGTGCCGATCACGTCGTAGCCGATCTCGCCCAGGATCGCCGACAGCCGGTCCGCCATGGCCGCCACGGCCTTGCGGTCGATGGCGGGCGCGGGCGCCTCTTCGATCACCTTCTGGTAGCGGCGCTGCGTGGAGCAATCCCGCTCGAACAACGACAGGACGTTCCCGTAGCGATCCGCCAGGAACTGGAATTCAATGTGGCGCGGCGCCTGGATGAACCGCTCCAGGTACAGGGAAGCATCGCCGAACGCTTTCTCGGCCATGCCGCTGGCGCGCTCCCAGCTGCCCGGCAGGGAGCGGACGTCCTCCACCGGAACCATGCCGATGCCGCCTCCGCCGCCCGCCGGCTTGATCAGCACCGGGAATCCCAGGGCCTCGGCGGCGCGGCAGACGGCCTCCAGGTCGTCGCGAGGCAGGATGGCCGTGCTGCCGCCCGCGGGCAGCCCGTGCCGCTGCATCAAGGCGCGCGCCGCCGCCTTGTTGCCCAGCGCGTCGATCCATTTGGGAGACGGCCCGATGAAGCAGTGCCCGGCCGATTCGACGCGGCGGGCGAACTGCGCGTTCTCCGACAGGAAGCCATAGCCCGGATGCAGTGCATCGGCCCCGCAGCGCGCCATGGCGTCGAGCAGCGCATCCTGGTTGAGATAGCTGTCGCGGGCGGGCGCCGGGCCGATGCATACGCTCTCGTCGGCCTGCCCCACATAGGGCAGGTCGGCGTCGGCCTCGGAGTAGACCGCGACGGACTGCAGGCCCAGCGCCTTCACGGCGCGCAGGATGCGCGCGGCGGCAGCTCCGCGATTGGCGATCAGTATTTTTTTCATGGGCGTCGCCTCAGGGCCGGTATCCAGTGGCCACCAGGCCCGGCCGGCGCAGCGGCGCCGCCAGATTGGCGAACTCCACCAGCCGCGCCCGCGTGGACGCCGGATCGATGATGTCCTCGATCACGAACGCCTCGGCGCTGCGGAACGGCGACGTCAGGCTGCGCACCCGCGCTTCGATCTCCGCACGCTTGGCCTCCGGGTCGTCCGCCGCTTCGATCTCGGCGCGGTACGCGACCTCCAGCCCGCCTTCGATGGGCAGCGATCCCCATTGGGCCGACGGCCAGGCGTAGCGGAAGTTGAAGCGGCTGGAATTCTGGTGGCCGCCCGCGGCAACCCCGAAGGCCCGCCGCATGATGAGGGAGAACCACGGCACCGTGGATTGCGACACGGCGGTCAAGGCGCGCACACCGGCGCGCATCACGCCGTCCTTCTCGGCTTCCAGGCCGATCTGGAAGCCCGCGATGTCCACCATGTTCACCACCGGCAGGTGGAAGTTTTCGGCCAGGTCCACCAGGCGGATGAATTTCTCGGCGGTGTGGCGGTCCCAGCCGCCGCCGTAGTGATACGGGTTGCTGGCGGCGAACAGCACGGGCCAGCCGTCGATCCGCGCCAGGCCGCCCACGATCGCCTTGCCCCAATGCCGCCCGATCTCGAACACGCTGCCCGGATCGAACAGAGTGTCCAGGATGGGCCGGATCTTGTAGACCTTGCGCGTGTCCTTCGGTATCGCCGTCCGCAGCCACTCCTGGTCGGCCGCGGCGGCGGAAACCTCGCCCCGGGGCGCCACGTCGTGCACCGACGCAGGCAGATACGACAGGAAGCGACGTGCGGCCAGGAACGCCTCGTCCTCGGAATCCACCTCGTCGTCCACCACCCCATTGCGCGTGTGGATGCCGCTGCCGCCCAATTCGTTCTTGCTCAGGTGCTGGCCGATCTTGGCCACCACCGGCGGCCCCGCGATGAATAGCTGCGAGGTGTCCTTCACCATCACCGAATAATGGCTGCCGGCAACCCGCGCCGCGCCCTGGCCGGCCACCGACCCCAGCGCCAGCGACACCACGGGCACCTGGGTCAGGTTGCGCGCCACGTAGGCCCAGATCTTCATCTTGGGCAGCAAGGCATGGCCCATTTTCTCGATGTTCTTGACCGAGCCGCCCCCGCCCGTGCCGTCGATCAGGCGCACCAGGGGCAGGCGCAGGTCGAACGCCATCTGCTCGGCGTACATCATTTTGTCGCCGACCGCCCCGTCGTTCGCCCCGCCGCGCACCGTGAAGTCGTCTCCCACCACCACCACGGGCTTGCGGTCGAGCGTCGCGCGCCCCATGATCACGTTCGACGGCACCACGTTCGTGAGCCGGCCCTGCTCGTCGTATTCGCCGCTGCCCGCCAGCCCCCCCACTTCGAGGAACGACTCGCCGTCGACCAGCCGGCCGATGCGCTGGCGGATGTCCAGCTTGCCCGCGTCATGCTGGCGCTTGATCTTCTCCGGACCGCCCATGCGCAGGGAATATTCCTTGCGGCGCTCCAGTTCTTCCAACTCGTGAGTCCAACTCATTACCGCCTCCAATTGCGGCGCCCGCCTCTCGGCTCAGGGCGCCAATTCGATCCACGCATCGTCCAGGGTCAAGGCCACCGCCGTCCGCGCCTGCAAGGTGGCGAAATCCAGCCCCCGCGCCATCGCCCGCACGCGCAACCCGTCCGGCGTCACGTCGATGATGGCGAGGTCGCTGTAGATGCGATCGACCACGCCCTTGCCGGTGAGCGGATAGCTGCATTGCGGCACGATCTTCGGCCGGCCGTCGCGGTCCACGTGCTGCATCATCACGAAGATGCGTCTGGCTCCCGCGACCAGGTCCATCGCTCCGCCCACCGCGGGGATCGAGTCCTCGCGCCCGGTATCCCAGTTGGCCAGGTCGCCGTCGGCCGACACCTGGAACGCGCCCAGCACGGTCAGGTCGATATGGCCGCCGCGCATCATGGCGAACGACACCACGTGGTCGGTGATGGACGCCCCGGTCTCCAGCGCAACCGGTTCCTTGCTGGCATTGAGCAGGTCCCCGTCGATCTCCTGCCCGGGCGCCAGGCCCTTCATGCCCAGGATGCCGTTCTCGCTGTGCAGCACGACGCCGCTGTCGGAAGCCAGGTAGTCCGCCACCAGGGTCGGCATGCCGATGCCCAGGTTGACGTAGGACGCGGGCGGAATGTCGCCGGCGACGATCTGCGCCATGCGTTCGCGCGATAAGGTTTCAATTGGCATTGCGGCACTCGACGATGCGTTGCACGAAGATCCCCGGCGTCATGACGTGCTCGGGCGCAAGACTGCCCAAGGGCACGATCTCGTCGACCTGCGCGACGGCCAGCCTTGCGGCCATGCACATCACGGGCCCGAAATTGCGGCTGGCGTAGCGGTAGGTCAGATTGCCCGCCTGGTCGCCGTACTGCGCCTTCACGAAGGCCACGTCGCCCGGCAGCGGCGCTTCCAGCACGTAGCCGCGGCCGTCGATGCTGCGGGTTTCCTTTCCCTCCGCCAGCCGCGTGCCGTACGCGGTGGGCGTGAAAAACGGGCCGATGCCCGCGCCGGCGGCGCGCAGCCGCTCGGCCAGCGTGCCCTGCGGCACGACCTCCAGCTCGATGCGGCCGGCGGCATACCATTCCCCGAACGCGGCCGCGTTCGGCTTCTTCGGATTCGACGAACGCGCGAAAGAGCAGATCACCTTCCGCACGCGCCCGGCCCGGATCAACTGGCTCAGGCCGGCTTCGCCGTTGCCCGCGTTGTTGTTGACGATGGTCAGCTCGCGGGCGCCCGTCTCCAGCAGCGCCTGCAGCAGTTCCGTCGGCACGCCCGACGCCCCGAAGCCGCCGATCAGCAGCGTGGCGCCGTCCGCCACGCCGGCGACGGCGTCCTCCAGCGAGGGCACGATCTTGTTCAACATGGATTCCTCCAAGGCTATGGAACCGCGGACGCCTACAGCGCGTCCCGCGTACCGAGGATCGCGGTGGACTGGCTGGACAGGGTGCCGCCGTTGCCGTGCACCAGCGCCAGGCTCGGACTGTTCAGCTGGCGCTCGCCGCACTCGCCGCGCAGTTGCCGCACCGCTTCGACCATGAGGAACACGCCGTACATGCCCGGATGCACGCACGACAGCCCGCCGCCGTTGGTATTGACGGCCAGCCGTCCGCCGGGCGCGATCGCGCCATCGTCGACGAAAGCGCCTCCCTCGCCCTTCTCGCAGAACCCCAGGTCCTCCAGGAACAGAATGGTGTTGATCGTGAAGGCGTCATACAGCATGGCCAGATCCATGTCCTTAGCGCCCACGCCGGCCATCTCGTAGCAGCGCCGGCCGGACTCCAGCGCGGCCGTGACCGTCAGATCGTGCATGGACGACACCTGCCGGTTCCACACGGCCGTGGCATTGCCCAGCACGTACACCGGCGCCTTGGCGCAGTCCCGCGCGCGGTCCGCCCGGGTCATCACGAATGCGCCCGCGCCGTCGCTCACCATGCAGCAATCGCGCACCGTGAAGGGATCGCACACGCGGCGCGCATTAGCCACGTCCTCCAGCGACAGCGCGTCCCGCATCGTCGCCTCGGGGTTCAGCTGCGCCCACTTGCGCGCCGCGACGGCAACCTCCGACAGCTGCTTGCGCGTGGTGCCGTACTGGTGCATGTGGCGGCTGGCGGCCAACGCGTAGGCCGCCGCCGGCATGGGCGGATCGTAGGGAGTCTCGAAGGGCTGGGGATCCAGGAACTTGCGCACCCGGGTCAGATCCGCCCGGTTGAACTTGGCCGTGCGCTGGGTGCTGCCGTAGCAGACCAGGACGGCGTTGCACTGCCCCGATTCCAGCGCATGCATCGCGGGCAGCAGGTGCGCCACGTAGCTGGACCCGCCTATCATGGTGCTGTCCAGGAACGTGGGCCGGATGCCCAGATACTCGACGACCGACATGCCCCACATGGGCGACAGAGAACTGCAGGTCGTAATGCCGTCGATGTCCTTGAGGCTCAGGCCGGCGTCCGCGATCGCCGCCATCGCCGCCTGCGTCAGCACTTCCTGCCCGGTATAGCCCTGGGCCTGCCCCAGGCCAGCCTGCCCCACGCCGACGATGGCCGCGCGGCCACGCAAATCGCGCAAGCTCATGCCGCCACCTCCGAGGGCTCGAACACAATCTGCGCCGCGTCGCCGATCATGGCGATGCGCGCCTGCACGCGCATGCCGATGCGCACATGCTCGGGCGCAACCGCCCTCACCTGGCTCATCATCCGCACGCCTTCCTCCAGATCGACCAGGCACACGTTGTAGTCGCCGCCCTGCTCGGGCTTGCGGGCCACGGTGGTGGTGGCGTAGACCACGCCGGCGCCCGAGGGCGCGAACCAATCCAGCGCCGCGCCGCCGCAATGCGGGCACACCCAGCGCGGATAGAACACCGCGTGGCCGCAGCCCACGCAGCGCTGGATCTCGAACCGGCCGGCCGCCAGGCCATCCAGATAAACCTGTTCGGGCCCCGCCCCGCCCCGTGCCTTGCTCTGCATCTCCACCCTTGTCTCCTGTTGTCTCGCCTGGCGGTCCGGCCCCTTGCGATATCGGCTGGGGATTCCGGCTTGCCGCCTTGCGGATCCGAACAACCGTCCAGGGTCGTTCAGCACTGCGGGCCAGTGTAGGGACGCGGATTCAAGAGATAAACGGACCCAAGGGCAAATCACCTTTAACTTTCTGCGATGGAATCGCTAAGATGGCGTGGGTTCCCGCGCCAGATCGCCATGTACATACTGATTGACCATCTCAAGCATGTCCTCAATTTCGTGCGTGTCGCCGACAGCGGCAGCTTCACCGCCGCCGCGCACCGCCTCGGGGTATCGCCGGCCGCCGTGAGCAAGAGCGTGTCCCTGCTGGAAGGCAAACTGGGGGTGAAGCTGCTGAACCGCACCACGCGCAGCCTGTCACTGACCGACGATGGCGAGCTGCTGCTGCAGCGTTGCCGCCTCATCCTGCTGGAAGTCGAGGCCACCGAAGCCGAAGTCACCGGCGCCAGCCTCACCCCGCGCGGCAAACTGCGCGTGCACGCGCCCGTGGGCATGGGAAGAAAAGTCATCATGCCGGCCCTGCTGTCGCTGACGGCGCGCTACCCGGGCCTGTCCATCAATTCCGATTTCAGCGACCGCGTGCCCAACCTCGCCGAGGAAGGGCTGGACGCCACCATCCGGATCGGCGTCACGGCGGATTCGCGGGTCATCGCCAAAACCCTGTCGCGGTTGCGCTACGTCACGTGCGCCAGCCCCGCCTACCTTGCCGCGCACGGCACCCCGGCCACGCCCGCGGACCTGGAACGGCACAACTGCCTGGCCTACGTCCAATGGCAGACCGGCCGGTATCACGAATGGGACTTCCAGAAAGGCGAGGAGCGCTACACCATCACCCCCGCGGGCAACCTGAACGTCAACCACCCCGAAGCCATCCTGGACGCCGTGGTGGCCGGCGCGGGCATCGCCCGCATGGCCAGCTTCATCGCCGAAGCCGCGGTGCTGGACGGCCGCCTCAAACTCATCCTGACCGACTGGATCGCCCCCGGCACGCCTGTGCAGCTGGTCTACCTCCCCAACCGCCACCTGTCGCCGCGCATCCGCGCCTTCGTCGATGCCATGACCGAGGCCCTGCCTCCCAAGCTGCCTTGGGAAACGGCGATGGGGTTGTAGGGAGGGAGCAGCCTGCAGAAGCAGCCGGGGCGCCCAGAGGGCGCCCCGAATACGCGATTTTCCCGCGCCGCGGGATTACAGCAGCAGCGGCGAGATCTTGCTGCCGTCGACCGATACGCCGGCCATGAGGCCGGCGTTGTTCAGCACGAAGCCGACGATGGGCTGCTGCGCCGTATTCGTATCGATACTGCCGTTGACGCCCACGTTGGCCACCGCGACCGTCGCATCCGCCCCCACCGTCCAGCCGCTGCTCTTGCGGAATTTCTCCAGGGCGCCGTCCGTCATGAACAAGATCACCATGGCCTTGGACTGGGCGCCGGCCTGCAGGCCGATGGACCCGCCGGTGACACTGTAGTACCCGCTGTCCGCGCCCTGCACGCGCAGCACGCCCGATCCATGCTGCGCGCCCACGATGAAGCTCGCGCTCAGCACGGCGGGAAACACCAGCACGCCGCGCGCCTGCTCGACCAATTGCCTGGCCTGGGATGACGATTCATACAGCTTGGACAAAGTCGCGTTGGCCGCGGCGTCCAGCTCCTGCTTCTTCTCGGCAGCCGTGGCCGTCGACTGCGAGGAGGTCGTCGTGCAACCGGCGAACAGCAGACTGGCCACGCCGAGCATCGCGGCGGCCGCGCCGGTCCGGCGCAACTTCGTAAACGAATCAAGCATGTGGCGCTCCTTTCTTGTTATCGAGGCGGTCCGTCCGGTGTGCCCTGGACGACTGCTGCCATCCTACCCTGTTTTGGGTGCGCCACGGTTCAGACGGCACGCTGCAACGAGCACGGCCTCCCCCGGCAAATTCCGGCCGGCCATCAAACCGGCCCGCGATCGATCAGCGAAAGCGCTTCGTTTACGGCGAACAGCTTTGCGTTGACATGCGGAACGCCAAAGCTTTTAAGACGAGCGGTGTGCATCGCCAGATAGGCCTGCGCGCTGGAAGCGTCCGCGAAAAGGTAAACGCCCCCTGCTTCGCCGGAGCTCTCGTTCTCAGTCCATATTTTCCAGAGCAGTCCGGGCTCTTCCGCAATCGATCGCGCCAAGCCTTCCATGGCCTCGCTCATTTCCTGGCCCCAAGGACCTGTGTAGGGAAAATCAACCTGGAGTATGTAGCGCATAAAGATCCTTGCTTTCGTTTCCGCTGACTCTGCCTGGCGCAATGCCGCTTCCAGGCTCATGATAGGCGTCCCGAAACTCGGCATGCAACTCTGGGGCCAGGAAGAACAAGGACTGGAGAGATTCGGACTCACCACCCAAAAACGGGCCGGCTCGGCGGCCCGCCAACGGCGGCAAACCAACAGCGGACGAACCGGCTCAGTCGAAACTGACCAGAAAATGAGCGCTCGTGTAAATACCGTCGACGACCGCACCGACATTCGGAATTGCCCCCGACAGCGTCACCGTCACGGGTTGCGGCACTTGCGGAGGCGAGAGCTTCCATTCCCAAGCCAACGTGCGACTCGTAGCGGAATCATTGGTGCCCGTCGACTCCCGCGGCTTCGAGCCCAGACATTGCGCAAACTCACCCGCGAGCCCTGTGTACAGGGCGAACAGGCGCCCCTGTAGCTCCGTCGTCATGGCGACCTTCTCGGGAACCGGCGGCAGCTCGACATGACACGACGCCGACCTGACCGGCTCACCGCCCCGATAGGTCTTCTCCCGGATGTAGCACATCTTGAAAGGCGCCCCGTCCACCTTGGCCTTCCAGCTCTGACGCTGGAATGGGGCTCCCGGCCGATTGGACGTCGGGACCTCTTCGCCGAGCAGGCTTTGCCAGCGGTTCGGCTTCTCCGTGGCGAGCAGTTTGATGGTGGAGCATTGCGAGTCTGTCATCGAGAACGCGGGTGGGGTTCCAATCGGCGCAAGCCCCAGCGCTGCTACCCCCAGGCCAAACCGCAACGCGTTCACCGCAGGCTGGATTTTTGCCATGCCCATCTCCAATTCCGCGCCGGTCGTTACGGTCAGCTCCGCGCGCCCCAATCCCGTTGACTCAACGCCGAACACAAATGATCGGTGCGGCGGTCTTGCCGGTCAATCGGATTGACTCACGCTTTTGGATTAGTTCGATGGGCTTCTCTTCTCACGTCACATCTTTAGCGAAAGCGTCGGCAAAATCGCGCAGAATGGCTGTAGCATGGAGCCGGCGATACGCCCCAGCAAGCCCTGGCACACATCCATCTTCTCGCGTTATCTACTAGAGCAATAGATATTTCCCGGTGGTACGTACTTAATTTTCGGCCCTAAATTTCTCACTCACGAGGGGGCATCATGGCGAAAAAGTCCATCACTTCCCTGGCAGCAGTGGCCTTAGCCTTCAGTGCGTACGCATACGCGGGACCCGTGGACCGGGCAGCCTTCTATCAGGCGTGCGAGATGTCTCGGGCACTTCCCAAAGGCCTTTTCAAGGGCGAGCGCCGCCAAGGCATAGAGCGCATTTTTGATTATTGGGAAACGACCAAATACACCGATGATCGCTGGCTGGCCTATATCCTCGGAACAGCATATCGGGAGAGTGCCGGGACCATGCGTCCGGTCAGAGAGGGCCTTTGTGATACTGACGCCTGCTCGATCAGAAAGGTTACTGCGCACTTCGGTGCGGGCAACATTTCCAATAACTATGCACTGCCTGACGAAAACGGGAATTCATATTTTGGCAGAGGTCTGGTCCAAATCACCCACAAGGGAAAATATCGTTCTGTCAGCCGTGCACTGGGATGGAACGAGGATCTGGTTCATCATCCAGAGATGGCACTAGATCCTGACAAGGCCACAATCATTCTTGTCGAAGGAATGGCGCAGGGCCTATTTACCAAGTGTTCGCTCCCCAACAAATTCTCTGCAGCAACGAGTCTGAGCGACGACTGGATAAAAGCACGATGCATCGTCAACCCTGGCTCTAAGAACGCAAAAATTACCGCTGATCATGGGCTTGCGTTCTATGCATGTCTGCGCCCGCGCGCACCCCAGTGAAGTGAACTATCAGTTCGCAATGAGCAGGGAGCCACACCTGGTTTCGCCATCATCATGGTCGGCAATAACGATTCCCGATCCTCCTGCACCTTTGAGGAAGATCACTATTGGCCAAAAAAACTGGTCATAAGCGAAGATCGACACAACGAGGCGGCCAAAACCGTAGATGCATCTGTCGAAACGGCCAAAAGGCAGCCTCGAAGATGAGATCGTGAGTACCTGGACCGAACGTCCCTTTACTTCTTGCTCTTGAACAAACCCACAGCATTGGCCGCGCCGAGGCTCCATTTGGCTTGCGCCTCAACCGATATCGTGCCGGTCGCCAAATTCTTCGCGATCTCGTAGTCGGGGTTGAAGGTCGCGAGATTGTGAGCGCCGATGAATGCAGCGGTCCCTAGCGAAACTGCCGCCGTCACGGGGTTCGGTACCGCAAAGGCGCCAACAGCGGCAACACGCCCCTTCGTGTAGACGCGGCAACTAAGCCCCTTTCCTTCTATGAGTTTCTCCAATGCCTCGACAGCTTCCGGCATCGAAAGCCGCGCAACGTCCTCCAACACAAAGGAACGCCGCTCGTCAATGAGCTTAGCTACTTCCTCATCGGAGATTGCCTTTATTGAGTAGACTGAAATATCCATGCGCGCGCCTATCGAAATGATCTCAACGGTCGCGCGCATACTACCATGTTTGAAATTAAATGTAACCCGCATCCAGGTAGGCGCCCCGCTGCCGATCCTGAAAGAACCGGACGGCTGGCAGCGCATCGAAATGGCCCAGAAGCATGCCCACCTGGCGCCGACACACCTGGCCGCGTACGGGGAAACGGTCACGTTTTGGTCACAGCAGACGCTGAAAAAGAAACAGCCGCCATTGCTGGCGGCTGTAGGTGCCTGAACTAACAGGACTTTCTTGGTAGGCCCCCCGAGAGTCGAACTCGGCACCAACGGATTATGAGTCCGCTGCTCTAACCAGGCATGAGCTAGAGGCCCAGGAAACGATTACTGCCCTTCCAGGAAGCTCTTCAGCTTGTCGGCCCGGCTGGGGTGACGCAGTTTACGCAGCGCCTTCGCCTCTATTTGGCGGATGCGCTCGCGCGTGACGTCGAATTGCTTGCCCACTTCTTCCAGGGTCTGGTCGGTGCTCATTTCGATACCGAAACGCATGCGCAGGACCTTGGCTTCACGCGGGGTGAGAGAGTCTAGCACTTCCTTGACCACGTCGCGCATGGAACCGTGCAGCGCCGCGTCCGAAGGCGCCAGCGTGGAGGTGTCCTCGATGAAATCGCCCAGGTGCGAGTCGTCGTCGTCGCCGATGGGGGTTTCCATGGAGATCGGCTCCTTGGCGATCTTCAGGATCTTGCGGATCTTGTCCTCGGGCATGTCCATCTTCTGCGCCAGGGTCGCGGGATCCGGCTCGGCGCCGGTTTCCTGCAGGATCTGGCGGCTGATCCGGTTCATCTTGTTGATCGTTTCGATCATGTGGACCGGGATACGGATGGTGCGCGCCTGGTCGGCGATGGAACGCGTAATGGCCTGACGGATCCACCACGTTGCGTAGGTCGAGAACTTGTAGCCGCGACGGTATTCGAACTTGTCCACGGCCTTCATCAGGCCGATGTTGCCTTCCTGGATCAGGTCCAGGAACTGCAGGCCGCGGTTCGTGTACTTCTTGGCGATGGAGATCACCAGACGCAGGTTGGCCTCGGTCATTTCGCGCTTGGCCTTGCGAGCCTTGGCTTCGCCGGTGGCCATGCGCTTGTTGACGTCCTTCAGGTCCTTCAGCGGCAGCACGACGCGCGTTTGCAGGTCGATCAGCTTCTGCTGCAGTTCCTGCACGGCGGGGATCTGGCGCTCCAGCGTTTCGGCGTACGGATGGCCGGCGGCCACTTCGTCCACGACCCACTGCAGGTTGGTTTCGTTGCCCGGGAAGACCTTGATGAAGTGCGTGCGCGGCATGCCGGCACGGTCCACACACGTATGCAGGACGGCGCGCTCAAGCTGGCGCACTTCCTCGACCTGCTGGCGCAGCGTGTCGGCCAGCTTCTCGACCATCTTGGCCGTGAAGCGGATGCCCATCAGTTCATTCTGGATGGATTCCTGGGCGCGCACGTAGATGTCCGACTTGTAGCCGTCCTTTTCGTAGGACTGGCGCATCTTGTCGAACTGCTTGCCGACCTCGTCGAACTTGGCCAGGGCCTTGACGCGCAGGTCTTCCAGCTGCTTGCTGGACATGCCGCCGGCGGGGCCGTCGTCGCTCTCGTCTTCGTCGGCGGTGACGCCGGCGCCGGCGTATTCCTCGCCGTCTTCCGGATCGACCAGGCCGTCAACCACTTCGTCGATCTGCGCCTGGCCTTCGCGCACGCGCAGGATGTGGGCGAGGATCTCGTTGATCGTGGTCGGGCAGGCCGAAATGGCCATGACCATGTGCTTCAGGCCGTCTTCGATGCGCTTGGCGATTTCGATTTCGCCTTCGCGCGTCAGTAGTTCCACCGAGCCCATTTCACGCATGTACATGCGGACCGGGTCCGTGGTGCGGCCGAAATCGGAGTCCACCGTGGTCAGCGCGGCTTCGGCTTCGTCTTCGACGTCGTCGTCGTTGGACGCAACCGGCGCGTTCTCGCTCATCAGCAGCGTTTCGGCGTCGGGGGCCTGGTCGTAGACCGCGATGCCCATGTCGCTGAAGGTGCTGATGATGCCGTCGATGGCTTCCGCGTCGACCAGGTCGTCGGGCAGATGGTCGTTGATTTCGCCGTACGTCAGGTAGCCGCGGTCCTTGCCCAGCTTGATCAGCTGCTTCAGGCGATTGCGGCGGGCTTCGTACTCTTCCGGGCTGACAGGGCCGCGGGCGATCAGATCCTTGGGATCGGCCTTGCCGCGCTTGCCGCCGCGCTTGGGCGGCTTCAGATCGGGCAGGACTTCGCCTTCGCCGTCCATCGGATCGTCGAAACCGTCGGAATCGTTGTTGGCATTCTTGGCGGGGCGGCCCGGGCGGCGGCCGCTCGGGGCCGGACGCGCGCTGCCCACCAGGTCGGCCAGCTTGTCTTCGGCCTTCTTGGCGCGAGCCTTCGTCACCTTTTCAGGCTTGTCGGCGCCGGCAGCAGTCTTGGCCGCCTTCTTGGCGGCCGTCTTGGCAGCGGGCTTGGCGACCTTCACCGCCGTCTTGGCGGGCGCTTTTTCCGCCGCCATGCTTACCGCACGCTTGGCCGTCTTGGCTTCGGTTTCGGTCGCATTCATTGCAGAGGAGGATTTGCCGGTGGATTTGGTCATAGTCGCTTCCGTGGTCGTCGCAACCCGATTGGGCATGTTGCACCGCATTTAGCCACCCTGGACGGCTGCCCAGCGCGGCGGTACTACGGGTAAATCTGGTGAAACCGGCCGAAATCACGCGGCTGCGTTGTTCGCAGCGCCGGCTCTTGCGAGCCCGCCTTGCGCCGTTCCGGTTCATGACCGTAGTGGCGCTCGGCGTGCGTGGCCTCATCCTGCGGGGGATCCCGGGCGTTGGGGGGGCTGCCTGCCTATAAATAGGCGTTGCTTGCTTATCGGGTCTTTGCCCAAAGCAGCTGAGTAGACACAGCACCCATACCACTAACGCTACACGGAGATAACCGCCGCCGAACTGCCTGAATTCACCGCTCAGCTATATTAATTAACTATGTAACAAATTTGACGCGCGCATCCGTTTTTATTTCGGGAGGACATCCCGGGGCGCCGCGCCAAACCTCTACATCAATTAGATTCCGGCAGCCGGAATAGATTCCGCCAGCCGAAGCATTCGTACTGCCAACTCGTTTGCCTAACGCTCGCAGTGCCAGGATTACCACCAAATTCAGCACGAATCCAATGCCAACCAACTGTAAACACCACAATCCGCCGGCTTACCGCCTTGGATCAGAAATCCGCGGTGGAAATGTCCGCACCGCGGAAAACCCTTGATTTTAGCGTATTTAGCGTAATCCAGCACCTTTGAGCACCGTGATGCGGCTGGAAAGCTCCAAATAGCGTTTGCGCGCCTCTTCGGTCGCCAGCCCGCTGGCGGCCAGCTTGGTCATTTCGGACCTGGCCGCATCGAATTCGATGCGGCGCAGCGCGTCGTCCCATTCGGTCTGCGGATCCGGCAAGTCTTCCTGGGACAGGATATCGGCCCGCAGGCCCTTGAGCACCGTCGCCAGGTCCGAATCGGGATCCGCGGCTTCCAGCAAGGCGCCGACATGGCGGGCGCCGCTGGACTGCGCCAGCATGATCAAGTCCCTGACCAAACCTAGATGGGGGCCATGGTCGATGACTTCAAGCTGCTGGTCTCCCATGGAGTCCACCAGTTCGGGATGCGCCAGCAGCAGGCCCAGCAGGCGCTTGGCCAGCGATGGCATGGTGCGGCGGCCTTCGAAACCGCCGACGTCGTCGTCGCGCCGGCCCTTCCAGCCGCCCTTTCCGCCTTTCCAGTCGCCCTTGCCCTTCCAGTCGCCTTTCCCTTTCCAGTCGCTCTTGCCTTTCCAGCCCTGGCGGCCGCCCTGGCCGGCGCCCGGAGCAGCGGACTCGCCATCCTGGGACGGAAAATGGCCGTAGTCCGCGTAATCGGACTCCTCGGCCGGAATGTCGTGGAACTCGTGCCCGCCGAAGTCATAGCCCATGTCCGGCGGCGCCCCGTCCTGGCCCGGCGCCTGGCCGGAAGCCGCGGCCCCGTCGCCGGGACGCGGCGCCGGCGCGAAAGGCTTGGCCGGCTGCTGCGCCAGCACCTGCGCCATTTCCTCGGGCGTCAGCTGCACCAGCTTGGCCATTTCCCGCTCGATCTGCACGCGCAGCGCGCATTCGGGAATGGCGGCCAGCAAGGGCTTGGCTTCGTGCAGGCAGCTCGCCCGCCCTTCCGCCTCGTCCATGTTGTGCCGCGAGCCCAGCTCGTCGAGCAGGAAGCGCGACAGCGCCACCGCGTCGCCCAGGCAGGCGCGGAAAGCCTCCGCGCCCAGCTCGCGCACGTAGGAATCGGGATCGTGCTCCGACGGCAGGAACAGGAAGCGGATCGCGATGTCGTCGCGCAGCACCGGCAGGCACGCCTGCAGGGCCCGCCACGCGGCGCGGCGTCCGGCGCCGTCCCCGTCGAAGCTGAAGATCACCTTGTCGCTGGCGCGCAGCAGCTTCTTTACATGATCCGGCGTCGTGGCCGTGCCCAGCGTGGCCACCGCGTTCGCGATGCCTTGCTGCGCCAGCCCGACGACGTCCATGTAGCCTTCGACCACGATCACCTGCCCTTCCTGGCGGATGGACTGGCGCGCCTCCCACAGCCCGTAGAGCTCATGGCCCTTCGAGAACAGCGGGGTCTCCGGAGAATTCAGGTACTTGGGCTCGCCTTTGCCGATGATGCGGCCGCCGAAGCCGATCAGGCTGCCTCGCGCATTGCGGATCGGGAACATGATGCGTTCCCGGAACCGGTCGTAGCGCCGGCCGTCTTCGGATTCGATGACCAGGCCGGATTCCACCAGCACCGGATCTTCGTAGCTGGGAAAGACCTGCGACAGGCCGTGGCGGTCCGTGCCGGACCATCCCAGGCCGAAATGCGCCGCGATCTCGCCGGTCAGGCCGCGTTGCTTCAGGTAGCGGATCGCCGCGGGCGACGCCCTCAATTGCTTGAGGTAATGCGCCTGGGCAGCGTCCAGCACTTGCGTATGGCGGGATTCCTCGGCCTTGCGGCGCGCGGATTCCTGCTGTTGGCGAGGGCTGCGGTTTTCTTCGGGGACCGTCATTCCCACGGAGCCGGCGAGCGTGCGCACGGCTTCGGGGAAACTGGCGCCCGTGTGTTCCATCAGGAAAGTGATGGCACTGCCGTGCGCGCCGCAGCCGAAGCAGTGATAAAACTGCTTGGTGGGGCTGACAGTGAACGAGGGGCTTTTTTCGTTATGAAAAGGGCACAGGCCAAGCAAGTTGGCCCCGCCCTTTCGCAACTGCACATATCGCCCGACTATGTCGACGACGTCGACTCGGGCGAGCAAATCCTGGATGAATGATTCTGGAATCAATAGATTCGGGAATCAAAAATCAATACAGGCGCGGGGGCAGT
>Ga0222427_100716_pt1 | contig 33814 bp, 41 predicted proteins | sample 2B20Ametagenome_FD_182890 | JGI IMG/M metagenome (GOLD analysis project Ga0222427, IMG submission 182890) | Enriched microbial communities from leaf-cutter ant dump, University of Wisconsin, Madison, United States - 2B20A (version 2) | ecosystem: Environmental > Terrestrial > Nest > Insects nest...
CAGCGCCACGTTGTGCACCTGCTCGCGGTCGAGGCGGTCCTTGATCTGGCGGCTGGTGAGGAACTTGCCGCCGGAGAGGTCCTTGTTGCCGGCGAACGGCGAGTTGTTGACCTGGAAGGTCATGCTGATGGTCGGCTCGTCGACGGTCAGCGCGGGCAGGGCCTCGGGGGCTTCCAGCGCGGTGACGGTGTCGGAGATGGTCAGCTCGGCGATGCCGGAGATGGCCACGATGTCGCCGGCCTCGGCGCTCTCCTGCTCGATGCGCTCCAGGCCCAGGAAGCCCAGCACCTGCAGCACCTTGCCCTGGCGCTTCTTGCCCTCACGGTCGATCACCGCCACCGGCATGTTCTTTTTCAGGGTGCCGCGCTGGATGCGGCCGATGCCGATCACGCCGACGAAGTTGTTGTAGTCCAGCTGGCTGATGCGCATCTGGAACGGGCCTTCCGGATCGACCTCCGGCTTGGGCGCGTGCTGCATGATGGCCTCGTACAGTGGGGTCATGTCGCCCTCGCGCACGTTCTCGTCGAGGCTGGCGTAGCCGTTCAGCGCCGAGGCGTAGACGATCGGGAATTCCATCTGCTCCGGCGTGGCGCCGAGGCGGTCGAACAGGTCCCACACCTGCTCCACCACCCACTCGGGGCGGGCGCCGGGGCGGTCGACCTTGTTGATCACCACGATCGGCTTGAAGCCCATCGCGAACGCCTTTTGCGTCACGAAGCGGGTCTGCGGCATCGGGCCGTCCATCGCGTCGACCAGGATCAGCACGGTGTCCACCATCGACAGCACGCGCTCCACCTCGCCGCCGAAGTCGGCGTGTCCGGGGGTGTCGACGATGTTGATGCGGTTGCCCTGCCAGGTGATGGCGGTGTTCTTGGCCAGAATCGTGATGCCGCGCTCTTTTTCCTGGTCATTGGAGTCCATCACCCGCTCGGCCAGCACGGTACGCTCGTTGAGCGTGCCGGACTGTTTCAGCAGGCAGTCGACGAGAGTGGTCTTGCCGTGATCGACGTGGGCGACGATGGCGATGTTGCGCAGGTTTTCTATGGACATGGGATCGACTCGGGCGGCGCGGTGGCCGTCACGCAGGTTTTTGAGGGACGAATCGACCAATTATACGCACTTGCGCCGCAACGTGCCTGTATGGATGTGTGGATGTTCATTCCGGCCGTCTGTGGCGCGGCAGGGCGGCGGGTTTGTGCGCCTGGCGCTTTCCCTGCGCCGGCGGCTGCGCGACTATCGACCTGTTGTGCGTGGCGCCGCTGCCGGAGGGGCAGGGGCGCCGCCGGGGCGGCAAGGGGTACGCCACACGAGCCATGACCGGCCGGGCCACCGTGCCGGGGCGGTTTGTGCGTGCTTTCGCCGGCTCCCGGCGTGGTGGCAATGAGACGAGATTTGGCATCGCTTGCGATGTTGAAGCACGGCCGGCAAGAGGGATCCCTGTCTCCCGCGCCGGTTTTCCGAGGCCGTAGGCCCTACGGCTTTTCATTCGCATCTCACTGGAGAACGACATGAGCACGCATTTCGAACGCACCGGCCCCCTGACCGAGCTGAGCAGCTACCCGCAGTGGGCGCAGGACATGGTGGCCGACTGCGCCAGCACCAAGCAGAGCGTGGTCGATCACGAGCTGTGGGGCCGGATGGCCGACGGCACGCTGGGCCGCGACGGCACCGTCAATTTCATGTGCGGCATCTGGCCGGTGATCGAGCGTTTTCCCGGCTACATGGCCATGAGCCTGCTCAAGACCCGCTACGGCCGCAGCGCCGGCGACAACCTGGCCCGGCGCTGGCTGGTGCGCAATATCCGCGTGGAGCAGAACCACGCCGAGTACTGGTTGCACTGGGCCGAGGGCGCGGGCATCGCGCGCGACGAGGTGCTGCACGCCATGCCGCCGCGCGGCACCCAGACCCTGGCGCAATGGTGCGAGGAGGTGAGCAGCGGCGACAGCCTGGTGGCTTCCATCGCCGCCACCAACTACGCGGTGGAGGGCGCCACCGGGGAGTGGTCGCAACTGCTGTACGACAATGCCGCCTATGCCGAGCGTTTCCCCGAGAAAACGCGGGCCGGTTCGCTGCGCTGGCTACAGTTGCATGCCGCCTATGACGATACCCACCCATGGGAAGCGCTGGAGATCGTCTGTACCCTGATGGGCACGGCGCCGGCGGCCGAGGAAGTGGCGCACATCACCGCGTGCATCAAGCGCAGCTACACCAGCATGCGGATCCTGGCGGACCGCTGCGTGCAGCCGCCACGCACGCTGGAGGTGCTGAGCGAGGCGGCGGCCTGACGGATGGGCCGTTGCAGTGGGGTGGAGGGCGCAGGGATGCATGAATCGTGAGATAAAGGCATCCATGCGAACCTTTCCGATGACCCTGCAACGGCCTCTTTCGCGGCGCCTGATGCCGCTGGTCTACGCATTGCTAGCCATGGTGGCGCTGATCCTGGCGCTCACCTGGGGCGCGCTGCAGACCCAGGGGGCTCTCGCCGGCTTTCTCAACGGCGAGAGCGTCTGGTCCAAGGCGCAAAAGCAGGCCGTGGTGGCGCTGGACACCTATGCCGGCAACGGCTCGGCGCGCAGCCTGGCCGATTTCCAGCGCAACCTGACCGTGCTCAACACCGACCGCTGGGCGCGCGACACCATCATTGCCGGCCACTACGACTACGACGCGGTGGTCGACGCGTTGCGCCGCAGCGACGCCATGCCCACGGCGATCCCCGGCGTGATTTTCATCCTGCACCATTTTTCCGGCGCGCCGTACATGCGCGAGGCGCTGCGTGCGTGGCGCTCCACCGACGACTCCATCGCCGAGCTGGGGGCCATCGCCACCGAGCTGCAGGACGCCTATGCCCTGGGCGAGGTGTCGCATGAGGAGGTGGCGCGCCAGCGCGAGCGCATCGGCGCCATCAACGACCTCATCGAGCCGCGCAGCAAGCTGTTTTCGCTGCAGGTGGCCCAGGGCGCAGCCTGGTTCAGCCAGGTGCTGTTTGGCGGCGTGCTGACGGCCGCCTTCATCGCCGTGCTGCTGTGGGTATTGATGGCGCGGCGCACGCTGGCCAGCATCCGCGGCAGCGAGGAGCGCTACCGCCTGCTGTTCGACAGCGCCGCCGACGCCATCGTGATGATCGACGAGGGCAGCGGCCGCATCCTCGACGCCAACCGCACCGCCTCGGAGTGGACCGGGCGGCACGTGGGCGAGCTGGTGGGCGACCGCTACGTGCACCTGTTCACCCAGGCGGTGTCCACGCTGGAGGGGCGCGCCGCCACCAATGCGCTGCTGGGGCCGGGCGGCGACCGGCGCCCGGTGGAGACGCAGAGCAGCCTGGCCAACTGGGGCCGGCTGCGCGTGCGCCAGGCCATCATCCGCGACATTTCCGAGCGCGTGGCGATGGAGCGCGAGCGGCGCATCGCGGCCGAGGCGCTGGCCAGCATCGCCGAGGGCGTGATCATCGCCGACCCGCAGCGACGGGTCATCTCGGTGAACGACGCGCACGAGCAACTCACCGGCTTCACCGCGCACGCACTGCGCGACAAGCCGTTCGACGCCACCCGTCGCCTGCCCGACGGGCGGCGGCTGCCGCAGGCCATCTGGGACGACATCGCCGCCGGCCACAACTGGCTGGGCGAGGTGCAGAACACCCGCCGCGACGGCAGCAGCTACCCCGAGCAGCTGAGCATCAGCGCCATCCGCGATGCCGAGCACCAGGTGCTGTACTACGTGGCGGTGTTCACCAACATCTCGGCCATCAAGCAGCAGCAGCAGCGGCTGGAGCACCTGGCGCGGCACGACCCGCTGACCGGCCTGGTCAACCGCGCCGAGTTCGAGCGCCACTGCACCGAGGCCATCGCCATCGCCGAGCGCGAGCGGCTGGCCACGGCGGTGCTGTTCATCGACCTGGACGCGTTCAAGATCGTCAACGACAGCTACAGCCACGCCATCGGCGACCAGTTGCTGGTGAAGGTGGCCGAGCGCATCCGTCGGCAGTTGTCCGACGGCGACGTGGCCGGGCGCATCGGCGGCGACGAGTTCACCGTGCTGATCCACCACATGGGCCTGCGCGAGGACGCCCGTGCGATGGCCGAGCGGCTGCTGGCCGTGCTGTCCGAGCCGCTGGTGGTGGATGACTACGAGATCGTGCTCAGCGCCAGCATCGGCATCGCCGGCTACCCGCTGGACGGCCTGGACGCGGCCACCCTGGTGGCCAATGCCGACGCGGCGATGTACGCGGCCAAGACCGAGGAGCGCAACACGCTGCGCTTCTACACGCCGATGATGCACGCCAACACCAGCCGTCGCCTGCAACTGGCCAGCGAGCTGCGCCAGGCGCTGGTGCGCGAGGAGTTTCGTCTGGTGTACCAGCCCAGCGTGGAGCTGCGCACCGGCCGCATCGTGGCGGTGGAGGCGCTGGTGCGCTGGCAGCATCCCGAGCGCGGCGAGGTGATGCCGGGCGAGTTCGTGCCGGTGGCCGAGAGCCTGGGCCTGATCCGCCGCATCGACGAATGGGTGATGCAGACCGCCTGCGCCCAGATCCAGGCGTGGGACCTGGCCGGCATGCCACCGGTGCGGGTGGCGGTGAACGTGTCGGCGCGCGGCTTTGGCCACCCCGCCTTCGTGGAGGGCGTGAGCCGCGCCCTGCAGGGCCGCCAGGTGCCGCCGGGCCGGTTGATGCTGGAGATCACCGAGAGCGCCATGCTGCGCATGGGCGACGACACCGAGCGCACCATGCGCGCGCTGCACGCGCTGGGCATGGAGGTGGCGATCGACGATTTCGGCACCGGCTACTCCTCCATGGCCTATCTCAAGTTGCCGGCGGTGGCCTACCTCAAGATCGACCGCTCGTTCGTCTCCGGCCTGCCCGAGAGCGGCAACGACGCGGCCATCATCGAGGCGATGCTGGCGATGTCGCGCAGCCTGGGGCTCAAGACCATCGCCGAGGGCATCGAGACCGAGGCACAGCACGAGTTTCTGCTGCAGGCCGGCTGCAACGAGGGCCAGGGCTACCTGTACTCGTACCCGCTGTCGGCCGCCGCCATCGAGCGCCTGCTGTGCCCGCGCGCCTCCCACGTGCCCACCAAGCTGCGGCTGGTGCCGCCCAAGCGGGGGCTGTGAGCGGTCGCGCCTGACCCACGTCATGGCGTGGCGCCGCGGCGGCGCGCCACACTGCGGCATGTCCCGCGACCACGCCCCCATCCCCGACGGCAGCAAGTTCACCAGCCCCCAAGGCACCCGCGCGATCAAGGGCGGCATCCGCCCCAACGCCGGCAGCGGCGTGCCCGACGCCGAGCGCAAGCCGCCGTGGCTGCGCATCCGGCTGCCCAGTGGCGCGCGCTACGAATCGGTGCGCGCCATCGTGGACACGCACAAGCTCAACACCGTCTGCGCCGAGTCCAAGTGCCCCAACATCGCCGAATGCTGGGGGCGCGGCACCGCCACGCTGATGTTGATGGGCTCGGTGTGCACCCGCGCCTGCAAGTTCTGCGCGGTCAGCACCGGCAACCCGCACGGCTGGCTTGATCCGCTGGAGCCGCTGCAGGTGGCCGATGCGGTGGCGCTGATGGGGCTGAACTACGTGGTGCTGACCTCGGTGGACCGCGACGACCTGCCCGATGGCGGCGCGGCGCACTATGCCGCCTGCGTGCGCGCCATCCACCAGCGCTCGCCGCAGACGGCGGTGGAGGCGCTGACCCCTGATTTCGCCGGCCGGCATGCCGATGTGGCCACCGTGCTCGACGCGGGCCTGTCCACCTACGCGCAGAACCTGGAGACGGTGGAACGCCTCACCCATCCCGTGCGCGACCCGCGCGCCGGCTACGCGCAGACGCTGGACGTGCTGGCCTTTGCCAAGCGCCACGCGCCAAAGACGTTGACCAAGACCAGCCTGATGCTGGGCCTGGGCGAGACCGACGACGAGATCGACCGCACCCTGGACGACATTCGTGCCGCCAACGTCGACGTGGTCACGCTGGGCCAGTACATGCGCCCCAGCCCGCACCATCTGGCGGTGCAGCGCTTCGTGACGCCCGACGAGTTTCGCCAGTACCGCGAGCTGGCGCTGTCCAAGGGCTTTGTGGAAGCCGTGGCCGGGCCGCTGGTTCGTTCAAGCTATCGCGCCGAGCGCGTGCTGGAGCACAACAACCTGGGGTTGTGAGCGCCATGCGTGGCAAGGCCGGTGGCGGATTTGTCGTTTGCCGATCGGGAGGTGTCGCCATGTCCCTGTTTCATCGTCCCTTGCATCGCCATGCCGTCGTGCCGGCGCGCAGCGGCAGCGGTGGTTCCGAGCTGGCCGCCACCACCGCGGCCGAATCCCGACGGCAGCGCGAGCAGCGCATCGACGAGGAGCTGGCGCAAAGCTTTCCCGCCAGTGATCCGCCGAGTTGGGTGCAGGGCGTTTCGGCGCGGCCTTCCTGATCCCCTGCGGGACTTCTGCCGACCGGATGCCGATTCCACACGGAGCGTAGCCATGGACACCCCCGTTTATCCGCAAGCCACCCTCGAACTGGCGCGCAAGCGCCGCGAGCTGGCGCCCGAACCGCTGAAGGCATTCAAGGCGTTCAGCGCCGCCGTGTTCGCCGAGGGCGCCTTGCCCGCTGTCACCAAGCAGTTGATCGCCGTGGCGGTGGCGCACGTCACCCAGTGCCCGTATTGCATCAAAGGCCACACCGCCGAAGCCTTGAAGCAGGGCGCCAGCGAACAGCAGATCATGGAGGCGATCCGGGTGGCCGCGGAGATGCGCGCCGGTGGCGCGTATGCGCATTCGGCGCTGGCGCTGGACACGATGCAGCACGCGCACGGCCACGATTGAGCGGCATCATCACCGGTCGCGGCGGTTGCGGCAGTGCTACCGTCGGGTGATCCCACTGCACGGCTACCGGCATGCACCCGACCATCGACCTGGACGCCTACCTGCGGCGCATCGACCATCGCGCCGCCACCGCGCCCGACCTGCCGACCCTGCGCGCCCTGGTGGCGGCGCATGCCAAGGCCATTTCGTTCGAGAACCTCAACCCGTGGCTCGGCTTGCCGGTCGACCTGGAGCTGGCCGCGATCGAGCGCAAACTGCTGCACGAGGGCCGTGGCGGTTACTGCTTCGAGCAGAACCTGCTGCTGCAGGCCGCACTGCGCGCCATCGGTTTCCAGGTTTCCGCGTTGATCGCGCGGGTGCTGTGGCGGCAGTCCGACGCGGCGGCGATGACGGCGCAGACGCACATGCTGCTGCGGGTGGATCGCGACGACGAAACCTGGCTGGTCGACGTGGGCTTCGGCAGCCAGACCCTCACCGGTGTCCTGCGTCTGCAGGCGGATGTCGAGCAGCCCACGCCGCTGGAGCCGTTTCGTCTGCTGCGGATGGACGGCGACTGGTGCATGCAGTCGCTGGTGCATGGCGTCTGGCGCCCGCTGTACCGCTTTGATCTGCACCAGCCGTACCCGATCGACCTGGTGGTGGCCAACCACTACGTCTCGACCTATCCCGGCTCGCGCTTCACCACCCATCTGGTGGCGTCGCGCATCGAAGGCGACAACCGCCTGGGCCTGCTGGACCGCGAGTTCACCGTGCGCCGGCCGGGTCGGGAGCCCGAGCGCCAACGGCTGCGTGACGGCGGCGAGGTCCGCCGCGTGCTGGAACAACGCTTCGGCCTGCGCCTGCCCGACCACGCGGCGCTGGATCGCCGGCTGGACACGCTGCCGGACTGAGGCACGCACCGCTCCTCCCCCTGCACGCAGAGGGAGCCCACGCCGTGGTTTTTCTCCCGACCGCCGTCTGTGGCGCAGGGAGGGATCAATGCACGTGGATCTCCACGTCGCCCAGCGTCACCGTCTGGCCGGCGGTGATCTTGCAGGTCTTGCGCAGCTCCACGGCGCCGTTCACGCGCACCTCGCCGCTGGCGACCAGGTGCTTGCCGGCGCCGCCGCTGTCGCACAGGCCCACCAGCTTCAGCAGGATGTTGAGGGCGACGTGGTCGCCTTCGAGGTCGAAATCGAGGGTTTGCATGGGGCTCCGCGAAGGTCAGTGGTCGAGCTCGTCCCCGGGCAGGGCGAGGAAGGCGAACCAGGGCGTGTCGTGGTCGGCGCCGAACGTGGCCGCGTCGTCCAGCACGCCGAGCAAGATGGCGAAATCCGCCGGTGCGGCCTGGCGCAGGTCGTCGCCGCGTTCAAACAGCAACACGTAGCCCCACGCGGGCAACCAGCTCAGGTCGCGCAAGCAGTCGGCCAGGGCATCCCAGTTGTATCCGAAGCTGGCCGGCAGCGTCAGGGAGACGGCCAGGCGCCGCAGCAGTTCGTGCTTGTCCGTGCAGCCGCCAAGGTCCGTGCGGCACGTCTGCAAGGCGTCGCGTCGTGCCGCTTTCGCCAGCCGGTCGAGATCGTCGGCGCCCACGAAATACACGCCGCTCTGCGCGGGCCGGGTCAGGTCGAGGTCGAAACGGTGCGCGCTCATGGCTGTACCGTGAAACGGCGAAAGCTGCGGTAGTGATCGTCGGTGTAGTAATGGACCTGCGGCGGCGTGCCGCCGGTGATGATGCGGCGGGCGCCGCGATTGCGAGCGCCGGGCGTTTCCACCGTGTACTCGTGGTAATAGCCGCGTGGCTGTGGCGGCAGGCGGTGTTCGTAGTTGCCGAATACCGCGCCATCCTGGGCGTGGGCGAACGGCCCGCCGCTGGCGATGCGGCGCAAGGTATCGCGCGCCTCGGGCGGCAGGAACGCCGGCAGCGTCGATGCAACGCCCGCGTGGTCGACCTGGCTGCTGGCCTCTGGCGCAGCGGCGTGCTGCGGCGTCGGTGGCGTCTGCCGCCACATGGCCAGCGCGACAACCAGCGCGGCAAGCAGGATCAGCGGAGGGAGTTGGCGCATGGTGGATCGGCGGGCGGGCGCTCCAGCTTAAGGCAGTGGCGCTGAAACCGGGAGTCGGGAGGCCAGTCCCGGCCTTTATGTCGCGCCTCAACCGTTCGGGGCGATCGGGGGCGTTGCCCGGCTCCGTCCCCTCACGCCCGCCGATCAACCCGTTCCTGCAACGCCATCGCGGCGGCCGGGTTGCGCAGCTTGGCGCTGCTGATGAAAAACACGAACACCTCGCGCGGTGCCGTGGCCGGTTGCGTGGCCAGGACGTGGGGCAGGGCGTCGATGTCGCGGCCCTCGGCCCAGGCCCGGGCGTGCGCCGCCCATTGATCCAGCGCGGCGTTGTCGTAGCCGGTGGCGATGTGCTCGGCACTGCGCATCAGTCGGGCGTAGACGAAATCGCCGGTGAGGTCGGCCAGCGAGGGAAATTTCGGCGAGTCGGTGAACACGGTGGGGATCGCGTGCCTGCGCGCCAGCTCCACGTACGCCGGGCACAGGAAGCCGGGGTTGCGCACTTCCAGCACGTGGCGCAATAGCCGCCCGTTCAACATGCGGGGCAGCGCCTGCAGGAAGGCGTCCAGATCCCCGGCGTCGAATTTCCGCGATGGCGACAACTGCCACAGCAGCGGCCCCAGGCGGTCGCCCATTTCCTCGATGCCGCCGTGGAGAAAGCCGTCCACGCTCTTGCCGCTGCGCGCCAATGACCGGCTCTCGGTGATGTAGCGCGGTGCCTTCAGCGAAAACACGAAGCCCGGCGGGGTGGCTTCGGCCCACTTGGCGTAGGTGGCCGGCTTCTGCGCGCCGTAGTAGGTGCTGTTGACCTCGATGGCGCGCAGGTGGCGGCTGGCGTGGGCCAGCTCCTGCCGGCGCGGCAGCTCGGCGGGGTAGAAATTGTCGCGCCAGGGCGCATACACCCAGCCGCCCACGCCGGCACGGATGGCCCCGGCGGCAGTTGGAGGTGCGATGGCGGCGTGTGGCGTTTCCATCAGGCGGCGGTCCGGCGGGTGGTTGGCGCAGCGTGGCGCGGGGCCCATGCAACCGCCGTGAATGGTCGCGTGACTTCCGGCGCTGGCCCGGTGGCGGGTTTGTCGCGATAGTGGCGCGATTGCCCCTGCATGGAACCTGCGATGCTGCCACGAACCCGTCGTCTGCGCCTCGCCATGGCGTGCGCCTTGTTGCTGGCCACCACCGGCGTCGCCGCCCAGGATGCGTCGGCACCCGGCTTGCCGGTGTCCACCGGCGACCAGGCGCGGCCGCTGCTGCCCGCCGCCTTGCAGGATTTCGGCGCCTACGTGGACAGCGCGCGCAAGACCTTCGACGTGCCCGGCATCGCCGTGGCGATCGTGAAGGATGGTCGCGTGGTGCTGGCGCAGGGCTTTGGCGTGCGCGAGCTGGGCAAGAGCGCCGCCGTCGATGCGCACACGCTGTTCGCCATCGCCTCCAACACCAAGGCGTTCACCGCCGCCGCGCTGCAGCAACTGGACGAGGCCGGCAAGCTGAAGATGGACGACCGCGTGATCGACCACCTGCCGTGGTTCCGCATGTCCGATCCGTACGTCACCCACGAGATGCGCATCCGCGACCTGCTCGCCCATCGCAGCGGCCTGTCGCTGGGCGCGGGCGACCTGCTGTACTGGCCGCCCACCTCCTACACCACGAAAGAAGTGGTGCAGCGGCTGGCGCACGTGCCGCTCGCCAACGGATTCCGCAGCGGCTACGCCTACGACAACATCCTGTTTGCCGTGGCCACGCTGGTGATCGAGCAGGCGTCGGGCCAGAGCTATGCCGACTACGTGCGCGATCACCTCTTTGCACCGGTCGGCATGGACGAGTCGCTGATCGACAAGACCTACCTGAAGCCCGGCATGGACGTGGCCACCGGCCACGCCAAGGCCGACTTCAAGGATCTGCAGCCGGTACCGCCGATGGCCTGGCTCAACGACCCCGGTGCCGGCGGCATCTACGCCAGCGTGCACGACATGGCCAAGTGGATGAACGTGCAACTGGCCGGCGGCGCCTTGCCCGGCGTCGGCGACGACGGCCAGCCACGGCGGCTGTTTTCCGAGGACAGCCAGCAGCAGATGTGGAGCATGCTCACGCCCATCGCCATCCCCAAGCCGCCGGTGCCCGAACTGGCGCCGGTGACGCCGCGCTTTTTCGGCTATGGCGAATCGTGGTTCCTCTCCGACTATCGCGGCCAGCGGCTGGCATGGCACACCGGCGGCTGGCCGGGCATGGTCTCGCGCGTCACCCTGGTGCCCGACCAGCACCTGGGCGTGGTGGTGCTGACCAATGCCGAGTCGGGCGCGGCGTTCAACGCCGTCACCTACCGCGTGCTCGACGCCTACCTCAACCCCGACCACGCCACCGACTGGGTGGCCGTGTACGCCAAGGCGGTGGCCAAGGCTGCCGCGCATGCCGACGACAGCTACGCCAGGCACGAGGCCGCCCGCGACAAGGCCGGCAAGCCCTCGCTGCCGCTGGCCAAGTACGCCGGCACCTACCGCGACCCGTGGTACGGCGACGTCATCGTCAGCCAGGAGCACGGCAAGCTGCGCCTGCGCTTTGGCAAGACCGCGCAACTGGCCGGCACCCTGACGCCGTGGCAGCACGACACCTTCGTGGTGCGCTGGGATGACCGCACGCTCAACGCGGACGCCTTTGTCAGCTACGCCCTGGACGCCGACGGCGCCGTGCGCGAGGTGCGCATGGAGCCGATCTCGCCCCTCACCGATTTCAGCTTCGACTTCCAGGACCTGCGCCTGGCGCCCGTCACCGACCCGCACTGATCGCGACGGCGGACCTCAGCCGCGTGCCTTTGCCCGCAAGAAGCGCCAGGGAAGGCCGCGCGGCGCGGGGGCGGGTGGTCAGTGCGCGGAGTGGTCGCCGGCGTCCATGGCGTTGGCCGGGCGCGCCACGAAATCCACGGGCAGGGTGCTGCCGTCGGTGAAGGTGAGGGTGAGGGTTACGGTGTCGCCGGGTTTCACCGGCGTGCCGGGCTGCATCAGCATCAGGTGGTAGCCGGCGGGGGCCAGGGCAGCCTGGCCGTGGGCGGGGATGTCCAGGGTGTCGACCATGGCCATGCGGCTCATGCCGCCCTCGGTCGAACTGCGGTGCAGCATCACGTCGGCGTAGACCGTGCTGCGCGCACCGTTCAGGGCGACGGGCTGGTCGCCGTCGTTTTGCAGCGTGACGTAGGCGCCGGCGGGCAGGGTGCCGGGCAGGACGCGGATCCAGCCGTGGCTGGCGTGCACGTGATCGGCGGCACTGGCGTGGACGCCGCCGGCCAGCAGCAGGCCGGCCAGCAGGGAGGCGAGGGCGAAAGGCTTCATGGCTGGGCTCCGGTGGCGAGCAGCAGGTGCAGGTCGTGGACGAGGTCGTCGCGCGAGGCCGCCGGCGTGGCCAGCACGCGGGCGCGGCCGTCGCGGTCGAACACGTAGATGGCCGAGCTGTGGCTGACCTCGTAGGCGCCGTTGCCGGCGTCGGGGCCACGGGTGAAGGCCGAGCGGTAGCGCTTGCTCAAGGCCTCCACCGCCCGCGCGCTGCCGGTCAGGCCGACCGCGCGCGGGTCGAAGGCGTTGACGTAGGCGTGCATCACCTCGGGCGTGTCGCGTGTCGGGTCCACGCTGACGAACAGGATGCGGGCGTCGTCCGCCTGCGGTCCCAGCCGCTGCATCACCACGTGCAGTTGCGCCAGGGTCAGCGGGCATACGTCGGGGCAATGGGTGTAGCCGAAATACAGCAGCACCACCTTGCCACGGTAGTCCGCGCCGGTCACGGTCTTGCCGTGGTCGTCGGTGAGCTGGAAATCGAGGTCGGGCATGTGCCCGCTGATGTTGGTCAGGCGCAGCGGCAGCGTCTGGTCGCGGCAACCGCCAAGCACGCTGCCAACGGCCAGCAGGAGCAACAGCACGGCGCAGCGCCATGCGTGGTGTGGCTTCATGCGAAAATCGGGGATGGTCATCCGCCGAAGCATACGCCACCACTGCCGGTGCCGGGCTTTCGGGCGGGGAGATTCGGCTCCGATGCGGCAACTTGTCAGTACGACCTGGGCGATGGTGGCGGGTGCGGTCGGCGCATGCGCCGTGCTGCTTGGCGCCTTTGGCGCGCACGCCTTGCGCGGCGTGCTCGATGCGCAAGGCAGCGAGCTGTGGCATACGGCGGTGAACTACCACGCCTGGCACGCGCTGGCGCTGGTGCTGGCCCTGGGGCTGGGCCGGGGACGCGGCGGCCGGGTGGCGGCACGCGCCTTTTTGCTCGGCATCGTGTTGTTCAGCGGCAGCCTCTACGCGCTGGCGCTGGGTGCGCCGCGCTGGTGCGGCGCGATCACGCCGCTGGGCGGGGTGGCCTTTGTGGCGGGGTGGCTGGCGTTGGGCTGGAGCCTGCGCCGACACGACGACTGAACCGCGCGATCCGCGCCTGCGATGCGTCATCGGCCTGTCATGCCCGGCTGCGATGCTGCGCGGCATGAACATGCAGATCGCCCTGCATCACCTGTCCCGCCAGGCCCGGCCGTCCGGTCGCCTGGACCGCCGTCTGCTTCGCCCGTTGGGCACGGTGCTGGCGCTGGCCTTGTCGCTGGGCTTGCTGTGGTCATCGCTGCCACCGGCCGCCGACGACGACGGCGGGCCGGACGTGGCGGTGGGCCAGTTGGTGCGCTGGCGCGATGCCCGGCACGACTGGCTGGTGGTGGTGGACCCGGACAGCCACGAGCTGGTGGTCTACGACGCCCACGACGGCCGCCCGCTGGAGCGTTTCGGCACCGACGACGGCCTGCCGCCGGTGCAGTCGATCCGCAACGAGGGGCCGCTGGTGACAGTGAGCGGCGCCGGGCGGCAGACGCGGCTGCTGAAATTGCCGGAGCTTGAGCTGGTTTCGCGCTGAGTCGCGCCGGCACCGATCGCACGCCCTTGCGCGGGGACGCGCCCACGGGCGGGCGTCGCCGCGTTTTGCGGCAACGCGCCATGCAACGACGCCGGGTGGCCCGATGCGGCAGTGCGGGCGCGTGACCGCCGTGCCGGTTGGCGGGCCGGTGTCCGCATACAATGCCGCTTTGCCCGTTGCGGAGACATTGATGAAGCCATTTGGCACCCCTCATTCCGAACACGCCTTGCGCGTCCTGCTGCTGGGCGCCGGCGAACTGGGCAAGGAGGTGGCGATCGAGCTGCAGCGCTACGCGGTGGAGGTGATCGCGGTGGACCGCTACGCGGACGCGCCGGCGATGCAGGTGGCCCACCGCAGCCATGTCATCGACATGCTGGACGGCGCGGCGCTGCGCGCCGTGATCGAGCAGGAGAAACCCGACCTGGTGGTGCCGGAGATCGAGGCCATCCACACGCCCACCCTGGTGGAGCTGGAGAAGGAAGGCCAGCGGGTGATCCCCACCGCGCGCGCCACCCGGCTCACGATGGACCGCGAGGGCATCCGCAAGCTGGCGGCGGAGGACCTGCAGATACCCACCTCGCCCTATCGCTTCTGCGGCACGGAGGCGGAATACCGCGCCGCCGCCAATGCGATCGGCTTTCCGTGCGTGGTCAAGCCGGTGATGAGCTCCTCCGGCAAGGGCCAGAGCGTGGTCCATCGCGCCGACGAGTTGCAGCAGGCCTGGCACTACGCGCAATCGGGCGGGCGCGCGGGCAAGGGGCGGGTGATCGTGGAGGGTTTTGTCGATTTCGACGAGGAGATCACCCTGCTTACCGTGCGCCATGTCGATGGCGTGAGTTTCTGCGCGCCGATCGGCCACCGGCAGGAGCACGGCGACTACCGCGAGTCGTGGCAGCCGCAGCCGCTGAGCGGCGCCGCGCTGGCCGAGGCGCAGCGACAGGCGGCGGCGATCACCGCGGCGCTCGGCGGCTGGGGCGTGTTCGGCGTGGAGTTTTTCGTGAAGGGCGACAAGGTAACCTTCTCCGAGGTCAGCCCGCGTCCGCACGACACCGGCCTGGTGACGCTGATCTCGCAGGAGTTTTCCGAGTTCGCGCTGCATGCGCGAGCGATCCTGGGCCTGCCGATTCCGGTGATCCACCAGTACGGCCCGTCGGCCTCGTGCGCGGTGCTGGTGGAGGGCGAGGGCGCCGCGCCGCGCTACCACGGCGTGGCCGAGGCGCTGGCCGAGCCGGACACGCAACTGCGCCTGTTCGGCAAGCCGTCGGTCAGCGGCCGCCGGCGCATGGCGGTGACGCTGGCGCGGGCCGATACACTGGACGACGCCATCGACAAGGCCGTGCGCGCCGCCAGCTGCCTGCACGTCGAGCTGTAGCGCCAACCCCAACGCCAAGGAGCCCCACATGCCCTCCACCGGATTCGCCCACTGGCTTGTCGTGCTGGTCGAGACGCTTGCCGCGCTGTTCATGCTGCTGCTGGCGTTGTTCGTGGTGGTGCTGGCGGTCACCTGGCTGGTGGACCGCAACCAGACCGGCAACGCGGTGCTGCGCAATTTTCCGGTGATCGGCCACTTCCGCTACTGGTTCCTGCACCTGGGCGAGTTTTTCCGGCAGTACCTGTACTCCAGCGACCGCGAGGAAATGCCGTTCAACCGCGCGCAGCGCACCTGGGTGTACCGCGCCGCCAAGAACGTGGACAACACCGGCGCGTTCGGCTCCAGCCGCGACCTGCGCGGCGAGGGCGTGCCGTTTTTCGTCAATGCGCCGTTCCCTGACCTGGGCGACGACCATGTCGAGCCGGTGCCGGTCACGATCGGCCCGTATGCGCGCCAGCCGTACAGCCACGCGGCGTTCTTCAACATCTCGGCGATGAGCTTTGGCGCGTTGTCGGCGCCGGCGGTGCGCGCGCTGTCGCACGGCGCGGCCAAGGCCGGCATCTGGATGGACACCGGCGAGGGCGGCCTGGCGCCGTACCACCTGGAGGGCGGCTGCGACATCATTTTCGAGATCGGCACCGCCAAGTACGGCGTGCGCACGCCCGAGGGCAAGCTGGACGACGACAAGCTGCTGGCGATCTGCGCGCACGAACAGGTGAAGATGGTCAGCATCAAGCTCGGCCAGGGCGCCAAGCCCGGCATGGGCGGACTGCTGCCGGGCGCCAAGGTGACCGCCGAGATCGCGGCGATCCGCGGCATCCCGATGGGCGAGGATTCGCAAAGCCCCAATCGCCACCTGGACATCGGCAACGTGCGCGAGCTGCTCGATGCGATCGAGCACATCCGCACGCTCACCGGCAAGCCGACCGGGTTCAAGGCGGTGTTCGGCGGCGTGGACTGGATCGGCGAGATGTGCGACGAGATCGCCCGGCGCGGCATCGAGAGCGCGCCGGATTTCATCATCGTCGACGGTTCCGAGGGCGGCACCGGCGCGGCGCCGCAAACCCTGATGGAAGGCGTGGGCCTGCCGTTGCACGAGGCGCTGCCGGCGCTGGTGGACCTGCTCATCGCGCGCGGCCTGCGTCAGCGCATCAAGGTGGTGTGCTCAGGCAAGTGCGTGACCGCGTACGACGTGGCCTGGGCGCTGTCGGTGGGCGCGGATTTCGTCAACTCCGCGCGTGGCTTCATGCTGGCGCTGGGCTGCATCCAGTCGCTGCAGTGCAACCGCAACACCTGTCCCACCGGCATCACCACGCAAAACCCCAAGCTGCAGCGCGGCCTGGTGGTGGGCGACAAGAGCGAGCGCGTGTTCCACTACGCCCGCAACGTGATGCACGAGGTGGGCATCATCGCGCACAGCTGCGGCGTGTCCGAACCGCGCCAGCTCAACCGCAGCCACTGCCGCGTCGTGGGCGACGACGGCCTGTCCATCCCGCTGGAAAAATTGTTCCCCTACCCGAAGGCCAACGAAAGCACGCTGTAGGAGCGCACCCTGTGCGCGATTGCTTTTGCTCTTGCGAATCCCGAATCCCGAATACCGAACAAAAGCAATCGCGCACAGGGTGCGCTCCTACGGCAACGTCGACCAGCCGTCGGCTTGGCGCACTTGCAGTGGGCGGAAGCGGCGCTTGTAGTCCATCTTCGGGTGGCCATCGATCCAGAAGCCCAGGTACAGCCAGGGCAGGGCGCGACGCCGGGCCAGCGCCACCTGCTGCAGGATGGCGAACGTGCCCAGGCTGCGCGCGTGTTCGTCGGGATCGAAAAAGGTGTAGACCGCCGACAGCCCGCCCTGGCACACGTCGGTGACGGCCACGCCCAGCAGGCGCGGCCCTTCGCGCAGCTCCAGGAACAGCGTGGGGCTCCACGGCGCGGTGAGGAAACGCGAAAAGTCGTCGGGCTCGGCGTCGTCCATGCCGCCGTCGCGGTGGCGGCTTTTCAGGTAGGCCGCATACAGCGCATAGCGCTCGTCGGTGTAGCCGGCCATGGTTTCCGTCACGGTGAGGTCGGCGTTGCGTTTCAGGCAGCGCCGCTGCGCGCGGTCGGGCCGGAAATTCTCCGCGTCCACGCGGCACGGCGTGCAGGCCTGGCATTGCGGGCACTGCGGAAAGTACAGGTGGCCGCCGGCACGGCGAAAACCGCGCTCCAGCGCCGGACCATAGAGCTGGTCAAGCTGCGGCGCCGCCGGATCGATCACCAGGTTCTGCGCGCTGCGCTGCGCGAAATACCCGCAGGCGTGCGGCAAGGTCTGGAACAGGCGGACAGGCTCGGAGCGCATCGGCTGATTCTATGCCCGTCAAGCGCAACCGGGCAGGCTGGCTCCCTGCAAGCAGGGAAGCCGTAGCTCCTCCCCCTGCTCGGCAGGGGGAGGCTGGGAGGGGGTGGCTTGGGCGGAGCGAAAGATTGTAAGCGGCCAGTTGGTTTGCAAAATCGGGACACTTGGTTTGCACAGCCGAAAGCCGTAGTTGAAATGGCATCGTAACGGCCAGTTGAGGGTGCCTCAAACGCCCATAAAACACCTTCCGGGTCCCTGTCACTCACGGCCTACAGAATACTGGCCAGCCGCTTAGGCTTGCTCGGGCGGTACCGGCTAGGGGCCTTGCTTGATCTCATGTGGCGCACCGCCGCGCTGTTGACGCAGCGCGATGCTTCCCCCGATTTCTTAGGTCGCCGCTACAGCCGCATCGGGCGCAGGTTGTAGCATCCACAAATCCTGCGGCGTAACTCGCCGCATGGAATCGGCACGAAAAAGGGGTGAGTTCGCTTGGGCAAATGCCCATGCAACAAGCTCGCTGCAGAACCAGCGGTCAGCATCATTCCATACGCGATGCAGGCCCAAACCAAGCACCGCCGTGTAGTCGTAAGGCTTGCCAATTTGCGATACAGCGGCCGCAATGACCGCTGCGGGCTCACGGCAAGGTAGCGGACTGATGGCCCAGCGCGGGTCGGCCGCGAGGCGCGTGGTTAGCGGTGTACGCACCACGCCCTTAAGCGCCACCGCCTCGATCACGCTATCGCCGTCGATCAATGCGACGTGTGACCACTCCGACCAGCATCCCGTGCGGATGATCCAACTCAACGGGTTGCTTCGTCGCGTGCAGAACAGCAGGTTTATCGTACCCATGTCAGAGCCCAGCCGGTACCGCTCGGATATCGGCGATGGCCGCGTCGGCAGCGCTCTGCGCATCGATTGCATCGGCAGCAGCGGTCACAGCCCCCTTACCAAGCAGTCGTGCTGATCGGATCGCAGCCAGCGCCCCCTCCCAGGCTGCAGCGGTGGCCAGGATGTCGGCGCACGCCTGCTGCGCGGTCCATCCCTGCGCTTGGGCCCAGCAGTCAATCGTGGACGGCACCATACCAGCGTAGCCAGACGCCTTGTACGCCGTCGCATCGGCCTTGGCCTGTTGGTACTCCGCCAGACGCCCAGGGCTGCTGCCTCCGATCGCAGCATAGGCGTCATCGGCCGCGCGGTCGATTTGCCGACACAGCGACGCCTTGCTCTCATCCAATGTCGGTGGCGCCGGCGCGACGGCCACGGGGCGCCCATTCGCGTCGGCTTGGATCGTGCTGCCGTTCGCTTGTGCCCCCATGAGGGTATGGTACGCCTCGTTAGTGACTTCGATCGCGTCATCAGGCACCAAGGAATGGATGCGTGAATCGAAAAACCCTTTAGCCCTTGCGCTGTAGTACATCGTCATAGTGCTGGCCCTCAAAATCCAATACCGATCCAAAGGAAAGATTTTGACGAAGGCATCCCCGACCCATCAGAAAGGCCCGCCGTATTGAGGACGTGCTGCGTCGCATTTGCGCTGATACCGGAAACAAAGAACCCATTAGGACTCAACACAGTGTCGGCCAAAATCCTGTTGGGAAACGCCAGCGGAAATGTGATCGTCCGGCTCGTCGTGCCGTTGCCCGCATATGTTGCCCATTGCAAGAGGAGACCTCCCGGCAGACGCTGGAAGCCGTTGGTATCAAGGTGTTGAAAGGTTCCTGTGAACTGCTTGGCGATGATCGCGATGATCGCATCGCGCACCTGCGTGTTGATCCCCTCGTCGGGAACGAGCCCTCCCTCGACCACCACTGCACACAATTCGTCAGTGACCAGGTTGGCCCAGCTGGATGGGTCCCGGCTGGCCGGCACGCCGGCCCCCGGGTTGCCATCGGTGAACTTGCCGCCGACCAAACCAACTGTCGGATCGAGTTTTGGGTAGTCCATTGTTGGTTCCTCAGCTGTAGATGAAGTTGACTTGTGTGTCGGCCGGGTTGTGCTGGCGCATCACGCATTCCAAGACGTCGTTCTGCCAAGACGCGTAGACCTCGCCATAGGCTGAGGTGCTGAAGCGCCGGTAGGCGACGCTGTTCAATGGTGCGTGCACCTCCCACACGAACATCCAGTCCAGGCCGCCGTAGTAGTCGCCAAGCGCTGCACCAAAGCGGCGCGCGCGCCGCTTGACGATCTGCACCGAGTAGCCAAGCGCCGCGGCGATCTCGAGCAGGAACGGAACCGAAGGGCCACTATTCGCAGTCAGGCGAGCAATCAGCGCCGCGCGCCGCGCTTCGACCGTTTGGCCCGTTGGCGTACAGTCGTCAGGAAGGTCGGCGACACGCTCCCAATCGGGGAGCAGATCCAGGGTGCTATCGGGCAGGGATTCGACGATCAGCGCGTCGGCGCGGCCGTCCACTCGCGCCAGTTCCTCGGCCATGCCGTCGAGCAACTGGGTCAGGTTCCCGTCGCCGTCCTGCAGCGCGCGGCCGGGCGGCAGCAATGCGCGCAGGTGTTCGCGGTACTGGTCGGCGGTCATGCCCATGTGGGCACCCCGAGCGTTGTCATGTTGCCGGTGGTTTCGACCACGTCGGCCACGGGCGACAGCAGCTGATGATCCGTCTCGCCGGCGGCGATGCTGATGGCTTCGTTGATGTGCGACAGCAGGATCGTGCCGCCTGGCATCGCCTCGCGTGCCAGTAGGTCCGCCAGCTCGGCGGTCACCGCATCGCGTGTGGCCTGGTTATCAGGCGTCAGCCGGATGTCGGGATTCAGCGGCGACGCGGTCGGTGCCAGCACGTAGACGTCCGGTCGCACCGGGCAAAGGCCGTCGATGTGGGCCTGCACCGCGGCGACGGCCGCGCCATCGGGAATCAGGCCGCCAGGTGCGTCGTCGGTGACGAACCGAACCGTGACGGTGCCCAGGCCGAGTTCCTTGGGGTAGACCCACGCGCGCGTCACACCGGGCACCTCCAGTGCCCACCGCTCATAGTCCGGGCTGGTGCCTCCCTTGGGCGGCTCCTGGATGCGGGCTATCAGACGCGCGCGCCAGGCTTCTGCGTCCTCCACATCGGCGCCACCGCCGATGCCGGCAGCATCGACGGTGGCCGTGCTGCTGATGCCGGCGACAGGCGCCACGAAATTCAGCGCGGTGTTGGCAACCGCATCGGCGGCGGTGCCGGCGGTCAGTGCCGTTACACTCACGGTTGCGGTGCCAGCGTCGATGGTGGCATCCGCGTCGGTGGAGTACTCGCTGCCATCGGCACGCGTCAGCAGGGTGCCGGCCGGCGCCGTGCTGCCGTCTTCGCCGGTGAGCACCACCGGGCCGGTCGCTGCGCTGGCCGCCTTGCGCGGCACCTTCCAGATCGCGGCATGGCGGGCGAGCACGTCCACATCGCAGGTGTCTGGCAGGATCTGCTTTGCGATCCACTCCTGATGACCGTAGAGGCCGTGCACGGCGCCCGCGAACGCGCGCGCCAGGATAGTGGTCAAGGCACGACGAAGGCGCGCCAGGGCGCCCAGCAGACGCGAGCCGATATCGCTCTCGACGCGATCGATCAGAGTGGGCAGGGATGGACGATGAAACGGCATTTACAGGACGCTCCAGACGTATTGGTACTGGCGGTTGAACGGCGGGGCCTGCGGCCGCGTGATGGCGATCGCCAGGGTCAGGCGACCGGGCGCGACGAAGATCGCCTGCACGTCGACGTCGGAGGCGACACCATCGTCGATCAGCCATGCCAGCGCTTCGGCGGCATAGGTCTGCGCACGCTGCGCCACCGTGGCCAGTTGCTTCTCACGACTCAGCAGCCAGAGCTTCGATCCGATGCGATCGCCGGCAACCGTCGCGAAGCTGTCGCCCCACCAGCCACGTGGATCCTTGTCGAGCGGAACGCCATCGTCGGCGTCGGCGCGCCGATCGAGAAAGAGGCTGAGTAGCACCGCGGTGTCCAGCCCTTCATCGGCGACAAGATCGGCGGGGCCCATCGCCACGTCGGCGTGGTCGCTGTTCCATTGCAGGGCGATATCGGTCATGCCGCCGCCCTCGATGTCAGGGTGATTCCGTTGGCGGTGACCTCGGTGTCCGCGGTGACGTTCTTCGCGGTGATATCTCCGGCGACGGTCAGCTTGTGCGTGCAATGCACCTCGGGCGAATCGAGCGTGACCTTGGTGCTGGCCAACACCGTCACCTGCGGCGCAGTGACCTCCACCGAGCCGGCCGAAGTGACCTCGATCACGTTGCCGCGCTTGAACTGGATGACGTCGCCCTCGTCGGTGTAGAGCGCCACCTCGCCCTTCTGCAGACCCTTCAGGCGGTAGCGGCCGTCGTCAACCGCGATCGCCACCAGGTGCGATCGAGCGCCTGCCAGCGCCGCGACGATGGCTTCTGCGCCCGGCAGCGGCACGCTGGTGAAGCCGTATTCCTGGAACCGCTGCACCTGGGCGACCTCGCCGTCCAGCACAGTGATCTGCAGGCCCTGAACCTTGAGGGCATCGTTGACCATCGCGACGACGCTGCGCGCAAGCAGCATGCGCACACGACGGGCCAGGGTGCGGAGAGCCGCGGCGCTCAAAACAGCTCCTCGTCCGGCGTGGGTTCCGGCAGCTTGATCGGGTCGTAGGCATGGCGGCCGACCACCGTCAGCTCGGTGCGCTCGCCCTGTTCGTCCAGGGTGAAATCCACCTGCGAGATCAGGCGCTCCTCGTCGATGTCCAGGAACGGATCGCGCACGGCCACAATGGCGTTGGGCTGCCACAATTTGCCGTTGGCCCGCCAGCCCAGCACGGTGTACACCACCTGATCGCCGCGTGCCGCAGCGACGGTGCGTTGCCACTGCGCGCGCATCTTGCAGCTGCCGGCGTTCGCCTGGTCCTCGGCAATGATGACGGTGGGCCGGTAGCGGCCGATCGCGGTGTCCAACACACTGGCCGATGGCGCGGCCGCAGCGTCGCCGAACAGCATGTCGGTGCCAGCTTGCTGCGCCTTCACGATGTACTCGGCGAAACGCTGTTGCAGGCTGGAATGCCCGCTCGCCTTGAGAATGTTCTTGCCCAGCTCCAGCGCCGCTGGCGCCTGCAGTTCGCCCGGCTGCGTAATGACCAGGTTGCCCTGGCCATCGGACATCAGCAGCACGCCACGGTAGCGGGCAGCACGCTCCAGGTTCTCCATTACCGTCTCGCCCGGCTCGATGCGCCATTCGGCGAAGGGCGCACCCACATCGGTGCGCACGATCACCGCCACCTTGAACGGCGCCGCAAGATCCTGGGCAATCTGGGCAAGCGTGCGGTTGTGGTATGTGCCCGCCTTGCAGATGGCCGCGCAGTCGACCAGGTCGCCCGTGGCGTCCCTGCCGCTCACGCCGAGCGTGTGGTTATCGGCGTCATAGTCGGGGGCTACCACGTCCACCCAGCCCTGGATGATGCGCTCGCCGTCGATGGACACCGCGCATTTCTGGCCCTTGCGAATGGGCCGGGGCTTGGCGAGGCCTTCAAAACGTTCGGTAACGGTCAGCTCGAAGCCGCCGGCGACCTGCTCCACGCCACGGCTGAGGCGCAAGCTCGTCCAGCCGCCATAGCGCTCGCTGTCCACCGTCAGCAAAAAATCACTCACCGAGCACCTCCAGCGCATGGCCACCGGTGATGAAGCCGGGGTAGCGCACGCCATTGCGGTCCACGATCTCCTGGTCGCGGCCGGCGTCGGCGTAAAGCCGATAAGCCACCACCAGTGCTGGCAACGTCGTGGTCGGTGTGAACGTGATCAGGTCGGGCAGGCCTGCCACGCGGGTGGCGATGTCGCGCACCACGGCCGTCCGCAGATCCTGCAGCTGGACATAGAGATCGTCGGCGGCCGTCAGCGACTGCTCGTCGATCGCATCGGTCAGTGCATCGCGTACGGCGATCGCATCGTTCGCGGTGCCGTAGCCACCCGTGGCTGGCGCGGTGGGATCGGCGAGCAGTTGCAGCGCCGTCGCAGGCATGGTCTGCGCCGGTACTCGGGATCCGGCAGCGGCGGCCTGTGCTACCGCCGTGCCGCGCACCAGCGCCTGCAGCGCCGCCTGGTTGGCCGCCTGTTGCTTGCGAGCCGGCGTGCTGCCAATCACTGCCGGCTGACCGCTGCCGAAATCGAACAGCGTGCGGTAGAGTCCCAGCGCATCAAGCGGTTGGCGGGCGATGGTGCCCAAGCCCAACACCAGGTCGAGCACGCTGGCGCCGAGATTGAACGGCGCGCGGATCAGGCTGGACAACCCATCGGAGAACGCCTGCAGTTGGGCGTTGAACGCCGTCACCGACTCAGGGATGCCGGGGATACTGTCGCGCAGCGCCTGCAGCTTGTCGGTGAGCCGGCCAAGGAATCCGCCACCAGCATCGCTCACCCACTGCGGCGTACCTTCAACGCTCCACTGGCTCGCGAAGCTGTTGGCCAGCACCGCGTTCGTTGCGCCGGCTTGGTCTTGTACCTGGGCCGCGGTGTCGGTGGTGGCTTCCGGCTCCAGCTTCTCGCCGGCTTCGGCGAAAGGAATGCGGAACCTGGCCAGGCCGCCCTCTCGGGTGCTCTCGTTGACGCTGGCCGGCTGCGCCACCACCACGCGGCGCGTGCCGAAGTACGGGTGCACCAAGGTGCCGGGGCCAGCGGCCTCGAGCGCGGCGATCAAGCGATCGCGCGCGGCCATGTAATCCGGCCCCAACACCAGGCACTCGATCGCAAATTGCCGTGCCTTGCGCCCCAAGTCTTCGGCGTAAGGCGTATCGCGCAGCGGGTATTCGTGCAACGCGATGCGACGGCCGATCTCCGTCGAGGCGGTATCGATCAGGAAGGGCACGCCACGGAACGAGCCGGGCTGCAATTCATCACGCCAGGCCATGCGCTATGCTCCCACCGGAATGGACAGGGGAACAGCTGCATGAAACGGACGATGATTCTTGGCCTCGCGGTATTTCTCGCTGGCTGCGGAGCATCCAGCGATGCGCCGCAGGCTGGCAGCCGCATCCACCACATCACGGCACCGATCTTCGGCTGCCAACAGTTGAAAACTGTGCAGCGCATAACCCAGTTGAACGTGGAAGGCGACAAAGCCGCGGCGCTTGATTTCATACGCGGCGGGCTGGCTAGCGGCGAATGCTCCGAATTCAGCAAGGGAGCAGAGGTCTACCTCGAGGAGGCTCGTTTTGACGGTCTGTATCGAGTGCGCGAAAAGGGCAGCGCACTGTCCTACTGGACGATCAAGGAAGTCGTTGGTCCGTAGCATCACGGCATCATCATCATCATGCCGACGTCCAGCGGCACACGCGGGTTGTCGCTGCGGACTTCTTTGACCCTAGCGCGACCATCCTGTTCGATCTGGATGCGGACGGTCCCGCCGATTTCCTGGGCCTTGCTCATTTGCGCGATAGCGGCCTGTGCATTGTCGTTGCCGAAAAACGCCAGCACGTGCGCAATGCCTGCGCCTATCGCGTCGCCAGCCCGGTTGCCGGCGAGCCCGTGCTTGTAGATTTCGTGGCCCACCAGATACCCGCCGCCACCCGCCAGCGCCACACCACCGCCCGCAATGGTGGCGCCCAGGGCACCACCACCACCGAGCGCCGCAAACCCGGTGCCAAGAGCGCCAGCTGCCCCGACGACTCGCCCCGCCACGCGACGCCCGAGACTGGCCGTACCGGCGCCTGCGGCGGCGGCTTCCGCCCGTGTCGCCGTAGCCACGCCAGCTCCCGCTCCGCCAATGCCGCCCGGAAAGTTGGTGACGAACACCGGCACTACACCCGTGGCGGCTTCGAGAGCCTTGCCTTCGGCGACGCCCGCAGCCACGCTGGCACCACGGCCGAGCAAATTCTTGAGCAGGCGTCCGCCTGGTCCGGCGGCCCGCGCCAGGCGGTAGAGACCATACGCACCGGCTGCACCGACAGCCGCGACGCCGCCATAGGACACCGTGCCGGCAAAGCCGCGATGCTTGGTGGCCAGATTGCCGATCGCGCCGCTCAGCTCATCCGTTTTCTTGATCGCACTGGTGATATCCGACAGCAGCGGATCGAATAGCGAGGCCAGCGTGCTGTCGTTCGTCGAGGAGAGCTTCTGCAGCTGGGCGTTGAGACCCTTCGCCCAGGTGTCGTTCTGCTGCTCCAGCCCAGCCTGCTGGCTGTAGGAGTCCTTGATCTCCCAGTAGCTCTTGACGCCCGGCATGCTGGGTGCAATCAGCTGCGTCACCGCCTTGCCACCGGTCTGGCCAAACAGCAGGCCCAGCATCTTGTTGCGCTGTTCCTGCGTCATCTTTTCGGTGCGCTTCTGTATCAGCGCGATCGACTCGTCCAGGCCAATGAAGTTGCCCTCCTTGTCATAGAAGTCGAAGCCGGACTTCTGCATCCACTTGCGACCGCGATAGCTGCCGCCTGTGACGCGCGAGAGGAACTCGCCTAGGTCCGAGCCCGCCTCTTCACCCAATGGCGCCAGTGCTTTCAGCGCGATCGCCGTCGACTTGAGGTCCATGTTGCCGAACATGTGCGCGCGGCTGCCCACCTGGTCCAGGTTGTGGAACAGCTGCGTCAGGCTGCCCGAGCTGGTCACGCTGGCGCGGGCGATGATGTCCGCCGCTTCGCCGTACTGGTCCGGGCGCAGCTGGAAGCTGTGGCCGAGGTTGGCGATGTCCATCGCCACCGTGGCCGGATCCACGTGTTTGGTCTCGGCCAGGACTTCCGTCATGTACGCCGCCCCGTGGCGCACCAGCTTGCCCTTGCTGTCGTACTTCTCCAGGATGGCTTCGAGCGGCACGCCACCCTGGTACAGCTCGCGTGTCACGTCGGTGACTGCGGTGGCGCTGTACTTCAGGTGGCTGGCGACCTCGATCGAGTTGTCGCGCACCCGCTTCATCTGATCGGCCAGCAGCTTGGCATTGGGATGGGCGCCCTGAAGGATGCCCTCCACGCTCAGCAGCGATTCCTGCAGCTCGGCAGCCTTCTCCACCGCCGGCTTGAGCTTGTTGTACCCGTAGTCGGCCACCGCCAACGATTTGAGACCGGCCGACGTGTGCCGAATCATCGCGTCGTAATCGCGCTGCATGGCCTTGGCCTGCGCGCCCGCGCCGCCGATCTCATTGCGAAAGCGCCGTAGCACTCCGCTGAAGAGATCGACGGCGCTGATGCGCATGGCCAGTTTCAGGGTGTCGCTCATGGTGTCAGTCGTCGGTTTCCGTGTTCGTCAGGGTGCGCACGAAGAGGTCGAACACGCTGCGCGGCAGGTCGGTGATCTCCCGGTAACTCCAACCCGTCCTGGTGCCAAGCATCAGCACCTGGAGGTGCTGACCCTTCAGCTGCCGGGTTGCGCGTTTCCCTCTTCGTCGACCTTGTCCATGTCCGCGCAGAGCTGGTCGAAGTCGGCGGGGTGCAGCTTGCGGATCAGTGCCAAGTCGATCGGGCCGGACAGCTCACCCAGGCGCACCAGCTGGCGGCCGAGCAGCGCACCCTTGAACGCCAGGCGCTTGGTGACCGGCGCCTGGTCTTCTGCATCGAACAGGTCGGCCGTAGTGGCCTCGCGGATCTCGTAGTCCTTGTGGACCGCGTCGCCCACTTTCAGGCCATGCTTGAGCGTGTTCTTGATCGTCATGCCACGCGCTCCGCCTTGGGCGCCACGAACTTCAGCGACGTCTTGCCGCCGTTGGTCGCCGCAGCGGCTTCTACAGGCGATTCCAGCCACGCATGCGCGAGCACATAGCACTGACCGCTGTCCGCCTTGAAGGTGATCGTGGCGTCGCTGGTGTTGTTGAGCGCGCCCAGGTCGACCGTACCGTCGACATAGATGCTGACCTCGACGGAAGCTTCGGCCGTCTCCTCGGCGTAGCCGTACACCTCAGTGCCTTTGACCGCATTGCGTTTGACGCCGCCGAGGTTGAGCTTGCTGGAGTCGTCGACCAGCAGACGCCGCCCGTCGACCGATACCTCCGCTTTTCCGAACATCTTTGCCATTGGTTGCTACCTCTCTCAGACGATGAACTGGATCTGCTCGGCGAAGATCCGCAACTGGTTGACCAGGTTCGGGCTCGACAGCACGTTGGCGCGGTTCGGATCGTTCGGATCGATCTCCACCACCAGGTCGCGCTTGAACTGCTCCAGGTCCTCGATCAGCCCCGCATCGAGCAGGTCGCTGGCCAGCGCGATCAACTCGGCGCGCAGAATGGTGGGCGTGACGATCGCCTGGCCCGGCGCCGGCTTGACCGTGTCGCCGGCGAGCTTGTGCCGCGGGAACTTGCTGGTGATGCGCGCGCGGGTGGCGTAGCGGATGTAGCTGAGCGTGGCGATCGTCTCGACGTCCAGATAGCTGGTGTCGGGCAAGTCGAACGCGTTCTGCTGGAACATCGTCACCTGGCGCTCGATCAGCACGTTGCCACCCGCGTCCACTTTGTGGGTGGCGATGCCGCTGTGCAGCTGCAGGTTGCGCTCCTCGAACGTGAATCGGTCGGCCGGCGCCGGTGGCAGCAGGCCGGTAAGCGCCAGCGTCTGCAGGGGCCGCGCCGGATCGATCGCCAGCGAGGCCGCTGCCACCGCCGCGTTCACCGCCGCCCACACGTAGGGTGGCTGCGGTGCCTTGGAGGCGCCGATACAAGTGACCAGGTGCGAGTTGCGCCCGAGGCCGAAGGTATCGGTCTCCGCCGCCGTGCCGCGGAACGCGGTATAGGCCACGCCGTCGATCTGGCGCATGCCGCCGAAGCGGCTGACCAGTTCGGTCTCCAGCGCGGTCAGGTTCGCCGCGTCGGTGTACGGCATGGCGATCGCCTGGTACCAGTCGTCGCCCATCGCAGCGATCGCATCGGCCACGTCAGGGTTGGTGGTGCCGCCACTCATGGCCGTGATGGTCAGCTGCAATCCTGCCGGGGTCAGCTCGCCGGTGTAGTAGTTGATGCGCAGGTCCAGATCGTTGCCGGTCAGGCCCTTGTGACGCGCGGTGAGATCGACCTGACTGGACGTCTCGCCATTGACGGCAGCCGTCAGCGGCAGCGCGGTATTCGCCTGGATGGCCGCGGCGGTGGCGGTGGCCACCGCATCGGCATCATCGCCAGCGGCGACGCCCACGGCGACCTTGGTGCCGGCCACGTAGAGGTTGAGCGTGCCGTTCTGCGTTGCCGCACCGGCGAAGGCCAGCTTGCCGGTCGCCGCCGCACCGGCCCCGGCATCATCCAGCGCAATCGCCACCACGCGGGTATAGCTGTTGGCTTTCTTCAGCGCCTTCAGCATCGAGGCGAGCATCGAGCCGCGGCCGAAGGCCTGCTCGGCCTGGTCCGCGCCCAGGATCTCGGTCGGCACGCCGGCCGCCACGGTGCCAGCCGCCAGGCGCTGGCCCAGCACCAGGATGGTGTAGCTGTCGCTGGCAAGGCCGGACTGCGCACGCGTGTTGTTGAACTCGACGTAGGCAAGCGGGACACGGACGTCGCTGGGGATGGTGTCGAAGCTGATCATTTATCCGCACCTTTGTTGGTCGCCGCCTTCACGGCCTGGGGAGCCTTGCCCTCGCGCACGTCGCCGTCGCGCAGCCGGCGCAGCCAGTACGGCGAGCGCGGCTTGTTGGCGCCGGCCTCCGGCAGTGGTTTGCCGCTGACAGGATCGCGCACGGTCACGCCGGCCTTGGGAATCAGGTAGAACTCGGTAAGGGACATCGGCTCGCTCCTACTGCGGCAGGGTGTCGGTTTCGGTGATCTCGATCTGGCCGTCGGCTGGCGCCACATCGATGTCTTGATGGAACGTGGCGAACACGCCCAGCGTGGCCTCGTCCGTCGCGGGGCTGGAGTCCACCTGGTCAAACGTGACGGCCCACAGCGCCACGCCGAGCTTGTCGATCTGTCCCGCATACAGGTTGCGGGCGTCGATGTCCGTGGGTGCCGAGAGGCTGTCCTGGCCCCAGGTGTTGTCCTCGATGCGCCGCTCAATCGCTTCGGCAAGAGCCAGGGCGCCGGCATCGCGCTCGAGCTGGGGCGCGTCCTTGGTAATCACGAACACCAGCCACCGACCGCGCAGCTGCACCATGCCGCCGCCCGGGCTCACCGGCTTGAAGCCCACGCACGCCACCAGCACCTGCGGCGCCTTTACGGCAAAGCGCTGGATCTCGGCGGCGCTGTCGAAGCGGCCGCGATGGGCGACGACGGTCACGCCCGGCAGCGCCGCCTTCAGGTCGTCAACGATCGCCTGGCGCTGGGCAAGCAGGCTCATGCCGCGCGTCCCTGCAGGTGCTGGTCGAGCCAATCGCTGGCCACCGCCGCGAGATCCATGCGGTTCTCCTGCGACAAGCCGAGGTATTCGCGCGCCGGCAGCCCTGGCTTGCCAACCCCGGCGCCGCCGAAGTTCTGGATGGCGGCATAGATCAGGTTGGTGCCCACGTCCACATCCTTGCCCGTCATCTCGACCACGTGCGTCATGCTCTGCAGCAGATGGTTCTCCGACTGCAGCAGGCTGTGCCCGGCGTGGCGGGTGGCGGCGTAGCTCTCCGACCAGGCTGGCCAGGCGACGCCCTGCGGCGTGGTCTTCTCGTCCTGGATACGCCGCTGGATCTGCGTCACCGCCTCAGCACCCAGGCTGTCCATCAGCTCGCGCTTGTCCATGTCGATCACCGCGCTGACGTGGCGCTGCACGTCAGCGAGGTGATCCAGCGAGAACTGGAGCCCGACGCCGCTCACCAGGTGCGCACCTTGTTGCGGCCGAACTTGCGGTCCGGGCCGACGAACGTCGCCGACTGGCCAGTGCTGCTCGGCGGCGGCGCCAGGCCCAGCTGCTGCACGCCCGTGGCGATATTCTTCAGCGCCTTCAGCGCGTCGGTGTAACGGTTGCGCTGCTCGTCGGTGGGCAGCGACGCCAGGTTGTAGACGGCGATGTCAACCGCCGCCTTCACGAGCAGCGGTGGCACCGTGGCCAGCGGCAGTTGGTAGCGCTCGGCCAGGTGCGAGTCAATGACGTCGTCGGCGTCGGCCAGCGCGAGCAACACGGCGTCGGTGTCGACCTCGCCGTCACCGTCACGGTCGGCGATGGTGAGCAGCAGGTCGCTGCCGTAGCGGCTGTCGATGTCGACCTGGGTGGCGTAGCTCATGGTCGCGACTTACTCGTCAGCCTCGGCCGGCTCGGCCGCGTCGGCCACCGGTACCAGCACCAGCGACTCCGGCGCGCCCTCAGTCACGGCCACGTTGATCCGCGCGCCGATGATGCGCAGCGAGGATTCATTCTTCAGCGTCTCCAACTGCTCCTGGTTGAGCGCAGCCGGGTTGAGGTACGTTGGCTGGTCCTGCGTGAAACCCAAACCCAGGCGGCGGAAACCCTTGCCCACCGAGCGCACGTCCAGGACGTTCACCTCGCGCATCTCCACCTTGGGCGTCGGCGGGGTCTGGTCGCCGTCCTTGGGCGGGTTATTGTTCTGGTTCTTGGCCATGTTCTGTGCCTCATGATTGAGTGGCGCTCGTCTCTCCGAGCTGTCACGCCTGGGTTTGTGGCCTGCTTACTGGACCGGCGTTCCGCAGCACTCTCCCCGTGACCTTTGGGGCCGATCCCTTCCCGCATCGGGATTCGGTGAAAACGCAGGCCGAAGCCTGGGCGGGTTTTCAGCTCGTCGTGTGTTCCCGGCGACGGCGCCCGAACTCATCGGGCGCCGTCTAAATCAAGCCGTCCGTATCAGCCGGCGCCGGTCGAGCCGTAGCTCATCTGCCAGAAGCTGTAGCCGCCGGCCGCGCGGGCTTCGGCGCCGTACTTGTATTCGCCCAGGTTGAACACGCCCTCGGACTCGGGATTGATCTGCTGCACGAAGACCGGCTTCTTGCGTTCCTGGTAGATGAACGGCTTGACAGGGCGGCTGGTCACATGGACGAACCAGGCGGTATCGCTCGACAGGCGCGGATTCACCAGCAGCTTCAGCGTGCCCTTGTACGGGTTGGGCGAGTTGTCATCGAGCTTGTCGGCGTTGCAGAGCGTGTGCCCGACTTCCTGTAGCGCCACCGGCACCTCCAACGTGTCAGCCACCAAGCCGAGCTTCCGGCCTTCGTTGTCGGTCATGTTGCCGATCGCCTTGCGCGCCGCGCCCAGGCTGGCCTTGGCCGCCGTTTGGGTGGCACACGACAGCGCCGCCGTGCCCTTGTTGCTCACGCTCACCGTGCCGCCAGCGCCGTTACCCACCGGGTGGTCGGTGTCGTAGAAGTACTGGCCGTCGTAGCACGTGCTGGCGAAGGCGTTGTTCTTGAGGTCCGCGACGATCTCGTCAGCCAGAGTCTTGGCGCTGTAGCCAGCGTCCTGCGCCATCGGCGCATAGATGCCGAGGTTGTCGTCCTCGATGTCGTTGCGGCGCACTGCGACGGTGGCTTCCCAATCGTCGTTGACGATGGTGTAGCTGTTGGCCTTGAGGGCCTTCACCACCTTCTCGCCGATCCACTTGCGCATACGCGGGAAGCGGTCGAGCCAGTCGTAGTTGTTCTGGCTGCTGCCCGAGGGCACCAGCATGGCGGTCTTCTGCCACTGCGACTCCGCCGCGTCGAACGCCTTGTTGAAGGTGGTCTTGAGGTTGATGAAAACCCCGACCAGGTTCTCTTTGTTGATCAGCATCGCATCGCTCCTTAGACGATCCAGACGCCGCTGGCATCGACACCGATGACGATGCCGGCTGCGGATTGGGTGTTGCCGCCGGCGTTCGTCTTGGAGACGGTCTCGTCGTCGACGATGTAGGCGGTCTTGCCCAGGCTGGCCTGGGTGACGGCGTCGGTGCCGGAGTTTTTCCACAGGAACGCCTGGCCGCGACGCACCATCACCTGGACGTCACCGTCGTCGCCGTTGGTGTTGTCGACGTACTCCTCGGCGCGGCCGAGGTAGGTCAGGGTTGTGGCGGTGGAGCCGCGCACGGCGTAGCCGGTGGCGTTGGCGGCCACCAGGGCACCGGCGTAGATCTTTGCGCCTGCGGCGACCGGCACGGGGATGAGCTTCCCGTCCTTGGTCGGGGTGTTGCGATCGGCGTTGAGCATCACGCTTTCTCCTGGCCGTACTTCTCGATGTCCTCAGCGCTGTTGCCGAACATCGAGGCGATGCTCTTCGTCGCAGCGTTGAGGGCCTTGGGGTCGGTGCCTGGCGGGGTCTTGCCGCCCAGGTTCGTGTCGTCACCCACGGTCACCGCGGCTTTCACGAACTCGCGGAAGCGGTCCAGGCCACCCTCGGTGGCACATTGCGCCTTGTGGTAGTCGACGGTCGCCGGGGTGATCTTTCCGGCTTTGAGGGCCGTGTCGACTTCGGCATCGATCGACGCCTGCAACTGCGTCTTGGCCTGTTCGGCCAGCTGGGTTTCGGCGGTCGCCGCACGGTTGAGGGCCGTGTCGTAGTCGGCGCGCGGCACGTACTTGTCCAGCGGCGGTGCCTTGATGTTGCTCACCGAGGTCTGCAGCGCATTGATGGCGGTCACCGCCTCGGCGGCGGTGGCCTGCTCGGGCAAGCCGAGGGCCTTGCGGATGGCTTCATCCACTGTGGGTGTCTCCTGGTCGGCGGCGCGGTTGAGCGCCAGGGGGAAGTTCGGTTCGTTGACCAGAGCCACGCTGGTCAAGCGGAGGATCTGCCGCGTGTTCGGGTCGAACTTGAACACCGGGGACAGAAAGCGGTACTCGCGGTCGGCCACCGCCTGGCGCCCGCGGGGCGTCCAGCTGACCCGGCCCCATACGGCACCGTCACGCGCCTCCAGGGCCTCCACCCAGCCTTGCGCTGGGGATTCCTTGCCGCCCGGCGCCAGCAGCTCACCGGCGTGGTTCACGTCCACGGCCAACGGCAACGTGAACTGGTCGACCACCTTCTGCGCATCGGACATGCGCCACCAGCGGCCATCCTGGCCGACCATGCGGCCATCGGCACCAGGAGCGGGAAGCAGCTCGCGCCATTGCGGCGCGTTGTCGGCGGCGGCCTCGGTCGGAGCCAGCGCAAAGCACAACGCTGCACGTTCGGCCGAAATTTCGGCCGCACAAAGGGCGGTATGGAGATCGGATGCGGCGAACATGGGAAGCATGTTGCCGATGGCCCGCGGTGCCGGTCAGGCTGAAGCGCTTCAGCGGTACGTCGTATCCGCCGGGACGTCGTCAGCATGCCGCCCAACGCGGCCACTGACAAGCCGTGGACGCCCCACAGCGGCGGCGAATGCCCTTTGAGGCCATTTAAAACCCGTTTAAAAACGCCGCGCCCCCTCCGGGGCATACCCTTGCCGTCCCTCGGGTGCTGCGAGGCGCTCACGGGCTCGCAGCGGCGCACTGGCGAAACCGCTGTGAAATCGCCACGGCGAGCCTATACTGGCGCCGCTGTAGCCGCGAAGACTGGAAAATCGCCGGGCCAGTGGTTGCTTCCGAGCTTCCATGTGGGGGTGCCAGGTAACGACCTGGGTGGCGTCCCACCGTGGCTACAGTGCATCACCCTCATCCAGGCGCACCATG
>Ga0222427_100718_pt1 | contig 33569 bp, 33 predicted proteins | sample 2B20Ametagenome_FD_182890 | JGI IMG/M metagenome (GOLD analysis project Ga0222427, IMG submission 182890) | Enriched microbial communities from leaf-cutter ant dump, University of Wisconsin, Madison, United States - 2B20A (version 2) | ecosystem: Environmental > Terrestrial > Nest > Insects nest...
AGCGTTCTTGCATTTGCAGTGGCAGTGACGTTAGGCGTGGATGCGGGGGTGATAGGCCCCGTTTACAGAGCGGTTTTCCGTCGATGTCCGCACCACTCGGCTAGTGTCGAACGACGCAACATCGCCATTGGTGATGTTGCCGTCCAAGGTCACCGGGGCGGAGTTTGTACCTTCCGTCTTGCCATGGAGCTGGAAGGCACCGGTTGCACCGATAAGCGCTCCGAACGCCGAGATTGCAGCGCGCGATTGGATGCGGCCTGTGATCTTCTGCGATGCGTCGACCTGCCGGCTACCCAGCAATCTTGCATTTGCAGTGAGGCGGACGTCAGGCGTGAACGCGCGGAGGGTAGGCGGCGTTACTGGAGCGAGTTTCCATGGCCATGCGGGGCGTGCCATGCATACCGTCGCTGACGACTTCGGCGTAGATGCCAATCAGTGGCTGTTCCAAGGTTGGGCCGCCTTGGCTAACAACGGTCGATTCAACTCGGTTGATTGGCGTCGTGCCACCTGCGGCCACCCGCAGGTTTCCAATTCGGAACCCTTGGAAGGCGTCCGATTGGGCGCTACCGAGTGGCCGCGCATTTGCAGTGCAAATTCCTTTTCTTGGAGTATTTATGAAACAAAAGACTGTTTATCAGACCGACAACGAGGGGCTGTTTGCCTATGAAACGCTGGCGAACGAGCTGGCGCTCGCCCCGGGCGTCTACAACATTCCCTATGGTGCATATGAAGATGCGCCGCCGCCGGCGCCGGCCGGGATGGTCCAGCGGCGCGCTGATGGCCAGGCGTGGTCGCTGGTCGAGGACCACAGGGACGCCAGGCTCTGGTTGGTGGCGACGGGCGCGCCGTACTCCCGACACGAGGAAGTCGAGATCGACGGGGTGGTCAGCCAGTATCCCGGTTGGGGGCCGGTCCCGGCCTGGCTGACCCTGGTGGAGCCGCCGCGGCCTGTTGAGGACGCGGAGGCGGACGCTTAGGCTGCTACGCAGCGAGCGGCAGGGCCTCTAGGCTGATCTCGCGTTCACGGCGGAGCTCTTCGAGCTGACGCTTACCCAGCGCGCTGCGCGAGAGTTTCTGTGCGAGTTCGCGTCCGTGAGGGTGGTAGTACCGCAGCAGCATGCGCGTGTCGACGTTGCCGTTGACCTTCGCCAGCTCATGAATCTGGAATACGGTGGCCAGCTGCGACGTGCCTTCATGTCGCAGGTCGTGGAACCGCAGGTCGAGGAAATATTCTCGATTAGGCCGGCGGTTGTGCTGGCGGCACAAGGCCTCATAGCGGAGCCGTGCGCGGCGACGCGCGCGAATGAACGCTCGTGTAATCGACCCGGGCTGCATGGTGAAGATGGGGCCCCGCATCGGCTTGCCGGTTACCCAACGGCGCAGCGCTTCGCGCGCGCGAGGCGTTAGGGGCACGTCCCGCGCGCGGCCGTTCTTGGTGTGGGGCAGGTGCACCACACCGTGCATTAGGTCCAGCCGTTCGCGCCGGATGCCGGCGACTTCCGAGCGTCGCATGCCTGTTTCCTTCGCCACGATCAGGATGGTCGGCAACTCCGCGGAATTCGTCGCGCGGATGATCCAGTCCAGCTCCTGGCGCGGGCAATCCTCGTCGGATACGCCGCGAAGGGTAATTCGGTCGAACAGGCGCCGGTCGCGCGCGTCATCCACCGCCGGCCTGCGCACGAGCTGCACGGGGTTGGCCAACTGGTCGAAGCCCCAATCCTTGCGGATCACCGTGTAGACATGGGACAGGAAGGCCATGCGGCGCACGACGGTCGCCGGCGCACGCTCCTTTATCCATTCGTCGCGCAGTTCGGTCAGGTCCGTGCTGCGGATCCGGTCCACCGGCCGGATCGCCAGACGCGTTGCACGCCAGATGTTGGCGATGGACTTCTCGGCCGCCTTGCCCTTTTTCGTCACGGACACTTCCTCTAGGTAGCGGGTGATCGCATCGGCAAGGGTGGGGGCGGGTTTACGGCGGGGCTGACGGCGGGACCAGGGCTTCATAGTCGAAAAGCTGTCAGTTTTAGCAAATTATTTCTAACAACAGGCGCAGAAGCGCCTTTTTTCATTTCAGGAGAAGAGATGTCAGAACCGAACGTAGTGACCGCCTGGGTCGTCAGCGCCATTGTCGGCGTGGCCGCGCTGGTCACAAAGCTGGACCCCAGCGCAGTGATCGGGGCTTTCGCGGGCAGCGTGACGTTCGCGCTGACCGCGAAGGACACGACCCTGTGGGCGCGCGCGATCTACATGATCGTGTCGCTGGTGGTGGGCTACGCCGCGGTGGCAGATGTGGCCGCGCTGTCGCCCATTAAATCGCCGTTGCTGATCGCCTACGGCGTCTCGGCGCTGGTGGTTCACCTGACGCTGGTTGCAATCGACCGGATCAAGTCTATCGACCTGGCCGAATTCTGGCGGTCGGTGTTTTCCAAGAAATAAGGAGAGCGTCATGCTGATCGAAACCATCATCGTGCTGGCCAGCGTGCTGACGGCCGGACGGCTCATCTGCTGGCGCCGCGGCGGCTGCCGGTATCGGCCCGGTGTGTCGTTCTTGGCGTACCTGCTTATCGTCGCCGCCGGCGGCCAGGCCATCGACATCGTGATCGGGCATGCCCCGGTCACAGTGTGGCAGGCCGTCATGTCGGTCACGGTCTGCGCAATCGTCTGGCGCTCGCAAGGAAATGTCGCCGTCATGGGGCGGACGGGGGTGTGGTCATGACGCTGTTGCAGACCATCATTCGGACGGCCATCGATCCCGCGTTGGCGCTGCTGCCCCCCAGAATGGACACGCCGGCCGCACGCATCATGCTGCTCGCCACCGGCCAGCAAGAATCCAAGTTCAAGGATCGGCGCCAACTCGTGGGCAACCCGCCGCGCCCGGTTGGACCGGCGAAGAGCTTCTGGCAGGCGGAGCAGGGCGGCGGGATGGTGCACGGTGTTCGGCTGCACGTCGCCACGCGCGCCGCGGCCGCGCACCTGTACCAGGCCCGGGGCGTACCGGCGCGCGATGCCGCGATCTGGGACGCCATCGAGCATGACGATGTGCTGGCGGCTGGCCTGGCGCGGCTGCTCCTGTGGAGCGACCCGGGCCGGCTCCCGGCGGTCGGCGATACCGAGGGCGCCTGGGCTCTGTACCTGCGGACCTGGCGCCCCGGAGCCTACGCGCGCGGCACGCCGACCCAGCGTGCGGAGCTTCGTGCGAAGTGGGCCGGCAACCATGCCCAGGCATTGGCCGAGGTGGCGCCGTGAGCGCGCTGGCGCGCGCCGCCGGCGTGCTGACCGGCTGGAAGGGCTACGCCGCGATGGCCGTGGTCGGGGCGGCGCTGGTGGCGGGCGTGGTGCTGGAACGGCAATGGTATGGCGCTCGCCAGTATCGGGCCGGCATCGATAAGGCCAACGCCGATCACACGCTTGTCGAGCTCACAGAATTCAAGCGCCAGACCACGCGCCTAGCCGGGATCTCCAACACCCTGGAGGACTCCTTAGTGGCGCTGCGCGATGCCAAGCCCAAGACCATCGAGAGGTACACCCGTGTCGAAGTTCAGAGCCCTTTGCCTGCTGGCTGCCGCATTGACGCTGAGCGGCTGCGGCATATCAATGAAGCCGGCCGCCTGGCCAATAATGCCGGCCAACCTGGCGCAACCATGCCCCCCGGTGCCCGCGGTGACGAGCGATAGCTGGGACGACTTCGCGCGCAGCTATATGGAGCTAGCCCTGCTGTATGGCGAGTGCGCCGCGCGACACCAAGCAGTGGTCGCGGCTTGGCCCAAATAAAAGCCGCCCCGCGGGCGGCTTGCTGGGTAATGCGGGCTCCGCGGAGGACTATGGAAGCAAGTTATTGAACGCCACGCCGACGCAAACGATCGCTAATAAGGCCACTGGCAGCGAAAGGAGGAGCAAGGGCATAGGCACATAGCTGTGCCCGTTGGCATGGCGCCGACGGAACATGGCCTGCAGAAAAGTTGCCGTGAGAGCTGCAACCGCGAATGCGTAGGGCCATGCCAACTTTTGGTAGACGTAAGCGGCGAGCGGCATTGACTCGAAGTGCATGTCCATGAAGTTACTGAACCACCAATAGGTCGCGCCAGTTACGACCGGAAAAGCCGACATAACCACCCACAGAATAAAAAAAACGGGGATGGTGAACGATAAAACGACAAACCACGCCTTAGCATCCAGCTTGAGAGGCGCTGCGCCGGCGATCCGTCGGTTCATTCTCGCGCAGATAAAGTAGACCAGATAGCTAAGTAGGGCGACAACTCCTACGGTGCTGTTGAAAGCAAGAAAATTTTCGAAGGTGGAGCTTCCGAAATGCAACCGTTCCCAGATGGAAAAATACGCAAGCGGGAGAAGAAGCAGAGTGATCGCTAACGGAATCCAATCCTTGCGCCGGAATTGCAGAATCAGGGTGATGGGATAAGCGGCGACCGCGGCGAGCAGGACCCCAACGACGAGGAAGACGACGAATGCGGCCGGGGTGCCATCATCTTGCTCGTCCTTTTTGCGGTTTGCGTTCTCCATCTCATTGAGAAGCAGAAGGTCTCCAATCCAGTTGTCACTCACTCGCGGCTCCAATTAGTCAAAACGTAATTGCTTGAAATGTTCTGTTGCAGTCAATTTACCAAATTTGTTTGTCGGTTGCCACCGCAGTCGGCGCGTCGCCCGCGCCCGGAGGTCTATTAGATGGGATGATTGGAAGTCAATCTATCTTGAGTCACCACATCCAAAAGTGGCGGTGATTGGAGGGCGCGAAAAGCCGAAAAAATACCCAGGCTGTCACCTGGGCGAATCGCGCAGCAATCCGCCGGCACGGGCTGCGCGAACGCTGAGAATAAGACCCGTAGCCAAGCCGCACCATAATAAATCTACTATTGCCCGTGGGCTGAACATCTAGTCTGGCTGTATCCACTGCATCCACCGCCTCTGGTAGTAGCTGCGCGTCACAGTGGCGTGTCAGGGTTTGAGGCTGGCTGACGGTGCGGGCCGGCGGCCAGAAGAAGGCCGAGCTGCTGGCGAAGACAAAGCCCCAATAAAAAGCGCCCATGACAGGGGCGCCTGTTGTACCTACCTATGCCCTGCGTTCATAGGCGATATGAGGGCCTTCAATGGCGGCCTTCGTCTCTTCAATTCGCCGTGCCACCCAGCTTCCCAAGCGTCAATTTTGGCCTGCCAATCGGCGGGATTCTCGCCTGTGTGTCCTGGCATTGCCTCCGCCTTGAGGTATGGGCAATCCCACAATGTCAATCCTTGGCGGGCGGCGTGCGCTCCCTGCTTTCGGACGTCATCATGCATTTCAGCACCCTCCAAAAGTAGACGATCGGAAGGGCAGTATGAAATAAGGTGAGATTGGGCGCAATAGTGTTTCTGAGCTAGGCGCTCCAGGTCCGCAAGACCAAGCAAAAAAAAGCGCCGCACTCATGCGGCGAAAAAGGAGTGTGCGACGACCCGTCGCGATGATGCCGCAGCTGCCAGGGAGGTAGTGGTCCCCGACGTACTCCATGGTGCATGCAAGCCCGTGCGACGACGATGGAGCGCTGCGGCAGTACCGCTTCAGCAATTGGCGTGCCGAAACGCGGCTCAGGCGAAGCCCTAGCGCGGCCCCATTCCCTTTCGCAGCTTGTGCGGCGCGTCCAGGAGTTCGGCCGTCATCTGGTCTCGCTCCAGCACACAGGGCTCTTCTGCCAGGCTCGCCAGCAGTTCGTCGTAGATGCCACCCGTGATGCCGCCGGGCCGCTGCAATTCACTGGAAACTTGGTGCAGGCGCAGCAGCGCCGCGCGCAGGCGCTTCACCTCCCATAGCAGGGAGAGGACATCGGCGTTCCAGGGCTGACGCTCCCGGATGGCCCGGAGGTCGGCGAAGGTTAGAGGCTTTTTGAACGGCATAGCGGAATATACTGTACGTATGTCCAGTATAGTCCGTCTGCGATTGGGGTCAGGTTTCGGGCTTTCCATTGGGCGATCAGCCCCAGCGGCCGATGACGGTCTCACGCTCCGGTACGGCCTCGTCGCCTGCGTCAATCTCCAGCGGGCGGCGGATGAACGGGCCGGCGTAGCGCGGCCACATGTCGTATTTGCCGATTGGGGGCTCTCGCGCACGCCGAACTTCTTCAGCAGCAGTTCGGCGTCCTTCAAGGTCTGATAGTGGCTGCACACAGGGCCCTCCCGTTTGAGAAGCTGGCCTCTCAAAGTCGTGCAAAGTCACATCCCCGCAGTAAAAAGTTCTCAAGAACCTTTGGATCGAAAGCGAAATGACAATATTAACTCGCAGCTGGGACAAATCGACTGAAACTCTAGTGGAGTCAGAGCAGTCTACATTGACGCGCCTCTTGGAGGCGGAAGCGCTCGTCCCGTCTTATGAGCGTGGTGCACGCAAAATCGTCCATGTTGCCCTGAAAGAACTGCAATGCTCTCTTCAGGCGCGCGCCAAGGATTTGCTTGAGGCTCAGGCGGCGCATCTAGACACGGGGCGCAAGCGTAAGTCACAAGGCCCGACACTTGTGCTTGGCCATACATGGACTGCTGCAGTACGGGAGGGACTGTTGCTATTTCCGAAACACAAGGCGCATGCATTGCGGGTCACACTTCGTGGCTGGGAAAGAGGACTGCGTATTGCTGACGATTTGTTCACCATGGCTTCGCTTCGTGGCTATGAACCTGTTCCTTGGAAGAAGTGGGATAAAACGCTGAAGATTTGCGCCGTTGGGGCTGAACTCGAATTCAGAATTATGGAGAAGCTCACGCGAGTGCAAGATGATGGCGCCGGAACGGCGATCGGCAGGCCCTACGCAAACTACCTCTTGACTACAGGTTTGATGTCTATTCACCTGGAACGCGGGGGAGGCGGAGCCGAGATGATGGATAGAGAAGGGACCCTCCTCGAGGACCAATTTGAGGAACTATTTGACCGAATCCCCCACGAGTTCGTGCTTGACCTGGCACAAAATCGAAAATGGCGGCGATCGGAGGAAGCGTATGCTGAGGCTCGTGAAGCAGCAGCAGAACTGACGAGGCTTAGGAACGAAGAGGCGGCCAGGCGAAAGCAGCTCGAAGGCGAGGCTCAGGATTGGCACCGTGCGACCATGATTCGGCAGTACGCGGACGAAATTGCGCGAGCTATGGGTTCTGACGAGGAAGTGAACGCGGAAGAATGGCTACGGTGGGCGCGTAGGGTAGCTGATGAAGTTGATCCGACGTCGAGACGTTGCGATCAACTTAAACAAGCTGCCGCAGCGACGTTGTCTCAACATAACAGGGAGGACGATAGTGCGTCAGACGATACAGCGCGCAGAGTTATACGAAAGGGTGTGGACGGTCCCGATTTCGAAGCTATGCCAAGAATATGGCCTCTCAGACAATGGACTACGTAAAGTTTGCCGGAGGTTGGGCGTGCCCGTTCCAGAGAGAGGGTACTGGGCAAAGCAGGCTGTTGGAAAGGCGCGTGCGCGGCCGAAGCTTCCTGCTTTGGCGGGAAAGCCCGCTTCAGAGACCGTTACCACTAGGGATGAGACTACACCATCTCGCGTTATGAGGCCCGAGACGAAGGCAATTCTGGAAAGGGATCTGGTATTCGAGCAGGATCCAAGCAACCGCGTGAAATTCCGCGATCTGCCTATGCACAAAGCAATATTGTCAGTGCAGCAGCGACTCGCTCGTCGAGTGAAAGAGTGGCAGAAGGCTCGCAAGGATCATGAGGCTGCCCTGCAGAGAGCCAAGAGCAGGCCTTGGGAGCCGAATTGGTCCGCGTTGAACTCCGGACTAAGCTGGCCAAAATTTGAAGAAAACGGCGGCTACCTGTTTTTGAAGAACGAGCCATGCGTGGCAAAAGTGACCGAAAAACAGATAGGCCGCGCGATGGCAATTTTGAACGCAATCGCGCATGCGGCTTCCAGCCGCGGGTATACGCTTTTGGTGCCGGACGCTGGGGCAGGAGCCCTAACGCTAAGACGTAGAGGTGTCGATACGCTCCTGCGCTTGACCGAGCATGCAACGGTCAAGGAGGTAAAGGATAAAAGCATCTTCTATGCGCACCTGGGCGGTATACGGAAAGAGCCTCATGCTACGGGGAAATTACGGATTCAATTCCGGATATCGAAACGCCCTGAGAAGTTCGTGTCCGATGAAGACGGGCCGCTGGAAGAGCAGCTAAGCGACCTCTTCGCAAGACTCGCTAAGGCCGAAGCTGCCTATGCTGAACATCTTCATCGTGAGGCCGTCCAAGCAAAATTACGGGAGGAGGCGCAGGCCCGATGGCTGGAAAGGCAGCAGCAACTAGAGGAAGAGCGCAGAGAAAGGCAGATCATTGAGCAGCAGCGACAGCGACAAAAGGAGGAGCGGGATAGCTTTCTGCGCGATTTGTGCGAGGAGGCTGATGCCTGGCGAAAATCACAATCAGTGGAGCGGTATTTGAGACATCTTCGCAAGCTATCGGGCGGATCCGTTTCACACGAGTTGCGCGAATGGTTCTCGCAGGCGGAAGAAATGCTGCGGGAGCTTGACCCCACTAGCCGACGATTGGGCAGCTAGCCAGTCTATGCAAATGACAGCGTTTACTGTGCTAACTGCATGCAGAAGGCGCGGCGGAGAGCGCATTTTCTAAGGCAGAGCCGAGGGCCGTCCAAGCTGTACGCATTTGGTTTGAGTGATCGCTGTGCAGGTAGTGTCGGCGAATCTTGACGTTGCCGGTATGAATCACATGGTTCTGGCAAAGATCGATGACTTTGTCTTCAATGCCGATCGTTTCCATTAGGGTCGCTCCGGTGCGACGTAAATCGTGTGCGGTCCAGTTGCCTTTCCTACCGCCAGCGAGGACTAGGCTATTGTCGTTGCGCCGCCCTTTGAGAGGTTTGCGCTCCATGAACATCATTTGCCGATCTCCGATCTGCTTGCCTACCGTTGATTCAGAGACGTGGTCGTCCTCTCGCTGTCGTGCTGGAAAGCACCACTTCCCGGTGCCTGTCTTCGCATGTAGACGTTCGAACTGCTGGGCGGCGAAGTCGGAAAGAAAAATGGTCAGAGCTCGTTGACCTGCCTTGGTCTTCTTAACGTTCTCCTTCGGGATGTACCAGGTGCGGGCCTTGAGATCGACATGCTCCCAACGCGCCTTGAGGGTTTCACCTATTCTCGTCAACGTGGAGAGGCAGAGCCATATTGCCACCTGAGTTTGCATGGCAATCGGGCGCGTGGCGCGCCGTTTGTCTGAAGACGCTGCATAGTCGCGTTCCATCCGCTCGAAGATATCTCTAAGTTCGAGTATTTCCTCCGGTGAAAGCACTCTTTCTCGGACGTTGGTCAGGTCGTAATCCTTGTCCACTATCTTGCCAATCTCGACAAGATCAGTAGGATTCCCTTCAATCAGTAGGGGGCGCCACGGCTTTCGCTTCTCCCCCCATGCCAACATTTGCCGAATCGCGGTAAATATGACCACGGCCAATCGGTTGGCTCCCCTAGCGACGACTTTCCGAAGCATGGCCCGGACGTCATGTTCACTGAGGTTTCGAAGCGCTAAGCCTCCTAGGTCCGCTAGAACATCTTTTTCGAAGATCCGCTTCAGTTCAACGTTGTCATCGGACCGGCGCACCCCGTCGGCAATCCATGCATCATAGAGGTCGGCGAAAGTTAGATCTTCCGCGGTCCTACGAACTTCTTCGGCAAGCGTGGCTTCCACCTTTCGCTGCGCGTCGATTCGTACGGCTCGCTTCTGATCGTTGGGATTGATACCGCCCTTTACCCACTCCCGGGCTTGGTCCCTGTTGGCTCGAACCTGCTCTAGGGATAACGTGGGCCAAGTCCCGCAGTAGTACCGCTTGGTCTTCCCGCCCCATTTGTAGGCATATCGCCAAGCTACGGACGCGTTGGCTTCGTTGACGCGGACGTCACCTTGCAGGCCGTCGCCATCAGCAAGCGTGTCGCCTTTCCATGCCGGGCCTATGGCTTCGAGTTCCTTGACGGTCCATCGAAAGCCTTTGCCGCGTTTTGGGTATCTGTTCATGAGCAGAGGGTCGTTGATTGGTTGCCATGGGGCAACCCATGGGGCAACTTTTTGCCGGATGGCAGCGTACATTAGCGGACGATCCCGAACAAGCCCTAAACGCTAGATCCAATAAAAACAATGGGTTAGAAGTCCGCTGGCGTTCGCTTTGGTTCGCCCTTATCTAATTTGGGAGCAGAGGGTCGCGAGTTCGAATCCCGCCGCCCCGACCAATAAAATCAAGGCCTTACAGAGATTGCTCTGTAAGGCCTTTGTTTTACCCCCCTTGGTCGATCCAGGGCAGGGCGCTTGCGCCGCAGGATGGAAACGGCCGACGTCGCGTCGGCCTTTTGCTGCGGCTTACGCTTCAGCGGTGCACTCGATTTCCAGCAGGAACAGCGGGTTGCCCATCGAGGCCTCGATGGTGGTGCGGGCCGGGTAGTTGCCGTCAGGGAAGTAGCTGCGGTAGATCTCGTTCATGCGGGCGAAATCGCTGGCGTGCTTCAGGATGACGTTGGCCTTCACGATTTTGTCCAGGCTCGATCCCGCCGCTTCCAGCAGGGCCTTCACATTGGCCATCACCTGGTGCATCTGGGCATCGAAGTCGTTCTCGGCGATCTGGCGATCGTCGAAGAAGGCCGGTTGGCCCGACACGAACACGAACCCGTTCGAGCGCACCGCGGGGGACAGGGGCGCGAGAGGGGGCGTCACTTTGTCGGAACGAATGATTTCCTTGGCCATGATTATCTCCTTAGAGGTAGTTTGGGGGCTGTTTGCCTTGAACGCGGCGTCGCCGCGCCGTGGCGCCTACAGGTCGAGCACGAGGCGGTTCGATTTGGCCCCGGAACAACAGATCATCATGCGGTCGTTTTTCTGCCGTTCTTCTTTGCTGAGGATGAGATCGCGGTGATCGGGCGTGCCTTCGAGCACGCGGACTTCGCAGCTGCCGCAGACGCCTTCCATGCAGGAATACGGGACGTCGACGCCCAGTTTCATGATGGTGTCGAGTATGGTCGCGCCGGGCGGGACGGTGACGCACTTTTGGGTGCGGTTCAGGACGATCTCGAATCCGCCTTCGACGGCGGGGGCCTCGACCGCGCTGAAGTATTCCGCATGGACGCGTTCGGGCGCGAGATGAGCGGCGGCGGCCTCGAAATCCGCCAGCATGCCTTGCGGGCCGCAGCAATAGAAGTCGGCGTCCTTGCGGCTGTCGGCAATGAGTTGCCGCAAGTCGAGCGGAGGGCGGCCGGGCTGTTCCGCGGCGAAATAGAAGCGAACCCGGGGTTGCAGCGCCTGCAGGCGCGCGGCGAATGCGGCATGTTCGCGGTCTAGGGCGGCGTAGTGCAGTTCCCAGGAGCATCCGAGCTGTTCCAGCCGGCGAACCATGCTGTAGATCGGCGTGATGCCGATGCCGCCGGCGATCAGGACGGAGTGCCTGGCGTCTTCGCGCAGGCTGAAATTGTTGCGGGGGCCGCCGATGGCGATGTCCTGGCCGACCCGCAGTTCCGCGTGGATGTAGCGGGAGCCCCCGCGGCCTGAGGCTTCGTGCTTGACCGCGACGAGATAGCGGCCCTGGTCGCCAGGCGCGTTCACGGTGGAGTAGCTGCGCGTCAATCCGTTGGGCAGGTGGAGATCGATGTGGGCGCCGGGCTCGACGGCGGGAAACTGCTGCTCCCGGACGGGGCGGATATCCAGGAGATAGATGCCTTCGGCTTCCAGCGCGATCGAATGGATGCGCGCCTGGAGCTTGGCGGCCGATGCGGCCTGCGGCGGCGGGTTGCTCATAGCCATGGGAGCGTCTCCTGTTGCCTCGCTGAGAATCGTTGGGGAATGTTGCATGGGCGTGGCCGTAAGGCGTGATTGCCGGCGGTGCAGGCGCATGCCCGCACCGCCGTGGGGATCCGCGTTCCGGGGATCAGGTCGCGGTTGTCGACAGGGGCGTCATGTAGTCGGCATGCTGCTGCATGAATTCGTCGAAGTCGGCGATCGGCGACAGCTTGGCGATCCCGCGCACGCCATAGCTGTCGGCATTGGCCACCGCAGCGGGTTCAACGCCCTGATCCAGTTCCTTGACCAGGCGCATCAGCATGCGCCGCGCCGCCATGATGGGCAGGTCGGACTTGACCAGCCGTTCTTCGGAGCGGTCGACGATGCCGGCGTGGCCGGCCACGCTGAGCATTGATTCCTGGAGGGCGCGGTCCTGTTCGTTGACGCCGAGAATGCCGGTGAAACTGGTGGTCCGTTGCAGGTCGCGATCGATGAGGAAGTCGTTTTCGATGTTGGCCTGGGGCAGATAGGTGTCGATGACGTACCCATGCGGGAGCCGGAACGTGCCTTTGTCGGAACGGGGCGGGAAGCGTTCGCCGGCCGCCACTTCCGCCAGGGTTTCGGGGGGCAGGGGACCGTCGGGCGAATAGACGTAGCCGAAGCCGGTCGTCGTGTAGTCGTCGATCGGCACCCAGGCCCGGCCCGCCAGAATGGGGTCGTTGATGGAGCGCGGCACCGCGCTCCACATGGGCAGCATCCATTGCGTTACGCGCCAGAAGTACTGCCCTTCGTAATTGCGGCGCGAGCCGTACACGAACCCGTAGTCGGTTTCCCTCACGGTGATCTGGGGCGCGCCATCCTGCGCCAGGCGTTGCCAGTCGGGCGAGTTCTTGGTGACGTTGACCCGGCTGTGCAGAAAGCTGATGTGCGAAGTATCGATCTCGCCTTCGGCGGCCTGCAGCCAGTTGCTCCGGTGCAGCCAGCGCGAACACTTGACCTGCTCGTCGGGCAGCGACACCCATTCCATGCCGGGCAGCGCGGGCTGGCGTTCCTTGGGGCCCATGTACACCCAGACCAGTCCGCCGCTTTCCTGGACCGGATAGCTCTTGATGCTGGCCTTCTGCTTGAGCGCAATGAAGTTGTCCGGCGGGACGATGTTGGGGATATCCACGCATTCGCCGTTCACGTCGAATTTCCAGCCGTGATAGACGCAGCGCAGGCCGCATTCTTCATTGCGGCCGAAGTACAGCGGCGCGCGCCGGTGGGGGCAATAGGCGTCCACGATGCCGACCCGGCCTTGGGTGTCGCGAAAGGCGATGAGGTCTTCACAGAGGATGCGGATGCGCACCGGCGCGCAGTCGGGGGCCGGCAGTTCGTCGCTGGTCAGCGCGGGCAGCCAGAAGCGGCGGAACAAGTTACCCATCGGCGTGCCGGGACCGACGGCCGTCAGGATGCGATAAGGGTCTTCGTGCTGGGTCATGACTTATCCTTGGGTTGGCGCAATGAAGGGGGCCCGGGAGTCATCGGGCCGGCGAGCAGGGGATGTCCTGCGGGGGGATGGAGATTTCGCGTCCGGTTCTCGACGATTCCAGGATGGCGAGCGAGGCCAGGACGGTATTGCGGCCGAAGGCGGCATCGCGCAGCGCCGGCTGGGCGCCGGCGATGGCGTCGTAAAGCTCGTCTATGGTGTCGCCCTGGCCATAGGCTCCCCGCCCGGCGTGGGCGGGCACGTCGCGCGGACCATCGTTGCCATAGATGGTGACGCCGTCCGGGTTGGGGCGCAGGTCGCCCCGTTCGCAGGTGGCGATGAAGATGCCGAAATGCGGTTGCTTGCGGCTGTCTTCCGTTGCCGCATAGCTTTGCGCCACCGGGCCTCCATAGCCCAGGCGCTGTGTCTTCAGGGCCGCTTCCTGCTCGGCGGAGAGTCCGGCGAGGAGCTTGCGCGAATGGCCGTGCTTCGGCTGCTTGGGGCGCCCGCTTTCGGCGATCCAGAACTGCAGTTCGTCGCTGTCGAAATGGTCGTAGCCGCTGTAGACGAGGGTGGCGAAGACGCCATTGGACAGCGTGACGAAGGCGGCGCAATGGCCTTCGGTCGGCCGCCGGGCGTCCAGTTGACCCGCCGCCGCGCGCACCGAGACGATGGTGGCGTCGGCGATGATCTTGATCATGTCCAGCTGATGCGGCAGCTGGCTGAAGAGAATGCCGCCGCCCTGCGCCGTGTCGAGCTCTTCGGGACGGCGAGGCCGATAGAGGTAGTCCGTGTAGTTCCAGGCGTTGATCATCGCCAGGCGCCCGACCTCGCCGCTCTGGACGATGTCGCGCATGGTCTTCACGACGGGATCGTGGCTGCGCGAGGTGCCGACGACGAGTTGAACCCGGCAGCGCGCGGCGGCCTCGACCATTTTCCGGGCGTCTTCGTCGTTCAGCGTCAGCGGCTTCTCGACGATGATGTGCTTGCCGCGCTCGGCGGCCAGGACGACGTGCTCGCAGTGGTATTGATGGGGCGAGGCCACGTAGACGGCATCGAGCTCCGTGCCGTCGAGCATTGCCGCCAGATTCTCGTACGTCGGAATTCCGTAGTCCTTGCCGAAGGCGGCGCGGGTCTCGGGATTGGGATCGCAAGCCGCGACGATCGCCGCTTTCGGGTGCTGCTTCATGGCGGGAGCCATGAGCACGGAACCGGCGAACCCCAGTCCGCAGATGCCAAAGCGTAGTCGTTCCATCGAGTAGTCACTCCTGTGCAAGCGCGGTGGGGAGAGGCGGCTTCCGCCCGCGGGGTTTGCGGTGTCCGTTGATCGATCCAGGCTCGCCTCGGTGACGACGGGCGCCGGATCTTTCAATCAAAGTATACTAAATTGAGATTAAGTATACTTTGATTGAAGCGGCCGTCAAGGTGTTTTGCTTACCAGGCGACGGCGTCGGCTTCGCGGCGCAGATCCGCGGCGGCCTCCAGCACGCCTTGCGGGTGCAGGCGCACGGCCTTTATGGAGCCGAAATAGAAGGGGTGCAGGGTATCGGTCACTACGTCGATTCCGGCGGCGCGCAGGCGCTCGACCACGATGGGGGAAAAGCCGGGTTCGCACATGATCTGGCCGTCGCGCGCGATGCTCCAGCGCGGCGCGTCGATGGCTTCGGGCAATCGCATGCCGTCGATCATTGCGTTCGAAATGCACTGCACGCCGGTGGTGGTCTGGCTGACGCCGCCGGGTGAAACGGCGAACAGCACCGGCCTGCCGCGGTGGCAGACCAGATAGGGATTGAGGGTGTGCACAGGGCGCTTGCCGGGGGCCAGGCAGTTGTGCCGCGCCGGATCGAGGCTGAATTCGCTCAGCCGATTGTTCATCAGCACGCCCGTGGCAGGGTCGACGCAACCGCTGCCGAAAGGTTGGAAGACGCTCTGCAGCATCGCCAGCCCGTTTCCCTCGCGATCGACCAGGACGATGCCCGCGGTATCGCCGGGGTCGTCCGGACGCTGGGGCGGCAATTCCCCGCCAGCCCCGAATCCCTGCCAGGGCCAGGACGCATCCGGGTCGGCAATGCGATCGTGCAAGGCGGGCAGGATGGCGCGCGCCTGAAGGATCTGCGCCAGGAGTCTGGGATCGCGGCCCTGGTCGAATCCATCGCGCAGGCGTTGCAACTGGGCCAGCATAAGGGGGCCCACGGAGTTGGGCGGCATGACCGAGGCGCTGAACCTGCCATAGCCTTGGTGGATGGGCTCGCGCCAATCGGCGGTGATGCGTTGCAGATCGTCGGCCAGCAAGAGGCCGCCGGTCTCGCTGGCGAAGCGGCAGAGCGCCTCGGCCACCGGCCCCTGGTAGAAGCCCGCTTCGCCTTGCGCGGCAATGCGGTCCAGCGTCGCGCCCAGCGCCGCCTGGCGCCAGGGGAGGCCGGCCTCGCGGTCCGCCCGGCCGATCCGGAAAGCCGCATCGAAACCCGGCTGCTGGCGCACCTGGGGGCTGGCCAGATGCAGGTTGCGCGCCAACTCGCTGGAGAAGGGAACGCCGTCGGCTGCCAGGTCGATGGCGGGTTGCAACAGCGCCGACCAGGGCAGCCGGCCGTGGCGGCGATAAGCCTGGGCCCACAGGCGTACCAGTCCGGGCGTGATCCAGCTGCGCGGTCCCCTGGCGTCGATGGCGCCGTCGTAGCGGGCGGGCGTGGCCTGCGCCGGCGCGATGCCCGAGCCGTTGAGGGCCTGGGTGCGGCCGCTGGCGGCATCGTGGATCAGCATCATGCCGCAGCCGCCCAGCGAGGTCGCGTGCGGGAGCACGACGGTCAGCACGGCGGAGGCCGAGATCATGGCGTCCACCAGGCTGCCGCCGCGCTCCAGTTGCGTGGCTGCGGCGCGCGTCGCGAGGTGGTGGCCCGTGGCGACGCCGAAGCGTTGGCCGTAGCGGCTGGCCCGGGGGCGTAGTGGCCCGCTCATGACTGCCTCCGTGATGGCGGGTTGGCGCTGCCGCGCGGCGGCGCGTGAGTCTTGGCCAGGCGGGTATCGGGGACGGCCGGGCCGGCGGCCCGGGTGGCATCGCGGGTGGATGCGAAGGAGCCGTGGGGCACGGTGTTTCCCTGTGAAGCGAGGTTCAGGCGCGTTCGCGCAGGATGCGCAGCTGCGTGGCGGCGCCGGAGGTCAACAAGGCATGGATGGAGAACTCGTCCCGCAGGCGTTCGGGGTTCATCTCGATCAGCGCGGCGCGCTCATCCGGGTTGAGCGCGTAGCCGTCGCACCAGGCGGCGGGGTCGGCCAGGTAGCGGCGGGCCGCGTCGGGATCGCTGCGCAGGCGATACAGGGCCTCGACCAGGGGAACGCGCCGCGGCGAAAGCTCCGGGTAGATCAGGGCCTCGGGCTGCCGGTCTTCCGTCAGGTCCCACGCCATGACGCTGTAGGTGTGATGCCACGACGGTTCGAAGGTGGCCATGAAGGGCTTCCGATTGCCCATGGCGCCGGCGGCGATCAAGGGGGCGCGCAGCTCCAGGTTGCCGCTGCGGTCCAGCGCCTGTTCGTCCAGCGCCAGCAGGCCGGTGAGATTGCCGGCGCGCATTTGCTCATACAGTTGGCGGTCCGTGTCCACGTCGGGGTGGGAGTAGTGCTCGGTGCCCGGATAATGCGACAGCCCGCCGCTGGCGATCAGCAAGGCGCGCCGCCCCATGCGCGACACCGCGCGCGCCAGCGCCTGGCCGAAGGCATGGCAGCGCAACGCGGACGGCTGCGGCGGGATGTAGGCGTTGACGAAGATCGGCGTCATCGGCACGTCGCGGCCGAAACCCATGAATTCGTACGGGATGGTGAACGCCGTGGGCAGCTTGGCCGACAGGGTATAGGCGAGATCGAAGCTCTCCTCTTCCATTGCCCGCACCAGCCGATAGCCCATGGATGGATCCAGCGTCCACTCGCCGCGATGCTTGTGCATGCCGTCGGCGCTCGCGGCGGCATGCAGGCAGAACGCGGGGACCGAGTGCGTCACGAAGTGGTCGCCATGGTCGTTCGCAAGCACGATGATGCAATCGGGCTGCAGGGCCCGCAGGCGTTGTCCTGCCTGCTCCATGGACAGGCGCACGCGCCGGACCTGCTCCAGGTCTTCGGTGTCCGGTTGCGACAGGAACTGAGGGGCGTGGGGAACGCAGGCTACGCCCACGATGCCTGGGGTGAGGGGGGGATGCATGGGGATTACCTCGATGGGGAAGTCTGCGGCCGCTGTGTCATTGGTCCACGGTGACGTGGCCGGCCTTGATGATGGAGATCCACTTTTCGCTGTCGGCCCGCATGCGGTCTGCCAGCTGCTGCGGGGTACCTCCCGTGGGAATGAGGCCCAGCTCCAGGAACCGCTTCTGGATTTCCGGTTTGGAAAGAATGCGGTTTACCGACGCATTCAACTGGTCGACGACGCCGTCGGGCGTCGCGGCGGGCGCCATCAGCACGAACCAGCTGGCCATGTCCGTGGCGGGCAGGCCGAAGTCTTTCAGCGTAGGCACGTCGGGGAGCGTGGGGAAGCGGGTCGGTCCGGCGATTGCCAGCAAGCGCACGCGCTGGCTGGCAATCTGCGCCTGGGCAGGCGCCAGGTTCTCGAAGGAATAGTCCACGTCGCCGCTGGCCAGCGCGACAACCGCCGGGCCGCTGCCCTTGTAGGGGATATGGACGCCTTTCAGGCCCGCGACCTGGTTGAACCATTCGCCGGCCAGGTGCAGGGTGCTCGCCGTGCCGGCCGAACCGAAGGAAAGCCGGTTGCTGTTCGAGAGCGGGCCGGCGGCGGCCAGGAAATCCTTGACGTTCTTGGCCGGCACATTGGCGCCTGCCACCAGGAAGGCGGGCACGTCGACCAGGCCGATGACCGGGCGCAGCGAGCGCGCGGCGTCGTAGTTGAGATTCTTGTAGAGGTAGGCGTTGTTGACCACCGATGTCGAGGCCAGCAGCAGGGTGTAGCCGTCGGCCGGCGCGTTGATCACGAAGCGCGTGGCGATCTGCGTGCTGCCGCCCGGCTTGTTCTCGACGATGAAGGGTTGCTGGTATTCATCGTTCAACTGCTGCGCGACCAGGCGCGCGACGATGTCGGAGCCGCCGCCGGCGGCAAAAGGCACCACGATGGTGACGGGGCGCGACGGGTAGGACGCCGCATTGGCGACACCCAGGGCACTGGCCAGGAGACCTGTCGCACAGGCCGCGCGAAGGAAACAGGCTAGTTTGCTGGACTTGCTGGACTTGGTGATGTTCACACTGTCTCCTTGTATATACGAATTGGCCACTACATATACGAAATCATTAAATAGTATACGAAGTGAAAAAAGGATATATGTGACGTGGTAGCATGTCAAGTGGAATCTGGCCTCGTTGCGCCAGCTAATTTTGGGGAATTGCATGGCACTTGCAGAACGCCTGCGCTCTGCTTCAGACAGCGCGGAAAACCACGCGTCACGTCCTGGCGGCGTCTATGAAACGCTCTTTGAACAGATCGTGACGGGCGAGCTACGCGCAGGGGAACGTCTGTTGATCGACGACCTTGCGGAGCGGTTCGGCGTCAGCAAGATCCCGGTGCGCGAAGCCTTGAAAGCCCTGGAGGCCAAGGGCTGGGTCGAATCGGCGCCGCGCCGCGGCACCTATGTGCGAGGCCTGTCGGTCGCCGAGTTGCACGAGCTCTTCGAACTGCGCCAGATCGTCGAGCCGGAAATCACGGCGATGGCCGCCCATCGGCGCCGCAGCAACCACCTGCAGCAATTGCTGGCGCTGGTGGAGGAAGGGGAGCGGGCGGTCGAGCGCAACGATTTCGTGTGCTGCTCGCGGGTCAACTCGCAATTCCATACCTTGATCGCGCAGGCCGCTGACAATGCGCTGGCGTTCTCGGTCATCCAGGAACTGGAATTTCGGCTGTGCCGTTACTTCTTCGTGGCGGAATGGGACGAGCGCAAGGAGTCGATCCACCAGCACCAGCAGCTCTATGAAGCTATCCGCGACCAGAATGCCGACGAGGCCCGGCGCCTGACGATTGCACATCTGAAGCACACCGAGGCGATGGCGACCCGTTCGATCGCCGCTTTGCCGCCCACCGAGTGGGCGAAGTAGCGCCGAGCGAAACGGGGTTGTCGATCCCGGCCGGGCGCTTGCCTGGCCGGATGAAAAAAGGCCGACATTGCGTCGGCCTTTTGCTGCGGCTTACGCTTCAGCGGTGCACTCGATTTCCAGCAGGAACAGCGGGTTGCCCATCGAGGCCTCGATGGTGGTGCGGGCCGGGTAGTTGCCGTCAGGGAAGTAGCTGCGGTAGATCTCGTTCATGCGGGCGAAATCGCTGGCGTTCTTCAGGATGACGTTGGCCTTCACGATTTTGTCCAGGCTCGATCCCGCCGCTTCCAGCAGCGCCTTCACGTTGGCCATCACCTGGTGCATCTGGGCATCGAAGTCGTTCTCGGCGATCTGGCGATCGTCGAAGAAGGCCGGTTGGCCCGACACGAACACGAACCCGTTCGAGCGCACTGCGGGGGACAGGGGCGCGAGAGGGGGCGTCACTTTGTCGGAACGAATGATTTCCTTGGCCATGATTATCTCCTTGGGGAATGGATAGTTGGGGTGCTGCTTGTCTTGAACGCGGCGCTATTGCGCCGTGGCGCCGGATTTCTTCACCATTTCCGAAGCATTGGCGATCTCGGCCTTGATGTGGCGCGAGAACTCCTCCGGCGTCGTGCCCAGCGGCACCAGGCCCTGCTCCGCCAGTTGCGCGCGCACGTCCGGCAAGGCGAGGATGCGAGTGAATTCGACGCTGAGTGTCTTGACGACCTCGTCCGGCGTGCCGGCCGGCGCGACCAGCCCATACCAGGAGTTGGACTTGAAGCCGTCCAGTCCGGCCTCCTTGAAGGTCGGCACGTCGGGGGCGGTGTTCAGGCGTTGATCGTTGACGACCGCGATCGCGCGCAGTTTGCCCGAGGCGATATGCGGCAGGACATCCGGCACGTTGGCGAACATCATGTCCACGTGGCCGCCCAGCAGATCCGTGAGCGCGGCCGCCTGGCCCTTGTACGGGATGTGCAGCACGTCGATGTCGGCCTGCTTCTTCAGCATTTCGATCGCGATGTGGCTGGAGGTGCCGCTGCCGAAAGAGCCGAACGTGACTTTGCCCGGCTGCGCCTTCGCGCGGGCGATGACATCCTGCAGCGTTTTCACGGGCACGTCGGGGTTCGCGACCAGGATATGGGGCGTATACGCCAGGTAGGATACCGGCGCGAAATCCTTCTCCGTGTCGTAGCGCAAATCGGTGTGCAGGCTGGGGTTGATTGCGAAGCTGTTCGCCACCATCCCCAGCACGTAGCCGTCGGGCTGCGCTCGCGCGACGCGTTCGGTGCCGATCACGGTGCCGCCGCCCGGCTTGTTGTCGACGATCACCGATTGCTTGAGGTTGTCGCCGAGTTTCTGGCTCAGGGTCCGGGCCAGGTTGTCGAGCGTGCCGCCGGCGGGGAAGGGGACGACGATGGTGATGGGTTTGCTCGGATACGCTTGCGCGAAGCTGGAGGCAGGCGCCAGCATCAAGGAAGTGAAAGCGATCAGGGCGGTGCGAAGTATTTTCATGCGCATGGCGACATCCTTACTTGATCTGGACAACAAGTTCACCGATAGACTCGATGCGAGCCTTCACGACATCGCCGGCCTCCAGCGAGCGGGGCGGATTCAGCGAGAGCGCGACGCCCGACGGCGTGCCGGTCGCAATGATGTCGCCCGGTTCCAGCGTCATGCCCTGCGAGAGGGTCGCGATGATCGCGGAGACGTCGAACAGCATGTCGGAAGTGTTCGCCGATTGGCGGATTTCCCCGTTGACGTCGAGCTCCAGGCTCAGGTCGTTGGGATTGGGAATCGCGCGCGCCAGGGTGATGACCGGCCCGATCGGGCAGGTGCCGTCCAGCGACTTGCCCTTGAACCACTGGCCATGCAGCGCCTGCAGGTCGCGCGCGGTGATGTCGTTCACGATGGTGTAGCCGAACACGTGGTCGCGGGCATTTTCGGCGCTGATGTCGCGCCCTGCCTTGCCGATCACGATGCCCAGCTCGATCTCATAGTCCAGCAGCTTGGTGTGCTGCGCATGCCGGCTGACGTCGGCTTTGTGGCCGACGACCGCGGTAGGGGGCTTGCTGAAGAGTTCCAGCGCCTTGGGGAAATCGTCGGCGGGACGCCCGCGGGCGAGATTGCCTTCGATGATATGGGCGCGATAGTTGCGCCCGACGCAAAAGATGTTCTTGCGCGGCCGGGGAATCGGCGCCAGGAATTCAAGCTGCCCGGCGTCGAGGGGCGCAGGGCTGGCGGTGGCGGCGGCCTGCTCCAGGATCCGGTCCAGGGCGTCGATGGCGCGATCGCCCATGTCGATGACGTCGGCCACCTGGACGGGCGCGGCCAACTCTGACAGCGGATGTGGCAGAAGCGTCCACGCCTCGGTGAGATCGATCACCTTGGAATCATCGATCAGCGCGCCCAGGCGCGTCGAGCGCCCGTGGACGAATGTAAGCAGTCTCATCTTTACCGGTCCTTCGGTTCGTTGGTTTGGTTATTCATGGAAACGTGGTTCAGGAGTTCTTCAACGTGACTGCGAGCGATACGTTCGGCCTCGCGCGCGTCCCGCTTTTCGATGGCGTCAATGAGCGCCAAGTGTTCGCTGAGAGACTGGCGAGCGCGGCTGAGCCGCTTGATCGTTTTGGTTTTGAGCATGTCGCGGTGGCCGAACAGCTCCCACACTTTTTCCAGCAGTTTGTTGGACGCCAACTGGATCAAGGCCGCGTGAAAATCGACGTTCGCCGCCGAGTACTCGTCGATGAGCACATCCAGGTTTTCATCATTGAACGGCGCGAAAATTTTCCGCAGCGCGTCGACATCTCGCTGTGACGCATTCATCGCGGCCTCTCGCGAGGCAAACCCTTCCAGTTCGACACGCAGCTTCAGCCACTCCACGTACTGCTCGTGCGTCAGGGGGGAAAGCAGTGCGCCACGATGCCGCTCCATTTTCAGGAGGCCTTCCTGCCCCAGCCGGAGCAGTGCCTCCCGGACCGGCGTGCGGCTGACGCCCAGCTTTCGGGCCAACTCTTCCTCGCGCACTCTGACCGGTTCGCTGATGTCGCGGACCAGGGAAAGAACGTGCGCACGCACGGCGCGATAGACGTGGTCCGCGGAATCGGGGGAGTCGAGCATGATCAAGATGAAATTATTCCTAACGAGTTATGCATGCGATTCTATATAATCGTATGCAATTTAACAATCTCGTATTCGGGTCTTAATTTCGACGTGACCGGTGTTGACGTCCGATATGGCGGGCGCGGCTATGGCCCTAGGGCTTTCGTCATCGATACCCTGATGGCCATCGAGGTTCTGGAAGGCGGCCATCCGCGAGGAGTGTCACGCTTTGCCGCCGATCGAGTGGGGAGTTCATTGAGTCGCGCATCCACGGAAGGTGCGGAGGCGAAATGGGGCGGGCACGCTCGTATAGCCGCTCATGCCTGGGCAGCAGAGCGGGGGCTATGCGCCGGACGCCGCTCCCCTTTGCAATGCCGCCGTGCTTGGGATGTCAATTCTGGGCTTTCAGGCCTGCTTCGTTGATCAGACCTCCCCACCGCTTGCGTTCCTGTGCAAGCAATTCGGCCAATTCCGCGGGGCTGGAACCCTTGGCCGCGGCACCTAGTTCGGCTATTTTCGATTCGACTTCCTTGTCGGCCAAGGCCTCGTTCAGCGCTGCGTTCATCTGCGCGATCACGTTGGCAGGCGTCTTGGCGGGCGCCATCAGCATGTACCAGGTGTGCACCTCAAGGTCGATCCCCGACTCCTTGAAAGTCGGCACCGAAGAGAGCACGGGCAGCCGCGCTGAAGACGTCGTGGCAATGCCTTTCAGCTGGCCCGTTTTGATCTGCTGCGCCACGGCAATCGGACTGACGATGACGACGTCCAGGTGGCCGGCCATCGTGTCGGTCACGGCGGGCGCCCCTCCCTTGTAGGGAACAGCCTGCAGGCTTCCTCCTATCTTTCGATTCAGAAGTTCGCCGGCGAGGTGGCCCGTCGACCCCACACCGGAGGTGCCAAAAGAGACCGTGCCCTTCTTCGCGGCATCGATGAATTGCTGCACCCCGTCAGCCGGGAAGTCCTTGCGCGCGGCGAAGACGAGCGCCTCGCCGGCGATCAGGCTCACCGGAGCCAGATCCTTTTCCGGGCTGTATTGCAGCTTGGGATATAAAAACTCGGCATTGACCTGATCGCCGGAAACGCCCAGCAGGAAGGTGTACCCATCCCCCGCAGATCGCGCGACGTAAGAGGATCCGATCGTCCCGCCGGCTCCCGGCCGGTTTTCGACGACGACCGTAGTATGGAGCCGCCTGCCGAGATCCTGGCTCAGAATACGCGCCAAGGTGTCCGTGCTGCCGCCCGCCGCCCAAGGCACGATCAATGTGACGGGGCGCTCTGGCCAGGCGCCAGCCGCGGCCGTGGCCATGGTCATCGAAGAACAGGACAGCCCCAATGCCAGGGCCGCGAATACTTTCCGGAACATGTTTTCCCCTTGATATACGTTTCTGCCTGCGCATCGCATGGCGTGGGTCAGAATCTAGCTGATAGGGTGAGCCGCGCCTACATCGTCGTCACGACTTTCCGCTGTCCGAAATTTCGATGGCCGCCGAGCCGCGCTTGCCGAGATTGGCCGAGATCTCGCGCGAAACGTCCCGCAGGGGTTCGAGGTATCGCCGAATGGCGTCTTGCACCTGCAAGGCGGACGAGATCCACGTCATGCCGATTGCGGCGGCAACCCTGCCGTCGTCATAGACCGGCACCGCGAGCGTCGAGGAGATCGGGCGAATGCCTGGCGCCCTGAGGGAATAACCCATCGCGGCGACCTGATCGAGCTCCGCGGCGAACGTTGCTCCATCCTTGGCGGGCGCATCCTCCGGATCGGTGGAGCCCTCCAGAATTTTCAGGATCGTCGCGCGATCCTGCGGACTGCAGGCCGCGAGATAGATGCGGCCCAGAGCGCGGCTCGCCAGGCTCAAGCGCATGTTTATCGTGGACTGATGCAGCGACAAAGGGGAGTGGGGAATGGTGCTGTAACGCACCACCATTGCGTGATGATCGAATACCGCCAGAGCGACGGGCCATCGATGTTCCTCGGTGAACGCATCCAGGGGACCCGCCCCGGCGTCGACCAGGCGGGGCGTTCCGTGATAGCCGGAACAAAGGGAGGTGACCTCCGAAGCCAGCATGTACGCGCCATATTGCGGAGCGTGGCGGACGATGTTGCGCGACGCCAGCGTCTGCATCAGGCGCACGATGGTCGGCTTTGGCATTCCGGTTGCCTGGTAGAGCCAATGGATGGAGCAGACCGGCTGGCGGTTCATCGCCTGTAGCAGCTCGATGACCCGAATGGCGGCATTGACTGGCTGAACGGATGCCATGGCTGGTCCCTCCCCCTGGTTCAACGTGAGAACGCGGACAAAATACGGGCGCACGCTGCCCGCAGATCGGCGTCGTGCGTGGCAATGGAAATGCGGAACCAGCCCGGCGACCCGAACGCTTCCCCAGCAATCACCGCGACGCCATGGTCCAGCAGGAAGTCATCCACTGGCCGCCCGCCGAGCACTTCGGTGTCGCGGACGCGGACAAATACATAGAATGCGCCGCTGGGCCGGACCACATCGAGCGCCGGGGACGCCGCCAGCAGGCCGCACACCAAGTCGCGGCGCTGCTCATAGATGGCGGCCCGCTGCGCCAGGATCGCCGGATCCATCTGCAAGGCGGCCTGCGCCGCGGCCTGACTGACCGCGCTGGCCCCTCCGGTCACATGGGACTGCAACTTGGTCATGGCCGCGATGACGGCGCGCGGCCCTCCCGCATACCCGATTCTCCAGCCGGTCATGCCGAATGCCTTGGATACTCCGTTGACCACAAGCGTGCGCTCGCGCATCTCGGGCGTGATCGCTCCGAAGGAAATGAACGCCGAGCCATCGAACCGGATGTGCTCATAAATTTCATCGGACATCACCAGAATGTCCGGGTAACGCTCCAGCACTTTTGCAAGCGCGGCGTATTGCTCCCGGCTTGCGCTCGCTCCGCTGGGGTTGTTTGGGTAGTTCAACATGAGCCATCGCGTCCGAGGCGTGATCGCCGCTTCAAGCTGCGCCGCCGTGGGCACAAGGCCATGCTCCGGGCTGGCTTCGATGAAGACCGGGGTGGCGCCGGCCATCCGGGCGATGCTCGGGTAAGACACCCAATACGGGGCGACGATGATGACTTCGTCGCCTGGATTCAGCGTCGCGATCAGCGCGTCGTAAATCACCTGCTTGGCGCCGGTTCCCACCAGGATCTCTGCGCTCGGATCATAGACGAGGGCGTTTTCCTGCTGGAACTTCCGCGCGATCGCCTGGCGTAGCCCTGCCGTTCCGGACACGGGCGTGTACTTCGTCTGCCCGTCGCGCGCCGCGGCGAACGCCGCCTCGATCACTTCCGGCGGCGTGGCGAAATCGGGTTCGCCCACCGTCACCGCAACGATGTCGTGACCGGCGGCCTTCAAATCGCGGGCCCGTTGTCCGGCAGCAATGCTCTGCGACGCGGGCACCCCCGCAAGCAGATGGGATTGAATGGTGTGAACCATGGTCTTTCATCGTTCCTAGAGTTGGTTTACGCAAAATTATCATAAAAACGAACAAATGGGCGTTTTTAGTACTTTCCGATTTCGTGTTACGCGGACAAATTATTGATTTATAGAACAAAATACGAAAATTTGAGGCTCATGGCGGAGGAAGATACTGCCCATAAAGGCTAGAAAAAGTAGACACAGCTAGCCTAGAATCGCCAAATATAATTCTGAACTGAACATTTGTTCGTTTTTTTGGAGATGACAATGGGTCACTATTCGCTAGGTGTCGACATTGGCGGCACCTTCACCGACATCGTCTTGTTGGACGTGCAGTCCGGCGACCACTTCAGCCATAAGGAACTGACGACGCCAGACCAGCCGGAACTGGGCGTCCTGCGAGGCGTACGGATTCTGCTCAAGCGGTGCGCCGTGCAGCCGCAGCAAGTCGTGCGAGTCGTCCACGCCACCACGTTGTTCACGAATGCCCTCATCGAGCGGCGCGGCGCTGTCACGGGCATGATCACGACCGAAGGTTTTCGCGATGTGCTGGAAATCGGCCGCGAGCGCCGCTATGACCTGTACGACAACTTCCTCGATCTCATCGAGCCTCTCGTGCCACGCGAACTCCGACTGGAAGTCGCCGAGCGCACGGAACCCGATGGATCCATATCCCGCCCCCTGGATCAAGGCCAACTCCTGGCGGCCGGGCAAAAGCTCAAGACGCTCGGCGTGGAGTCCATCGCCGTCGCCTTCCTGCACTCCTATTGCAATCCGGAGCATGAAACCGCCGCGGTCCAGATGCTCCAGGCGCAACTGCCCGGCATCGCCATTTCGAGTTCCGCCGCCGTCGTCGCCGAAATCCGGGAATACGAGCGGTTCTCCACCACGGTCGCCAACGCCTACGTCAAACCGCTGGCCGACCGCTACATCTCGTCCCTGGAGGACAGCCTTCGGCAAGAGGGCATCACGGCGCCGCTTTTCCTCATGCAATCGAACGGCGGACTCGTGCATACCAAAGAAGCGAAGCGCCTGCCGGTCCAGTTGCTCGAATCCGGGCCCGCCGCCGGCGCCTTGGTTGCCGCGCAATTCGGCCGGGATGTTTCCGAAACGAAAATCCTGGCGTTCGACATGGGCGGGACCACTGCGAAACTCAGCGTGATCGAGGACGGCGAGCCGCTGGTGGCCTACACATTCGAAGCCGCCCGTCAGAAGCGATTCCGCACGGGCAGCGGCCTGCCCATCAAGATTTCCACGATCGAACTGATCGAAATCGGCGCGGGTGGCGGCAGCATTGCCCACGTGGATCACCTGGGTTTGCTCAAGGTCGGCCCGCGCAGCGCCGGCTCGCAGCCTGGTCCGGCGTGCTATCAGAAAGGCGGCGAGCATCCGACGGTGACCGACGCGAACTTGTGCCTGGGTTACCTGAATCCGGACACGTTTGCCGGCGGCACGATGAAGATCAGCGAAGCCGCTGCCCAAAAGGCCCTCGCCACGGTCGCCAAGACACTCGATATGAATGCGGCGTCGTGCGTGCCCGGCGTCACCGACGTCGTGAACGAGAACATGGCCGCCGCCGCCCGCGTCCATATCGCCGAGCGTGGAGGGGATGCTCGTGAGTATTCTCTGCTCGTCACGGGAGGTGGAGGCCCGCTGCACGGTTACAGCGTCGCCAAGAAGCTGCGCCTTCGCCGCATGCTGTGCCCGCCGTCGGCGGGCGTGGCTTCCGCCTTGGGTCTACTGATCGCGCCGCCCAAGGTCACCCGCGTGACGACATTCTCGAACCGTCTCAGCCAGATCAAGATCGATACGCTCGAACACGCCTACCGGGAGCTGGAAGCATCGGCCATGCAGACCCTCAAGGAAAGCGGCGCATCGAGCACGGCGCTCGTCACCCGTCGGTACGCGGATCTCCGATTCGTCGGCCAAGGCTTCGAATTGGTTACCGAGCTGCCCGCGGGCCCCTACGGGGACTCGACCCCCGACCGGATCCGGGAGCTGTTCGCAGATGAGTACAAACGCGTTTTCGCGATCACTCCCCCCGTCAATGACATAGAGATCGTGAATGTGCGAATCGACGTGTCGGGTGCGGCCGATACCAAACTCGGAAAACAGCGGGACGAGGCCGCGACCGAATCCACGATGCCGGTACGCCGGAAGGCTTATTGCCCCGACCTGGCCAAAACGGTCGACATGCCTGTGCATCAGCGCGCCAATCTGGTTGCGGGCGCGACGGTTGCGGGCCCCGCCATCGTTGAGGAGTCCGTGTCCACCCTCATCGTTGGCAGCCATGGCAGCTTCGAACTACTTGAAAACGGCATCATCGCCGTGGAACTGAATACTGGAGACCGTGCATGAAATTCGATCCCATCACCCTTGAGATTCTGTGGCAGCGCTTGGTATCCGCCGCGGACGAAGCCGGTGCCGCCCTGTTGCGCTCTTCGTTTTCCACCATCGTCCGCGAATCCTATGACTTCGCGTGCATCGTCACCGACACGAAAGGCAGGTCGATTGCCCAGGCCTCGGAGAGCATCCCCTCGTTCATCGGCACGCTTCCCAGGACCGTCAAGCATTTCCTGGCGCACTTCCCGGTCGAGACCTTGAAGGCGGGCGACATCCTCATCACCAACGACCCCTGGATGGGGACGGGCCACCTCCCCGACCTCTCCCTGGCGAAACCCATGTTCGCCGAGGGGCGCTTCATCGGCATGGTGGCCACCACCGCGCACGCCCCCGACATGGGCGGCAAGACCGGCTCCGCCGACGTCCGCGACATCTTCGAGGAGGGCTTGCAAGTCCCGATGATGAAACTGATGGATGCGGGCGTCGCCAACGAAACCCTTATTGCCATGATCCGCAAGAACACGCGGGTCCCGGACCAGGTGATCGGAGACCTTTGGGCCCAGATCGCCGCCCTGCAACTGCTCGAACAGCGCTCCGTCGAGTTGGCGCGAGAGAACCGGTTCGAGACGCTCGACGAACTGGCCGACGAGATCATCGGCCGCACGGAACGGGCGATGCGCGATGCGATCGCGAAGTTTCCGGACGGGCAGTACGAGTACTCGCTCCAGGCCGATGGCCTGAGCGAACCGCTGACGCTGAAGGTCGCGATCGACGTCGACGGCGAGCGCATCAAGGTCGACTATGCGGGCTCTTCCAATCAGGTCGACCGCGGCATCAACGTTGCCCTCTGCTACACCGCCTCGCAAACGGCGTACGCGCTGAAATGCCTGTTGTCGCCGGACCTGCCCAACAACGAAGGAGCCCTGTTGCCCATCGAAGTCACGGCGCCCGAAGGCTCGATCCTCAACCATACTTATCCGCAATCGGGACAGAGCCGCACGCTGGTGGGCCACTTCCTGCCGTTCCTGATTTTCGGCGCATTCGAGACAGCGGCGCCGCACCTCATCATGTCTGGTGCCGGCTCTCCGCTGTGGAGCATGCAGGTCACCGGCCAGGACGACGGCGGACGCACTTTCGTGAACAAGATTTTCTTCAATGGCGGCGTCGGCGCTCTGCACAATCGGGATGGCTACGCCTGCCTGAGCTGGCCGAGCAACGTATCGAACGTGCCCATCGAGATGACCGAGCAGCAGTCGCCGCTGCGCTATGAATTCAAACGCTTGCGCGGCGGATCCGGCGGCGACGGCGAATACCGGGGCGGCTTGGGCCAGGAGGTCCAGCTGCGGCACGCCGGCGAGCGTCCCGTCGTCATCGGTTTCCATGCCGAACGCACCCAAACGCCGGCGCCGGGAGTCTGCGGCGGTCGGCACGGCAGTACCGGCGTGCTGCAGATTAACGGACGCGCGCTCACCCCCGCAGAGCAGAAGCGGCAACATCGCGTTGAGCCGGGCGACGTCGTCTATCTTGCGACACCGGGCGGAGGCGGGTTTGGAGACCCCGAAAAACGGAATCCGGAACGCCGGCGCAAGGATGAAGTGATAGGATATCTGGCCTGATCAGGCCGCCTGGAACCGCGTCGGCCCGCGCCGACGCGGTTTTCCTCACTGCGCACCTCAATACATGACTCAAGAGCAGAAGAAAACGATAGCGGCCGCCCGGCGGCCTCGCTCAAAGAAAAAACGCGACGAGATTCTGGCGCGAACGGAAGACGACCAGGTCGGTGTTCAGGCCTTTGAGCGCGGACTGGACGTGATCCGCGCATTCGCCAGTGAACAGCGGCCTCTCACCCTGTCCGAGATCGCCGAAATCACCAAGCAACCGCGAGCCTCCACCCGCCGTCTGCTGGGGTCCCTGGTGCGGCTCAAATATGCCGCGACGGATGGCCTGACGTTCCGGTTGATGCCCTCAGTCATGGAGCTCGGGTACGCCTACCTGTCGTCCAGCCAATTCTGGGACCGCGTGCAGCCGTACATGCAGGAAGTCATGTCGGAGCTGAACGAAAGCTCATCTGTCGGCGTACTGGACCTGCCCGACGTCGTGTACGTCGCTCGGGCGCAAGCGCGGCGGATCGTGCAAAACATGGCCATTGGCGTCGGGAGCCGGGTACCAGCCGCGGTCTCGGCAATGGGGCGCCTGCTGCTCGCCTACGAGCCTCGCCACGTGGTGGAAGCGTATCTGCAAGAGCGGCCGCTTCAGGCGTTTACGGAAAAGACCATCGTCGACCGCGATGCCTTCTACGCCGCCTTGGACAAAGGACGCGAGCAGGGCTGGATATTGGTGGACGAAGAGTTGGAGATCGGCTTGCGTTCATTGGCCGTCCCCTTGCGGGACCGCTCGGGGAAGGTCATCGCAGCCATGAATGTAGGCGCAGTCTCCGCCCGCGCATCCGCAGAACAAATGATCTCGAAATTCCTGCCGGTGCTTCGGGAAGCGGCCAACAAGGCGAATCACGCCTTGTCTTTTGGCTGATTCCGCTCAAGGCGTGGCAACGCAGGCAGGCAAGGGGTAGTCTTCCGCGTTGCATACCATTCCCGGCCGGGTCGAGAAGTCCAGCCGCGGGGGCGAGAAAATGTCCAGCAGCCAGGCCTCCCCATCATTGATGTTCCGGCTCGTATGGATGACTTGCGGCGGAATGACCAGCATCGAAGGGCTGTCCACCTCGCGATGCTCATCCTCGCGCCATTCGCTCAGATCCTTGCCCCACGGATAGCGCAGATGATGTTTCCACGTGCCCAGCAACGCGAAGGACCCCTGCTCGAAATCCATATGCGAATGGGGGCTGAGCTTGGTCGTGTCGCGTGGTGCCGACCGCGGCAACATGATATTGAGCATCAGGTTGCAACTGCGGAAGATGCGCATATTGCTGTCGGGGCGGACATGGGCGGCGACGTCATAGGTTCGCAGCCGATAGCCGTCGGCCGGTTCTGGCCAGGCCATCAGCGGCGCGACGTTGGGCGCGCTCGTTGAGTAGGCGTCCGCGTTGGCCGCCCGAGCCGCCAGATCGGCCGCGCGCGACGAGAACAGCAGGAAAACGGTGCTGGGCTCCGTCAGGATCAGTTCGCTGGGTCCCGGCGGCACGATCGCCAATCGGCCCGTCGCCAGCGCGGCCGACGAATCCGCGGTCTCGATCGACCCCGCGCCATTGACCACGAATACCATGTATTCGTCGGTTTGCCTCGCGTCCCGGGCCAGGCGCGCGCCCGGAAGGGCTTGCACGTAACAGGCGACGAAGTTGGCGCCGCGGGCGATCCATTCCTTGAGCAGGGGCTCGTCGGTTTGCGGCGGGATAGCGGAAAAATCCTCCAGCGAGGGGGTTCCCAAAGTCATTGCAATCTCCGTGATGAAAGGCTTCGGCCTCACGCGCGCATGAGCGCGCGGGCTGCCTGTTTGAGGAGGGACTGATCCGATCCATGCAGGAACCAGCTCGCCCCGAGATCGCTGTAGCGGTGTCTTTCCTCCAGGCTGCTGGCGACCACGCCAACGCGTTTTCCCTGCGCCACGCCTGCCGCGATAGCGCGCTCCGTGGCTTTCAAGACATCAAGGTGTTGACTGTCCGCAAGCCCCATGGACAACGCCAGGTCCGCCCTGCCCACGAAGATGCCGTCGACCCCTTGCGTGGCGGCAATCGCCCGGGCGTTGTCGACCGCCTCTATGCTCTCGATCTGGCACATGATCTGCACGTTCTCGGCGTCCTCAATGGCCGCCAGCATGCCCTTTTCCCCATAGCCGGATGACCGCGATCCCCCGCTGTAGCCGCGTACGCCAGCTTTGTAGCGACAGCGGCTCACCACGATGCTCGCATCTTCCGGCGTATCCACATGAGGCACGAGAACGCCCGTCGCCCCGAGATCCAGCGAGCGCAGAAGCGTCGAAGGCTGGTAGTCGGGAACCCGGACAAAAAGAGGCAGGCCGGCCGCCTTGCCGGCAATCAGCATCGCGTCCAGCGTGCCGAAATCGAACGGCGCGTGTTCCGCGTCCAGCACGGCGAAATCCAGTCCCGCCACCGCGAGGATCTCAACGATATGTGCGCTTGGCGTCTTGATGAATGTGCCGACTTCGACTCTCGAATGGCCGTCGCTCCCGCGTGAAATTGTCATGGGTAGTCCCTGTCGTCGCTGTTGATCGCTGGATGATGGGCCGAGCGGAAGTGGCGGGCAAGCTCAACGCTGAAGCTTTTCGTCAGCCGAAACGTTGCCAGGGGACTAGTGCGTGCTTCGCCGCGCGGCCAAGTACATAAGGGAGTAAGCCGTGGAGATGGCGAACCTTGCCACGATCCAAGTCCGCCCCGCGGCCTTGTCCCAATCGGGCAATGTCAACAACTCGTTCCCAATTTCGCGTGCCTGGATGCGGCCGGCTTGCCGGCGCTATTGACATGGGCGTGACGATTGCATCATCCATGTTGAGCGGGGCTGGTGCCACGGAATACAGTGGCGAAGCGAGACAAGGGAATTCCCTTGATCGGGCTTGATTTGTCGAGGCCCTTCAGTATGATTTCCGTAGCGTTTCACCATAAGCCCCACCGCTGGCCTTGCCGTCGACAGTGGTGGCAGAGAGGTGGACACGACGTGAAGCCCATGAAGGTATCGAGTGCCAGTTTCTGCGGGATCGCCTGCGAGACAGGGCAGGGCAAGGCGGGCCCTCTCTGCGACTACGCGGGCTAAGCACGAACAATCCCAAAACATCCCCGCACGCGTGCACGCGTAGACCCTTGGCCTCGGCTAAAGGAATGGCAGCCTTGTCAGTGATCGATCACCCGAAAATGGACGAGCCGGATCAGTAAAGTGAGATTCTCAATCGCAATCTTGCGAAGGGGGCGAAAATGCTTGAACTGTGCAAAGGCTGTTATCGCGAGTATGTATACCCAGGGGGAGTCTGCCAGCGTTGTCACACCTTTAAACCGAACAAAAAGCCGGACTGGATAAAGTCACGCAGTGCAGAGGAAAGGTCGGGTGATGTCTTATCTGGCCTTTCTTTTGTCGTTGGCGTGGCAGCATTTCTGTATGTCTGGTCTGTCTCGGATAATTTGCTCCTCGGCGCAATTTCAGCGCTTGTCGGCTGGCGGTTTGCTGAATCGAAATTGGGACAAACGTTATTGCGATTTCTGCTGTTCTTCGCGGGGCTGGGCATCGCATGGTTCTTCTTCGAGCTCTCAAAGACCTACAGATAAATCTTGAGGGGCGGCTAAATGAAATGCGCGCAAACTTCATTGTTCGGGCTATCAACTTTTCTGGGCCTTTTTTTTGGTTCATTGAGCATTACCGGGGAAGGCGGCGCGGATTTTGAGGAAGAAGTATTCCTGGTCGCGGTAGCCGTAAGCGCGCCGCTTGATGACCTTGATGGTGTTGTTGATGCCCTCGACGATGCTGGTG
>Ga0222427_100719_pt1 | contig 33362 bp, 44 predicted proteins | sample 2B20Ametagenome_FD_182890 | JGI IMG/M metagenome (GOLD analysis project Ga0222427, IMG submission 182890) | Enriched microbial communities from leaf-cutter ant dump, University of Wisconsin, Madison, United States - 2B20A (version 2) | ecosystem: Environmental > Terrestrial > Nest > Insects nest...
GCGTCGGCCAGTTGAGCGATGATCCCCTCATCAGCCTGCCCGCAGCGGCGCGCTGATCAGCCCGGCAATGCCGGACAGCACGGCGACCAATGCCGCCAGCTACACCACCCGATGGGACACCATCTATTGTGCGATGCAGCATCGATTGCAACATGCGATTTCGGCATGAAAGCAATGCGAAATCGAAACGAACGCACGGCCCGCGCCGGAAAAGTTGAAACGAGAATTCATATTTCACGCAATCCAGTCTGGAATTGTTCCAGACTATGGGCCATATTCATGGAATTCAGAGAGACGAGGCACTTATGCGGCTCACGCGTCAAACCAACTACGCCATGCGCATCCTCATGTATTGCGCGGCGAACCAGGACCGGCTGAGCCGCATCCCCGAGATCGCTGCCGCCTACTCGGTATCCGAACTGTTTCTGTTCAAGATTCTCCAGCCGCTGGTCGAGAACGGACTGGTCGAGACCGTGCGTGGCCGCAATGGCGGCGTGAAGCTCGGCAAGCCGGCGCAAGAGATCACCCTGTTCGACGTGGTGCGCGTCACCGAGGAAAGCTTCGCCATGGCGGAGTGCTTCGAGAGCGACACCGAATGCCCGCTGGTCGATAGCTGCGCGCTCAATTCAGCCCTGCGCGAGGCGCTCAACGCCTTCTTCGAGGTCCTCGGCCGCCACACCATCGCCGATCTGGTGGCCGAGCGCCCGGACATGCGCGGCCTGCTCGGCATCGATCAGTTGACCGCCCGTCAGCCGGCCGCCTGAAGCGACGGGCGTAGGCTGTTTTTCCAAATTCTTCTCAGGAAAGCGCCGACTGCGGCAGCACGAACGGCATCGGACCCGGCGGGACGGAGCCGACTTTCAGACGGCAGCCGAACACCTTTTCCAGCATCGAATTGTTGATGACGTCCTGCGGCAGGCCCGCGGCGGCCAGCCGGCCGGCGTGCAGCATGTAGATCCGCTCCGCGTAGAGGGCGGCGAGGTTGAGATCGTGCAGGATGGCCACCACTCCGCCGCCGCGCCTGGCGAAGTCGCGCGCAATGTCCATGATGCCGAGTTGATGCCTGATGTCGAGGCTGGAGACGGGCTCGTCGAGGAGCAGATAGCGCGGCCGCCCCTCCAGCACCGGCGCCCAGACCTGGCACAGCACCCGCGCGAGTTGAACGCGCTGCTGCTCGCCGCCTGACAGTTCCTGGTAGAAACGCCCGCCGAATCCGTCGAGATCGACCTTCGTCAGCGCCCGCTCCGGCAGGCGTCCCTCCTCGCCGGCCAGCGCGCCCGAACGTCCCCCCAGCAGGCCGAGCCTGACCACTTCGCGCACGGTGAAGGGAAAGCTCAACGTCGTCGCCTGCGGCAGCACCGCCCGCGCGGTTGCCGCTTCCACCGGCTTCATATCGGCGAGGGAGCGGCCGTTGAAGGCGATGCGGCCGGAATAGCCGATATCGCCCGACAGCGCCTTCAGGAAGGTGCTCTTGCCCGAGCCGTTCGGCCCGACGATGGCCACGACCTCGCCCGGCCGTGCTTCGAAGTCGACTCCTGAGATGATCCGCTTTGCGCCGATGGAAACGGCAACGTCGCCCGCCTCGATCATGATCGCCTCACAGGTCGAGCACGCCGCGCCGGCGCAGCAGGATCCACAGGAAGAAGGGACCACCGACCGCCGCGGTCACGATTCCGATGGGCAGTTCGGCCGGGGCCACGATCGTGCGGCTGATCGCATCGGCGACGAGCAGCGCCGACGCGCCCAGCAATGCCGAGGCCGGCAACAGGTAGCGATTGTCGGGGCCGATGAGCAGCCTGAGCAGATGCGGCACGACGATGCCGATGAAGCCGATGCCGCCGCTGACGGCCACGGACGCACCGACGGCGGCCGAGACGGCGACGATCGAGACGTATTTCAGCCGCTGGACCGGCACGCCGAGATGGCCGGCGGTCGGCTCGCCGAGTGCCAGCGCGTTCAGGCCCCGCGCGAGGAACGGCGTCGTGGCCAGCGCAACGACCATGATCGGCGCGGCCGCGCCGATCTTCTGCCAGGTCGCGCCGGCCAGCGAGCCCAGGCCCCAGAACGTCAGGTCGCGCAGTTGCCGGTCGTCGGCGAGGTAGATCAGCACGCCGGAAAAAGCGCCCGTCATGGCCGCGAGCGCGATGCCGGCCAGCAGCATGGTGGCGATCGAGGTCTGGCCGCGCCGCGTGGCGACGCGATACAGGATGAAGGTCGTGACCAGCCCGCCGAAGAAGGCCGCCAGCGGCAGCGCGTAGATGCCCAGCGGCGCCAGCACGGGCCCGAGCATCGTTCCGCCGAGCACGATCACGACGATCGCCCCGAGCCCCGCGCCGGCGGAGACGCCGATCAGGCCCGGATCCGCGAGGGGGTTGCGGAACAGTCCCTGCATGACCGCGCCCGACACCGCCAGCGAGGCGCCGACCAGCGTGCCGAGCAGGATTCGCGGCAGGCGGATATCCTGGATGATGATGCGATCGCGCGCGCTGATCGCATCGCCAAAACCGCCTGTCAGCCAGTTGTGGATCAGGTCGAGTGCGGAGGCATTCGAGGCGCCCGTCCCGAGTCCGGCCAGCATGGTCGCGGCAAGCAGCAGGCCGAGCAGCACGATGGCAAGCCGCGCCCGTGCGGAGCGATCGCCGGCGGCGGCATCGGAATCGGTCGGCGACATGGCGGCGGGCTGTACGGCCATCTTCAAGGCTCGATTCAGTCGGCGGCCTTGTCGCCATAGAGCGCCTTCGACAGGTCGCTTATGGCGTCGGCGGTGCGCGGCCCGTAGCCGAGCAGATAACCGCCGTCCATGCGGATCACCTTGCGGGCCTGTCCGGCCGGCGTCTGGCTGATGGCGGCGTTGTCGAACAGATCGTCGTCCGACACGCCGGGACCGGCATGGTCCATCATCAGGATGACATCGGGCGCGGCGGTGACGATCGCCTCGTCCGAAAGCTGCTTGTACCCGGAAAATCCTTCGATCGCATTGGCCGCGCCGGCCAGCCTGACGATGCCGTCGGCCCCGGTATGCGCGCCCGCCGCCATGACCTTGTCGCCCTGCATCGACAGGATGAACAGAACCCGTTTCTTCTTGTCGATGCCTGCCGTACGCGCTTCGGCCGCCTTGAGCTTGGCTTCGGTGTCGGCGGCGAGCGCAGCGGCCTTGTCTTCGACGCCCAGCGCCTTGCCGACCACGCGTATCCTTTCGAGAATGCCCTCGTTGTCGTAGGTCTCGGGCACCTCGACATAGGGAACGCTCGCTTTTTTCAGCACGTCCACCGCTTCCTTCGGGCCGCTGCCCTGCAAGGCGATGATGCCGGTGGGATCGACCGACAGGACGCCCTCCGGCGAAAGCGCGCGCATGTAGCCCACGTCCGGCAGCGCCTTGGCGGCTTCCGGATAGGTGCCGGTCGAATCGCGCGCGACCAGATGCTTCTGTTCACCCAACGCAAAGACGATCTCGGTCACGGCACCGCCGATGGCGACGACCCGCGACGTGTCGGGAAGAACCGTCGCATCCTCCGCGGCGGCGGGCCGCGCGACCGCAGCCAGCGCCAATCCGAACGCGGCCAGTCGCGCCGTTTTCAGCCATACAGACATGTCTTACCTCTTCAGGCGGCCGTCGAGGCCGGAAGCCGCGGCATGTTTTCGGCCAGGAAACGCCAGTCGGCGCGCTCCACCTCGCCTTCGTGGCGCTGACCGAAGAACTGGATGATGAGGTTTCCGTCCGCCCCGTAGGCTTCGAGCGACGTGACGTGACCGTCCCTGGTGGGCTTGCGTACCGCCCAGACCTCGCGGATGTGATCCACCCTCAGATGCAGGTGGAAGGTCTCGTCGAGTACGTTGAGCCACGGCCCCATCGGCTTGATCGACTGCACCGGCCCCGAATGGATCTGTACGCAGCCGCGGCTGCCGACGAAGCACATGATCGGCAGGCCGTCACGGGCGACGTGGTTGAACATCGCGGCGACGGCGTCGGTGTCGAGCTGCCAGGCATAATCCTGGCCGACCATCCGCATCGCCTGCTGGCGGTCCAGCTTCAGCGTGCGCAACATGCCGAAGAACTGGTGGACGTCGGTCAGCTTGCTCCAGCGGTCGCGCAGATCGTCGGCGCTGACTGAAGGAGCCGCCTCCGGCGCCCCTGCCACATCGTCTTCGGCAAGGGCGACGGACGGTTGCTGGTCGACGGCTTCCAGCGAGGCCACCAGCTTCTGGTAGGCATAGAGATTGGAGGTGGGGCGCAGATGCACCTTGTGCACGGCCTCGCCTCTCGCATCGAAGAATTGCAGGCTGCGGCGAATCTCGTCGCCATCGCGCTTTTCGACGGCGAAGCCGTGCGCCCATGCCTTCGGGAAGATGCGCAGATCGATCTGCTCGCCCAGCACAAGCGCATTGTTGTCGCCGGTGACGACCTTGTCGTAGATGCCGATCTTCTCGTGAACCGCGCTTTCGTTGCGGGTCAGCGCCATCACCTCGCCGACCGCTTCGAGGCCGGTCAGGAGATCGTTGACCCGCGGCTCCACGCGCCGGACGCCTTCGCCGCAATGCGCGGCCACCAGGTCCGCCTCGGTGATGCCGAGACTGGCGGCGAGGTCGCGCTCGCGCATCTTCGGATTGTCGATGCGCGCACGCCTGATGTCGTGCGGCATGGGTTTCACCCGCTGGTCCATATGCCCTCTCCCGGACGCGATCACTTGTTGAGGATGAGCTTGCCCTGGCGGGTGATCTTGAGCCGGTAGAGCGCACCGTGATGCTCGATGCCGATCTCATGCTCGCCCTGGAACAGGGAATTGGAGGAAAGCGTACGCACCGAGAGCGGGATGCGCTCCACCCTGACGGGCGAGGAATCCACGCTGCGGGTACGGTAGCGGAAGCTGTCGGGGTTGTACGAGTTCATGAGGTTCACTCCTGCTCTTTCGCCGCTCAAATCGAGAGGCTGGTGAAGTCCCGATTCATTCTTGACTCGAAATATCATGTTTACTAGTCAGTGCAATACCGGACTAAATGAGTCAACATTTAAGATGCCGGATCGAGACAAAAATGCGAGCGAGCCTTTCCTAGCTAGCCAGCGTTCAGCATGATTTTGGAGTTGGGAAAATGGGGTTGGTGGCTCGAAATATGGCAGCGCTGCTTGGCGGGGCGGCCTTTTCGGTGATTTTGCTGGCACACAGCGCAAACGCACAAGACAATCAGGTCAATGAAGCCGAGAAGAAGGGCCGCGTTACGCTGCTGGAGCGGCTGGTCATCGGCGCCGGCGCTGAAAAGGTGGCGATCAATACACCGCAAGCGGTCACGGTTATAGACCAGAAGGAGATCGACCGTGAGCAGGCGGAAACCACCGGCGAACTGTTTAAATCGGTTCCCGGCGTTACTATGGTGGGGAGCGGACGTGTCTTCGGCGAAGCCTTCAATATCCGCGGTATCGGCTCTACGGAGAATTCGGCCGATGGAGCGCGGATCATAGTCAATGTGGACGGGGCACAGAAGTTCTACGAGCAATATCGCATGGGCTCGTTCTTCTCCGATCCGGAACTTTACAAGAAGGTAGAAGTGCTGCGCGGACCGGCTTCCTCGACGCTCTATGGAGCGGGCGCGTTGGGCGGTGTTATCAACTTCCAGACCAAAGACGCATCCGACTTCCTTCAGGAGGGGATGAATAATTCCCTGCGGCTGAAGGGCATGTATGAAACCAATGGCGACGGTTACCTTGGTTCCGTCATCTATGCCCGCAGGCTGAACGATAACGTCGATTTCCTGGCTGCCGGCAACTACCGTGGCTCAGGCGAGTTCAAGCTCGGTAACGGGGATGACCTGGATGGCTCCGATTTCGCGTCATGGTCCGGTCTTCTGAAGACGACCGCCCATCTCGATGAACAAACGTTCCGAGTTTCCTATCAGCGTTGGGACAGCGACGCCGACGACCAGGCGTATGCTCAAACGGGAACACAGGCGGTCTTTGGAACGGTGGATCGCCACGTCATCGATGATACCGTTATCGCCAGCTACGAGAACCCGGTCAGCGACAACCCCTGGCTGGACGTAAAGGCCAGCGTTTCCTACTCGAATACGTCCGTGGAACAACGCAATGGAACGCTGGGCGGCACTTCGAATATCGTCGACGCCGACTACGGCTATCGGACGTTGCAGGGCAATCTGCAGAATACGTCGGAATTCACGGGCGAACGCTGGCAGAATTTCCTGACTTACGGCGTACAGGCGAGTCATCAGGAGCGTACCGGCGAATCGCAACTGGTGAGCGGCACCTCCGGCCCCTGGATCAATACCCATCCGGAAGGCACGGATAACAAACTCGGTCTGTTCGTGCAGAACGAATATGTTTGGGACGAACGACTGACGCTGATCGCCGGCGCACGCGGCGATTTCGTCTGGCGCTCGCCCGGCGATGGAGCCAAGGACTTCGCAGACGCCGTCGATGTCAACGACCAAGCATGGTCGCCAAAGCTCGCCGCACTCTACAAATTCAACGACAACTTCGGCGTTTTCGGCTCGGTCGCACATACGGAAAGGCTGCCGACGCTCGACGAACTTTACACTTGGAACAAGGGCTTAAGTGAAGGTCTGAAGAAAGAGAAGTCGAACAATTACGAATTGGGCTTCACTGTCTCCGGCTACGATCTCCTGTCCGCCGGCGATGCTCTCAACATCAAGACGACCGGTTTCTACAACGACCTGGACGACCTCATTCAGCTTTCACCATCCGGGGCCGACTACTATTATTACAATATCGGCAAAGCCCGTATCTACGGAGTCGAGGTCGAAGCTGCGTATGATTCCGACCATCTCTTCGCCAACTTGGCCTATACGGGCGTGAAGGGCGAAAATCGCACGTCGGGCCTCAACTTCGGCAAGCCGCTTTCGACCATTCCCGCTCACAAGATCGTCGCCACGCTTGGCACGCATATGCCCGACTACGACATCGATATCGGAGGTCGGCTTACCCATGCGTTCGAAGCTCCGAACAGTATCCAGGGTACCGCTTCTTCTTCATCCTCGGCCGATCACACTGTCGTGCCTGCGAAGGAGTGGACCACCTTCGATATTTTCGCATCCTGGACACCGCAGGAAGGCAGGTTCAAGGGTTGGGAGGCTCAGTTCGCTGTCAACAACGTCTTCAACGAGTATTATCGAGATGCGCTAGCGCTCGACTACGCCAAGGGACGGACTTTCAAGCTCACTCTTGCGAAGCAACTCGACTGGTGAGGAAAGACATGGCCGCACACGAAACAGGCCGGTTTCTGGCCGTTGTCCTGCTCGTAGCCGCCGCAGCCGGGCCGACGCGAGCGGAGGACAGCGCGCCATCCCCGGCACCGTCGCTCACCCTCGAACTGAACGGCGCTCAGCCGTCGGAAAAAGGCTGCCGCCTGACCTTCGTGGTGGCCAACGATCTCGGCGCCGACCTCACAAGGGCGGCGTTCGAGATCGCCTTGTTCAACGACCAGGGCGTGGTCGATCGCCTGACGGTACTGGATTTTCGGGATCTTCCCGAAGGCAAGACCAAGGTCAGCCGCTTCGACCTCGCCAGGGCCGACTGCGCAAAGACGAGCCGCGTCCTCGTCAACAGCGTCACGGAATGCAGCGGCAAGGGCGTGCAGCCCGACGCCTGCATGAAGGGGCTCAAAACGTCGAGCAAGGCCGCAATCACGTTCGGTCTCTGAACCGGCGCGGCGAACACCGCCGCGAATATATGGCCCGCGCCGGAAAGCGCGGGCTGCAAATCACCCTCGAAAAAATGCGCATCGATGATCGGACTGACAAGACTGCACGAACTTGCCGCGCACAACGGCGACGGCTTGCGGCCGGAATTTCTCGACCTGATGCGCAGGCGCGCGTCGATCGAAGCCGATCCGGCCGTCGTGGAACTGCCGTCCGACGGATGGCGGAGCGCCGGCCCTCCCCCGATGCCGGGCTCACAGGCCACCCTGCCGGCAAGCGTCCTATGCCTGCGGCCGAAAACCACGATCCACAGCAAGCAACTCAAAGAGAGAAAGGGCAAGCAATGTATATAGCGATGAACCGTTTCAAGGTGCAGGACGGCTCGGAGGACGCCTTCGAGGCCGTATGGAAGAACCGCAACTCCTCGCTTTCCGAGATGGCCGGCTTCCGCGAGTTCCATCTCCTGCGCGGGCCGAGGAACGAAACCGAGGGCTACACGCTGTTTGCCTCCCACACCGTCTGGGCCAGCGAGGCCGACTTCACCGCGTGGACCAGGTCGGAGAACTTCCGCAACGCCCACAAAGGCGCCGGCACCGGCAAGGTCCATTATCTCGGCCATCCGCAATTCGAAGGATTCAGCGTCGTCGAAGGGGCCTGATACCGATGCCGGCGGCGCGCCGGCACGGACTGATTCGCCGCAATTTCGCCTCGTATGGCGCCTGACCGGCAATCCCGATCGCTATTTAAACCTCCGTATCACGCATGAGAAAATACTTGACTGCCTGAAGAGGGGCAAGCCGGATAGAGTGATCTGAATTGACTCAATAGATTGAAATAGCAACGTTTTTCGACATGAGAGGGCCGCGGCAAGTGCTTCGCAGCGGCCCTTTTCTGTTGCCGTATGGCCACGGCCGCCTCGCTAGTCCGCCGCCTGGTGAGAAAGGAATGGACAATGATCAATTGCTGTTACCAACTGTAACAAAACTAAAAAAGGTTTGGGCGGGATAGTGATCGAGGCCGATCAGCCGAAACTTTCAATGCTGGGCAGATGGTATCGCGGCAAGATCGGGGATCGTTCTCTGACGCCGGTTTCCTCGATGCGGACCTTCTGGGGGCTGATGCGGGCCTATTGGGTGTCCGACCACTGGCGGGAAGCCTGGGCACTGACGCTGGTGATCGCCTTCCTCACCGCGCTGTCCAGCAAGGCGGGTGTCTGGTTCGCGGAAGCGTCCGGCGAACTGGTCAATTCGATTGCCTTCTTCCATGACGCGGCCAACACCAATCCCCTCGCCTCGTTGCTCACCCATGCCGGCATCCTGGTGGCGCTCGTCGTCGTCAAGGACGCCGGCATAACCGGCAGCCGCATGTTTGTCTCCGCCACGCTCCACCGCAAATGGCGCGCCTGGCTGGATAGCCGTTTCAACGCCGCCCTTCTGGATTCCAACCACACACATTTCCACGCCCAGCATTCGGCCGAGGGCACGGCGCCCGACAATATCGACCAGCGCGTGCAGGAATCGATCAAGGACATGACTGGTGGCGCCATCGGCCTCGCCATGGGCGTCATGGCGGTAACCTCCTCGCTGTTCTTCGTCGGCCAGAAGCTGCTTTCGTCCTCCACCGAGGTCGCCGGCCTCGAATTCCTGGGTTCTTACGGCAGCGCTGTGCTCGCCTTCGTGGCGGTCGCGGTCTACGTGCCGTTCAACACCTGGATCGCGGTCAGGCTCGGCGGCCTGCTGGAACGGCTCTCGGTCATGATGCAGCGCGCCGAGGGCAGCTATCGCGGCGAACTGACGACGCTGCTCCGGCGCTCCTTCCACGTCGCGGCCTCGCGCGGCGAGACGGTGCAGAGATCCATGCACGAGCGCCTCTATGTCGACATCGACAGCACCTGGGCGCGCTACAATATCGTCCACACCAGCTATGCCGCGTTCGAGCTGGTCTACAACTTCATCGGCGCGCGCGTTGTCGCCTATGGTCCGGGCCTGATCCCCTACATTCACAGCAAGATCGACCTCAAGGGCTACATCACCGGCGCGGAACTGGTGAACTCGCTCATCAGCCAGTGCTCCTGGTTCATCCATGTGATGCCTGCCATCGCCACGCTGCGCGCCAACAGCCGCCGCGTGATGGACGTCGCGGCCGCCATCGAGAACGTCCAGCGGCCGGCGGAATTCTACCGCCAGAGCGGACGCTCCGATTTCCGCTACGTTCGCCAGAACCCGGTGTTCGGCCTGACCGTCAGCAATCTCGACCTGGCGCATCACGGCCACGACAGCGCCCCCTTCCTGTCGATCGACAGGCTGCAGTTCCGGCGCGGCGAGTGGACCTATCTGCGCGGCGAGTCCGGCTGCGGCAAAAGCTCCTTCATCAAGGCGCTCAACGGCTTGTGGCCTTATGGGCAAGGCACCGTCGTGTTCCCCGAAGGCGTCAAGACCTTCTATGCCGCACAGGACGTGCGCCTGCCGCCCGTCTCGCTCAAGGAACTGATCTGCCTGCCGGACCGGGGAGAAGAGCATTCGGACACCGTGGCGGCCGCGGCCCTCTACAAGGCCGGGCTCGGTGATTTCATCGGCCATCTCGGCGAGAACAGCCGCGAAGGCAAGGGCTGGGACCAGGAGCTTTCCGGCGGCCAGAAGCAGAAGCTCATCGTTGCGCGCATCCTGATCCAGCAGCCGGGCCTGCTGTTCCTCGACGAGGCGACGGCCGCGCTCGATCCCGAGGGCAAGACCGCCTTCCACCAGGCGATCAAGGACAATTGCGCGAACGTCACGGTGGTCAGCGTCATGCACGAGGCCGTGCCGCCGCGCTCGGCGAGCGGAGAGAATTTCTACGACAGCGTGCTGACTTTCGCCGACGGCGTCGCCACCAAGCAGCCGATCGCCCCGCTGCCGGCGGAACTCACGAAAATCCTCGCCAGTTCTCCGCCCATGGAAGAAGGCTGGCTGCGCCTCCCTCGCCGGCGCCTGAAGCAGAAATAGACTTCCGCTCTCGACTGTCTGCGACATGCTGCATCGGCGCAGTGCCCCTTCGGGCTTCGAATCGATCACACTCCCGCGACGCCTGTGCCTTCCTTGGTCAAAGCGGTTGACTTCACATCGCGCCATCCTATGTTGCGCCGGCTCGCCAACCATCCAACCGCGAGCGGAAAGGTCATCAGCGCCATGCCTGGCGACAGTCACAGTCGAACGCAAACGCCGTCTGCCTGACGTGACCTGAAGGGCTCACCCAGGCCGACGGCCAAGGAGTGAGCCATGAGCGAAACCACACCCGTCGCGGCCGGCGATGCCCTCGCCCTTGTCCGCGTCCTCGCAACCGATCACGTCGCAGACAGCGTCGAGGCTCTGAACAGGGAGCCCCGGCCGGTCGCCGTGGACCTGCTGGCCGAACTGCCGTTCCAGCGGACCGTCGATATCTTCGACCAGCCCGAACTGGAGGATGGCCCCGAGCTCATCGCGGCCCTGCCCCGCGACAAGGCCGGGCGCATCCTTGCAGCCATGTCGGTCGACCGGGCAGCCGATCTTCTGCGCGACCTGACCGAGCCGGCGCGCTCCGAATTGCTGGGCCTGCTGACGCATGGCCTACGGGCCACCCTGCTCGGCATTCTCGGCTATCCCGAAGACAGTGCCGTCGCGATCATGACGACGGAATTCGTGAGCGTCCCGGGCGACTGGACGGTCGGGCGCACGCTGGAGCATATCCGCAAGGTCGAGCGCTCCCGCGAGACGGTGTATGCGATCTACATCGTCGATCCGGACACGCGCGCGCTGCTGCGTTCGACCAGCCTTCGCCGCCTGATCGCAGGCGCACCGGACGATCCCGTCATGACGGTCGCGCCAACCCATGCGCCGGTGACGGCCTCGCCGCTCGACAACCGCGAGCAGGTCGCCCGTCTCATCAGGAAATACGACCTGCTCGCCGTGCCTGTGGTCAAGGATGGAGCCGTGCTCGGCATCGTCACGGTGGACGACATCCTCGACACTATGATCGAGGAAACGACGGAAGACGTCCATCGCTTCGGCGGCCTCGAAGCGCTGGACGAGCCCTATATGAAGATCGGCTTCCTCGACATGGTGCGCAAGCGCGGCGGCTGGCTGTGCGTGCTTTTCCTGTCGGAGATGCTAACGGCGAACGCCATGCAGAGCTACGAGGCCGAATTGCAGAAGGCGATCGTGCTCACGCTGTTCATACCGCTCATCATGAGTTCGGGCGGCAATTCCGGCTCGCAGGCAACGTCTCTGGTGATCCGCGCGCTGGCGCTCGACGAGATCGCGCTCCGCGACTGGTGGCGCGTCGCGCTACGCGAACTGCCGATGGGCATCGTGCTCGGCGCAATCCTCGGGCTCGTCGGCATGGCGCGCATCGCGCTGTGGCAGCATATCGGCCTGTTCGACTACGGCCCGCACTGGCTACTGCTTGCCACGACGGTCGGCCTCGCGCTGGTGGGCATCGTCACCTTCGGCTCGCTGGCGGGTTCGATGCTGCCCTTCGCGCTCAAGCGCGCCGGCTTCGACCCGGCAAGCGCTTCCGCACCGTTCGTGGCGACGCTGGTCGATGTCAGCGGCCTCGTCATCTACTTCTCGGTGGCGCTGCTGGTGCTGCGCGGCACGCTGCTTTGACCGCCATTCAGGACGGCGCCCGCGTCAATCGATGCGGGCGCCGTCCTTTACGCGGTAGGATGGTTTGTACATCGTCACCAGCTCTTCCGCGGCGGTGGGATGCACGGCCATGGTGCGGTCGAAATCGTCCTTGGTCAGTCCAGCCTTGATCGGAATGCCGAGAAGCTGCGCCATCTCGCCTGCATCCGGCCCCAGAACATGTGCGCCGATCACCTTTCGGCTGGCGCCGTCCACGACCAGCTTCATCAGCATCTTCTCGTCGCGCCCCGAAAGCGTGTGGCGCATCGGCCTGAACAGGGCACGGTAGATCTCCAACTCGGCGAAGCGTTTTGACGCCTCGTCTTCGGAAAGGCCGACCGTGCCGATCTCGGGTTGCGAGAACACGGCCGTGGGAATGGTGTCATGGTCCGGTTTGGTCGGGTTGTCCTTGAACGCGGTCTCGACGAAGCACATGGCCTCGTGGATGGCGACCGGCGTGAGCTGCACCCTGTTGGTGACGTCGCCGACCGCCCAGATGTTGTCGACATTGGTGCGCGAATAGTCGTCGACAACGACGGCCCCGATCTTGTCCAGTTCCACGCCCGCCGCATCGAGCCCCAGGCCCTCGGTATTGGGCGTGCGTCCGATCGCCAGCATGACCTGGTCCGCCGTCAGGATTTCCCCGCCGTTGACCGACGCGTCGAGGCCGCCGTCGGGGCGGCGGCGCACCCATTCCAGAACCGAGTGGCACAGGATGCGGATGCCCTTCTTCTCCATCGTTTCGTGCAGTGTCCGGCGCAGATCCATGTCGAAGCGGCCGAGGATCTCCGAACCGCGATAGACCAGCGTCGTCTCGACGCCGAGCCCGTGAAAGATGTTGGCGAACTCAACCGCGATGTAGCCACCGCCCTCGATGACGATGGCCTTGGGCAGTTCGTCAAGGTGGAATGCCTCGTTGGACGTGATGCAATACTCGTGACCAGGTAGTGCCGGGTGCGCCGCAGGCCGGCCCCCTGTCGCAATCAGGATCTGGCCAGCAGTGACGGTGCGGTCTTCGCTTTCGAGACGGATCGTGTGGCGATCGACCAAAGTGGCCCGGCTCTGGAACGTCTCGCCGCCGGCGCCGTGGACATTCTTCTTGTAGATGGCTTCCAGCCGCGCGATCTCGCGGTCCTTGTTGGCGATCAGCGTTTTCCAGTCGAATCTCGCGTCGGGAACGGTCCAGCCGTAGCCGGCCGCGTCTTCGAAATGTTCGGGAAACTGCGAAGCATAGACGAACAGCTTCTTGGGCACGCAACCGCGTATGACGCAGGTGCCGCCGAAGCGGTATTCCTCGGCTATACCAACTTTCTTACCCAACGCGGCCGCCACGCGCGCCGCCCTCACCCCGCCCGATCCGCCGCCGATGACGAAAAGATCGTAGTCATAGCCTGCCATATCGGGACTCCTGTCTTGCGGTGGCGCTTCCACAACTAGGCGGCGGAGGAGCAAAAGAAAAGCCCGGCTGTCCGGCCGGGCTTCCGTATCGCACCTGGATTGTATCGCAACTTTTCAGGTGCGTTTTGGGCGCTTCACGCACCTGTTTTTCCGCATGTCCTTTTCCCGAAACCGGTGCCCGCTTTTCAGGAGACCTGCTTCAAGGCGCGACAACGCTCACGCCCAAGTCAGTTCTTCGGCGCGCTGTCGGCCGGCGCAGCACCATCCGCCGGCGCTGCCGGAGCCGCATCGTTCGCCGGCGCCTTTGCCCCGTTTGCGGCAGCCAGGGCCTCGCCGACCTGCTGCCCGAGATCGCGGGCAATGCCGTTCTGCCAGATCTCGGCCGCCTTCAGCACGTCCCGCATCGCGATCGGGCCGGTGCTCAGCAGCTTCTTGCCGGCTTCCGAGGAATAGAAGGCGGCGATGTCGGTAAGCTCCTTTTCGGAGAACGACTTGGCGTAGGCCATCGCGGCTTCCTTCTCCAGGTCGGCACGCCGCGATGCGAGCGCAAGCGCCTTTTCCGACACTGTCTTGGAAATCAATTGTTCCTGGTCCGGGTTCTTCTGGATGAGCTGCTCCTGAAGGGCCGCCGCCGCGCGCGGCAGGATGCTGTCGAAGGAGTCCGTGGCATGCAGCGCCTCGACGGCCGTATGCGCGGCCTTGAGATGGGATTCGGAAACATCCTGCGAAAAGGCCGGGGAAGACAGCGCAACGAGCGCGGTTGCGGCAGCGACTGCGGAGAAACGGCGAAGCCTGGCGGACAACATCATGATCGATAGAACTCCCTGCTTATGGGGCGGGTTTGATTGTTTCGACACCATCGCCACCGGCGATGATGGCCATTGAAGCCAGGCCGATGAAAAGACCGTGCTCGACCACGCCCGGAATGGCGTGAAGAACATTGGATAGCGCTCTTGTATCGGGAATGCGGCCAAAAGATGCGTCGAGGATGAAATGCCCTCCATCGGTCACGAAAGGCATGCCAGCGGTCATTCGCAGGTCGAGCGGCCCCGAAAGCCCGATCTTCGCCGCGGCGGCGCGAATCGCGATCTCCGTCGCCCGCAGGCCGAAGCGGTTGACCTCGATGGGCAGCGGGAACCGGCCGAGCGCATCGACCAGCTTGGAGCGGTCGGCAATGACGATCATGCGGGCGGAGGCGGACGCGACGATCTTTTCCCGCAGCAGCGCGCCGCCGCCGCCTTTTATCAGCGACAGTGCCGGGTCGATCTCGTCCGCGCCGTCGATCGTGAGGTCGAGTTCCGGGGTCTCGTCCAGCGTCGAAAGAGGCACGCCAAGCTCGGTGCAAAGAGCAGCGGTGCGCTCGGAGGTCGGGACGCCGGTCACCTTGAGGCCCGTCGCTACCTTCTGGGCGAGAAGGCGGACGAATTCCTCAGCCGTGCTGCCGGTGCCGATGCCCAGACGGTCGCCGTTGGCGACGTGATCGAGGGCAACCCGCGCCGCCTCGATCTTCAGCTGCCTGGCATCCATGAAAAGAACCCGCCTGTCATCATATCCGGCCCGGTCCCTACCATTTTTGACAGCGCGGTCAAAGGGCTTGAACCGCAACGGCTTGCCGGAAAGCGGCGCACCGGCTATCGCCTGCGGACAAGCAAGGAAAGGACCGTCCATGAAGCGCCCCATTATCGTGTTCGATCTGGACGGCACGCTGATCGATACGGCGCCCGATCTGCTGGACAGCCTGAACCACTCCCTGGCCGCCGGCGCGCTGGCCGCGGTCGACGCGGTCGGCTTCCGGCGCTTCGTCGGCCAGGGCGCCCGGGTCATGATCGAGCGTGCCTACGCGGCCGCACGGCGGGAACTGCCTGCTGAGGAGCATGACCGGCTGTTCGCGCTTTTCCTCGATCATTATGACGCCGGCATCCCCGGCAAATCCCGCCCCTACCCCGGCGTGATCGAGGCCATCGCCCGGTTCGAAGACGCCGGCTTTGCCCTGGCGGTCTGCACGAACAAATATCAGGCGAGTTCGCTGGCGCTGATCGAGGCGCTCGGACTGACCAAGCACTTCACGGCCATAGCCGGCCAGGACGTCTTCCCCTTCCGCAAGCCCGACCCACGCCACCTTCTCAAGACGATCGAACTGGCCGGCGGCGATCCAGGGCGCGCCCTCATGGTGGGCGATTCGCAGACCGATATCGATACCGCCAAGGCGGCCGGCATTCCCGTCGTGGCCGTCGATTTCGGCTACACGGACCGGCATGTGCGCGAGTTCGAACCATCGGCGATCATCTCGCATTTCGACGAGCTGACGCTGGAACTCGCCAAGCGGCTAATGGACGCGGTCGGATAGAATCGAAAGGCGGATGGTGGGCGATGTAGGGATTGAACCTACGACCCCACCCGTGTGAAGGGTGTGCTCTCCCGCTGAGCTAATCGCCCGCCAACGGCCGAAAGGCCGTGCGCGCCGCGATATAAGGGAGCGGCGGTGCGCAAGTCAACCGGCTTGTCGCCGGTCTTTCGCCTCCTGGTCAAAACCAGTGCGGGATCGGTCCCGCGCCTGCCGGCAGAACCGGCTCAGCTTGCCGGCGTACGGACTTCCTCGGTTGCCGCGATGGCCTCTTTCAGGCGGTCGTCGCGGCTATAGACGTCGTTGAAGTAGTGAACGGTTCCGGACGCATCCGGCCATGCCGTGAAATAGGCGACATAGACGGGGATATTGCCCGCCACCTTCTCCGTGGAATGACCGCCCTTGAGTTTTTGGGCGATGTCGTCGACCGAAACGCCAAGCACGGCGGCCGCCATGCCGCGCGGGTCCTGCAAGCGCACGCAGCCGTGGCTGAGCGCGCGGACGTCGCGCTGGAAGAACGATTTCTGCGGCGTGTCGTGCATGTAGATGGCGAACTTGTTGGGGAACAGGATCTTCAGCTCGCCCAGCGCGTTGGCCTCGCCCGGCTGCTGGCGCACATTGTAGGGTACCTTGCCGCCATAAGCGCCCCAGTTGATCGAGGAGGAAGGAATGCGCCGGCCCTTCGCGTCCGTCACCTCATAGCCGGCACGATCGAGATAGCCCGGATCGGAGCGCAGCTTCGGCAGCATCTCGTTGACGATGATGGATTGCGGAACGCCCCAGTAGGGATGGAAATCGACGGTCTCGATATGATCGTAGAAGAAGGCCGTCTGGTTCGTGGTCCTGCCGATAACTGCTCGGGTCTTCAACTTTTCCTGGCCGTCCTGGATAAAGCTGGCGGTGAAGGCGGGCTGGTTGATGAAGACATGCGGATTGCCGAGATCGGACGGCAGCCAGCGCAGTTCCTCAAGCGCATATTCCACCTTGGCGATACGATCGGCCTTGGACGTGCCGGCGAGCGCGGCGACCGTGCGCGGACCGATCACGCCGTCGCCCTTTTCGCCGGCCTTCTTCTGCGCCGCTTCGATGACAGGAACCAGTTCGGGCACGTATGTCTCGCTGTTCACCAGCCTTGCGAGAATCTCGCCGTAGTCGGCGCCCATCTCGTCGTCGAGGCCACGGGCGATGATGGTCAGAAGCTTGGGCAGTTCCGGGCTTGTTTCACCCGGCTTGAGCAGCAGCTTGGGATCGACGACGATTTCGTTCTCGGCGCTGGCCCTGAGCGCCTCGAGCTCGACGCGCAGCGCCTTGTATTCCGGATTCTGGGGGTGGCGCGCTTCCAGATAGGCGCGCACATCCTGTGCCTGTGCAAGCGCGCCCAGCGCCGCCTTCATATCGAGGGGTTTTGCCGGAAAATCGTAGTAGCCGGTCGAAATGCGGTTGGGATCGATCCGCCCGTCGTGGGCATCGTGGATGTAGCGCAGCACCCGTGCGGAAAGCGCCATCTCGAAACGGATAAGCTCCCTCGTCCTCGCATCCGGATCGACTGCAGCAGATGCCTGCGCCGGCAGATCGACCTGATAGTCCGCCGGATCGAGACCATAGCTGGCCGCCTCGCCCAGAACGCGGACCGCCTGCCTGGCACGATCATTGAGTTCGTCGGCGCTGATCCAGATGAACGAAGGGTTTTCGGAATAATAGGCGACCAGCGCCTTGCCGATATTGGATTCGGCGAGCAGCCGATAATCGTCCAGTCCCGCGATCGCCTGGCCGAATCCCGCCTGCGGCGCCGATATATCATAGGAGGCGTTCTGCGCCGTCGCGCCTGTCGTGGACGGCACCGTCAGCGCCGAGAAATCCACGGGCACCAGCCGATCGGCCTTGTAGGTATTGTAGGTCGGCGACGCGATCCTCTGAACGGGAACGACCTTCCTCTGCTTGGGCGGCGGCGGAAACTCGCCTTTCAACGGCGCCTGCCGCCGGGCATGGCCACCGAACAGCATGTCGAAAAGGCCGTCCGCGCTTGCCTGCGGAACGGCAAGCCCGAGTGTCATCACCGCCGTCATTGCCAGCAGAGCATGTTTCGCCATGAGAGATTTCATCGATCACCCGCTCCGGCATGGCCGGAGTCCCGTTCCGCCACTGGCATACGATCCCGCCGCCCCGATGGCAGATGGACGACGCGACTATATCGATTCATACCGATTTGGTTAAGCTTCGATGAAGTTTGCAACCGGTCTGTGCCGCCGAGACTCACGACATCGTGACGCCCGAGCAACACGGCTCTTTCGACAGAACGGCAGATGCCTCCATGGCCAAGCCGCCGTCATAGGTGAGAAAAAGCAATAAAAAAGGCGCCTCGCGGCGCCCTTTTTCCAACTATCCGACAACCCTCAGGCTGCTTCGGCCTCGTCACCTTCAGCCTCGAGACGGGCACGGTCGGCGGCGCCCTTCGCGGAGGTGTCGCGATCGACGAACTCGATCACTGCGAGCGGCGCGTTGTCGCCGTGACGGAAACCCGCCTTCATGATGCGCAGGTAGCCGCCGTTGCGCTCGGCATAGCGCGGAGCAATCGTCTCGAAGAGACGCTTGACGACATTCTCGTTGCCGATCTGGGCGATCACCTGGCGGCGCGCATGCAGGTCGCCGCGCTTGCCGAGCGTCACCAGCTTCTCGACGATCGGACGCAGGTCCTTCGCCTTCGGCAGCGTGGTGAGGATCTGCTCGTGCTCGATCAGAGACACGGCGAGGTTGGCGAACATCGACTTGCGATGGCTTGCACTGCGAGAGAAGCGGCGGCCTCTAAAACCGTGGCGCATGGCTCTTTTCCTTTTTCAGTTGTTCACGAGGCCACGGCCCCGGATGGTTTTCCGCATGACCGTCGGCCTGGACGGCTTGCGCCGCCAGGCCTTGGAATTCATGCTCAATACTGGTCTTCGTAACGCTTCGCGAGGTCTTCGATGTTCTCCGGCGGCCAGTCCGGCACTTCCATGCCGAGATGCAGGCCCATGGCGGCGAGCACTTCTTTGATCTCGTTCAGCGACTTGCGGCCGAAGTTCGGGGTGCGCAGCATCTCCGCCTCGGTCTTCTGGATCAGGTCGCCGATATAGACGATGTTGTCGTTCTTCAGGCAGTTGGCCGAACGCACCGACAGTTCCAGTTCGTCCACCTTCTTGAGCAGCGCCGGGTTGAAGGCCAGTTCGGTGGCCTGCTCTTCGGCCTGGGCCTTCTGCGGCTCCTCGAAATTGACGAAGAGTCCGAGCTGGTCCTGCAGGATGCGAGCGGCGAAGGCCACCGCGTCCTCGCCCGTCACCGAGCCGTCCGTCTCGATGGTCATGGTCAGCTTGTCGTAGTCGAGAACCTGGCCCTCACGGGTGTTTTCGACCTTGTAGGACACCTTCTTGACCGGCGAGTAGAGCGAATCGACCGGGATCAGGCCGATCGGCGCGTCCTCGGCACGATTGCGCTCGGCCGGGACATAGCCCTTGCCGGTGTCGACGGTGAACTCCATGCGGATCTCAGCGCCTTCGTCCAGCGTGCAGATGACATGGTCGGGATTGAGGATCTCGACGTCGCCCACGGTCTGGATGTCGCCCGCGGTGACGGCGCCCGGACCCTGCTTGCGCACGACCATGCGCTTGGGGCCGTCGCCTTCCATCTTGATGGCGATTTCCTTGATGTTGAGGACGATGTCGGTGACGTCCTCACGCACGCCGGCGATCGAGGAGAACTCGTGCAGAACGCCGTCGATCTGTACCGCGGTGACGGCAGCGCCACGCAGCGAAGAGAGCAGGACGCGGCGCAGCGCGTTGCCGAGCGTGAGGCCGAAGCCACGCTCTAGCGGCTCGGCGACCAGCGTGGTCAGCGTCTTGCCCTTCGACGAGAACTCGATCTTGTTCGGCTTGATCAGTTCCTGCCAGTTTTTCTGGATCATGCAAATCTTCCTTCCGTTTCCCCGCCACCATCCAATCGTGGCGGGCGACCTGGAAAACCACCGAAGCGCCTGCAATGTGCGGGCGCTTCGACGGGGTTCAGTAGTGCTTTAGACGCGGCGCTTCTTGCGCGGGCGGCAGCCATTGTGCGGGATCGGCGTCACGTCACGGATCGAGGTGATCATGAAGCCCGCCGCCTGCAGGGCGCGCAGCGCCGACTCGCGGCCGGAACCGGGGCCGCACACCTCGACCTCGAGGGTACGCATGCCATGCTCCTGCGCCTTCTTGGCTGCGTCCTCGGCGGCCATCTGGGCCGCGAACGGGGTCGACTTGCGCGAACCCTTGAAGCCCTGGGCGCCGGCCGACGACCAGGCAATGGCGTTGCCCTGCGCGTCGGTGATGGTGATCATCGTGTTGTTGAAAGTCGAATTGACGTGGGCGGTGCCCGACGAGATGTTCTTGCGTTCGCGGCGGCGAACACGTGTGGCTTCTTTGGCCATGTCTTTCCTTTCAGTCGATCTCTACGCCGCCGTAATTCCAGCGGCTACACCTTGCAGTGAATTGTGAATGGTAAAATGGCGAATGGTCCAAAACAGCCACTCACCATTCACTATTCTCCATTCACCGAATTACTTCTTCTTGCCGGCGATCGCCTTGGCCGGTCCCTTGCGGGTACGGGCGTTGGTGTGGGTGCGCTGGCCGCGGACCGGCAGCGAGCGGCGGTGACGCAGGCCGCGGTAGCAGCCCAGATCCATCAGCCGCTTGATGTTCATCGAAACTTCGCGACGCAGGTCGCCTTCGACCTGATAGTCGCGGTCGATGGTTTCGCGGATCGCCAGAACCTCGGCGTCGGTGAGCTGGTTGACGCGACGGTCGGCGGGGATGCCGACCTTGTCGACGATCTCCTGGGCAAATTTCTTGCCGATGCCGTGAATGTACTGGAGCGCGATGACGACGCGCTTGTTGGTCGGAATATTGACGCCGGCTATACGAGCCATTTTCTCTCTTCTCCATATGGGCCGTCCGACCTTGCAAAACAAGGAGAGACCGGCGCTCTTCACTATCCCGCGTCCGGTGGAGGCCGGCCCTTGCGGGTGTTCCTTATTCAAAGCGACTGGCTCGTCCTCGCGGACAAGCAAGCACCATGCCTGATAGGGAGACGGGCCGCCATACGCCAAGGCGGCCGGTTCGTCAAGTGCGGGCGGCGACTTTTCGTTCGGAACCTGAAAGCAGGTCCTCGATCTGCCGGGTCACACCGTCGATGTCGTCCATGCCGTCGACGCCCTTGAGCATACCCTTGGCGTAATAGTAACCGATCAGCGGCGCGGTCTTTTTGTAATATTCGCGCAACCGCTCCTCGAACACGGTGGGGTTGTCGTCCTTGCGCACAGGCTGGCCGGCGGCGGCCGCTTCCTCGGCACGCTTGACGATACGGCCGACCAGCGCCCTGTCGTCCACCACCAGCTCGATCACCGCATCCAGCCCGAGGTCGCGTTCGGCAAGCATGGCCTCGACCGCATCCGCCTGCGCCAGCGTGCGCGGATAGCCGTCGAGGATGAAACCGCCCGCGCAGTCCATCTGATCGATACGCTCTGCGACAATGGCGTTGACGATGGCGTCGGACACAAGTTCGCCGGCATCCATCACCGCCTTGGCCTTGAGGCCGACAGGCGTTTCCGCCTTGACCGCGGCGCGCAGCATGTCTCCCGTGGAGAGCTGCGGGATGCCATATTTCTCGACGAGGCGCTGCGCCTGCGTTCCCTTGCCCGCTCCCGGCGGACCAAGCAATATCAGTCTCATCTACCCCTCTTCCCCCCGCGCAGCTTCGACTTCTTGATCAGGCCTTCATATTGATGCGCGATCAAGTGGCCCTGGATCTGGGCGACGGTATCGAGGGTTACACTGACAACGATCAGAAGCGAAGTACCACCAAGGTAGAACGGTACGCCAGTGGCCGAGATCAGGAACTCCGGCAGCAGGCAGACAGCGACGAGATAGATGGCGCCGACCAGGGTGATACGCGTCAGGACATAGTCGATGTATTCGGCGGTCCGCTCGCCGGGTCGATAACCGGGAATGAAGCCGGAATGCTTCTTGAGCTGGTCGGCCGTCTCCTTCGGATTGAAGACGATGGCGGTGTAGAAGAAGGTGAAGAACACGATCATCGCGCCATAGAAGATCATGTAGAGCGGCTGGCCATGCCCGAGCGACGCCAGGATGGCGCTTGCCCAGCCCGGCATGTTCGTCGTGTTGGAGAAGCCGGCCACGGTCGCCGGCAGGAGCAGAAGCGAGGACGCGAAGATCGGCGGAATGACGCCGGAGGTGTTGAGCTTCAGCGGCAGGTGCGATGTATCGCCCTGGAACATGCGGTTGCCGACCTGACGCTTGGGATACTGGATCAGCAGGCGGCGCTGCGCGCGCTCGAAGAACACGATCAACGCGATCACCACGATGGCGAGCACGATGATGGCGAGGATGATTCCCGTCGACAGCGCGCCGGTGCGGCCCAGCTCAAGCGTGCCGGAAATGGCGCGCGGCAGGCCGGCGACGATGCCGGCGAAGATGATCAGCGAAATGCCGTTACCGATGCCGCGGGCGGTGATCTGCTCGCCCAGCCACATCAGGAACATGGTGCCGCCAACCAGCGACACGACCGTCGACAGTTGGAAGAAGATGCCGGGGTTGGTGACGATGCCGTTGCCGTTCTCCAGCCCGATCGAGATACCGTAGGCCTGCACCAGCGCCAGCAGTACCGTGCCGTAGCGGGTATACTGGTTGATGATCTTGCGGCCCTGCTCGCCCTCCTTCTTCAGCGATTCCAGCGAGGGGATCACCGACGTCATCAACTGCATGATGATGGAAGCGGAGATGTAGGGCATGATGCCCAGCGCGAAGATCGCCATGCGCTGGACGGCTCCGCCGGCGAACATATTGAACATGCCCAGCACACCCCGCGACTGCGAGTTGAAGGCATGGGCAAACGCCTGCGGGTCGATGCCTGGCAGCGGGATATAGGTGCCCAGCCGGTAGACGAGCAAGGCGCCGACCGTGAACCAGATGCGCTTCTTGAGGTCTTCCGCCTTGGCGAAGGCCGCGAAATTGAGATTGGAGGCTAGTTGTTCAGCAGCCGAAGCCATGCCTGATTTCTCCGCAGGGTCGCGCTCGGGGAGCCTTCGGGACAGGCAACGCGCGAGACCGAAATAAGCTTGGAGTCCCAAATATGCAAGCGGCCGCAATGACGCGGCCGCTCAGTCACAGGAAGGTATGAGCGCTAGCGCCCTGCCCTGTCTCTATTCAGCGGCGGCCTTCTCGGGCAGCTTCACCGAGCCGCCGACCTTCTCGATCTTCTCGATCGCAGCCTTGGAGGCGCCGGCGACGTCAAAGGCGATCTTCGCCTTGAGGTCGCCGTCGGAGAGCACACGCACGCCGTCCTTGGCGCGGCGGATCACACCGGCCTTCAGAAGCGTCTCGGCGTTCACCGTTTCCTTGGCGTCGAGCTTCTTGGCGTCGATCGCAGCCTGAACGCGAGCCAGCGACACCGTCACGAACTCCTTCGCGAAGATGTTCTTGAAGCCGCGCTTCGGCAGGCGACGGTAGAGCGGCATCTGACCGCCCTCGAAGCCGTTGATGGCCACGCCCGAACGGGACTTCTGGCCCTTGACGCCGCGACCGCCGGTCTTGCCGGAACCCGAGCCGATACCGCGGCCGAGACGCTTGCGGGCCTTGGTGGCGCCGTCCTTGTCACTCAGTTCGTTGAGTTTCATCGATCTTCTCCTGCGCTCGCTCAGGCCTCGTCCACGACGCGGACGAGATGCTGGACGGTGGCGATCATGCCACGCACCGAAGGAGTGTCCTCCAGCGTGCGCTTGCGGTGCATCTTGTTGAGCCCGAGGCCGATCAGCGTCGCGCGCTGTTCCTTCGGCCGGCGGATCGGCGAACCGATCTGCTCGACGGTGATGGTCTTGGCAGCTTTCTTGGCCATTGTCGTGGTCCCTTCTGCCCGCTTATTCCTCGGCCGTCACGGCCGAGCCGCGACGCGCCTGGAGGGTCGAATACTTGATGCCGCGCGCGGCAGCCACATCCTTCGGATGCATCTGGCGCTTCAGCGCGTCGAAGGTGGCGCGAACCATGTTGTAGGGGTTCGACGAGCCCATCGACTTGGCGACGACGTCGTGCATGCCGAGCGTCTCGAAGACGGCGCGCATCGGACCGCCGGCGATGATGCCGGTACCGGCCTTGGCGGTGCGCAGAAGCACGCGCCCGGCACCGTGACGGCCCTCGACGTCATGGTGCAGCGTACGGCCGGAGCGCAGCGGCACGAAGATCATGTCGCGCTTGGCGGACTCGGTCGCCTTGCGGATCGCCTCAGGCACTTCGCGCGCCTTGCCGTGGCCGAAGCCGACGCGGCCCTTCTGGTCGCCGACGACGACGAGCGCGGCGAAGCCGAAGCGACGGCCACCCTTCACCACCTTGGCGACGCGGTTGATGTGTACGAGCTTGTCGACGATGCCGTCATCGCGCTCTTCGCGATCGCGGCCACGGCCGCCATCCCTACGTTCCTGTGCCATATCCTGTCCTTATTCTTTTCCGGAAGCACGGGTTGCTGTTTGCGGCTGGCTTATGCCGGTCCGCGGCGAAAATTGCAATCCTGTGAATGGTGAATGGAAAAATGGTGAATGGTCAAAAAGCTTATGTATTAGCCTGACCAAACGTCCATTTCACCATTCACCATTCACCATTCACCCCTAGAAGTTCAGGCCGCCCTCGCGCGCGGCATCGGCCAGCGCCTTGACGCGGCCATGATAGATATACGGGCCACGGTCGAACACGACGTCCTTGACGCCGGCCTTGACGGCGCGCTCGGCAACCAGCTTGCCGACGGCAGCGGCGGCGGCAATGTCGGCGCCGGTCTTCTTACCGGCCTTGAAATCCTTCTCCAGCGTCGAGGCGGCCGCGATCGTGTGACCCTTGGCGTCGTCGATCACCTGCACGTAGATATTCTTCGAGGTGCGGTGAACCGAAAGCCGCGGACGGCCATTGGCGACGGCCTTGATCTGACGGCGAATGCGCGACGAACGGCGCTGAACGGCTTGCTTGTCTGCCATGGTCTTCTTCCTGCCTTCATAAACCGGGGATTGCCCTGTGCGGTAGCCTGGCTCCCGCGGCGATGCCCCGTGGCGTTGGTATCTGGTGAATGGTGAATGGAAAAATGGCGAATGGTCAGAACGTCGCGGCGACGCCCTGCCTATCTTTCTACCATTTCACCATTCACCATTCACCAATCACGAGTTACTTCTTCTTGCCTTCCTTGCGCACGATCCGCTCGCCGGCATAGCGCACGCCCTTGCCCTTGTAGGGCTCGGGGCCGCGGAATTCGCGGATCTCGGCGGCCACCTGGCCGACCTGCTGCTTGTCGATGCCGGAGACGCTGATCTCGGTCGGCTTCGCCACGGCAATGGTGATGCCGGCCGGGGTCTTGTAGACCACGTCATGCGAGAAACCGAGCGCGAGCTGCAGGTCCTTGCCCTGCATGGCAGCGCGATAGCCGACGCCGGTGATCTCGAGCTTCTTCTCGAAGCCGTCCTTCACGCCCGTCAGGATATTGACGATCTGGGTGCGCGACATGCCCCACTTGGAGCGGGCCGCCTTGGACTGATCGCGCGGCGCGACGGCGATCTCGCCCTCGTCCAGCTTGACCAGAACCTCGTCGTTGACGACGAACTTCAGTTCGCCCTTCGGTCCCTTGGCGGTCACCGTCTGGCCATCGACCGTGGCGGTCACGCCTTGGGGCACCGGTACGGGTTTCTTTCCAATACGAGACATTGTCGTCTCCTCACTCTTTCAGTTCGGAAATCTGCCGGACCTTAGAAAATCTGGCAGAGGACTTCGCCACCCACGTTCTGCTCGCGCGCTTCGTGATCGGCCATCACGCCCTTCGGCGTCGAAAGGATGGCGATACCGAGGCCGTTGGCCACGTTGGGAATGGACTTCGCCGAAACATAGACGCGGCGGCCAGGCTTCGACACGCGGGAAATCTCGCGCACCACAGGGTTACCGTCGAAATACTTCAGCTCGATCGAAAGCTCGGACTTGCCGTTGTCGAAATCGGTCTGGCTGTAGTCGCGGATATAGCCTTCCGACTTCAGAACTTCGAGCACGCGGGCACGCAGACGCGAGGCCGGGGTCGAAACGGTCGACTTCTTGCGGCCATAGGCGTTGCGGATGCGGGTCAGCATATCGCCGAGAGGATCGCTCAGTGACATCTCATGTCCTCCTTACCAGCTCGACTTGACCAGGCCGGGGATCTGGCCGGTGTTGCCCAGTTCACGCAGCGCGATACGCGACAGCCCGAGCTTGCGGTAGAACGCGCGCGGACGACCGGTGACCTCGCAACGGTTGCGGATGCGGATCTTGGCCGAATTGCGCGGCAGAGCCGAAAGCTTGAGCTGAGCGCGGAAACGCTCGTCCATCGGCCTGGACTGGTCCATGACGATGGCTTTGAGCGCGGCGCGCTTGACGGCGTACTGGTCGACGAGCTTGCGCCGCCGGTTGTTCTTCTCGACTGAGCTGGTCTTTGCCATATCAGGTTTTTCCTTTGTTCGCTGCCGTTACTGCCGGAAGGGGAAGTTGAAGGCCTTGAGCAGCGCTCTCGCCTCATCATCCGTCTTGGCAGTCGTACAAACGACGATGTCCATGCCCCAGATCTGATCGACCTTGTCGTAGTTGATCTCCGGGAACACGATGTGTTCCTTGATGCCCATGGCATAGTTGCCACGGCCATCGAAGCTCTTCGGGTTCAGGCCGCGGAAGTCGCGAACGCGCGGCAGCGCGATGTTGACCAGGCGGTCGAGGAACTCGTACATGCGCTCCTGGCGCAGCGTCACCTTGGTACCGATCGGCATGCCTTCGCGCACCTTGAAGGTGGCGATCGACTTGCGCGCGCGGGTGACGACGGCCTTCTGGCCGGCGATCAGCGCCAGGTCTTCGGCGGCGACCGAAGGCTTCTTGGAATCGCCCGTGGCCTCGCCGACGCCCATGTTCAGCACGATCTTCTCGATGCGCGGAATCTGCATCTCGTTGTCGTACTTGAACTCTTCCTGCAGCGCCTTCTTGATGGTCTCGTTATAGACCTTCTTCAGGCGCGGCGTGTTGTTGGCTTGTGCCTGTGCTGCCTTAGCCATTGATCGTTTCTCCCGAGCGCTTGGCAAAGCGCACCTTCTTGCCGTCCTTCTCGAACTTGAAGCCGACACGGGTCGGCTTGCCGTCCTTGGGATCGGCCAGTGCGATGTTCGAAAGATGGATCGGCGCTTCCTTGCGGATCAGCCCGCCTTCCTGCGACTGGGACTGGCGCTGATGGCGGACGATCATGTTGATGCCGCGCACGAGCGCGGTGTCTTCCTTCGGCTGCACCGACAGGACTTCGCCGGAGCGGCCCTTGTCCTTGCCGGAAAGCACGACGACCTTGTCGCCTTTACGGATCTTCTGCATTTTTCCGGTTCCTTACAGCACTTCGGGCGCAAGCGAGATGATCTTCATGTGGTTCTTGGCGCGAAGCTCGCGCGGAACCGGGCCGAAGATACGCGTGCCCACCGGCTCTTTCTTGTTGTCGACGAGAACAGCCGCGTTCTTGTCGAAACGGATCACGCTGCCGTCAGGGCGGCGGATATCCTTGGCGGTGCGCACGACAACCGCCTTCATCACGTCGCCCTTCTTCACGCGGCCGCGCGGAATGGCTTCCTTGATCGACACCACGATGATGTCGCCGACGGAGGCATATTTCCGCTTCGAGCCGCCCAGCACCTTGATGCACATGACACGGCGCGCGCCGGAATTATCGGCAACGTCCAGGTTAGTTTGCATCTGAATCATGACTGGCCGCCTTCTTCTTCTCTATCGGGAGAGGCCTCGCCCCTCCCCGGTCTGTCCAAAATCCGGTTTACGCCTTGGCTTCGATCTGCTCGGCCTGGGCGTCCGTCAGCACGACCCAGCGCTTGTCCCTGGAAATCGGAGCCGATTCCTGGATGAACACCGTGTCGCCGACCTTGTGGGCATTGTCTTCGTCGTGAGCTTTGTACTTCTTCGACATGCGCACGGTCTTCTTCATCACCGGATGGGTGAAGCGACGCTCGACCTTGACGACGACCGTCTTCTCGTTCTTGTCGCTGACGACGGTGCCCTGCAGAATGCGCTTTGGCATGATCTTCGTCCTTATGCCTTCTTGCCGGCCGATTTTTCGGCGGCGATGGTCTTGATGCGCGCGATGTCGCGGCGAACCTGCTTGACGCGCGCCGTCTTCTCGAGCTGGCCCGTGGCCTTCTGGAAGCGCAGGTTGAACTGTTCCTTCTTCAGCGCGGCGAGGTCGTCGGCGAGCTGATCCTGCGTCTTCGTACGGAGTTCTTCGGATTTCATGGTCAGCTTCCTTATTCCGCGATGCGCTGCACGAAGCGGGTCCGCACCGAGAGCTTGGCAGCGCCCAGGCGCAGCGCCTCGCGGGCAATCTCCTCGGAGACGCCGTCGATCTCGAACATGATGCGGCCGGGCTTGACGCGGCAGGCCCAGTAGTCGATCGCGCCCTTGCCCTTGCCCATGCGGACTTCGGTCGGCTTTGCGGTCACCGGAACGTCCGGGAACACGCGGATCCAAACGCGACCGGCGCGCTTCATCTCGCGGGTGATCGCGCGGCGGGCCGCCTCGATCTCACGCGCCGTGACGCGGTTCGGCTCCAGCGCCTTCAGCCCGTAGCCACCGAAATCCAGGTTGGTGCCACCCTTGGCGACGCCGTGGATACGGCCCTTGAACTGCTTGCGGAACTTTGTGCGCTTTGGCTGCAGCATCTTACTTGCTCCAAATTCTCATATGTCTCAGGCGTTCTCGCGACGGCGGGCGCCAGAGCGCTCGCCGGCATGCGAGTGATCGCCCTCGGTGGCGCGACGTTCCGAAGCCATCGGATCGTGCTCGAGGATTTCACCCTTGAAGACCCAGACCTTGACGCCGCAGATGCCATAGGCGGTCTGCGCCTCGGCGGTTCCGTAGTCGACGTCAGCGCGCAGCGTGTGCAGCGGCACTCGGCCCTCGCGGTACCACTCCATGCGCGCGATTTCGGCGCCGCCGAGACGGCCGGAGCAGTTGATGCGGATGCCCTCGGCGCCGAGACGCATGGCCGACTGCACGGCGCGCTTCATGGCACGACGGAAGGCAATGCGGCGCTCGAGCTGCTGGGCGATCGACTGTGCGACCAGCGTCGCGTCGATCTCCGGCTTACGCACCTCGACGATGTTCAGGTGCGTCTCCGACTTCGTCATCTCGGTCAGCTTCTTACGAAGCTTCTCGATATCGGCGCCCTTCTTGCCGATGATGAGGCCCGGACGCGCCGCGTGGATGGTGACGCGGCACTTCTTGTGCGGACGCTCGATCACGATCTTGGAGATGGCGGCCTGCTTCAGCTCCTTCTCAAGATACTCGCGGATCTTCAGGTCCTCGTGCAGCAGCTTGCCGTACTCGCCGGTGTTCGCGTACCAGCGCGAATCCCAGGTGCGGTTGATGCCGAGACGGAACCCGATCGGATTGATCTTCTGGCCCATTATGCGGCCTCCCCTTTTTCCTCGACCTCACGAACGACGATCGTGAGGTGCGAAAACGGCTTCTCGATGCGGCTGGCGCGACCACGACCACGAGCGTGGAAACGCTTCATGACGATGGACTTGCCAACATAGGCCTCGGCCACGATCAGCGAGTCGACATCGAGGTCGTGGTTGTTCTCGGCATTGGCGATCGCCGATTCCAGCGTCTTCTTGACGGTCTCGGAGATGCGCTTGCGCGAAAACTCCAGATCGTTGAGCGCAGCCGCCACCTTCTTGCCGCGGATCAGCGCGGCAACCAGGTTCAGCTTCTGCGGGCTGACGCGGATCGTACGGAGGACCGCACGTGCCTCGTTGTCAGCAAGCCTGCGCGGAGCTTTGGCCTTGCCCATCGTTACTTCCTCTTCGCCTTCTTGTCCGCGCCATGGCCGTAATAGGTACGGGTCGGGGCGAACTCACCGAACTTGTGGCCGACCATGTCCTCGTTCACGGAGACCGGGACGTGCTTCTGGCCGTTATAGACACCGAAGGTGAGGCCGACGAACTGCGGCAGGATGGTGGAGCGGCGGCTCCACATCTTGATCACCTCGTTGCGACCACCTTCCCGGACCTTGTCTGCCTTCTTGAGCAGATAGCCGTCGATGAAGGGGCCTTTCCAAACTGAACGGGTCACTTTCAGCTACCTCTTCTTAGCTCTTGCGCGCATGGCGCGAGCGCACGATGAATTTGTCGGTCGACTTGTTGGAGCGCGTGCGCTTGCCCTTCGTCGGCTTGCCCCACGGGGTCACCGGATGGCGACCGCCGGAGGTACGGCCCTCGCCGCCGCCGTGCGGGTGGTCGACCGGGTTCATCACGACGCCGCGGTTGTGCGGACGCTTGCCGCGCCAGACGGTGCGGCCGGCCTTGCCGTCGTTGATATTGCCGTGGTCGGGGTTCGACACGGCGCCGACGGTGGCGAAGCACGAGCCGTGCACGATGCGCTGCTCACCGGAGTTGAGACGCAGGATCGCCATGCCCTGGTCGCGACCGACGAGCTGCGCGTAAGCGCCTGCGGAACGCGCGACCTGGCCGCCCTTGCCGGGCTTCAGCTCGATATTGTGCACGATCGTTCCAACCGGCATCGCCGACAGCGGCATCGCATTGCCGGGCTTCACGTCGACCGAGGCGCCGGCCACCACCTTGTCGCCCGCCTGCAGACGCTGCGGCGCGATGATGTAGTTCAGCTCGCCGTCCTCGTACTTGATCAGCGCGATGAAGGCCGTCCGGTTCGGGTCGTATTCGAGACGCTCGACCGTGCCGACCACGTCGAACTTGCGACGCTTGAAGTCGATGATGCGGTACGAACGCTTGTGGCCGCCGCCGATGAAGCGCGCGGTGATGCGACCGTAGTTGTTGCGACCGCCGGACTTGGTCAGGCCCTCGGTCAGGCCCTTGACGGGCTTGCCCTTGTAGAGGCCCGAGCGGTCGACGATGACCAGCTGGCGGGTGCTCGGCGTTACGGGATTGAATTTCTTCAGTGCCATTGTTCTATCCTCGCGACCCTTAGAGACCCGTCGCGACGTCGATCGAATGGCCGTCGGCCAAAGTCACGACTGCCTTCTTGACGTCGCCCTGACGGCCGACCGTGCCGCGGAACCGCTTCACCTTGCCCTTGCGGACCAGCGTGTTGACGGCCGTGACCTTTACGTTGAACAGCGACTCGACAGCAGCCTTGATCTCGGGCTTCGACGCCTTCTTGGCGACGTTGAAGACCACCTGGTTCTGCTCGGACGCCATGGTCGACTTTTCGGTGATCGCCGGCGAGACGATCACGTCGTAATGACGAAGGTCGGTCATTTGAAGCGCTCCTCGAGGGCCTCGATCGCCGCCTTGGAAAGGACCAGCGTGCCGCGGCGCAGGATGTCGTAGACGTTGATGCCCTGGATCGGCAGGACATCGATGTTCGGGATGTTGGCAGCCGCCTTCTTGAAGCCCTGATCGAGCTCGGCACCGCCGATCACCAGCGCATTGGTCAGGCCGAGCGTCGCGAAGTTGGCGACCAGGGCCTTGGTCTTGGCCTCGGCCAGCTTCAACTCGTCGATCACGATGATCGACGACGCCTTGGCTTTGGCCGACAGCGCATGCTTGAGGCCGAGTGCGCGGACCTTCTTCGGCAGATCGTGCTCATGGCTGCGGACGACCGGGCCATGCGCCTTGCCACCACCGCGGAACTGCGGGGCGCGAGCCGAATGGTGACGGGCGCGACCGGTGCCCTTCTGCTTGTACATCTTGGCACCAGTGCGCGCGATGTCGGCGCGGCCCTTGGCCTGATGTGTGCCCTGCTGCTTCTTGGCAAGCTGCCAGCGCACGACGCGCTGCAGAATGTCCTCGCGCGGATCAAGGCCGAAGATCTCGTCGGAGAGCTTCACCTTGCCGGCGTCCTTGCCCGCGAGGGTGGTGATCTTGAGGTCCATTATTCAGCTCCCCCGTTGACCTGGGCTTCTGCGGCCGGGGCCTCGTTCTTGTCGGCAGCCTTGGCACGGATCGCGGCAGGCTTCGGCGCATCGGCCGGAAGCGCGCTCTTGACCGCGTCGCGCACCAGGATCCAGGCGCCCTTGGTGCCGGGAACGGCGCCGCGGATCAGGATCAGGCCGCGATCGGCATCGGTGGAGACGACCTCGACATTCTGCGTGGTGACGCGCTCGGCGCCCATATGACCGGCCATCTTCTTGCCCTTGAACACCTTGCCGGGGTCCTGGCGCTGGCCGGTCGAACCGGCGATGCGGTGCGACAGCGAGTTACCGTGGGTGGCGCGACCGCCGCCGAAATTGTGGCGCTTCATGACGCCCTGGAAGCCCTTGCCGGTGGAAGTGCCGGTGACGTCGACCTTCTGGCCGGGCACGAAGTGCTCGACGGTGATCTCGGCGCCGACATCGAGCAGGTTCTCTTCCGACACGCGGAACTCGGCCAGCTTCGCCTTCGGCTCGACCGAGGCGGTGGCGAAATGGCCGCGCATGGCCTTCGACGTGTTCTTCACCTTGGCCAGGCCAACGCCGAGCTGAACGGCCGTGTAGCCATTCTTCTCCTGCGTGCGCTGAGCCACGACCTGGCAGTTCTCCATGCGGAGAACGGTGACGGGGACATGCTCGCCGGCATCGTTGTAGATGCGGGTCATGCCCACCTTCTGTGCAATCACTCCTGAACGCATCGGTTCATCTTCCTTCAGAGGAGCCTCCGGGAAGGACCCTCGGGCTCATGTCTTTTCCAGGTTTCCCTGTTCCAGGGCTTTCCGGGGCCACGCCCCTTCTGTTGTTTTGCCCTAGAGCTTGATCTCGACGTCCACGCCGGCGGCCAGGTCGAGCTTCATCAGCGCATCGACCGTCTGCGGGGTCGGGTCCACAATGTCGAGGAGACGCTTGTGGGTGCGCATCTCGAACTGCTCGCGACTCTTCTTGTCGATGTGCGGCGAGCGGTTGACCGTGAACTTCTCGATCCGGGTCGGCAGCGGAATCGGACCACGGACGTTCGCGCCGGTGCGCTTGGCCGTGGAGACGATCTCCCGCGTGGAAGCGTCGAGCACGCGGTGATCGAACGCTTTAAGTCGGATGCGGATATTCTGACCGTTCATCTCGTCATGTCCTTGTTCTGGCGCGGCGCGGGCGAAATCCCGCCCGCGACAGATCGATCTCTTCTTGCTCTTGCTTACTCGATGATGGAAGCGACGACGCCGGCGCCGACGGTGCGACCGCCTTCACGGATGGCGAAGCGCAGCTTCTCTTCCATGGCAACCGGCACGATCAGTTCCACGTCCACCGTCACGTTGTCGCCG
>Ga0222427_100720_pt1 | contig 33328 bp, 30 predicted proteins | sample 2B20Ametagenome_FD_182890 | JGI IMG/M metagenome (GOLD analysis project Ga0222427, IMG submission 182890) | Enriched microbial communities from leaf-cutter ant dump, University of Wisconsin, Madison, United States - 2B20A (version 2) | ecosystem: Environmental > Terrestrial > Nest > Insects nest...
GTTCATCTAAATCTTATAAAGGGGTCAACATCTGCCGGAATGGCATGCGATAACTCAATGGAATTGCGCATATACTCCAGTGCAACGTACCGGAATCATGGGGTCAATTTACTCCGGAATATGCATCCATTTTTACAGCGACTACTTCTTGGCCTAAATGTGAAGCCTAAAAAGTCAAAACTATAGGTATTATAGGTTTCTGGTCGATTTGAATCTTTGCAATAGACAATTTTAGTCTTTTCCGAACATAGCTCCAATTTACATGCGGCCAAACGATCTTTCAGATTTCTTTCGACAAACTCTAATTGCTTATAAGTACGACAGTGAACAACAATATCGTCGGCATATCTTTCGAAATGGATACTTGGAAATTTCTTTTCCATCCATTTATCAAATACAAAATGAAGAAATATGTTAGCCAAAAGTGGATGTGTAACACCACCTTGCGGGGTTCCTTGAAACCTTTTCTCTAAAGTTCCGTCCTGCAATAGACCATCTGCTTCTAACCATCTTTTAATGTAAAGTAATACCCATCTATTTTTAGTAAAATGAGTAATCGCTTTAATCATTAACGAATGATCAATTGAATCAAAGAAACCTCGAATATCCATATCTAAAACCCAGTCATCCCGCCAGCACCGCTCTCTTGCCTTAGCAATGGCATCATGCGCTGATCTTCCAGGACGATACCCATAGGAATCATGGTGAAAATGAGGCTCCACCATGGGCTCCAAAATCTCCTTAACAACCATTTGAGCTATTCTATCTGATATGGTAGGTATCCCTAGTGGTCTGGTTGTACCGTTATCCTTAGGGATATCAACTCTCCGAACTGCAGGTGGTAGATAACTGCCCGAGGATAATCGATTCCAGATCTTGTAAAGGTTCTTGCTCAGATTTTTATCAAAATCGTTCATTGTTTGTCTATCAACACCTGATGACCCACCATTAGCCTTAATCTTAAGATAGGAATCCCAAACTATCTGCTTACTGATATTAAATGACTTTGCCATTACCCTTGGTTCCTCCCAATTTTGGTTGACCAATAGTTTTGACTAAATAACGTAACCCCTTGGCTCCATCTATTTTCATAGATTTCATCACTACTACGAGTTACTCCGCCCCTCTGGTTCACTTTGGTACTTGCAGTTCCATAAAAATTGGCACCTCTTCCCTTAACATTAAACCAGTAGGTTCCCACGTTCCACACAAAAGCCTGAATTAAGATCATGCAGCCTCTACACCGAACGCCACCCAGCCCATAAACAGGTATTGTCTGGATTTGTCTCGGGGCAATAACGCTCCCCGGTTTTGACGTTAATTGAATTGCTTTTCGACATGTCATCGACTGTTCATTTTCATTCATCTTCTTAATTCTTACCTGACATTTTAACTAGTATGCCTTTTCCAACGACGCTCACTACCAAGCCTTTTTAACTTGGCAGCTCGTGGTGGTTTGAAACCAGAGCCTGTACTCAGATTTCGAGGGGCCGACCCTCATCTTTAATGCAGCATGACTTTATCATTGTCTTTATCAGACCATCGTAAATCTTCGTGGCGCACCATTGTCCCAGCAATTTCCTTTTCTGCTCATACTCTGTAATACTGGCAGCCCCTTTAGACATCTACGGAATTCATGGCTTGCATATTGTATGCCCCTGTCACTGTGGAATATCAGTTCGCCATCCAAAGGCCTGTTGCGTACTGCCATTTTCCATGCTGATACTATCGTAGAGGAAGCGGTCATGCTACTGTCCATGCTCCATCCCACAATCTTACGGTCAGCCAGATCCATGATCGTCGTAAGGTATAGCCAGCCTTCGCCAGTTCGGATATAGGTGATATCACTGACCCATTTTTCGCCTATTCCATTGGTACTGAAGTCCCGCATCAACAGGTTTTCGTTTACGGGATAGTGATGGTCTGAATTGGTAGTTACACGATACTTGCGTTTCATAATGCTCTTTATCCCATTTCTCTGCATCAGTCTGGCAATACGTGGACGTGAGGCCCTGATACCCGATGCCTGAAGTTCTCTGGCGATGCGGGGGCTACCGTAGCGGCCCCTGCTCATGGAATGTACCTCCCTGAGCTGCGCCAACAGTTATGAATTCTGGCGTTGCCAGAACCCCACTGGATCTTTTGCCCATTTGTAATAAGAACTACTATTGATGCCAAATACCTCCGACATCTTCCCAACGGGATAGATTGCCCTGTTATGGGCTATAAATCTGTATATCCCCCGTCTCCCTTGGAGAAGATGCCTACTGCCTTTTTTAGGATGTCACGTTCCAGTTCTGCATTTTTAAGTGCTTTCTTCAATCTCCGGATCTCCTGTTGCTCTTCACTAAGCCCAGGCTTGTCCATCATTATCTTGCCTCCATTGAATGAAGGGTTGTTGCGCCACTTGCTTAACCTGGAGGCATCCAGACCTAGTTCATTTGCAGCTTCCTTTACAGACCCCTTTACCTTGGACAGCTCTACGGCCATCTTTTTGAACTCATCTTCAAATACCCTGTGTTTCATATTAACCAAATTTAAAATTTCATTTCAAATCTGCTACATAAAGGTCTCTACTCAAAGGTAGTAACTCCAAATGATCCATACTATGTTTCCGCCGACACCTCCGAACAAGGCAAAAGCCCGAAAACAACCTAGCAAAAAAACGGAGCGGCGATCCCGCCATACTCCGTTCACTTATTAACTATCTAAATTTAATTTTAGCAATACCATCGGCTACCCGCCCACATCACTCTCCCTGGCCATGTTCCTAAACACCAGCGGCGAAATCCCCCTACTTCTCCTGAAATACATCCCAAAATTCTCCCCCGAGGAAAATCCAAGTTCATAGGCGATCGCCTTGATTGGCATATCCGTACCCAACAATAAGTATTCGGCTTCCGAGATCAAGCGCTCCATCACCACCGCGAACAAACCTTTTCCCGCATACCACTCCCTGCAAAAAGCATTTAATCGACTATCCGTCAAACCCAACCTCCTTGCATAAAAAGAAGTCGAACGACTCTCTCTAAAATACCCCTCCAACAACACCTTAAACTCCCCCAACAGATCAGCCCCCAACTCCGAAGGCTGAGCGATCACAAACCTATCCTCTACTATATCCAACAGCAACAAAAAGAACACCAACTTCAAATGATCAAAATCCCCACTCCGCTCCAGTTCGAAGACCAGAACCCGCAAGCGCTCCACCACCAAGGCCATACGTACACCAGGCAACTCCAAAAATACCAAACTATCAAACAGCCCCAACCCACGTCCTAAGGGATAATGTAACAGGAAATAATCCACATAACGATCACCCAGTTCCAACACATAGCCCATCAGGTCAAAGGACTCCCGCAAACGAAGCTCCGCCCCAGCCCTAATCAAAAAAACCGAACTAGCACTAAGCTCAAAGGCCACCCCATCCAGCAACAGCTTTCCCCTGCCCAACTTGACTATTAAAATCATCTTACGAGAAAATCCCCCTTCGGGAGATAACTGCGAGCCATCACCGAAAATCTTGTAGATCAATATCATTCGAACAACTCCCCAAAAAAAAGATTAAGTCAAAAATAGAGTAGCATCATACTTTTATAAACCCAATATCTGGATAAAACATTAGCTCTCTCTAAATCTATATTTATCTATGTAATGACGAAATTAATTTCAGGAGAAATTTTTCATCCACATCTTTCAAACTATATATTGAAAGATAACATCACCAGCATCAATAGAACATTATATAGAAACAAAGCCCAATTTATACAATGTTAAAACCACGTATTGGATGAACCAGCCTATGCTGAACTTTTTAATGGGACTTCCGACTATCCAGTAACGGAAGCCCACAACGGAGGAGCAGAAAAATGGAAGTAATGCAACATGCACATCCATCAAACTTCTCCGATCTTATTAACTATTTAAACTAAACTTTTCAAACATATTCTTTTGATGACATATATCAATCACTTGCGTCGTAACCAATTCTAATACTATTCGGTTAAAGCGATGATAACGTAACGATAACTTAATAACGTTATGAGTCAGATAATTTCAATAGATAGCACGACCGAAAATCCATCCAGTCATGCTTCTATTATACTAAACCTAAATTTTACTTTCAATTTTTTGGCTATTAATCCAACTGCTTATCTGCATTAAGACTTCAGGCATTATTGTCGTCGAAATATTCTCGTAATTTTTAGGATCGCCGTTTAGATCCGGCTGCATAAAATGGTTCATATTCTTGTACATCTTCATCTTTGTATATTTGTTTCTAGGTAGATTTTTCCTCAATAATGATAAACTCTCTTTAGGGGGTACCTGCTGATCTTTATCTCCATAGATACCCAATACGGGACATTCCACGAGTTTTAGATCGTTAATAGGATCATAAGCTAAAATGAATTGCCACCACGGCTTAAGAAAAGACATAAATCTCCCTTTGAGTACAAAAGGACGTCCAGCGCCGTCACCCAATCCTATGCGCTTAGTCAGCTTGGGATCAATCAGATAATTTAGCGAATCAGAAGTCTTTCTGAGCAATATATCTAGACTTGCGTCATCATGAGCCTCTTTCGGAATTCTGTCCACAACAAATTGATGAATTCTCATATTTGCTTTGACCAAGGTATCATTGTCTTTAAAAGATGCTTTGTAGAAATCCGTCGTTTGCTTCGTATTAATCACACGAAGGCCAACCGTTGGACCAGAGATAAGGACCATGAATTTAACTAGGTTGGGATTCAATTTATAAACCATTGGGGCTATGATACCTCCTTCACTATGTCCAATAAGCCCGATTCTGTTGTGCTTAATGTCAGCTCTCGTATTAAGCCATTTTAAGGCCGCTTGCGTATCTTTAGCAAAATCTAAACTCGTTGCATTTACATAAATTCCGTTTGTCTCCCCAACCCCTCGATCGTCTACACGCAAAACAGCTATGCCATTCGTACTGAGATAATCAGCTAATGTCCAAAAGAATTTGTGACCAGCTCCGGTATAATCTCTATCTTGAGCTCCGGTACCCGAGATCAAAACTACGGTTGGAAAATCATCCTTGCCTTCTGGTTTAGTTAGGGTACCTCCATACTGAAGTCCAGTCTCGTCATCCTTAAAAGAAACATTCTCTACTGAATAAGCATATGGGGGTGTGGGTATCTGGATCCTCGGGTGTTTTTTAGAAACTTCTTTCATCATTACGATCCGAGCTGAATCCTCTAAAGGGTAACTATCCTGAGCGACTACCACTAAGCAATTCAATACCATAACGAACAATGTCGTTAGAAGTAATTTAGTATTTATAATCTTGAACATTTAAATGTCTATAATATTTTAAAAATCAAATCGGATCCATTTAAGATTTTAATCTGAGATGTTTATTATCAGATGTTTTCCTTTTTGAGAAGATCGATAACAAAACTGACTTCTTCTGCGATCTGTACGGCGTTAGATGATCCACCTAAGTTAAACCAACGGATTTTTCCATTCTGGTCAATGATTACCTTCAGTGGTATACCGCTGGATTTAACCGTCTTTGAATAATCATTATAAACTCTATCCATTTTTCCAGATGCCGATTTTTCATCATATAAGACATTAAATGAATATTGGTTTTCCTTTAAAAATTTATCGATATATGTTTTATAATTCGGATCAGTCTCCATTGTCGAGATGAAATAGAAGTTTACGTTGGGGTCCTTTGCATATTTGTTGACAGCAAGCTGCATACCAGGCATGGCCTGTTTGCAAGGGAAACACCATGTTGCCCAAAAATCTAGAACAACAATTTTGCCTATTTGTCTAGATAGATCAACTTGCTCACCTTTCAGGTTTTTAAGAGAGAATGCTGCCGATGGGAGATTACACATTGACTTTATAATTGTTGCGTGCTCCCTTTCTATACTTTCTTTCGATTTAAGAGAATGAACATATTGGTCAAACTTTTTTTCATCACGGCCCTTTGACAAATATTCATCCTTAATTACCTCGATCATTTCTGTCGTATAAGCCCCATCACGCACTGCCGAGCGGATAAACGGATAGCTTTCATTCTTCCGCTTCATTTTTACAAGCAGTTTTACATAAACATCGTTGAAATTAACGTCACTTAAACCAATATAAGGCTTCAAGCGATCAGCCAGCAACATGGCCTCACGATAGAAACCATTTCGATATAACATTCCAGTATGATATGCATAAGCACTGCTAAACTTTTTTAGCACTTCTTTTTTCCATTCTTCTGGTGAATGCAGACCTCTACCCGATCTGTAGTTGTCACTTGCAACCATCCTAGTCTCAATTGTATCAATTATAGATCGACCTAGAGAAAGTAGGTCCTTTTCAGGAAAAAGCTGTTCAGGAGTTCTATGAGGGTAATCAACAAAATGATCATAAAAGTAACCAAGCTGATCAAATGGCACTATAGAAAGTGTATTCAGCACATTTTTCCAGTCTCCATCCATATAATAGCGATTGATGATATTCGTCAGCCCCATAAAGAAAAACGATTCTCCAAATCTTGGATTTGTGTAATCAGAAAACGAATATTTATCCTTGGGCCAATCTTTCTGGAACTTCTCCCAAAAAGTTAAGTTACCAGTAATGAGCTGATTAAGCAATTGACGCCTGTAAGTGATTCCCTCAGGAAATTTTTGTAAAATTACTTTATGAATTGAATCAGCTTTTTTGGAATCTTTCAATACGTGGCTATAAGTAGAGCGTAAGTCCAACAGTTCTTTTTCGGTGAGATCGGGTTGTGAACTGACCTCTGCTACCAGATCAAGTATTTGATTATTAACTTTATTATCATTGGCTTCTTTTAAAGCATCACTCATTTCCCAAAGCCGAGCTCTCTTGACTGACATATGCTGCATGTCAATTGGCAACCATATCAATGCCGCTTTTGGATTGAGGTAGACATTGGAATTTACCAAAGGAGACCTCATATTTGAGTTTATCAATTTACGGCGAACGAAAAAATATTCTGAACTAGCTCCAGGAAGCGTCTTATCGAGCAAAACCATGTAAGGTATAGCCTGACCTCGATCGACTTTCCCATCCTGCCAGAATCTCGAAATCAGCAAACCAACACCTTCAGGAACCTTGTAATTCGCTATCCAAAGACTATCCTTCTTATGAAAGGCTACGTCATGACCAGTCCAGACAAAATCTTTGTAGGTATATACAACTCCTTGCACAGGTAAAGTTTTGCTCAGTCCCGCACGACTTGGATTGTAAGTTATCTTATAGTTACCTTTTACTTCCGTAGCATCAACTTTGTAAGGTAGTGTTTGATCATGCTGCGCCGTTTCCTGTGCAAACAGATTTCCGCCTAAAGTCCATAGACTAGCAACGCCGCATAGTAATATGCGATTAATAGTTCTTTTCATCATGTTTTAATTGTGTGAATATATCAATGTGTTGATTTTGATCAACCATCCTTCCCTAAGTACCTATTCCCCTATGTTTGAACATCATATCCTTAATCTCTCCAAATCCTTCATATATTTTAAGAGGTTGACCTAGTACCTTGCCATCTGTAAGACTTAATCTAAGTTCATAAAGACGACCCTGATTACCATCCCAGGTTGCAACGTAAAGTACGCTGTTATTCTGTTCGCTACCTTCGGCTGAAGTATTAATGAAATTGGTTTTGAGAATTTTCATCTTAGTGATTCTTTCTGAAGAACCAATGCCATCAAAGGACACAAAAGACTGTCCAGTACCTGCATAATCATATCTATAGATCTTTTTGTCAGTGGCATACAGGGCAAAACTTCCCAAGTCCCCTACTGCGTAAAACTTAGCATTTCCGATTTCTGGCAGTGAACTCATATCATAGATACCAATAACCAATTTCCCATCATCTTCGGTTTTACTTAAGTCAAGGCGGTACATATAACGTCCTGCGCCATTGCTCCTGTCTTTGAAAAAACAATAAGCATTGTCAGTCAGGTTGTTTAACCCACGTCCTCGATCCATAAATAACATTTCTTTATTTACAGCATTTAGATCGTAGCTTGGGATCTGATTTTGTTGAGCGGGATCTATAGGTTTCCGAAAATCAAGTAAGTTAGGTGAAGTTAAGTTGATGCTGCCGGTACGGTAGAAGCGACCCTGTAATTGGTCATATACAAGAAAACCTAACCATGGCCTCTGCGGTTTGGGAAATATGATGTAAGGCGCTAGGTTATATTCCCCGATGTAACTTCCTGCGTAAAGCGCATCGGTATAATAAGGGTTTAGCCAAATCAATGGAAATAACTTCCCGTTGTTAATCAACATCTCAAAACCATAATCATTATAATGCACTTGGGGCTTGATTGGATAGAAGTCCTTTCGCCTGAACATCTGCTCGTTGGTAAACATGGGTGCGAAGGTAAAACCATTCATCCTACGAATTTCCTGATCAGTACCTACAGTGATCCAATTGAAATTAGAAAAGTTCTGGCGACTATATCCAAGCATTTGCCCACTCCCAGGCAGTTTATGCCCAAGTACTGCCTGAAATAGGTTACTTACCCGTTTTTCGATAGCTGCTGGTATAATCTGCTTTGTAGATATATAATCTACATCGCTCTCATTATTAATAGTATGCAGCACGATCCAGCCAGCTTCAATTACTGATTCTACAGTTAGGGCAGTTCGGAAAGCCGTTTTCATCTGGTTACTTTCATCGGTAACCAGAAGCTCCAGATTATAGCTACCGGGAGGAATAGATATGGTTTTGTTCAAAATCCTTTCAGTACTAATCGCTACTGCCGGATCATTACTCATTGCACTTGTGCTGTAAGTCTGCCATATGTATTTAAGATTCTTTTCATCGCCCCTATAATCCACCTTTGGATCGATCATCAAGTTAGAAAACTGTTGTACTTTGTAACTTGTTTCCAGCGAGGACTTGTCGATCGTAGGAACCTCGCTATTTGTATAATCATAGTTCCCTAAGTCTTTTTTACAAGATACAACTGCCAAACAGAATGTTATGTAAAGTATATATGGCTTTATATATTTCATGATTATTATAATTTAAAACGTGATAGGACCAAATTCATCAGAAAGAGGAGTGCTGTGGTTAAGATTATATTCTAATAGTGCAGCTTTTAGGATAGCCTGCTTATCCTGCATTTCATAAGGTGTCAATGTAACTCCCTGAACGAATGGAACGCCGTAGGCAAGTACAGGAAATTCGGTTCTGCCCAAAACATCTATTATAAATTGATATTTTATAGTCGAATAGTCTCCGAAATAGGTTTTGAGAGCAGTATCCCAGTTGACCGGTTTAATTAATCCGTCAGTCCAGCTCAAACTCATCTTTACATCCTGCTGATCGCTAATTCCTGCCTTGAAATCGGCTCCATCCACGATCATCACATTCAACACCTTGACCATTTGTTTGATTTCAGCGGTCCGCTGTACCACGACAGGCAGGTAACCAATCACCTCTCCAGCTTTGATGATTCCAGGTAGGATCTTGTAATCCGTCGTGTTAGCATTTGAACCCGTGTCTGGTATAGCCAAGAAAGTGCGATCATACCCAGCCTTTAACCCCATGATTTTTGCAATGACCTTTATGGTATCTTCTTTAACCTCTGCAGGCTTCATCAAGAAGGAAAGTGTTTTTATTCCAACCCTGGTAGAGAATCCATCCTGTGTCCTTTCGTAAAAGTATACTCGAGGGTCATTTTCATAACCTTCTATATCTTTTTTACATCCCATAAGAGAGACTAAAAAAGTTAGCAGTAATGCTATATGTTTGTTAAGGTTTGTTTTCATTTTTCTAAGTTATTTAACGTTACCATATTCGATTTCATCATCCGGAAATGGCAGATTATATACGGCCGGACCTGCAGGAAAATTGGTGGTTGTGATGATATTGGGAAGATTTAGGCGCTTATAGTAGTAAAAGAGTTGTCCCTCAGCCAAAAATTCCTTGCGGTATTCTTTGAATATTTCATCTTGAAATTGGACCGTGCTCAAGTTAGTGCTTAGCGGTGCAAGTCCTCTGTTAGCTCTTGCTTTATTCAAATAAGTATCAGCTTCCAATCTTTTTCCAGCTATCTTCAAACAAGACTCAGCGGCGATGTAGTACATTTCTGACAAACGAACCAGAGGCAATCTGTTTACGGCATCAAGATTTGTATTAAGTTCTTGGTAAAGTTTAGTGATTGTGCCCTTTGCTGACGTACTGCTATTGGCTATTGTCCAATATTGGTATCGATAGTCAGAAGAATTGGCAGCATTATTTTGCACGTCGAAAACGTTTCGCATCAATGCATTTGACTTTGACATGGCAACATTTGTATTTGCACTAGGAACAAAATTCTCGTTAACCAATGTATTTAGGTTAGTCATGTTGATATAGAAAATAACTTCTGTACTGAAGATGCGGTTCCCATTAATGACTTGTGCGATTGGTGTGACAGGGAACTTTCCTGCTTCCGAATCGTTGATCACGATTTTCGAATGTTCTAGTGCTTTCTCATAATCGCCAGCGTAAAGGTAAACTCGTGCAAGAAGAGATTGAACAGCATAATAATTGAATTTAAATTTCCGGTCGCGAAGATAGTCGGTAGATGATATTTGAGTATTCTTAATAGGGTCAGCAGTCTCAAGTAGCGTTGCTGCAGATTTCAAATCCAGAACTATCTTTTCCAGATCTTGCGCTATCGTGAACTTCTCGGCCGAGTAATTATCAAGATGTTCCCTATATGGAATCCCTGGTGCAGTTAATCCTCCAGCGGCTGACGGTGAAGGTGCAAATAATCTCAGCAGATCGAAATGGTGGAAAGCTCTAAGGCCCAGACATTCACCTTTTATAACGTTGTAATTTGTTCCAGAAAATATACCCGATCCAGATTTGTCAATATTGTCGATTATGTTGTTAAGGTTTGCAATTGAATAATACATCCCTTTCCAAATCGATCTAATCTTTTCTACTCCTTCGGGTGTAGTATAATTCCAATCCATCAACCTCGAGTAAGTATTGTTTTGACTTGAGCTGTACTCGGTGTACTGCTTTGCAAGGACATCGACAAATCCCCACGTCATGTCCATTCCATACAACTGCGTACTACTTAGATTCAAATACACACCGGTAAGCGCATCTTTAAAACCTTGCTCGGTCTTAAAATTATCTTCAGAATCAATTTGCGCTTTTGGCTTAACGGAAAGCCACTTTTCACAGGAACTCATTGAGATAACCAAGAGAAAAGCAAAGAGATATTTAATTTTTTTCATCACCTAATAGTTAAAAGTTTGCCTGTAGTGATACAGAAATATTTCTTGAGAATGGGTAGTCGAGACCACGCTCAGCTTGAACCCTACTGATCCTTGCAAGATCGTTAAGTGTAAGACCAGCGGATAGACTACTCATACCCAAACGTTTGACAAATCGGGTTCTACTCAGATCATAGCTTGTGTTTATCGAGGAGAACACTAGCTCGTTTTGATCTTGAACAAATCTGGAAGTTGGTCTTGTCACAGTCATATCTGCGATATCCTTATAAAGACTATACTGGCCAGGTTCACGCCATCTTCCTTCTAATAATCGAGCATCAATGTTATAGCCAAGATTTGCATTTTCCAGCTTACTCACTAATGTTGAATTATAAATTTGTCCACCAATACGATAGGTGAAGGCCAAATTGACCGACAGTCCTTGATAACGCCAGTTGAGACCAAAAGATCCATTATATTTGGCCAAGTTGTCACCGACAACGACCTGATCCTTTACATCCCACAGATATGTACGACTTCCGTCTTTTTTTAAGAATATTTCCTGGCCATTTGCCGGATCAATACCTAATGAACGAACGGCCCAAATTGCGGAGATGGACTGGCCTTCCTCAAATCTCGTTACAGGCATCCTTCTTACCGTGGCGGTGCCATTGTTAAGTTTATCATCTTGGTTTTCATTAATCTTCCGCAGAGAGTTGGACACTTTGCGAATTTTGTTTTTGTTATGAACGATACTCGCAAAAATATTCAGACTACTTCTAGTCGCTTCGGAATTGTATATCCTGCCCGAAACATTTATTTGGAAACCTTTATTTCGTGTTTCACCGACATTTTCTCGATAAGAGTCGAAACCTGATGATGGCGCCAATGTTTGATCTGAAAGGAGGTCTTTCGTATCACTCAAATAGTAATCGGCGCGAATTTGGATCTTATTGAACAAACCTACATCTAGCCCTATATTGTTATCCATAATTTGCTGCCATTTTAAATTTGGATTTGCCAGTGCCATCAATAAAAGGCCTAGATCGCCATTGTATACCCTGTCTGTATTATACCTGTAAGTTGCTATAGATTGATAGGAACTGAAGTTTTGCGTACCGGTTGTGCCCGTCGAAGCTCTTAATTTGAATTGATCAACGAACTTTAATTCCTTAATGAATTTTTCATTATGCAGATTATAGCCTAAGCCTACTGACCAGAAACCACCCCATCTTTTATTTGCTCCAAATTGAGAACTTCCGTTAGCCCGATAAGAAAAATCAGCTAAAAACCTATTGTCAAAAGAATAGTTCAAGGCTGAAGTAACCCCTAGTGCTCTACTAGTGTTCTCAGCGCCTGAAGCCTTACTGCCGGGCAAATACTGGCTACCAAATGAAATATCATCCATTCTATCATTAGGAAAACCAACCATTGTCATTCCTGTTGATGACCGAGTTGATTGCTGGATATTGTACATTAAATTCGCATACACCTGATGTTTTTTGATTTGGAATGAATACGCAAACCCTAAATCACTAACCAATGCATTACTCTTTCCATTCCCCACAGAGTATCTTCCCCTTAGTAAATATTCAGGACTATTCGTTCCTATCTGAAAATAATCGGAATGGAGTGCCGATCTAAAAAGGTCGCTGTTATTATTGTTCAGAGTTAGACCGATTCGACCAGTAAACCTTAAGTTTTTTGCCATGGTCCATTCCCCATAAAAATTCTCTGTAATCGTAGTATATTCCGATTGATCTTTGGTATTCAGTGAAGCATCATATAATGGATTAAATACCTCCGCTCCAGTTATATTTCTGTAAGATTGTATCAAACGTCCTTGGTCATCATTTATTCGCCAATATGGATTCATTCGAGAATAATTGCTAAATGCTCCGAATGGCGAGTTAACAGCCGTATTCTTGTCGATCATGAAGTTATTTCTGAAAGACAAATTTTTCACGCGATATTGAAAATTAAATGAGCCATTTATTGTAGTCCGCTCAGATCCCTTCATTACCCCAGACACCTTATTATATCCTCCGCTAAGTCCATACCTTACGGTTTCATTACCACCATCTAGATAGAGATTATGTCTCTGACCGACTCCATTCTGTAATGGTTGTGATAGCCAGTAGGTATCCACCCCATCAAGAACTGCTTTTTTATTCACAGAGTAAAGCTGGATTAGCTCAAATTGTTGGGATGGTGAAGTAGACTTATACATTCCTCCCAACACTTCTGCCTCCAGTTTCTGAGCTGAATTGGCCATATTATAGCTGGAAAGATCAGGTGCTGTAATATCCGCGCTGGCAGAGTAGCTGACACGAAATTTGCCAGCAGCTGGCTTTACTGTTTCGATAACAACTACACCATTTCCTGCCTTTGCACCATAAATAGCTTTTGCAGATGCATCTTTAAGTAAGGTTACGCTTGCAACCATATTCATATTTAGATCATAGATTTTTTGAACAGTCGTTTCAAATCCATCTAATATAAATAAGGGTAGGTTTGGAGCATTTTGGTAAGTCGCATTGAGATCTGGAACACCTGTAGGTCCCCTAAGTATCATCTCTGGTAATCGGTTAGGATCTGACCCAAACTCGACGTTATCTACAATTCGAAATGATGGGTCAAGAACAGCTAAGGCAGAAAAAAGATTTTGATTAGTGATCGCCCTAAGTTCGGCCCCTTTAAAAGTCGCTACGGCACCAGTGAAACTATCAGCTTTCCGATCAAAAAGCCCCGTATTGATTACCACCTCTTTTAGATTAGCGTTTTCCATTTCCATCACAATTGTTCCCAGATCATTGCTCGCTAGTAAGTTCTTCACTTTATAGCCTAAATAAGAAATTTGGATGCTTGTTTTTTCTTTAATATTTCGGATATAAAAATCTCCTAATTCGTTTGTCAAGACAGTAATAGGTAATCCCTTGACAGTAATCGTTGCACCTACGAGTGGTCTTCCACTTTCATCTACTACCTTACCCCTTACGTCAATATTTTGTGGCTTATTGATCAATTTTTCGTTGATCGAAAAAGGCTTAGGCTTGATCGTTATGGTTCTGGTACTCCCGACGATATTGAAGGAGAGAGGAGTGTTTTCCAAACATTCCTCTAAGGCAGCAGTGATTGAAACATTTTTAACGTTTACGCTGACCTTTAGATCACTGATTTGGCCGTATTCATATAAGAAAACAAATCCACTTTGTGCTTCGATTTGTTTAAGTACCTCGGTGATCTGGACATTTTCAGCTTTGAGTGTAATCTGGCTATAAGTCTTCGCACTTACCTGCGACAGTGCCAGAATTAAAATGAAAGTGGTAAGTTTCATTATTAATAATAGTTTTGGTGTATACCGTTGATACAGCACACCTTGGTTAAAAGCATTTATTTTCATACTTTTGTTCCGGTTGAGTTGATTTTAAATAGTCTAGCAATTGTTTATCCTGATGGGATCCTGTCCCCAGGAAAGGTTGACTCTACTTTCGTCAGATAGTGGTTCCAAGCACTATCTGGCGTTATTTCTTCAATCTTTATGTCTTGGTTCTATGGTCAGATTTTTTTCATGTTTTGCTTGGTTAGTTAGTTTGGTTATGGTTTAATTTATTTATTCTTCATACTAGGATCTTTCTGCTCACCTAACTGATTTAAGGATACACCAGAATCTTCTTACCCTTTATTTTGAATTTCACGTCGAAATCTTTCAATATGCTTAGAGCCTCCGAAGCATTCACACTTTTAAATATCTTTCCGCTAAAATCGCGTTGTGGAATTACGCCAAGGTATTCTACTTCCACATCATACCATCTGGCAAATTGTCGCATCACCGTCTTCAAATCAGCCCTGTCAAAGTAAAACATTCCATTTTTCCACGCAATTGCATTCATCACATCTACTTCTTTGACTGTGATCTGATGAGCTTTATTGAGCGTAGCCTCTTGCCCTGGTTGGAGTAGTTTGGGTTTACCATATTTCACGGAAGAATTTTCTGAGAACGCAACTATATGAACACTCCCTTCCAAAAGAGTAGTTTTTGAATTCCCTTCATCAGTATAACTGTTGACATTGAAATGAGTTCCTAAAACCTTAATTTCCTGATCCAATGTTCTTACAATGAATGGGTGGGCGTGATCTTTTGCCACTTCGAAATATCCCTCGCCAGAAAGCTGAACTTCTCTTCTACCATCCACCAATAAGCCAACTGAATATTTTAGACTTGAACCAGAATTTAGCCATACTAAAGATCCATCGGGTAATTTAACGCTATACGTTTCTCCATTCCCAGTGGAAAGAATATTTATCTGATCCGACTGCTGAGCACTTTTTTGAACCTCATATAGGAGTTGGCCATCTGAAGTTTTTGATATGAGTACACCAACTTCCTTAGACAATATTCCATTTATTGCTTCCGATAAACGAATCCTTTTGCCATTCGCTAAGGTCAGCGTTGCACCTTGCTTCCCAGGCGATATATCCTCTGTTACCTCAATTGACTCACTAGAAGTTTTTTTAGTTTCAGTAAATAACAATAATCCAACTCCGATTGCTAAAAAAATAGCTGCTGCCGCCGATAAAGTAGCCCAATGACTGATTCGCCGACTTCTTCTTGTGATACCCGAACGAACCAAGGTACCTTTCCAGATCTCATTTTTAAGAGCGAGGAAATCTGCCTCAGTTTCATTCAAGCGTTGTTTGTCCTGCTCACTGTGGTACCAGTTCTCCAAAATCCGCTGTTCCCTAACGGTGGCAGTTTTATTAGCATATTTCTCAAAGAGTATGAAGATCTCCTTTTTGTTCATTATTGCTGACATTTATATATAAAACAACTGAAGGAGACCTAAGGGGGTAGAAGAAAAATCAAATTAATTTCAAACAACTGAATTTCAAACAATTATTTGAATTATTATTTTAACATCAATAAACTTAACATTCCGACGACAATGGCATTTAGTCTTGGTTTAAGGATCCTAAGTGCGAATTGAACTTGTTTTCTAACTGTTTGTTCTGATATGTCCAGTTCTTTCGCAATCTCTTTGTAGGTTAGGTTTTGTTTTCGGCTCATCTCAAAAATCAAACGCATTTTTGGAGGTAGCTTGCCGATTTCCGATTCTATAGCAGCGACCAGATCACGTTCCTCTAAATGTTCTAATGTATTCAGATCCGCCTCACTGATGAACTGTAGGACAGAAGTTATGTAGTCACTTTTAACTTTGTTCTGTCGAATAAGGTTAAAAACCCTATTTCTCGCAGAAATATATAAATGCCCTGACAGCTTTGTGTCCGGATTTAGTTCAGATGATTTCAACCAGAGTGCACTAAACAGTTCTTGAAGAATATCTTTGGTGTCATCTTCGCTACGCAACATCTTAAAAACATGGATGTACATTAAAGACCAGTACCTATTATAAATTTCGGTAAAGGCTACTTGATCTCCATGCTTCAATAAAAGTAGCAGTTCAGCATCGGAAAGCTTACTGAGTTCAATTTCCATTCCTATCTATATTTTTTCCAACTTCCGATTAGCCAAATCTTCGGTATCGAGACAGGCCGGGGAATTAAGTTACCAAGTTTAATATATACCTGCCAACAAATATATACAAAAGTTACAAAAAGTTGTTTATGCCTATTCCGGCCATTCCTTATTACTTGCCGCTTTTGTTGTCAGCTATTATTTGTTTTATTCCATTATCAAAGCAAGTTACCTCAAATTCCGGAAACCTTTTTTTGAATTTATCGGAACTAAAAATATTGTCGTATTTATAACGAGGTAATAATTCCTGTAATTCTTTCATCTGTTTATCAAACAGACTACCTAATTTGAACATCCACATTTTTATAACCTTGTACTTCAACTCTTTACCATAGATCTCAGATGTCAAATTAACCAGTTCTCTGTAAGTTGGCCGGCTGTCATCGCAAGGCAAATGCCATGTCTGATTATAGGTGTCAGGGCTATTTCCAATCAAAGCCATTGCCCTGCCGGCATCAGGTGTCCAAATCAAAGTGCGTTTGGTATTATCTTTCAAAGGGATCTTTACTTTCTTTCTTTTGAAAATGTTGTTAAAAATTAGGGTATTGGTTATGCTCTGTGTTTTATTCGGACCGTAAAATTCGGGAGCCCTACAAATAGCGGCTTCAATGGTTTTATTCCTTATTTCATTTAAGAGCATTTCGGCAATTAGCGCTCTTACCGTAGACTTTCTACCTATGGGTGCAAATAGACTTTCTTCTGTTTGGAGTTCGCTTGTTTTAGCGTACATATAAGTGTTATCAAAAAATACCAGTTTCGTTTTATGATTTTTACATGCTTCAATCACGTTCTTCATCATCGTCGGAAATTGTTCTTCCCACATTTTTGAATTCATTGGAAGTCCAACTGTCAAATACGCAACTTCACATCCCTCAACTGCTTTTTGTGTACTAGCTAAGTCCAATAAATTCGCAGGAAAAAGTTGGTCGGTCTCATGTATCTTTTTAGGATTTCTGCTAATCAACCGAATCTCTTTGGTATAAGATCGATACAGTTCTTTGGTAAGTTCTTCGGCAATTTGTCCGTTAGCTCCGAGTATAGCCTGCATATTTATTCGTTAGGTTTTAATTAGTATTGGTTCTCAAAAGTTGTACACAATAATTGATGTAAACATAATTATAAATATTTATTATGATATCGTAGCTCCCAATCTAACCCGTATAATAGCTGCACAACAATTATGATTGCCGCAGGGGCGAATTTTTAGATAACCATTTTCCACCCAAACCTGGTTTTGGGTTCATTTTGGCATTAGTCAGGATTGTTTCAATCAAGCATTTTTTTATTTCATTTCAACCCGTGGATTTTTGTCTTTCAAGTCCGCAACAAAAAAAAGTAAAATAAAACAAAACAATAGACATAAAATCTCTACGCCCACACTGATACGAAATGCCTTTATAATATCATTGCTTTGTTGGAACGGCTCCCGTTTAAGGAAGGAACTTTCTGCCAATACTTTTAATGATTATTGGAACAATAATATAAAACCTGAGATCAAGGAGGTTGTACAACCTCAAGCTAAAACATCACAATCCAACGATACAGAAGATTTACCCGATGAAAAACTCATCATCTATTTGATTTCCTAAACTCGACCCAACAACAAGACGGTTTGATTGAAGGATTGGGTGGTTTACTTATTCCAGAAACACAAGGAGAAGATTATGAGGAACAGGATTTTGCGAATCGGATGAAGAAAACACGGAAAAGAAAAAAAAGGAGATAAGGATTTTAAATCCAGGGTTGAAGAGTCACATTAATTAAAAGACTGCCTAAACTCCAACGGAGAAACAGATGTGTGGTTTTTGAACAGCCGATGAAACGACTGTGAATGCTCAAACCCTAATTGATAGGCTATTTCAGATACGGACATCGAGGTAGAGGATAAAAGCTCCTTTGCTTTCTCAACCACCCGGTTCTGAATATGCTGCTGCGTGGTCTGTCCGGTTTGTACCCGCAACATATCACTCAAATAATTGGGGCTTAGGTGCAATTCACTCGCAACGAACTGAACAGTAGGAATACCGTTTTCAGCCAATCTTTTACTTTTAAAATGCTCATCCAATAAGGCTTCCAACTTCGTGAGCAAATCGGTATTGGCTTTCTTTCTTGTCAGAAACTGGCGGTTGTAAAAGCGGTCGCAATACTTTAGCAGCAAATCCATATTGGATATGAGTAAATCCTGCGTAAATCCGTCCATATTGTCAGCTATTTCCTTACCTATATTTTCTATGATGTGTAGTATAGATTTCTCTTCTTTTTCAGAAAGGTGCAAGGCTTCATTAGCGGCATACGAAAAATAGCCATAGTTCTTAATTTCTGATACTAAGGGATAACCGTGAAGAAAATCGGGATGTACCACTAAAACAAATCCCTTTACGGCATTAAGCAGTACATCTTCAAATTGTAATACCTGATGAGGAGCAATGAAATACATTATGCCCTCGTCAAAATCATAATACTGTTGACCGTACCTGCATTTACCACCCGCACAGTCCTTTTTTAAGGCAACTACATAAAAATCGGTAGTTAAAGCACTCAAAATCGTTTCCGGTTCCAGTTTTACATCATCAAAATTAAATACACTAATGAGGGGATTGGATGGTTTTGTCAATCCCAGAAATTGGTGTAACGTACTAATGGATGATACTTTTACCGGAGCTTTCACTTGCTGATTATCTGCTTTATACATTGTAAAAATACTGCTTTTATTTTTGTGCTGAAAGCTGTTTGTTCTTAATCTGTGTTATTCCTTCGCTGTAAGTTGTTGTTCTAAATTCAGGGAATTGTTTTCTGAATTTAGTATCATCAAATACGTTGTCGTGTTCGTATCTCGGCAATAGTTCCAGCAGTTCTTTTACCCTTTTATTGAACAGTGAGCCTATCTTAAAAACAAATTTCGGGATGACGGAATAGTTTAATTCCCTGCCGTAAATACCGGAAGCCAAAGCAATAAATTCCTTATAGGTGGGATGGCTTTCATCGACAGGCAAATGCCAGGTCTGCCCGAAAGCATCGGGCGTATTGCCGATTAGGGCGGTTGCCCGGCTTGCATCGGGTGTCCAGATTAAACTCCTTTTTTTAGTATCGCTTAGTGGTACTTTCAATTTTTTACCCGCTTTGATATTATCAAAAATTAAGGTATTGGTAATGCTTTGTGTTTTGCTGGGGCCGTAAAATTCCGGTGCACGGCAAATCACGGCTTCCAGTCCTCCTGATTGGATTTCACTTAAAACCATTTCTGCCATTTGTTTTCTTACCCTTGCTTTTCTTCCGACAGGAGCAAACACAGTATGCTCTGCAAGCGTTCTATCGTCTTGCGGATACATATAAGTATTGTCGAAAAACACCAACTTTGCACCGTTGATTTTACAGGCATCAATCACATTGCTCAAAATCAAACAAAACTGCTGCTCCCACAAATCTGAACTGATAGGCAAGCCCAAAGTGAAATAAGCAATGTCGCTGCCTTTTACCGCTTCAATAGCTTGTTCCCTGACGGATAAATCTGCCGAGAAAACCGTGTCGGTATCGTTCACTTTCTTAGCATTCCTGCTTACAATTTTTATGTCAGAAGTAAAGTTCCTTTTTAGTTCTCTTGCCAGTTCTTCGCCAATCTGTCCGTTGGCTCCTAATATTGTTTGCATATTATTTACTTAGCTTTTGTTTTTTTAATTCTTTCATTATCACTTTTGCCGTTTCCTTTGAACTGAATGGATTTTGCCCGGTTATTAGATTGCCATCTACTTCGACTTTTGAAGTCATTGGAATAAATGCCTTTTTATAAACCGAGCCTCTTTCTTTTAATCCCGCTTCGAGATTAAAGGGAACTTCTTTTTTCCTTCCGGCAAGACTTTCCTCGAACCAGTTAAAGCCTGTTATTGTCTTGTCTTTAATCAGGTATTCGCCATTGGATAATTTTACATTGAGCAAACCGCCAACACCGTGGCAAATGGCAGCAACCAGTTTGCCGCTTTCATATTGGTTTCTGATAATGGATTGCATTGTAGTGTCATTGGGGAAATCGTACATCGTGCCGTGTCCGCCTGCCAGATATACCAAATCAAAATCCTCATTGGAAACATCGGCTAAACTTTTACTTTTTTTGAGCAATTCCCGAAAGGAGGTGTCATTCCAGTATTGTTTAGAAATATTGTCAAGTGTAAAACGTTTCAGACTTTCAGGGCCTATCGGTACATTGCCACCGTTCGGGCTTGCAATGGTAATTTCATATCCATTTTCCATTGCTGTGTGGTAAAGATGCGTTAGCTCGCTCAGCCACAAGCCGGTCTCTTTGCCGCTCGTATAGGCATTGATGTTGGTTACAATGATTAATATTTTCAGAATATTCATACTGCTGTTTTTTACATTACAAAGTTCCGAATGAAAATTAAAGTGGATGTAACCCTATTAGTGGAAGTTGTAACAAAATCTCTGAATTTCCGATACCATAATTGATATTCAGCCAAACACTACCTTTCACCGCCAATGACTGCCACATTTTTATAGTCTATCTTTACAGTCCATAAATTCACGCCCGAACATTAAAATATATACTAATGCAGGGAGAAGATGATTTAAGAGGTTTAGCCAAGATAATGGCTTTTATGCGGGCAGTAAGTATTCTTTTGGTACTAATGCACCTTTACTGGTTTTGTTATGGTTTCTTTTTTGAGCGTGGTTGGACATTAGAAATTATTAATAAGATATTAAGCAATTTCGACAGAACGGCAGGACTGTTTTCGCATATTCTATACACTAAAGTTTTTGCGATTGTCCTGCTAGCTTTAAGCTGCTTAGGCACAAAGGGCGTAAAGAACGAAAAGATAACCTGGGCTAAAATTTACGTGGCATTGGGCGTTGGGTTTGTGTTGTTCTTCCTGAACACACCATTACTAAAGCTACCTCCAGCAATAGGTACATTTTTTTATATGCTTACTATCTCACTAGGTTATATCGCTTTGCTGATGGCAGGCGTGTGGATGAGCAGATTACTGAAAAACAATTTAATGGATGATGTTTTCAACAACGAAAACGAGAGCTTTCAACAGGAAACCAAACTAATGGAGAATGAATACTCTGTCAATCTTCCTACAAAATTTTATTACAAGAATAAATGGAACAACGGTTGGATAAATATTGTCAATCCTTTCAGGGCATCAATCGTGTTAGGTACGCCGGGTTCGGGAAAATCGTATGCGATTGTAAACAACTACATCAAACAGCAGATTGAGAAAGGCTTCTCAATGTACATTTACGATTTCAAATTTGATGACCTTTCCACCATTGCCTACAATCATTTGCTGAAGCATCGGGATAAGTACAAGGTACAGCCAAAATTTTACGTGATAAATTTTGACGACCCACGAAAAAGTCATAGGTGCAATCCGCTCAACCCCGATTTTATGACGACATATCCGATGCCTACGAAGCGGCTTATACCATAATGCTAAACCTCAACAGGTCGTGGATACAGAAGCAAGGCGATTTTTTCGTGGAAAGCCCGATTATATTGCTTGCTGCCATTATTTGGTTCCTGAAAATTTATGACAACGGCAAGCATTGCACATTCCCACACGCTATTGAACTTCTGAACAAGAAATACGCCGATGTATTTACCATTCTTACATCGTACCCCGAACTGGAAAATTATTTATCTCCTTTTATGGATGCGTGGCAAGGTGGCGCACAAGACCAATTACAGGGGCAAATTGCATCTGCGAAAATTCCTCTATCTCGTATGATTTCGCCACAGTTGTATTGGGTAATGACAGGCGATGATTTTTCGCTGGACATCAACAATCCCAAAGAGCCAAAGATTTTATGCGTGGGTAATAATCCCGACCGACAAAATATTTATTCGGCGGCATTAGGTTTGTACAATTCAAGAATTGTAAAACTCATTAATAAGAAAGGTCAATTAAAGAGTTCCGTGATTATAGATGAGTTGCCAACAATATATTTTCGAGGACTGGACATTCTTATCGCAACGGCGAGAAGTAATAAGGTGGCGGTATGTTTGGGCTTTCAAGATTTTTCGCAATTAATACGTGATTATGGCGACAAAGAGGCTAAAGTTATTCAAAACACAGTCGGTAATATTTTCTCCGGTCAGGTTGTCGGAGAAACGGCAAAAAGCCTTTCGGACCGCTTTGGGAAAGTATTGCAGAAACGCCAAAGTATGACGATTAACCGCAACGATAAATCTACTTCCATATCCACACAGTTAGACAACTTAATACCAGCTTCCAAAATTTCTACCTTAACACAAGGTATGTTTGTCGGTTCTGTATCGGATAACTTTGATGAGCGTATCGAGCAAAAAATATTTCACGCTGAAATCGTAGTGGATAAAGAAAAGGTTTCGGCAGAAATCAAAGCGTACAGAAAGATACCGCAGATATTATCCTTTACCGATGAACAAGATAACGACAATATGAAGCAGGTGATTGAAGCCAATTACAGACAGGTCAAAACGGATGTTTTGCATATTGTGGAAAGCGAAATGGAGCGGATTAAGAACGACCCCGATTTACAGCATTTGATACAGCAGAATTAATGATTAATCAAATTAATATTGATTTGGATAACTAAAGGATGAACTGAAATTTTTTCTATATTGAGAAGGAGTAACATGAAATGTTTTTAGAAATATGCGATTCATATTTAGAGAATTACTAAAACCGCATATATTGGCTATCTCATCTATTGTCAACTGTGTATCTGTCAAATAACGACATGCTGTTTCAGTCCTTAGTTTTTCCACATATTTAATAGGACTTGTATTTAGTTCTTTAACAAAAACCCTTGCAAAGTTTCGAGGACTCATTGATGACAATCCTGCTAATTTTTCTACAGTAATATCTTCATGTATATGGTCGTGAATCCAATTCAAAATATTATTTATCGGTTGATAATCTATGTTTTGGGATTCTAACATCATGCTATATTGAGTTTGATTACCTGGGCGTTTTAAAAAAAGCACCATTAATTTTGCTATCCTCAATGCGAACGTTTTTCCTAAATCCTCTTCTACTAACGCCAATGCTAAATCAAATCCTGCCGTAACACCGGCAGAAGTGTATACATTTCCTTGTTTAATGAAAATAGCTTCTTGATTTACGTATACATCAGGATAGGTTTTGGCCATTTCTTCACAAAGCTGCCAGTGGGTTACCGCATTTTTATTCCGTAATATACCGGCCTCAGCCAATATGAATGCTCCTGCACACATGGAACATATGCGGCGTACAATTTTCGACTGTAGTTTTAACCAAATAAGAATATCTTCTTTAAATCCGTTCTTTCGAGGAGCGCCTGCAACTATTAGTGTATCTATCGGATAATCAATTTCATGATAATTGCTTTCACAGTTAATGGATATTCTTGGTTTCATCTCAAGTTTCTTACTTATAACAGCTGATACAACGTGTATTTCATAGGAAAAACTAACATCATTTTTTAAATGCTCCATATTGTCGATAGCACTTTGAAAAACTTCTATTGGCGCAGATACGCTTAACATTGTGGAGTATGGGTGGACTAACACTACAACGTGCCTAATATCTTTGGTATTCTTCATTTCAACTGTTTTCACAAAAATAGTAATTCTTTTTATATTGGCAGTATTTGTATATAGTATGTCTTTTCTGTCAAATCAATAAAAAAGTAATTTTGCAAAAAAGATATTTTAATTATGAAAACGATAAAAATTGGTATTAATGGATTTGGACGAATAGGTCGTCTTGTCTTTCGTGCAGTTCAAAAATACGAGAACATCCAAGTTGTAGGCATTAATGACTTGACCAGTGTAGATTATTTGGCTTATATGCTAAAATATGATACTGTACATGGACATTTTGACGGGGAAATCAGCGTAAAGGACGGTAATTTATTAGTAAATGGACAAATCATCCGAATTACATCCGAGAAAAATCCAGAAGATTTAAAATGGAATGAAATTAATGCAGAATACATTATTGAAGCAACAGGCATATTCTTGACAAAGGAAAAAGCACAAGGTCACATAAATGCAGGTGCTAAACGGGTAGTAATGTCAGGCCCTCCGAAAGATGATACTCCCATGTTTGTTATGGGGGTAAATGAGAAAATGTATAATGGAGAAGTTTTTGTGTCAAATGCCTCTTGTACTACCAATTGTGTTGCCCCGTTGGTGAAAGTAATAAATGATAAATTTGGAGTAGCGGAAGCGTTGATGACTGCCATACATGCAGCTACAGCATCACAAAAGACTGTTGACAGCCCCTCTGTGAAAGATTGGCGAGGTGGACGGGCAGTGACGGGAAATATTATACCATCTTCTACAGGAGCGGCAAAAGCTGTAGGAAAAGTAATCCCAGAACTTTCGGGTAAAATTACTGGGTTATCTTTTAGAGTACCCGTATTAGATGTTTCTGTGGTAGATTTAACATGCAGACTTAAAAAACCTGCAACTTATGAGGAAATATGCCAAACAATTAAAGAAGCTTCAAAAAATGAAATGAAAGGAATATTAGGATATACCGAAGATGAAGTTGTTTCCACAGACTTTATAGGAGAAACAAGAACGTCCGTATTCGATACAAAGGCAGGAATATCGTTGTCTCCAAATTTTGTAAAGTTGGTTAGCTGGTATGATAACGAGTATGGTTTTTCCAACAAAATACTCGACCTTATTATACACATGGAAGCCTTCGCAGTTAAATAATTTATACTACAAAAACACACTCTTTGGAAACATATATTCTGTCCTATGTACTTCGGTGAATATTTTTGTTTCTGGATTGAATGGGTAAACTATATGATAACAAAGGAAATGTATATGCAATATTCAGACGAGGAACTTATAAAATTACTACCGAATTTCAATAATCATTTTATTAATGTAAATGGCATTCAACTACATTATGTAATAGGTGGTCAAGGAGATCCTTTGGTTTTAATTCCCGGCTATCCCGAAACATGGTGGGCTTATAATAAGGTAATGCCAATACTCATAAAAAAATATCGCGTTATTGTTATCGATATTCGTGGCATGGGAAGTTCAGATAAACCTTTTGAAGGATACGACAAGCGAAATATGGCTAAAGATGTCTTTGAACTCGTACAGCATTTGGGATTAAAAAGAATATCGATTGCTGGACATGATATAGGTGCTCATGTTGCATTTAGTTTCGCTGTAAATTATTCAGACATAGTTGCTAAACTTATTATGTTAGACACCCCTCATCCTGACGAAGGGATGTATCAATTACCAATGCTACCTATATTAGGTGCTAATTATCTTTACCCTTGGTGGCTTTCTTTTAATCAGGTCAAAGAATTACCTGAACGACTTCTTGAAGGGCGTATGGATGTTGTTATAGAATGGTTATTTAATCATTTATTGAAAGATGTAAACAGTATAAGTGATTTTGATAAATCGGTCTATGCCGCAGCGTATAATAATAAAGATGCTATAAGGGCTTCAAATGGTTGGTATCAAGCATTTCCTCAAGATATACAAGACATGAAGACATACAATAAACTTTCGGTTCCTACACTCGGAATTGGCGGTAGCGGATACGATATGTTGGCAATGTCTCTTCCTAAAATGATAAGCAATGTAAAACTAAAAAAAATAGAAAATAGCGGGCATTTCCTTTTAACTGAAAAGCCAACGGAGACAGTTGAACTCATGATAGATTTTTTGGAGCATTGATAAATTTTGGGATACTTACATATTTTCGCCTGATGTCAGAAATATAAATAATGTTAAGAATCATGAATAATAAGATACATTAAACATGATGTTAGATGGACAAATTCTACAAAGAAATGTTGCAAAACTTGGGAACAGGAATAATAGAACTTGAAATTGAGGAGGATTGCCCAACCAAACGGTTAGAAGCCATTATCAATACGATTGTAAAAAGCTTGTCCGAAGTAAAAGAGCGTTTTCTGAAAAGAGGGTTTAAGAACACTGACGAAGAAATCAGATTTTTCAAATATCAGAAACCTGTAATTCTGTCAAAACTCATTTATTATAATGCCATTTACAAAATCGAGACAAAGATGTCTTGATGTGAAAGTTGAGATAAAACGTAAAAAACAATAGATAGACTTGTCTATCTAATACAATATTACTACTTTTACGACACAGTTAAACGCTAAATCGAATGAGAGTACCATTTATTAAAAATAATATTGCAGCTGTCGCATTTATAGGGCTTGGCATTATATGGGGAACCAACTTTCTTTATATGCGTCTAGCGACTCAGTATATCAGCCCTCTACAGATAGTTTTTCTTCGGGTAGTCATTTCTGTACTACCGCTCTTGGTATTAGGATTAGTTACACGCGCTTTCAAAAAATGGCATTTAAAGCATTGGCATCATTTCCTTTTTATGTCAGTCCTTGCTACCGTTATTTATTATTTCTGTTTCGTTAAAGGTGCTCAGATACTATATTCGGGTATAGCGGGAGCGATGAGTGGTGCTACCCCCATATTCTCTTTCGTTTTGGGTACTATTTTTATTAAAGAAGAGAAATTAACAGCGTCTAAAGTCTTAGGATTAATTATTGGTACAATAGGAATTATATTATTGGCAAATCCGGCTGGTCTAAGTAGTTCTGAAGATTTTTTTAAAGGTTTTTTATACATGATTATTGGATCTCTGAGCTTTGGGGCATCGTTTATTTATGCAAAAAAATATCTTAGTCCTCTCAATATATCAGCAACTGCTTCCACTTCCTATCAATTGGTCTTGGCAACATTGATATTGCTAGTTACCACCGACCTAAATGACATTGGGAATATCTTGGTCAATACAGAAGCTTTTATTGGATTAGTAATCGGACTGAGTTTATTGGGTACAGGAATCGCTTATTTAATTTATTATTACTTGATCAATAGAATGGGAGCCGTAAAAGCGTCCTCTGTAACCTACATACCTCCTGTAGTAGCATTAGCAGTCGGTATAATTATCGGGAATGAACCAATCTCAATATTAGATTGTATGGGAGCATTTATTGTTTTGTGTGGCGTTTATTTAATAAAAAAATAGCAAAAAAATGAAATCAACAGAAGAGGTTAAAAAAAATATTTTAAATACAGCCGGTAATCTTTTTTATAAACAAGGTTACAATAGCACAGGAATAAATCAGATAATTGAAGAATCTGAGATTGCGAGAGCTTCTCTTTATAATCATTTTAAGTCAAAGTCAGATCTTTTGCACGCTTATTTAGAAGACGCCAGCAAGAAGTGGTTCGACGAACTTTACAAATATATCGCAGACACAGAGGATCCCAAAGAAAAGATTTTAAAAATGTTTGATTTTAGAATGGAGCGTCAAATCGTCAACCAATATAGAGGATGTCCTTTTATAAAGGCGGGAGCAGAAATCGCACAAAATGATTCATTATCTTTTGAAATCGTAGATAGAAACAAGATGACATTTAGAGATTTTATTTTGGCAATAATAACTGACATGAAAACCGATAATAACAATCTGTCCAAAATAGAAATAGCAGATACTCTGTATATGTTGTTAGAAGGAGCAACAGTAACAGCAAGTTTTCAAAAAAATGGAGAGATGATGCAAAGGGCTAAACAAATCGCTAAAAAATTATTGTACTGATAGGATGTTTACTATAGAAGAGTTCAAAGAATCAGATCAATCAAATACCAAAGCGTTTGTATTGTCTATACAGAACGAAGAATTTGGATTGGGATTTTCCGACAATGAACAACCTGATTTGTTGGATATAGGAAAATTTTATCGAAACGGAAAGTTTTGGCTAGCAAAGTATGATGACGAGATAGTAGGGACTATCGGTTTGCAAATCTTAGATTCGACTAATGCCGTGTTAAGGAAGATGTTTGTGAAACAGAATTATAGAGGAAAGCAAAAAGGAATCGCACATTCTCTTTTTGACACATTAAAGACATTTGCGATGTCCAAAGACATCAATTTAATCTGGCTGGATACCCCTGGATGTGCTAAGGCCTCTCACAGATTTTATGAAAAGATAGGCTTCATAAAAACTGAAAGAATGTATTTACCGAAGTCTTATACATTTCCAGACAGGGAATCGCTCATATACAGGTTGTCAATTGATTACGAATTTAAAAAGGATATTACGAATGAAAAAGTTTAAAATTCAGGTTATTATAGCAGTATTTACTCTGTCAATCTTCTCGCAGTCCGGATTATTGGCACAAACAAAAAATCTATCCGGTATGGAGACATTTGAAACAAAGAAAATTGAAGTTCAAGGTGAAATATTTACCTATCGACAATACTATAACAATAAAGGAAAAAATCCGCCTTTAATATTATTTAATCATACCCGAGGAAATCTTGATAGTTGGGATCCACTGTTTCTTAATACATTGTCAACGGATAGAGATGTTATTGTGTTTAACAATAAAGGCGTTGCCTCTTCCGGTGGAATAACACCTGACAACTTTAAACAAATGGCGGATGATGCCTACAGCTTTATCTCTGCTCTTGGTTTTGAAAAAGTTGATATTCTCGGATTTTCAATTGGAGGTTGTGTAGCTCAGGAAATGCTAATGGAACATCCCGAAATAGTGCGAAAGGCAATTTTAGCAGGTACTGCTCCAAAAGGAGCTAGAAGTATCAACGAAAGAAACCCTAAAATCATTGAGGTTGTTACGGCACCTATCTTAGATGAAAATAGTTTCTTGCTATTATTTTTCTCTCCGACAAAAAACAGTCAACAACTGGGAAAATTATTTTGGAAAAGAAAACAATCAAATCCATATCCAAAGGATCGTGATGTGAATAAGGAATCAGCCAAAGCTCAAGCTATTGCCAGGGCAAATTGGGGAAAGGATTTTTTAGAAGAGGATACTTATGCTCAAATTTCCATCCCAGTCTTAGTTGCAAACGGGAAAGATGATATTATGATGCCCACTGAAAATTCGGTTCATCTGTTTAAACTATTCCCCAATGCACAGCTTAATTTATACCCGAACTCTGGTCATGGCTTCTTATTCCAGTATCCAGAACAAGTAGCTACAGATTTCAATCATTTTTTGAACGCCAAGAATTGAAGAAGAATCAATTGATTCTAAGAAATTTACCAATAGATTTATATGGATACAATTGCAAACAGGTGGATACAACATGCCATTTTACTTACCGCTCCGTTGCTAACGGTCATTGACGTGTTTATTGTGAACATTGCAATACCATCAATTAAAGATAGTTTACAAGCAACTGACAGTCAAATACAATTGGTAATTACATCATACTTATTAGGTTATGCTTCATTTCAGATTACAGGCGGGAGAGCAGGTGATATTTATAGCAGAAAAAAAGTTTTTTTATGGGGTATGTTTTTCTTCATACTTACTTCCTGCATCTGCGGTTTGGCAACAAACGCCGCAACGTTGATAGCCGCAAGATTTTTTCAGGGAGTAAGCGGTGCATTTATGCAATCACAGTCTTTGGCGTATGTACAAGTCCTGTTTCCCGAGCCAAAGCAACGAACCAAAGCAATTGGTTATGTAGGGATTACATTAGGTATAGCTTCTGTAACAGGACAGTTTTTGGGAGGCTATCTGTCGGGCTTAAATACATTTATAGAGGGGTGGCGGCTTATCTTTTTCATCAATTTACCTATTGGGCTTTTTGCGTTTATGGCCGCAAAAAAATACTTGCAAAACACACACCTAAATTCCAGTGAAAAACTCGATTATTCGGGTGTAATATTATTCGCATTGGCATTAGGTTCTTTCATATATCCGCTCACAGAAGGCAGAGAAAAAGGTTATCCGTTGTGGAGTTTTCTGATGCTCGTTTTGTCTTTGGTGCTGTTTTATATTTTCGTTCGCAACCAAAAGAAAAAATTACAGAAAGACCTGCACCCTTTAATAGACATACGGCTGTTCAAAATAAGAGATTACAACATAGGATTGGTATTACTCACATTTTATTTTATGATGCACACGTCCTACCTGTTGGTGTCCACAATCTACCTGCAAAACGGATTAAATTTCACACCATATAAAGCAGGTTTATATTTCGTTGTATCGGGAGTACTTTTTATGCTTTCGTCTTTTCTATCCATTCGGTTAGTAAACGCTTTCGGTAAAAAGCCAATTCAGGCAGGTGTGGTATTGATGATAGTTGTTTACATTCTTCAGCTTGCTTTCTTTGACAAGAAAGTAAGCCCATCCGTACTATTAGCAATTTTACCATTACAGGGCTTATTTGGCGGTTTAGTTATACCGTCCTTAATAAACATCACATTAAAGAACATACCGAAACAATTTGTAGGTATCGCTTCGGGAATGTACAACACCATACAGCAAACAGCTGCCGTAATGGGAATATGCTTTATCGGTGGTTTGTTTTTCAGTGTAGCAAAAGCAAACAATGATTTTGTTACAGCATTTCATTACAGTTTATATGCCAAGATAGTTTGCTTGTTCATCGTATTTGTGTTGCTGTATTATATTGATGATTTTAAAACACATAAGCCCCGTTTACAATGAGAAGTATCAGTAAATACTCCCAATAGAAGATTTCCTTATTTTCAAACGCATCAAACCTGTTTTTGAAATCATAGAAGCGGGAGAAGTAGTAGATGTATTCAGCCCTATATGAGAGGATTATTTATAACAACAAATAAAATAAGAAAATGAAATTAACACTTTATCAAGTAGATGCCTTTGCGGACAAAGTGTTTAAAGGCAATCCCGCCGCAGTTTGCCCATTAACAGAATGGTTGGCAGATGATGAGCTATTGAGTATAGCAAAAGAAAACAATCTTTCAGAAACCGCATACTATGTAATCAAAGAAAACGTGGTAGAAATACGTTGGTTCACACCAGTCGTTGAAATAGAACTGTGCGGACACGCTACACTTGCGACAGCTTACGTACTACACCATTTCGAAAATTTTCAGCAGGATACCATCAACTTCTTTTCCCCACTAAGTGGTAATTTATCCGTAGCCGTTCAGCAGGGCAAATTTATACTCGACTTTCCGGCAAATCAAATTACTCAAACAGCATTGACCGATGAACTTTTAGCGACAACCAACAAAAAGCCGATGCTTGCATTTAAAGGAACTACAAAATATATGTTGGTATTTCCACGGCAGGAAGATATTGAAACAATAGAACCCAATTTGCCATTGATAGCAGGTTTAGACACAGGTGGAATTATTGTAACAGCAAAAGGCAAAAACCACGATTTTGTCTCCCGATTTTTTGCTCCCGCACTTGGTGTAAATGAAGACCCTGTTACGGGTTCAGCACATACTGTCCTTACACCATTTTGGGCAAATGAACTCAATAAAACCGAATTAAAAGCTTTTCAACTTTCCGAACGAGGCGGGGAATTGGATTGCCGCTTATTGGGCGACAGAGTAGAATTAGGGGGCAAAGCAGTACTCTATATGAAAGGGGAAATATTTATCTAATTAAACGAACTTTAATAACAACCATAATTATGGCAACATTTATTTCTTCCCAAGTACAAGACAGTGCAGGAAACAAAATCCCATACAGCCCAACAGTAAAAGCGGGCAATCTTGTTTTCATTTCGGGGCAAGTGGGTATCAATCCCCAAACGGCAAAACTCGTTGATACTTCATTTGAAGCAGAACTTCGGCAGGCTATGCAAAATCTCAGAACACGGTTAGACGAAAATGGCCTTGAATTTGACGATTTGGTTAGTACCATTATCTATCTAAAGGATATAGATAACTATGGATTGGTAAATAAAATCTACGGCGAATACTTCAAAGAAAAATACCCAAGCAGAACCTGTATCGGAGTAAATGATCTGCCTGCAAAAGCATCTGTGGAAATATCGGGTATAGCGGAAAGACGTTAGCTGTAAGTAGTGCTTGTGGTTATTCAGCGTTACCGACTATGCCCAAGAATGCGAATGTTCTAACGGTAGAGTTTAAATCAATTATTAAGCCTGCAAGTACAGACAAACTAATTGCTATCGATAAAGTATTGCAGGTGGGCAATTAACCATTTGTGAGGGCTATGTCTACGGCAGTAACGAAGAAAAATTAATAGCAAAAATGACTGCAACAATGATAACGGTACAACATTAATACAGTTTAATGGCTATACAGTATTATCGCTTAACCTTATTTCAATGTCAAAAGTACTCTATATAAAGAGTATTAGTATTGGTGGCAAATGCTATTTATGTAGCCTATGGAGTTATGCTTGATGTACCGCCGATTTACATCGGTTGTGCAATTGCTGTAATTCTACATTCATACGGGATATACATGGTGCATATTCCGGAGTAAATTGACCCCATGATTCCGGTACGTTGCACTGGAGTATATGCGCAATTCCATTGAGTTATCGCATGCCATTCCGGCAGATGTTGACCCCTCTATAAGATTTAGATGAACTTATTCCGGATCATACTGACCCCTCAAAAAAATAATGTGGGGCTAATTCCGGAGCATCTTGACCCCCTTGGTTATTTTGATTTATTTGGGATAAGATTTTTAAGAGTTATTCCAATGGCCGGTAAATCAAGACCCATGAGTCAGATAAAACAATTGATAAGATTGAAACA
>Ga0222427_100722_pt1 | contig 33076 bp, 29 predicted proteins | sample 2B20Ametagenome_FD_182890 | JGI IMG/M metagenome (GOLD analysis project Ga0222427, IMG submission 182890) | Enriched microbial communities from leaf-cutter ant dump, University of Wisconsin, Madison, United States - 2B20A (version 2) | ecosystem: Environmental > Terrestrial > Nest > Insects nest...
ACCGTGGCTACCTGTCCCCTTACTTCGTCAACAAGCCGGACACCATGGTTGCCGAGCTGGAAGGCCCGCTGCTGCTGCTGGTCGACAAGAAGATCTCCAACATCCGCGAACTGCTGCCAGTCCTGGAAGCCGTTGCCAAGTCCGGCCGTCCGCTGCTGATCGTGGCTGAAGACGTCGAAGGCGAAGCGCTGGCCACCCTGGTGGTCAACAACATGCGCGGCATCGTCAAGGTCGCTGCGGTCAAGGCACCTGGCTTCGGCGACCGCCGCAAGGCCATGCTGCAGGACATCGCCGTCCTGACCGGCGGTACCGTGATCTCCGAAGAAATCGGCCTGAGCCTGGAATCCGCTACCCTGGAGCACCTGGGCAACGCCAAGCGCGTAACCCTGTCCAAGGAAAACACCACCATCATCGACGGTGCTGGTGCAGAAGCCGACATCGAATCTCGCGTCAAGCAGATCCGTGCCCAGATCGAAGAGACTTCTTCCGACTACGACCGTGAAAAACTGCAAGAGCGTCTGGCCAAGCTGGCTGGCGGTGTTGCCGTGATCAAGGTCGGTGCCGGCACCGAAGTTGAAATGAAAGAGAAGAAAGCCCGCGTTGAAGACGCCCTGCACGCTACCCGTGCAGCCGTCGAAGAAGGCGTGGTACCTGGCGGTGGTGTTGCCCTGGTTCGCTCGCTGCAAGCGATCGCTGACCTGCGTGGCGACAACGAAGACCAGAACGTCGGTATCGCTCTGCTGCGCCGCGCTGTTGAAGCGCCACTGCGCCAGATCGTTGCCAACGCCGGCGACGAGCCAAGCGTGGTGGTCGACAAGGTCAAGCAAGGTTCGGGCAACTTCGGTTACAACGCTGCTACCGGCGAGTACGGCGACATGATCGAAATGGGCATCCTGGACCCAGCCAAGGTAACCCGTTCGGCTCTGCAAGCCGCGGCCTCGATCGGCGGTCTGATGATCACCACCGAAGCCATGGTTGCCGACCTGCCTGAAGACAAGGCAGCTGGCGGCATGCCAGACATGGGTGGCATGGGCGGTATGGGTGGCATGGGCGGCATGATGTAAGCCAGCCTCACCCTGCTGCAAAAAAGAGCCCCGCTAGATGCGGGGCTTTTTTTTGCCTGCAAGAAAGCTTGACGCGGACTCACAACTTTCGCATCGCTTGAAAACTATCCCGCCTGCGCCACCTTGCTGGCAGCAGCACTTTCAACCGGCGCCTGCCGGCGATACAGCACCAGGTAATAACAACCCAGCCCGATCAACCAGCAGAACACCGCCGTCCAGACGTTGTGCGAGAAGAAGTGCGCACCTTGCAGCATGCGCCCGATGGAGAACACCGTGCCCAGGGTGAAGGCGAAGAGCAGGGCGGCCCTGGCCAGGCGCGGGCGGCGATCACGCAGCACGAAGAACAGGGCAAACAGGGTAAAACCGGTGGCCGCATGTCCCCCTGGCCAGCAACGGCCAGGCTTGTCGGTATCCGGCCGTGCTTCCAGCAGCTTGCTGTAGGTTTCCTGGCCCCCGAATTCGCTCAGGCTCCACGGACACTGCACCGCAGTCACGGCCTTGAGCGGGGTGACGAAGCCGGTGGACAGGCCCATCGCCAGGACCAGGCAACCCAGTTCGCGGCGAATCGGCTTCAGCCGTTGCACGACCATGCTGGCAAGGAAGCCGAGGATGGCCAGGACGCTGAAGCCGATCACCACCTGCTTGGCCCGGTCATGCAGGATGTCTTCCAGGAAGTAGCTGTGGCGACCGATGAACTGGCCGGTGCTGTGATCGAAGAGCTGGTTGGCCAGGATCATGTCCAGGTCGGTCAGTTCCAGGAGAATCAGGACCACGGCGGTTAACAGGGGAATACCCAGGACAATCCAGGGATTGAGCGGGCGCGAAGGGCGCAGATCGGCGGTTGCGGGCATGGGGCGATCCTGACGGGACTGAGACAACCGGCGATTTTCCACCTTGCCGCATGGGGTGTTCGTGAATCAGTCGTGAAAAAAACGTCAGGTGACAATATCGGTCGAATGGCCTAGCGGGTTGTCTACTATGACCGTAAGCTGCGCCACCACAAGGCCATGGGTTCAGCCAGACCCGGGCAGACGTACACGAGAGGGACGCCATGCGCATTCTATTGGTTGAAGACAATCGCGATATCCTGGCCAACCTGGCCGACTACCTCGGGCTCAAGGGCTATACCGTGGATTGCGCCCAGGATGGTCTGTCCGGCCTGCACCTGGCGGCCACCGAGCACTATGACCTGATCGTCCTCGACATCATGCTGCCCGGCATCGATGGCTACACCCTGTGCAAGCGCCTGCGCGAAGATGCCCGCCGCGATACCCCGGTGATCATGCTCACCGCCCGCGACCAACTGGATGATCGCCTCCAGGGCTTCCGCTCCGGTGCCGACGATTACCTGCTCAAGCCGTTCGCCCTCTCCGAACTGGCTGCCCGCATCGAAGCGGTGTTGCGTCGTGCCCAGGGTGGCGGGCGGCGCAGCCTGCAGGTGGGCGACCTGAGCTATGACCTCGATACGCTCGAAGTCACCCGCCAGGGCCGTCACCTCAAGCTCAACCCGGTCGGTCTCAAGCTGTTGGCCGTGCTGATGCAGAAGAGCCCCCATGTGTTGCGTCGTGAGGTGCTGGAAGATGCCCTGTGGGGCGACGACTGCCCCGACAGCGACAGCCTGCGCAGCCACGTTCACCAACTGCGCCAGGTCATCGACAAGCCGTTCGACAAACCGCTGCTGCATACCGTGCATGGTGTCGGTTATCGCCTGGCCGAGGGCCGTGATGGAGTTTAAGCAGAGCCTTGCGCAACGGATCATCATCGCCTTCGCGCTGATGAGCGCGCTGGTGGCCGGGGCGTTCGCCTTCGGTATCGTCGCCACCGTGCACCTGGTGGAGGAACGCTTGATTTCCTCGGTGCTGGGCGGTGACCTGCAGCGCTTGCTGCTGATGGACAGCGTCAGTGAATGGAGCCATCGGCCGCGCCCGGACCAGTTGTTCTACTACAGCGGTGGCCGCGACGACTTCGCCTTGCCGTCGGACCTGCGCCATCTCAATCCGGGGTTCCACGAGGTATTCCGCGAACATCTGTCCTACCACGCCATGGTTGAAGTGGTGGATGGTCGCCGCTATGTGCTGTTGCAGGACCAGAGCGACTTCGAAGAGCGCGAGCGGGTGCTGTTCGCCGTGGTGGTGGTGGGCTTCGTGCTCAGCCTGGCGCTGGCGGTGTTCCTCGGCTGGGTCCTGGCGCGGCGGGTAATGGCGCCGGTGATTCGCCTGGCCCGGCAGGTCCGTCATCGCGACCAGTTGCTCGGCCTGGCGCCACCACTGGCACCTGATTACGCCGCGGACGAAGTGGGACAACTGGCTGTGGCGTTCGACGCGACCCTCGGCCGCCTGCGTGACGCCCTGACCCGTGAACGTCTGTTCACCAGTGACGTCAGCCATGAACTGCGCACGCCGCTGATGGTGCTCGCCAGCTCCTGCGAGCTGTTGATGGAGTATCCCGGCCTCGATCCCCGGGCACGCGCCCAGGTGGAGCGGATTGCCCGTGCCACCGAGGAAATGCGCGAACTGGTCAAGACCTTCCTGATGCTCGCCCGGGCCCAGCGTGATGAAGGCGCGGTGGCCTCGCGCACGACCCTGAAAGAGGTCAGCGACGAACTGATCGGTGTATGGCGCGATACCATCGAGCAGAAAGGCCTGAAGCTGAGCCTTGTGGTCAACGGCCTGTCGCCGACGCTGTATAACGCGACCTTCCTGCATTCGGTGATGGGCAACCTGCTGCGCAACGCGGCGCACTATACCGACGAGGGCTTTATCCGCCTGACCCTCGAAGCCGACGGATTTACCGTCGAGGACAGCGGCGTCGGTATTCCCGAGGAGCAGCGCGAGGCGATGTTCCAGCCGTTCGTGCGTGGCGGTGAAAAGCGCGGCGAGGGCCTGGGGCTCGGCCTGTCCCTGGTGCAACGGATCTGCGACGACCAGGGCTGGGTGGTCAGCCTCAGTGAAACCCAGCCCCATGGTTGCCGCTTCCATGTCAGCCTGGGCGACAAGGGCATGGCGCCGGACGCCTGAAGTGAGAAGTACGATGCGTAATACTTTGTAAAACCTCGGGTTATATCTGACGTTTTTTTCACAAGGACATGACCTGACGGCAACGTTGCCCCACGTAACGTGGGGCGCATTGCAGTCAGGAGGTATCCCATGTCCAGTCCGATCAAACTCGAGTTTTCCGACAAGTACGACCGCCAGCACGCCCAGGAATACTATGAGAAGCACCAGGCCAGCCTGTCCCGGCGCCTGTCCCACCAGCGCGACGAGCAACTGGCCCGGCGTGCCCTGACCCTGGCGGGCGATCCCGGCCTGGTCCTCGATCTGCCTTGCGGCGCCGGTCGTTTCTGGCCGCTGCTGGCGGAAAAGCCCAACCGCGTGATCATCGGTGCCGACAACTCGGCGGCGATGCTGGAGACCGCCTGCCGCTCGCAGCCGGCCAATATCGTGGAACGGGTACGTCCCTTGCAGACATCTGCGTTCGACATTGACTTGCCTGATAACGCCGTCGACAGCATTTTCTGCATGCGTCTTTTCCACCATATCGGTGAAGCCTCTCACAGGATGAAAATTCTTAAGGAATTTCAACGTGTTACGCGTGATAGCGTGATTCTTTCGCTGTGGGTTGATGGCAACGTCAAGGCGTGGCGCCGGAAAAAACTCGAAGCACAACGCAGTGCGCGTGGCGAAAGCGGGGGTTACCAGAACCGCTTCGTGTTACCTGCGGCCACGGTCGAAGAAGAATTCAAGGCGTCGGGGTTCCGCATCCAGGAACGAATGGACTTCCTGCCGTTCTATGCCATGTGGCGGGTTTACGTATTACGAAAGGGTTGAATTGAATGGACGTGACAGACGCGGGCCGGCTCACCGGCAATGACCGATTCGAGTACTTCTGGCAGCAGCAGGGTGAATGGGTGGAAGAGCCCAATCAGCGCCGCGGTGGTGAAAGCGGAGTACAGCGCCTGCGTGACGACAGTGGGCACCTGCTGTATGCCAAACGCCAGGTCGGCCATATCTACCGCAGTCTGTTGCACCCCTTCGGTCGTCCCACGGTCTTGCGCGAATACGCTGCGCTGACCAGTTGCGAACAGCTCGGGGTACGGGTTCCGAACATCGTCTATTGCGGCGTCGAGCGCGATGCCGACCGTCAATGGCGAGCGCTGTTGGTCAGCGAGGCGCTGGACGGTTTCGAGGAAATCGACACCTGGTACGCCAAGGGAGGGCGCGAGCATCATGGCGAGGCCCTGCATGACCGTATTCTCGAAGACCTGGCGCGCAACCTGGCGCGCATGCACATGGGGCACTGGCAGCACGGCTGCCTCTATTCGAAGCATGTGTTCGTCAAGGTAGTGGGCGAGGGTGACCAGGCCAGGGCCGAAGTGGCATTGCTGGACCTGGAGAAGTGCCGGAAGCGGATCAGCAAGCACCGCGCCGCTGCCAATGACCTGCGCCAGCTACGCCGCCATTCGTCGTTCAAGGGCGCCGACTGGGAAAAACTGCTCTACTTTTACCGCATGGCGTTTGGCAGCGCTGTCAAAGGTTTAGAGTGATGAAACTAGAAATAGCTCGAAGTTTGTTTCTCCTGGCTGCCCTGGCCACCGCGACCGCTGCGGTGGCTGCCTGGGACCAGCCTCGTCCGGGTGTGATCAGTGCGTCCGCGCACTGCCCACTGCCGCGGGCGGTGAAACCGCAGGTCCAGGCGCAGCCCGACCATGACCTGCTGCTGTTTCTGTTCGGCATGAGCCAGGGGCTTCGCGCTCAAGGCTGAAGGGCTGTTTCAACCAAGAGGGCCTCATCGCCGGCAACGCCGGCTCCCACAATGTCCGCAGCGTTCCAGACCTTGTGGGAGCCGGCGTTGCCGGCGATGAGGCCCTAATTGTTTACACGGTCTGCTCGACCGTCCGCGGTGCATCCTTCTTCGCCAGCAAGGTATACACGCACGGCAACACGAACAGGGTAAACAGCGTCCCCACCGACATCCCCGTGGCAATCACCATCCCGATATCGAACCGGCTCACCGCCCCCGCGCCCGTGGCGATGATCAGCGGCACCATGCCGAACACCATTGCCGCCGTGGTCATCAGCACCGGGCGCAGGCGGATCGCCGCCGCTTCCTCGATCGCTTCCCTGACCGACAACCCCTTTTGCTCACGCAACTGGTTGGCGAACTCGACGATCAGGATGCCGTGCTTGCTGATCAACCCGATCAGCGTGACCAACCCCACCTGGGTATAGATATTCAGGCTCGACAGCCCGAGGAACAGCGGAATCAGCGCGCCGCAGATCGACATCGGCACCGTCACCAGAATCACCAGCGGGTCGCGGAAACTTTCGAACTGCGCCGCCAGCACCAGGAAGATGATTGCCAGCGCCAGGCCGAAGGTCACCCACAGCGCGCTGCCCTCCTGCACGTACTGGCGCGCCGAGCTGGCGTAGTCGAAGGCGAAGCCGGCCGGGGCTTCTTCCTGGGCGATGCTGCGTACTTCCTGCAGCGCCTCGCCCATGCTGACCACCGGGAAGCCCGAGATGATCGCCGAGTTGAGTTGCTGGAACTGGTTAAGCTGCCGCGGCCGGGCGCGATCGCTGACGGTGATCAGGGTCGACAGCGGCAGCATCTGCCCATCCTGGTTCTTCACGTAGTAGTTGTTCAGCCAGTCGGGATTGTCGCGGTAGGCCCGCTCGACCTGGGCGATCACCTTGTAGCTGCGCCCGTCGATGGTGAAACGGTTGATCTCGGCCTCGCCCAGCAGGGTTGCCAGGGTGCTGCCGAGCACGTCCATGGACACCCCCATCTGCGCCGCCTTGGCCCGGTCGATGTCCACCACCACTTCCGGCTTGTCGAAGGCCAGGTCGATATCGAGGAAGGCAAACTTGCCGGACTTCTCGGCGCGCTCCTTGACCCGCTGGGCGACGTCCAGCAGCGACTCGTAGTCGTTCGGCGTATTGATCACGAAGGCGAAGGGCAGGCCCTCGCCAGTCCCCGGCAGGGCCGGCAGGTTGAAGCCGAAGATCTGCAGTCCGGCGATGCCGTCGAGCCTGGCCTGGACTTCCGGCAACAACTCCATCTGCGTGCGCTGGCGGTCACCCCAGGGTTTGAGCAGGAAGCCGCCGATCCCCGATTGCACGCCATTGAAGCCGTTGATCTGGAACGACGAGTAGTACTCCGGGAACTCCTTGAAGATCTTGGTGAATTCGTCGGTGTAGGTGTTCAGGTAGTCCAGGTTGGCCGGTTGTGGCGCGGTGGCCATCATGAAGATGATGCCCTGGTCCTCGTTGGGCGCCAGCTCCGAGGTGCTGAACTTGAGGAACACCGGGATCAGGCAGAGCACGATGACGCCGAAGACGATCACCACCGGGCGGGTATCCAGGGTGGCGTGGAGGATCTTCTGGTAGCGCTGCTTGAGCCGGTCGAAGATCAGGTCGAGGCGATGGGCCAGGCCGCTGGGATTTTCTTCGTGGCGCAGCAGCTTGGCGCACATCATCGGCGACAGGGTCAGGGCGACGATGCCGGAGATGATCACTGCCCCGGCCAGGGTCAGGGCGAACTCCTTGAACAACGCACCGGTCAGTCCTTCGAGGAAGCCGATCGGCGCATACACCGCCGCCAGGGTGATGGTCATCGACACCACGGGCATGGCGATTTCCCGGGCGCCTTCCAGCGCCGCCTCGTACGGCGTCTTGCCCTCCTCGATATGGCGGTGGATGTTCTCCACCACGACGATGGCGTCGTCCACCACCAGGCCGATGGCCAGGACCATCGCCAGCAGGGTCAGCAGGTTCAGCGAATAGCCCATCAACTGCATGAAGAACAGCACGCCGATCATCGACAGCGGAATGGTGATCACCGGGATCAGCACCGAGCGGAACGCGCCGAGGAACAGGAACACCACCACGATCACGATCAGCACCGCCTCGACCAGGGTCTTCACCACTTCGTCGATGGAGGCCTGGATGAACAAGGTCGCGTCATAGGCGATGGACGCCTTGAGGTTGGGCGGCAACTGCGCCTCCAGCTCCGGCATCAGCTTGCGTACTTCCTTGATCACATCCAGCGGGTTGGCGCCCGGGGTGGCCTTGATGCCGATGTACACCGAGGGCGTGCCGTCGAAGGAACTGACCGTGTCGTAGTTCTCCGCGCCCATCTCCACCCGCGCCACATCGCCGAGCAGGACCCGGCTGTTGCCGTTGGTCTTCAGCGGGATATTGGCAAAGGCCTCGGCCGACTTCAGTTCGGTATTGGCGTTGATGCTGGTGACCACGTACTCGCCCTTCACCTCGCCGGCGGCGGAGAGGAAGTTGTAGCGGCGCACCGCCTCGGTCACGTCGCTGGCGCTGAGGCCGTAGCCGGCCAGGCGCACCGGGTCGAGCCAGAGGCGCATGGCGAACAGCTGGTTGCCGAGGATTTCCGCCTCGGCCATGCCCGGCAGAGTGGCCAGCTTGGGCTGGATCACCCGCGACAGGTAATCGGTGATCTGCGGGTTGCTCAGCTCGCTGCTGTAGAAGCTGATGTACATCAGCGCCGAGGCGTCGGCGGCTTCCTTGCTCAGCACCGGGTCTTCGGCGTCCTGAGGCAGCTTGTTCTTCACCTCGTTGGCCTTGGCCAGCAGCTCGGTGAACAGGCGGTCGCTGTCCGAGCCGATGCGCGCGTAGATCGAGATCACCGAGAAATTCTGCCGGCTCACCGAGGTCATGTAGTCGATGCCTTCGGCGCTGGCCAGGCTCTGCTGCATGGGTTGGGTGATGTAGCCCTGGATGGTCTCGGCGTTGGCACCGGGGTAGGCGGTGGTCACCGTGATCAGGGCGTTTTCCATCTGCGGATACTGGCGGATCGGCAGCTTGCTCCAGGCCTGGAAGCCGAGCAGGACGATCAGCAGGCTGACCACGCTGGCCAGCACCGGACGGCGAATGAACGGATCGGTAAAAGCCATGGTGCCTCCTTGTCAGTTGGCGCCGGGCTGGCTGTCCGGTTGTTTTTCCAGGGTCTTGTCCGGACTGATGGTGATATGCGCGCCCTGGGTCAGCTTGAGCTGCCCGGCGGTGACCACCTGTTCGCCGGCCGTCAGGCCCTTGCTGATCACCACCAGGCCATCACGGTGTTCGCCGGTGCCGACGAAGCGCCGTTCGGCCATCAGTGCCGGCTTGCCGTCGGCGTCCTTCTCCGGCTCGCCGTTCTCGGCCTTCTTCGGCACCGCGACGTACACCGAATTGCCGTACAGGGTGTAGGTCACCGCGCTTTGCGGCACCACCACTTCATTGCGCGGGTTGGGCAGCAGCACCTGGACATTGGCGAACATTCCCGGCAGCAGCTTGCCGTCGGGGTTGGCCAGGGTGGCGCGCACCAGCACGTTGCGGGTGGCGTCCTCGACTTTGGGGTTGATCGCGCTGACCCGGGCAGCGAAGGCCTCGCCGGGGAACGCGGCAACGCCGACCTGCACATCCTGGCCGATCGCGACTTTCGGCAGGCTCTGTTCCGGCACCGAGAAGTCGACATAGAGGCTGCTGAGGTCCTGCAGGGTGGCGATCACCGTGCCGCTGGGCAGGTACTCGCCGACATCCACCTGGCGGATGCCGATGGTGCCGCTGAAGGGGGCGGCGATGCTTTTCTTGGCCAGGGACGCCTTGAGCTGGTCGACCACCGCCTGGTTGCGGCGGAACTGCGAAGTCAGGCGATCGAATTCGCCCTTGGAGATGGCCTGGCTGCCCACCAGCTGGCTGCCGCGACCGTAGTCCATCTGCGCCAGCTTGAGGTCCGCCTCGGCGGTGCCGAGCAGGGCGGTTTCCACTTTGCCGTCCAGTTCCAGCAAGGGCTGGCCCTGCTTGACCTGCTGGCCGGACTCGAACATCAGCTTGGTCACCGTGCCATCGGTTTCCAGGCTCAGATCGACGCCCTGCAGCGCCTTGAGACTGCCCACCGCCGGCAAGCGACTTTGCCAGGAGAGCTCCCGCGCCTCGGTCGCCGCCACGCTGACGGCGGGTTTCGGTGCGGAGAACATCTGGATCTGCTTGTAGATCGAGAAGCCTTTATAGCCTCCCAGGATCAACACGATCAGCAGCACGATGCCCAACATGATCAGCATGCGACGGCGCAGCATAAAGTCCATTTCCTTGGATACGAGTTGGCGAAGTTTAGTCCTTTTGCCCTACGCCCGGCGTTCTGTCTTCAGACCAGATGCAGGTGGTTGTCCCACAGCCCCGAAGGCAATTGCAGCGGCTGTCCGACCAGGGTTTCCTGGCGGCAGTCGTAGAGACGGCAGCGGCCTTGTCCGGAGGTGACCACGAAGCCATCGGCCACCGCACCCACGCCAGCGCAATCCGGCATTGGCGCATCGAGTTTCACGCTGGCGTCGTCGAGGTTCCAGATGAACAGGCGGTTGGCCCGCGGCGCCGTCATCGCCACCAGGCGCAGCTCGCTGTGCACGGCAACGCTGGCGGTGTACTGGGCCATGGATTGCAGCTGGTGCTCCGGCACCGGGAAGGCCTCGAAGGGCTGGCCCGGGCGCTTGATCGCCAACAGCTCGGCGGTTTCGTGGGCATCGCCCATGAACTGCTGACAGGCGACCACCGTGCCATCGCTGCCGATGGCCAGGTGGCGCACGCTGTTCATCTGCTGGCCAAGGGTTTCCTTGCTGATCAGGCTGCCGTCGCGGCGCATCAGCACCAGGCTCGGCTCCATCGCGTTGAGGTTCATTTCCACCCGGCTTTCCGCTTCGGTGCGGATGCCGCCGTTGGCCACCACCAGGGTTTCCCCGTCGGGCAGCCAACTGACTTGGTGCGGACCGATGCCGTGGGTGGAAATCTCGCCGCTATGCACCAGGCGCTCGCCTTCGAAGCGGTAGACGCCGAGCACGCCACGTCCCGGATCGGTGGTGTCGTTCTCGGTGGCGTACAGCCATTCGCCGCTCTTGTGGATTACCGCATGGCCGTAGAAGTGCCGGTTCGGCTGCGACACGAGGGTCTGCAGCAGACGCCCGTCGCGCAAGTCGACCAGGTAGCTTTCGGTTCCCGGTCGGCGGGCGACGAACAGGGCGATGGGCAGGTCGGGGTGATTGATGATGTCGTGGCAACGCTGGGCCACCCGGGTGGCGAACACCTGGGTGCCGTCCAGGCGATAGCCGACCGCGTAATGCTGGCCGTCCGCGTCGTCGCGGGCAGACAGCAGCAGTGGCGGCTGATCCTTTCGCCGCAGCAGGGTCCAGCCGCCCAGGGTCAGGGCGCTGAGCAGAACGCTACCGAGTTTCAGGGCCTGGCGTCGCAGCATGATCAGTCACCGTCGTTGGCGTTGAAGCCGAGTTGGATGTTCAGCGCCTTGGCCAGCTCGCCTTCGTGCAGGCGGTGCACCACGTTCAGGCTGTCGTAGATGGCGTTGAGCTGCTGGCGACCGGCTTCGTCCTGGAGCAGTTCGTCGAGGGTGCGCTGGTTGCCTTCCAGCAGCTTGGTCGAGGCAGCGTAGGCGGCGTCGATCTTGTCCGCCAGGGTTTTCTGGTCGCTGCCCAGCAGGCCACGCAGGCCCTTGTTGTCGACGCCGACCCAGACGGTCTGCGCTGCGGCCAGGCTGGCGCTGATGCTCTTCAGCGACGACTGGCTGCGCCAGGCTTCGGCTTGCAGCGGCTGCGGAATGCCCTTGCTCATGCGGCCCATCGGCGTGCCGAGCTTTTTCTTCAGGGTGTCCAGGGCGGTGACCTGGGCGCGCAGCAGATCGGCGATGGCCTCGTGGGAGTCGGCGTAGCGATCGTTGGGGAACTCGGTCATCTGGGCGAGCATGCCTTTGCTGCTGTTCCAGTTCTTCAGGATGTCTTCGGCGAAGGTCTTCTGGTAGTCGGCGATGGCCACCAGCAGCGGGCAGTAGCGCGCCTTCTGCTCGGGGTTGGCAGCGTCCGGCTTGCTGTCGAAGAGGATGTACTCGTAGGCGGACAGACCGCGCACCACCACGCTGGAGTTGGCCACGGTGGCGGCGTCCACCGGTTTGTCGCCGCCGACCAGGGCTTCGACCTGGCGACCGACCAGGTTCTTCTTGTCCGGCCAGAACTGTACCTGCCAGGCGCGGTTGCCCTCGGCCAACGGGCCGATCAGCAGCGGTTGCAGTTCGGCCCAGGCTTTCTGCGCGTGGAGGAAGTCGGCGCGGGCGGTTTCCAGGCTGGCCTTGCCTTCGCAGTAGGCCAGGGCGCTGACAGACAGCTGACGGTCGGCTTCGACCCAGCGGCTGTAGGTCGGCATGATCACCTGCTTGGCGATGGCGGCGGAGGTCACCGCCTGCGGGTCTTGCGGCGAGCAGGCGCCCAGCGCGAGGGCGGCGAGGCTGGTGAACAACAGCTTGGGACGGAACATGTCCGGTTCCTCTCTCAGAGTGAATTCAGGAACGCCAGCAACGCTTCCCGTTGGCTGGCATCGAAGGTCAGGACGTGTTGCCGGGCGGCCTCCGCTTCGCCGCCGTGCCAGAGCACGGCTTCGAGCAGGTTGCGCGCCCGGCCATCGTGAAGAAACTGGGTGTGGCCGCTGACAATCTGGTTCTTGCCGATGCCCCACAGCGGCGGGGTGCGCCAGTCCTGGCCGCCGGCGGCGAATTCGCTGCGCTGGTCGGCGAGGCCCGGGCCCATGTCGTGCAGGAGCAGGTCGCTATAGGGCCAGATGGTCTGGTTGGCCAGTTCCGGCTCGGCGGCATTGGCCGAGGTGACGAACTTGGGCGTGTGGCAACCCTGGCAACCGGCCTGGTAGAACAGGTTCTTGCCCGCCAGCACCTGGGGCGAATCGACGTCCTTGCGCGCGGGCACGGCCAGGTTGCGGGTGTAGTAGAGGATCAGGCGCAGGATGTTGTCGCTGACTTCCTGCTCGCCATTGGCGCCGTTGCCGTTGGGCGCTTCCTTGCAGGCGGTCTGGGCCGCGGTGCAATCGTCGAACGGGCGCAGGGTGGTGGTCAGGCCCATGTCGCCGGACAGCGCGTGGACATTCTGCTGGTTGAGGTTTGGTTGTCCGGCTTTCCAGCCGAAGCGCCCCAGCACGGTCTTGTGTTCGGCATCGTCCCACACCCGGTTCGGTCGGCCACGGATTCCGTCGCCGTTGCGATCGTCGGGATCGGCGTTGGCGAGGATGGCCTCCTCGGGGATGGCTTCGAGCAGGCCGAGGCCGATCATCGGCGGGGCGATGCGTGCGGAGAAGCGCGTGTCCGGGTGCATCGGGCCGTAGCCGAGCTGGGTGATCATCAGCTTCGGCTGGCGCAATTCGACCTGGGTGCCGTCCTTGAAGGCGACGCTGACCGGCTCGTACTCGACCCGCACCTTGCCTTCCGGGGCCACGCCGGGGATCGCCATGTCCTGCAACTGGCCGCCATACACCGGCTCGGGAACGATGCCCATGCGCTCGATGAGCTTGGCGTATTCCGGCTGGTCGGGAATCGACAGGCGCACCAGCATCGACACCGCGTTGCTGTCGCCGGGCTCCGGCGGATGGCCGCGGCCGTCGCGGATATGGCAGTTCTGGCAGGCGTTGGTGTTGAACAGCGGGCCGAGGCCGTCGCGGGCGGTGGTGGTGGAGGGGGCGATGACCCAGGGATTGCGGAAGAAGCTGTTGCCGACGTTGAAGTCCAGGCGCCGGGCGGGCGTCAGGTTGGCGGCGGGCATCTGGTAGGCCCCGCGGTCGCCGCGGTTCACCGTGGTATCGCCACCGGCACGGGCTTCGCCCGGCTCGGCCTGGGTGAAGCGCGGGGCTTCGTCGCAGGCGGCCAGGGGCAAGGCCAGCAGCAGTGGAAGAAGGCGGCGAAGCAACGAGGGCATGGACGATCCCGGGCGGTGTTCGAAAAAACAGCCCGCAAGCTTAACAGGAGCGGGCGAAGTGAATAAGAGGGATTTGCGTTTGCTGCATGAAATTGGTGTCAGGTTTGTGGGAGTTTTGACCAGGCGCAATGATCTGTTGGCCTCATCGCTGGCAATGCCAGCTCCCACAGGTTTCGGGCAAGCCACAGGATCTGTGCTCGGCGCGGTACCTGTGGGAGCCGGCGTTGCCGGCGATGAGGCCAGCCGCGGCACCGCCAGATACCGGCCAATAAAAAAGGCGACCCGAAGGTCGCCTTTCTTGTCCGTTACCGGCGCTGATCAGAATTCGTGATCGGCGGTGTCCGGGTTCAGGTCGGTGATGCCCAGCTTGCTGGCAGCCTGTTCGATCGCGCCGGTCTGCTTGACCAGCGAAGCGATGGCGTCACGCACGATCTGGTTGCCGGCAGCGTTGTCGGCGGCGATCAGTTGGTCGTAGTGCTCACCCTTGAGGGCGTGGTCGACGATGATCTGGATCTTGGCTTCGGTCGCCGCCAGGTCGTCCTGCAGGGTCTTGTCGGTAGCCGGATCGACCTTGGCCACCAGCGACGACAGGCTCGGGCCGGTCAGCTTGGTGCCGTCGGGACGGGTGTACTCGCCCAGGTAGACGTTGCGGATACCCTTGGCGTCGTAGAAGTGCGAGTAGTGGGTGTTGTCGCTGAAGCAGTCGTGCTCGTCTTCTGGCGAGTTGGCTTCCAGGGAAACCTTCATGCGCTCGCCTGCCAGTTCACCCAGCGACAGGCTGCCCATGCCGAACAGCATCTTGCGCAGGCCGTTGGCGACCGGTTCGGCCTCCAGGCTGGCGCGGTAGTTGTCGGTGACGTTCGGCGCCCAGTTCTTGACCATTTCTTCCAGGTCGCTGACCAGCAGGTCGGTCACCGACTTCAGGTAGGCACGGCGACGGTCGTTGTGGCCGCCGGTAGCGCCTTTGCCTTCCAGGTAGTCCGACGCCGGACGGTTGCCAGCGCCAGGGCCGGTGCCGTTCAGGTCCTGGCCCCAGAGCAGGAATTCGATGGCGTGGTAGCCGGTGGCGACGTTGGCCTCGGAACCGCCCAGCTCGTTCAGGGTGGCCAGTTTTTCCGGGGTGATGTCCTTCACGTCGATCTTGTCTTCGCCGACCTGAATCTCGGTGTTGGCGATGATGTTGGCGTTGGCAGCCGGGTTGCCCAGGGCGTGCTCGTAGCTCTTGTCGACGTAGTCGATCAGGCCTTCGTCCAGCGGCCAGGCGTTCACCTGACCTTCCCAGTCGTCGATGATGGTGTTGCCGAAGCGGAACGCCTCGCTCTGCAGGTACGGAACGCGCGAGGCGAACCAGGCTTCCTTGGCGGCTTTCAGGGTGTCGTCGTTCGGGTTGGCGAGGAAGGCATCGACCGCGCCTTGCAGGGTTTTCGCGGTGCTCAGCGAGTCGCTGTACACGGCATAGACGATCTCGCTGTAGTGCTTGACCACGGCCTGGGCGGCAGCCTCGTCAACCGCGCCAGCGGCGGCCGGAGCAGCAGCCGGGGTGGCGGCGGCTGCCGGAGCCTGGGCTTGCGGAGCGGCAGCCTTGTCCTTGCTGCTATCGCCGCAGCCGGCGAGGGAGATGGCAATGGCCAACAGACTGGCGGTGGCCAGAGGCATACGAATCATGGCGAATTCCTGCGTCGATGGGTTGAACAGGCGTGCAGAAGGCCGCACGCGAAAAAAAGCTGCGACATAATGCGAAAGATTTGCATTTTATGTAAAGAGGCCATCACGGAAATAATCCCGCCTTGTCGTCCCCGGACAACCGTGATGTCGGCCTCAGAGTATGGAGACCTGGTTGCGTTGCGCCTGTTTGAGGAAGGCGGTCAGTTCGCGGGCCGGCAGCGGCTTGCTGTAGTGGTAGCCCTGACCCTCGTGGCAGCCCTGGGCAACGATGTAGGCCTCCTGCTCGGCCGTCTCCACGCCCTCGGCGATGACCTGCATGCCCAGGCTTTTGCCGAGCTGGATGATGGCGCGGACGATGGTGGCGTCGTCGTCATCGTCGAGCAGGTCCTGGACGAAGCTCTTGTCGATCTTGATCTTGTCCAGCGGCAGCGACTTCAGGTAGCTGAGGGACGAGTAGCCGGTACCGAAGTCGTCGATGGCGATCAGCGCGCCAGAACGGCGCAGGCTCAGCAGGTGCTGGGCGGCGGTGCTGATGTCTTCCATCAGGCCGGTTTCGGTGACCTCCAGTTCCAGGCTGCGCGGCGGCAGGCGGTAGATCTGCAGCAGGTTGTTGACCACCCGCGGCAACTCGCTGTGGTGCAGTTGCACGGTGGACAGGTTGACCGCCATGCGCAGCTCGCTGAAGCCCTGGTCGTGCCATTCGCGCAGCTGGCGGCAGGCCTGGTCCAGCACCCATTCGCCGATGGCGACGATATTGCCGTTCTGCTCGGCCAGCGGAATGAACTGGTCCGGCGGGACCATGCCCAGCTCCGGATGCTGCCAGCGCAATAGCGCCTCGACCCCGACCACGCGCTGGTCGCGGTAGCTGATCTGTGGTTGGTAGACGAGGAACAGCTGGTTGCGCGGCAGCGCTTCGCGCAGGTCTTTTTCCAGCTCGCGACGGCGGCGCATCTCGCTGTCGACGCTGGCGATGTAGAACTGGTAGCGGTTGCGCGAGCGGGACTTGGCCAGGGTCATGGTCTGCTCGGCCTTTTGCAGCAGCTTCTCGGTGCTGTCGCCGTCTTCCGGGAACAGGGTGATGCCGATGGTGGCGCGCAGGCGGATTTCCTGGAGGTCGAGGGCGAAGGGCGCTTCCAGGTCGTCGAGGATGCTTTGCGCCAGTTCCGCCGCCTCGTAGGGCTGTTCGATATCGGCCTGGACCAGGGCGAACTGGTCGCCGCCGAGCCGGGCCAGGGCGCCCAGGCGACCGCTGTGAGCGCGCAGGCGGTCGGCCAGGGCCAGCAGCAACTGGTCGCCGGCCTGGTAGCTGAATTGCTCGTTGATGCCCTTGAAGTCGTCGAGGCCGACGCAGATCACCGCGACCCGGCGCTGCAAGCGCCCGGCATCTATGAGGATCTTGTCCAGTTGCTGTTGCAACTGCTGGCGATTGGGCAGGCCGGTGAGGAAGTCGTACTGGGCCATGCGCAGCAGGCTGTTTTCCGCCTCGTGGCGCAGGTGGGTATTGCGCTCGATCGAGGCCAGCAACTGGTTGTGGGTATTGATCCACAGCCCCAGTTCGTTGGTCTCGTGGCCCTTGAGCAGTGGCAACTGGTGCTCGCTGGGGCGATCGGGATTGATCTGGGTGAGGTGCTCGATGATCCGCGACAGCGGCTTGGTCAGCAGCCAGTGATAGACCAGGTACAGCACCAGGCCCATGGCCAGGGCGCGCAGCACGCCGGAAACGAAGATGATCACCGAGCTGAAGATGAAGCCCTGGCCGTAGCTGGCGGTGTCCAGGGTGATATTGAGGTCGCCGTAGTACTCGCTATAGGGGCCGCGTCCAACCAGCTGGGTGGTGAAGGAGCGTTCCTGGCCGAGGATCAGGTCGGTGAGCCAGCGGGTGTTGTTGACCTGCAGCGGACGGGATTTTTCCGCGAGCATGGTTTCGTTGGGATGGCCGATGGAGGCCATACGCACGGCCTGGTCCTGGAACAGCCCCTCGATGACCTGCATGCCCATTTCCCGGTCGAGGCTGTACACCGCCTGGGTCGACGGGTCGCGGAACATGTCGAGGATGCGCTGGGCATCGCTGGCCACGGCCTGGCGGGTCTTGTAGGCATCGAACACGATCTGCGCACAGCTGAGCACCACTCCGACGATCAGCGCCGAAAGCAGGACAACCCTGAGCAACTTGACCGATAAGCTGTTCTTGAATTCCAGCTTCAATGGGAGTTCCTTAATCCATGCGCATGGCATCATTTTGCCATCAACCATGACAATCCACTATCGGCTTTTATACGGGAACGCTGCGCAGATTTGCCTGCCCCCGCAGCCTGGTCCCTCTCGTCCGGCGGACCTTCAGCACTGTATCGGTTGACCTGTCGCGGGACTTGAGTGCCGGGCGACGAAAGATTTCCAAGGCTTTGATGTTAGCGCGCCTTGTGCTGGCAGCAAGCACGCCGGGCTTTCGCCCAGGCAAAAAAAACCCGGCCAGGGCCGGGTTTTTTCAGGAGCGCGTGACTCAGGCAGTGAAGGTCTTGCCTTCGAACTGCTCGGCGACGAACTTCCAGTTGACCAGGTTCCAGAACGCCTCGACGTACTTCGGACGGACGTTGCGGTAGTCGATGTAGTAGGCGTGTTCCCAGACGTCGCAGGTCAGCAGCGGGGTGTCGCCGCTGGTCAGCGGGCAGCCGGCGCCGATGGTGCTGGCCAGGGCCAGGGAGCCGTCGGCCTTCTTCACCAGCCAGCCCCAGCCGGAACCGAAGGTGCCGACGGAAGTCTTGGTGAACTCTTCCTTGAACTTGTCGAAGGAGCCGAACGCAGCGTTGATGGCTTCAGCCAGGGCGCCGGTTGGCTGGCCGCCGGCGTTTGGTGCCAGGCAGTTCCAGTAGAAGGTGTGGTTCCACACTTGAGCGGCGTTGTTGAAGATGCCGCCCGAAGAGGTCTTGACGATCTCTTCCAGGGTCTTGCCTTCGAATTCGGTACCTGGGACCAGGTTGTTCAGGTTCACGACGTAGGTGTTGTGGTGCTTGTCGTGGTGGAATTCCAGGGTTTCCTTGGAAATGTGCGGCTGCAGGGCGTCGTGGGCGTAAGGCAGCGGCGGCAATTCAAAAGCCATGGTGAAATCTCCTAATCAGGTCTGGTGCGGTGAACGCAAGGCCGATCACGGGCGGCCGGAATGCATCGGCGAGTTTGTACTCTTTGCGACGCAGGCTCGGGATCATAGCACCGGGCCGGTGGCTAAACCACGCAACAAGTGTATGGACAAGAGGTTCCAGAGCCTTTTCCGGCGGCGGATGAATGGCGATCAGGTGAAGATCAGTTGCGCTGCCACGGCGAACATCATCACCGCCACCATCAGGTCGAGCAGGCGCCAGGTGCTCGGTCGCGCCAGCCAGGGAGCCAGCCAGGCGGCGCCGAGGGCAAGGGTGAAGAACCACAGCAGCGAGGCACTGGCGGCGCCGGCGACATAGGCGCCGGGTACCGTCTGCTGGGCGCCGAGGGAGCCGATCAGGAGCACGGTGTCGAGGTACACGTGCGGGTTGAGCAGGGTCACCGCCAGGGCGCTGAGCAGCACCGCGCGGCGTGAACGCAGGCCCTGGCCTTCGCCCTGTTCCAGGCTCTGCTTCGAGCAGGCGCGCATCAGCGCCTTGGTGCCGTACCAGACCAGGAACACCGCGCCACCCCAGCGCGCCACCGCGAGCAGGGTGGGGTTCTGTGCCAGCACGGTGGCCAGGCCGAACACACCGAGGGCGACCAGGATCGCATCGCACAGCACGCACAGCGCGGCCACCGGCAGGTGATGTTCACGGCGCAGGCTCTGGGCGAGGACGAAGGCGTTCTGGGTGCCGATGGCCATGATCAGGCCGAAGGCGACGAGGAGGCCGTTGAGGTAGCTTTGCCACATGGGGGATGACTCCTGATCTTCAGTGCTTTCCAGGGCCTCATCGCCGGCAACGCCGGCTCCCACAGGTTTGGCGGCACATGCGGTCATTGTGGGAGCTGGCGTTGCCAGCGATGAGGCCCTCAATGACTAGCAATTCTCCCGGATAAGGCGCTATAAGAAAAACCAATAAACCTCATCCCGCATTAGGAATACTGATGTTCGACTACAAGCTGCTTTCCGCCCTCGCCGCAGTGATCGAACAGGCCGGCTTCGAGCGTGCAGCCCAGTTGCTCGGCCTGTCGCAGTCGGCCGTTTCGCAGCGGATCAAGTTGCTCGAAGCCCGGGTCGGCCAGCCGGTGCTGATACGCGCCACGCCGCCGGCTCCCACCGAGATCGGCCGGCGTCTGCTCAACCATGTGCAGCAGGTGCGCCTGCTCGAACGCGACCTGCAAGGCCAGGTGCCGGCCCTGGACGAGGAGGGCTTGCCCGAGCGCCTGCGGGTGGCGCTCAACGCCGACAGCCTGGCGACCTGGTGGGCCGAAGCGGTACAGGCGTTCTGCGCCGAGACCGGGGTGCTGCTGGACCTGGTGGTGGAAGACCAGGAAGTCGGCCTCAAGCGTATGCGCGCTGGCGAGGTGGCCGGCTGCCTGTGCGCCAGCGAACGCCCGGTGGCCGGGGCACGCAGCGAACTGCTCGGGGCCATGCGCTATCGTGCGCTGGCCAGCCCCGCGTTCATGGCCCGGCATTTTCACGAGGGTGTCGATCCGCAGCGCCTGGCACGGACCCCGGCCATCGTCTTCGGTCCGGACGATTTTCTTCAGCATCGCTACCTGGCTTCATTAGGCATCAGCGACGGTTTCCTGCATCATCTGTGCCCTTCATCCGAAGGCTTCCTGCGCCTGACCGAGGCCGGTCTGGGCTGGGGCCTGGTCCCCGAGTTGCAGGCCCGCGAGCAACTGGCGAGCGGCAGGCTGGTGGAGATCGTCCCGGAGCGGCCGATCGATGTGCCCTTGTACTGGCATCACTGGCGCAGCGGCGGGCAGCTCCTCGGTCAGCTCACCGACCATCTGCGCCGCAGCGCCGGGCAATGGCTGGTGCCGTGGGACGCCCAGGCGGCGTCTGCACCCTCAGGAAAAAAACAGTAGGCGGAGTGTTCATGGCAATTCTGGTCACCGGCGCAAGCGGCTTCATTGGCGGTCGCTTTGCGCGGTTCGCCCTGGAGCAGGGCCTGCAGGTGCGGGTCAACGGCCGTCGCGCCGAAGGCGTCGAGCATCTGGTGCGGCGTGGCGCGCAGTTCATTCCGGGCGACCTGTCCGACCCGGAAGTGGCCCGGCGCCTGTGCCAGGGCATCGACACCGTGGTGCATTGCGCCGGGGCGGTGGGCAACTGGGGGCGTTACCAGGACTTCTACCAGGGCAACGTGGTGCTCACCGAGAACGTCGTCGAAGCCTGCCTCAAGGAGCACGTGCGGCGCCTGGTGCATCTTTCGTCGCCGTCGATCTACTTCACCGGTCGTTCGCGCACCGGCATCACCGAGGACCAGGTGCCGCGGCGCTTCTACGATCACTACGGGGCGACCAAGCACCTGGCCGAGCAAAAGGTCTTCGGCGCCCAGGAATTCGGTCTCGAAGTGCTGGCCCTGCGTCCGCGCTTCGTCACCGGTGCCGGCGATGTCAGCATCTTCCCGCGGCTGATGCAGATGCAGCGCAAGAAGCGCCTGGCGATCATCGGCAACGGTCTGAACAAGGTCGACTTCACCAGCGTGCAGAACCTCAACGAGGCTCTGCTCAGCGCGATCAACGCCGGTCCCGAGGCGCTGGGCCAGGCCTACAACATCAGCAACGGGCAGCCGCTGCCGGTGTGGGACGTGGTCAATTACGTGATGCGGCGGATGTCGCTGCCGCAGGTCACCCGCTACCGTTCGGTCGGCCTCGCCTACACGGCCGCAGCGCTCAACGAAGGCTGCTGCATGCTCTGGCCCGGGCGCCCGCAGCCGACCCTCAGCCGCCTTGGCGTGCAGGTGATGAGCAAGGACTTCAGCCTCGATATCAGCCGCGCCCGGCATTACCTGGATTACCGCCCGCAGGTCAGCATCTGGGCCGCGCTGGATGAATTCTGTGCCTGGTGGCAGGCGCAGCAGGGCGGTCACTGAACCTGAATCTTCCTTCATGGTCGATGAGGGCACCGCCCAAGCGGTTTATACTAGCGCCCATTTTGCTATCACCGTGGTTGACGACTGCCCATGCGTAACGATGCCCGAGACGATTTTGACGACGTGCCCACCCTCCAGGCGGTGGAGCGCGATGATGATGAATTCGCGCCGGCGGCGCATCCGCGCACCGCGCGCAAACAGGCCGCGAAGGCACCGATGGTCGGGCCGCTGTGGGCCTTGCTCGGTGCTTCCTTCATCGCCCTGGCCGGGGTGGCCTGGTGGAGCTTCCAGCAGATTTCCCTGATGGAGCAGCAACTGGTGGCGACCCAGGAAAGCTTCGCCCGTATCAGCGAGGAGGCGGCGGGGCGCTTGCAGGCGATTTCCGGCAAGGTCACGGCCAGCGAGTCGTCGGCCAACACCGAGAATGAAGCGCTCAAGCTGCAAGTGCGGCAGTTGCAGGCCAGCCTCAGCGAGCAGGGCAAGCAGCAGGAAGGCGTCGCCGGGCAGGCCGGCGAGCTGGGCAAGCGCCTGGAGGCGGCCATGGCCCAGGTCAGCCAGCAGCAGGCGGCCAACGCCCAGTTGCAGAACGAGTTGCAAAGCCAGCTGGCGGCGGTGGCGAAAGAATTGACCACCCTGAAGGCCGCGCAACTGGACGGCGGCAAGATCGAGGCGCAGTTCAAGAGCGTGAACGAAGAAGTGGCGGGTCTGAAGGCGGCGCGGGTGGACGGTGGCAAGATCGACACCCAGTTGAAGAACCAGGCGGCGGCGACCCAGCGCCTGGAGCAGGACCTGATCGTGCTCAAGAGCGAGCAGGAGAATCGTCCGGCGCCTGCAGCAGCGGCGGGTGGAGCCTCGACTGCCGAGTTCGATGCCTTCCGCGGGCAGATCACGCGCAACATCAATACGCTGCAAAGCCAGGTGCAGAATCTGCAACAGCAGATCAATGCCAAAAACTGAGTGGCCTTGAGGGCCTCATCGCCGGCAACGCCGGCTCCCACAGGTTCGCGAGCGCCGCTGAAACCTGTGGGAGCCGGCATTGCCGGCGATGAGGCCATAGGGTCGAGCAGTTACAGCCGCGGATAATCGATGTAACCCACCGCACCACCACCATGGAAGCTCTCCGGCCGCGGCTCGTTCAGCGCTGCGTCCGCCGCCAGCCGTGCCGGCAGGTCCGGGTTGGCGATGAACGGCACACCAAAGGCCACCGCATCGGCCCAGCCATCGGCCAGGGCGGCATTGGCACTCTGTTTGTCGAACTTCTCGTTGGCGATATACGGTCCGCCGAACGCCGCCTTGATCTGCCGTCCGATGCTGTCGTCGGCTTCCTTCTCCCGCGAGCAGATGAAAGCGATGCCGCGCTTGCCCAGTTCCCGGGCGACATAGGTGAAGGTTTCCAGCGGATTGGCATCGCCCATGTCATGGGCATCCATGCGTGGCGCCAGGTGCACGCCCACACGGTTGGCGCCCCACACTTCGATCACTGCATCGGTGACTTCCAGCAGCAAGCGCGCGCGGTTTTCCAGCGAGCCGCCGTAGAGGTCGCTGCGCTGGTTGGTGCTGCTTTGCAGGAACTGGTCGATCAGGTAGCCGTTCGCCGCATGCACCTCCACGCCGTCGAAACCGGCGGCCTTGGCGTTCTCCGCCGCGGTGCGGTAGGCATCGACGATATCGCCCAGCTCAGCGGTTTCCAGTGCACGCGGGGTCGGGTAGTCGGTGATCGGCCGCACCAGGCTGACATGGCCCTTGGGCTGGATCGCGCTCGGCGCCACCGGCTGTTCGCCATCGAGGTAGCTGGAGTGGGAGATGCGGCCGACATGCCAGAGCTGCATGAAGATGTGCCCGCCGGCGGCATGCACGGCCTTGGTCACGTTGGTCCAGCCGCGGACCTGGTCGTTGGACCAGATGCCGGGGGTATTCGGGTAGCCCACGCCCATCGGCATCACCGACGTCGCTTCGGTGAGGATCAGCCCGGCGCTGGCACGCTGCACGTAGTACTCGGCCATCAATGCGTTGGGCACCCGGCCCTCGTCGGCGCGGCAGCGGGTCAGTGGAGCCATGATGATGCGGTTCGGCAATTCGAGGTCGCCGAGGGTGATCGGATCAAACAGGGTCGTCATTGCTCAAACCTCAGTTGGCTGCGGGGGCCAGTTCGGCTTTGTTGCCGCCCTGGCTGAAGGTGATAAGGGTGATGATCAGCGCCAGCACCGCGAGGGCTGCCGCGGCCAGTGGCACGCGGGTCAGGCCCAGGCCCTGCTCGATGACCACGCCACCGACCCAGGCACCCAGGGCGTTGCCCAGGTTGAAGGCGCCGATATTCAGGGTCGAGACCAGGTTCGGCGCGGCCTTGCCGAAGGTCACCACGTTGACCTGCAACGCTGGCACGGCGGCAAAGGCGGCGGTGGCCCAGAGGAACAGGGTGATCTCCGCCGGGATCAGCGCGGCGCTGGTCCAGCTCAACACGGTGGAAACGATGGCCATGGCGGCGAACACACCGACCAGGGTGGCACCGAGGCGCCGATCGGCCATCTTGCCGCCGAGGATATTGCCCAGGGTCAGGCCCAGGCCGATCAGCAGCAGGGTCCAGGTCACGCCGCGCGGCGACACGCCGGTGACATCGCCGAGCAGCGGCGCGACGTAGGTGAACAGGGCGAACATCGACGCCGAGAACAGCACGGTCATCGACAGCGACAGCCAGATCCCGGCGCCTTTCAGGGCGGCCAGTTCGGCGCGCATGTCGAGTTTTTCCTCGTCATGGCGCAGCGGCAGGAAGCGCACCAGGCCGATCAGCGCGATCACGCCGATACCGGTCACGGCCCAGAAGGTCGAGCGCCAGCCGGCGACCTGGCCCAGCGCGGTGCCCAGCGGTACGCCGAGGACGTTGGCCAGGGTCAGGCCGGTGAACATCAGGGCCACTGCCGAAGCACGGCGGTTGGCCGGCACCAGGCTGGCCGCCACCACCGAACCGATGCCGAAGAAGGCGCCGTGGCAGAGGGCGGTGACCACCCGGGCGAACATCAGCAGGTTGTAGTCGCTGGCCACCGCACACAGCAGGTTGCCGAGGATGAACACGCCCATCAGGGTGACCAGTGCCAGCTTGCGCGGCAGGCGGGAGGTAGCCATGGCCATGAACGGCGCGCCGATGGCGACGCCCAGGGCATAGCCGGTCACCAGCCAGCCGGCGCCGGGAATCGACACACCGAGGTCCTGGGCCACGTCCGGCAGCAGGCCCATGATGACGAACTCGGTGGTGCCGATGGCGAAGGCGCTGAGCGCCAGGATCAGGAGTGAGAGGGGCATGGGGAATCCTTGTTCAGAGCTCGCGGCTCAGTTGCGCGAGGAACGCCTGGATGGTGTCCTCGTTGCGTTTGAAGAAGTTCCACTGTCCGACCTTCTGGCTGCTCACCAGTCCTGCCCGTTGCAGCGTTGCCAGGTGGGCCGAGACGGTCGACTGCGACAGGCCGCAGCGTTGATCGATCTGGCCGGCGCAGACGCCGTTTTCCAGGCTGTGGTGCTGTTCGGGGAAGCAGTTCTGCGGGTCTTTCAGCCAGCCGAGGATTTCTCGCCGCACGGGGTGGGCAAGGGCTTTTATTATTTCGTCGAGATCAATAGGCATGGTCGGGCTCGTGGGATGTGTAGCGGTATATCGCGATGGGGCGAAATATAAATCGGTATTTCGCGATATACAAATATGAAAAGGTTTGGGGCGTCGAGAAAATCGATATATGGGATGTTCTTGCGGGCCTCATCGCTGGCAACGCCAGCTCCCACAGTGTGCGATGGTGTACACAAAACCTGTGGGAGCCGGCATTGCCGGCGATGAGGCCGGTGAGAGCAACACAAATGCCTTAGACTCACACCCCATGAACTACCTAGCCCACCTCCACCTCGGCGGCGACCAGCCCGAGCAACTGCTCGGCAGTCTCTATGGCGACTTCGTCAAAGGCCCGCTGGAAGGCCGTTTCTCCCTGCCACTAGAGAGGGCGATCCGCCTGCACCGGCATATCGACAGCTTCACCGACAGCCATCCGCTGGTGCTCGCTGCCCTGGCGCGTTTTCCGGCCGAGCGCCGGCGCTTTGCCGGGATCATCCTCGATGTGTTCTTCGACCACTGCCTGGCCCTGCACTGGCACGACTACGCGACCCAGCCGCTGCCGCAGTTCACCGCGCGGGTGTACCAGGTGCTGACAACGGAGCCGGAGTTGCCAGGACGGTTGGCGCATATCGCGCCCTTGATGGCGGCGCACGACTGGCTGGGCTCGTATCGCGAATTCGCCGTGCTGGAGCAGGTGTTCAACGGCATCGCCCGACGGCTGTCACGGCCGGAAGGCATGGCCGGGGCGATGGCCGAGGTGGAAGCCCTGTATCCGTTGCTGCTGGAGGACTTCCGCCAATTCTATCCGCAGCTGCAGGCCTTCGCCGCCGCTGCGCTGGAAGACCCTCAGGCCGCCTTGGCGCGGCGCTGAGGCAAGGGTTCCACAGCTTCGCCGAACAGCGCCCGGCTGACTGCCTGCTGCGCCTGGAAGGCCAGGGCGGCACGCTCTTCACCCTTGCAGGCGATCGGCTCTAGCAACTGCACTTCGACCTCGGCACAAGGCTGGGCGAACAGGCGCATCAGGTGCGAGAGCAGGTCGTCATCACCGATGAACGGGGCGATCGGGTCCGGCTTGCCTTCACGCAGGTAACGCACGGCCACCGGTTGCAGCGGCACCTCGCTATCGATGGCGCTGGCCAGAAGGCGACCGTGGAAGGTGCGCAGGCTGCGGCCATCGGTGGTGGTGCCTTCGGGGAAGATCAGCAGCGGACATTGCTGTTGCAGGTGCTGGCTGATCTGCCGACGCAGCAGTTGGCTGTCGCCACCGCCGCGGCGGATGAACAGGGTCCCGGCCTTGTGCGCCAGCCAGCCGGCCACCGGCCAGGTGCGCACTTCGGCCTTGGACAGGAAGGACAGCGGGGCAAGCATGCCGAGCACCGGGATATCGGTCCACGACACATGGTTGCTGACCCACAGCATCGGCTGTTGCGGCAACTGGCCGATAACCCGCACGCGGAACGGCAGGGCATTGACCAGGCGCTTCATGAAGATCTGCGACCAGCGCTGCCGGCGTTGCGCCGAGGCGTTGATGCCCAGGCGCTCGAACAGGCCGAACAGCGAGGCCATGCCGAGCCCGAGCAACACCACCAGCAGCACCCGATTGATGCGGGCGAACACCCGCAGGCGCTGCATCACACCGCCGCCTTGAAGTGACGGGCGTAGCGCGGGCAGAGTTCGTCGCGCTTGAGCAGGATGAACACATCGGCGACCTGGAAATCCTCGTCCCAGCACGGCTCGCCACAGATCTTCGCGCCCAGGCGCATGTAGGCCTTGAGCAGCGGCGGCATCTGCGCCACCACGTTGCCTGGCAGAGCCAGGCTCGGCAGCGGGTTCTTCGGCTCGGCGCGCAGGTGTTCGGTGCACAGGTGTTGTTCGCGCAGGCGCTGCATGATCGCGTGGGCCTGCACGCCGCCGTCCTGCATCGGGATGCTGGCGCAGCCCATCAGGTAGCGGTAATGACCTTCGTTGAGGATCTCGGCCAGCTCGCTCCACAGCACGGCGATGGTCCCGCCGTTGCGGTAGGCGGCATCCACGCAGGTGCGGCCAAGTTCGAGGATCGGGCCCTGCAACTGGACCAGGCCGTGCAGGCTGAATTCCTCTTCGCTATAGAAGCGGCCCAGGCTGCTGGCGGCGCGATGGTCGAGCAGTCGGGTGGTGGCGACCAGGCGACCGCTATTGAGGTCGCGCACGCCGATATGCATGCAGTGGTCGTCGTAGTCGTCCATGTCCAGGCCGAGTTCCGCGCCTTTCAGCTTGGCCTTGAATTCACCACTGAAAACGCTGAAGCGCAGGGCCTGGGCCTCGCGCAGGGCAGCCGGGCCAACCAGGCGTTCGGCTTGCAGACGGCGTTCAGTGCTGTTGTCGCCAGAGCGAGCGATCTGAGTCATTGCGTGTCTCCATAAGCCAGCCATGGGGTTGCGGCCGGTCGACTTTGTTGTGCAAGCTCAGACTAGGTAGAGGGGGTGTCACCCCCGTGAATGTTTGGTGATGCTTGTATGACAGGCCCCAAGGAGTCCCCTCGATGAGCTGGCTGGAACGTCTCGATCAATCCTTTTCCCAACCTCTGCTGAACAGCCTGGATGAAACCTGGGCGGCGCTGCTCGACCGCCTGGGTCCGGTGTCGCCGTTCGAGCTGGCGGTGCTCGGCGGCAAGGCCATGCCGACTCCGGGCCTGGCGTTCCTGACCGGCTACCAGGCGGCGCTGCGGGTGCTCTGGCCCAGCGCGCCGGACAGCCTTGGCGCGCTGTGCGCCAGCGAGAAACGCAGCGTGCGCCCGGCGGACATGCACATGCGCCTGGACCTGGAGGCGCTGCGCCTGAATGGCAGCAAGGACTTCGTCACTGGCGGGCACGAGGCCGACTGGTTGCTGGTGGCAGCGCGCAGCGAGGCGCCGGGGGAGGCGCCGCAGATCAGCCTGGCGGTGGTCTATCCCGGCGAACCCGGGGTACGCCTCGATCCGCTGCCGGCACTGCCGCTGATGCCGGAGGTGGGGCATGCGCGACTGCATCTGGAGCAGGCACTGTGCGAGCGGCTGGCCGGTGATGGCTGGGATGCCTATGTGAAGCCGTTTCGCTCGCTGGAAGACCTGTATGTCCTTAGCGCCCTGGCAGCCTGGTTGTACGGTATCGGCCGTACCAATGGCTGGGCCCAGAGCCTGATGCTGCGCCTGCTGGCGTTGTTGGCCGGCTGTGCCGAGGGCAGCCGGCAGAGTGCCGAATCGCCGGCTTGCCATCTGCTGCTGGGCGGGTTGTTCGCCCAGTTCGGCGAAATGCGCGACGAGATCAACAAGGCGCTGGCGGGGACCGAGGGCGAGTGGGCCAACCTGTGGATGCGTGACCAGGGGATTCTGGAGATTGCCAGTGCGGCGCGGGCCAAGCGTTTGGCCAAGGCCTGGGGGTTGGCAGGTTTTTCCTGAGTTGTGGCTGCTGCCCTCATCGCTGGCAATGCCAGCTCCCACAGGTTTTTGTGTGCGCCACTGAACCTGTGGGAGCCGGCGTTGCCGGCGATGAGGCCCGAAACGACACCCACCATCCTGTCATGAAGCCCGTCTATCCTTGCCCGGTCACGCTCCCCGGGTACAGACCATGCGCACCGCGCTCCTTGCCATCCTGTTCTTCCTCTCCAGCCCAACCTTTGCCAATGAGGCAGACCTCCGGGCCTACGCCTTCCCGCCGCGCAACGAACAGACCCGCGAAGGCATCCGCACCGATGCCCTGCTGGTGATCCAGGACGGCCAGGTGGTGTTCGAGCAGTACGCCGCCCCGACCGGCCCGGATACCCCGCACCTGACCTGGTCCATCAGCAAGAGCGTGCTGGCCACCGTCCTCGGTGTTGCCTACGGTGAAGGCCGCTTCAAACTGGACGATCCGGTGGCGAATTTTTACCCGCCGATGAAGGACCATCCCGAGATCCGCATCCAGGACCTGCTGCACTGGGCAAGCGGCCTCGACTGGCAGGAAGACTACGAGTACGCCCCGCTGAAGTCCTCGGTGGTGGCGATGCTCTACACCACGGGGCGCAGCGATATGGCCGGGTTCACCGCCGGGCATGACAGGGCTGCCGCTCCGGGCGAGCGCTTCCTCTATTCCAGCGGCGACAGCAATGTCCTGGCTGCAGCCTTGCGCCAGATGGTCGGGGCCGAGCGCTACGCCGACTATCCCTGGACCGCGCTGTTTGCCCCCCTCGGTATCGACAAGGCGGTCTGGGAGCGGGATGCCCAGGGCACCTTCGTCGGCTCTTCCTACCTCTACATGACCGCCCGCGAGCTGGCGAAGGTCGGCCAGCTGATGCTCGACGACGGTCGTTGGCAGGGGCACCAGTTGCTCCCGGCACAGTGGGTTGCTTTCAACCTGCGTCCATTCGCCGGGGCCGGCATTCCAGTCAACGAAGCCATGCCCGGCGGCCACTGGTGGCTGAACAGCAACGCCGCCTGGCCCGACGCGCCCGGCGACACCTTCGCCGCCCTCGGCCATTGGGGCCAGGCCCTCTACGTGCTGCCTAAGCAAAGGCTGGTGATCGTGCGCTACGCCGACGACCGCGACGGCAGCTTCCAGCACAACACCCTGCTGCGCCAGGTACTGGCCGCGTTTCCCGGAGAGCAGCCATGAAGCGCCTGCTGTTGCTGATCGTCCTCGGCCTGCTGCTGTGGGGCTGGTCCGAACGTGAGGCGCTGAGCGCCTTTCCCGGCATCCTCAGCGCCTACACGGCGAAGGAATATTGCTCGTGTCGCTATGTCACGGGCTTCGACCCCGAGTACTGCCTGGGCTATGTGAAGCAATGGCTGCCGCTCAGCGCTCTGCGTGACGATGAGCAGGCCCGGGAGGTGTTTGCCAGTGGCCTTGGCCGCGACGCCCGCGCCCGCTGGCAAGGCCCGCGCGAGGGCTGTCGCTTGCTGCCGTGAGGGCGGGCGGGTAAGGTTGAGCGCCAAAGTGTTTCAGGATTTCGCATGTTCAGCCCGCTCCGCCTTCTGCTCGCCCTGCTGGCGATCGTCTGCCTTCCCGCCCAGGCCAACTGGTACCTGGACAACGAGTCATCCCGCCTTTCCTTTATCACCAGCAAGAACGGCGATGTGTCGGAAGTACACCGCTTCCTGGTGCTGCACGGCAAGGTCGATCGCAAGGGCGCGGCAGAACTCGAGGTCGAGATGGAGTCGGTCAGCAGCGGCATCCCGCTGCGCGACGAGCGCATGCGCAAGGACCTGTTCAATGTCGCAGCTTTCTCCGAAGCGACCATCAATGCCCAACTCGACCTGCGCCCGATCAACGACCTGGCCAATGGCGCCCAGCTGGAACTGCGTCTGCCGCTGAGCGTGACTCTGCACGGCAAGACCCACAGCTACAACGCCCAGTTGCTGGCGACCCGCCTCGACGAGCGGCGTTTCCAGGTGGTGACCCTCGAACCCCTGGTGCTGCGCGCCGAGCATTTCGACCTGACGCCGGGCCTGGAAACCCTGCGCAAGGCGGCCGGGCTCAAGTCGATCAATCTCTCGGTGCCGGTGGGTGCGGTGCTGATCTTCACGGCGCGCTGACATGGCCGGGCCGGTCTTCCCTTGGCGTTCCGGCAATCAATTCGAACTGCTGATCGACGGGCCGGCGTTTTTCCCGCTCATGCTCACCGCCATCGCCCGGGCCGAGTTCCAGGTCGACCTGGAGCTGTACCTGGTGGAGGCGGGGGCCTGCGCCGAAGCCATGGTCCTGGCCCTGGTCAGCGCTGCCGAGCGCGGCGTGCAGGTGCGCTGCCTGTTCGATGACTACGGTTCGCTGGCCTTCACCCTCGGCCTGCGCCAGCGCTTGCAGGCCGCGGGCGTCGAGCTGCGCTGGTACAACCGGCTGCGCTGGCGACGGGGCTTGCGCAACCTGTACCGCGACCACCGCAAGATCCTCCTGGTCGACCAGTCCGCTGCCTGGGTCGGCGGTACCGGGGTCACCGACGAGTTCTGGCAGCCTGTCGAGAACACCAGTGAATGGCACGAAGTCATGGTGCAGATCCAGGGCCCGCTGGTGGCGGACTGGCAGATGCTCTTCGACCGCCAATGGCGGGCCAACCTGCGCCGGGTCGCCTGGCGTCCGCCGACCCATTTCGGCCTGCCGCGCCTGCCACGCCTGCCTCCCAGCGGCGAAGGGCTGGGCCGGGTGGCCTACGCCGACGCCCGCCAGCACCGCGACATCCTGCAATCGCTGGTGCGTGCCCTGAACAGCGGGCAGCAACGGATCTGGCTGGCGACCCCGTACTTCCTGCCGACCTGGAAGGTCCGCCGTGCCCTGCGCCGTGCTGCCTCGCGGGGTATCGACGTGCGCCTGCTGCTGACCGGTCCGCGTACCGATCACCCGTCGGTGCGCTACGCCGGGCATCGCTATTACCCGCGCCTGTTGCGTGCCGGGGTGAGGATCTTCGAATACCAGCCGTGTTTCCTGCACCTGAAGATGGTGGTGGTGGACGACTGGGTCAGCATCGGCTCGTGCAACTTCGATCACTGGAACCTGCGCTTCAACCTCGAAGCCAATGTCGAGGCCATCGACCCGGGGTTGAACCGGGCGGTGAGCGAAAGCTTCGTCCGTGATTTCGCCTTGAGCAGCGAGGTCAGCCTCGACGACTGGCGCGCCCGGCCATTGTGGCGGCGGGTGCAGCAGCGGATCTGGGGCTGGCTGGACCGCCTGGTGGTGAACCTGCTCGACCGGCGCGACTGATCTCGCGTAAGGAAGCGACGCGGACCCTGTGGGAGCTGGCTTGCCAGCGATGAGGCCGGCAATGACAAAGAGTGGGTCAGGTCTGGCCCTATCGCTGCATAGGTATCTACACAACTTCAGATCAGCCATGAAGCTACAGGCCGCCGAGTACCTGTGGGAGCATGGCAGAGATGTGTAGATACCCATGCCTATCGCTGGCAAGCCAGGTCCCACAGGGCCCGCGTCTGTTCTGCAGGCAATAAAAAAGCGGCGAGGGGGACACCCACGCCGCTTTTGCTTTCAGCTTGAAACTTGCCGCTTGAGGCTTACTTCACTTCCACCGCCAGGCTTTCGGCGATCTTGCTCTGCCAGATCGCAGGGCCGGTGATGTGTACCGACTCACCGTTGCTGTCCACCGCGACGGTGACCGGCATGTCCTTGACCTCGAACTCGTAGATCGCTTCCATGCCCAGTTCAGCGAAGGCCAGGACCTGGGATTTCTTGATCGCTTGAGCGACGAGGTAGGCAGCGCCACCCACGGCCATCAGGTACACGGCCTTGTTGTCCTTGATCGCGTCGATTGCGGTCGGGCCGCGCTCGGACTTGCCGATCATGCCCAGCAGACCGGTCTGCTCGAGGATCTGGCGGGTGAACTTGTCCATGCGGGTCGCGGTGGTCGGACCCGCTGGGCCAACAACCTCTTCACGCACCGGATCGACCGGGCCGACGTAGTAGATGAAGCGGCCTTTGAGGTCCACCGGCAGTTCTTCGCCACGGTTGAGCATCTCGACCATGCGCTTGTGCGCCGCGTCGCGGCCGGTGAGCATCTTGCCGTTGAGCAGAATGGTCTCGCCCGGTTTCCAGCTCTGCACTTCTTCCGGGGTCAGGGTGTCGAGGTTGACACGGCGGGCCGACGGACCAGCTTCCCAGACGATTTCCGGGTAGGCGTCCAGCGACGGCGCTTCCAGTTCGGCCGGGCCGGAGCCGTCCAGCACGAAGTGGGCGTGACGGGTGGCGGCGCAGTTGGGGATCATGCACACCGGCAGCGAGGCGGCGTGGGTCGGGTAGTCCATGATCTTCACGTCGAGCACGGTGGTCAGGCCGCCGAGGCCCTGGGCACCGATACCCAGCTGGTTGACCTTGTCGAACAGCTCAAGGCGCAGTTCCTCGATGCGGTTCTGCGGGCCACGGGCTTTCAGTTCGTGGATGTCGATCGACTCCATCAGAACTTCCTTGGCCATCACCGCGGCCTTCTCGGCGGTACCGCCGATGCCGATGCCGAGCATGCCAGGCGGGCACCAGCCGGCGCCATG